>Ga0315280_10010606_pt1 | contig 11518 bp, 10 predicted proteins | sample YL17G06_40_MG_FD_203697 | JGI IMG/M metagenome (GOLD analysis project Ga0315280, IMG submission 203697) | Sediment microbial communities from Yellowstone Lake, YNP, Wyoming, USA - YL17G06_40 | ecosystem: Environmental > Aquatic > Freshwater > Lake > Sediment | place: USA: Wyoming | collected... | reverse complement strand
CGCATGAACTTCACCGAGGAATTTGTCGCGGCCCCGGCGTGGCTCTCCGAAGATCCGTTGCAGGGTTTGCCGGGCGGCCAGGGCGCCATGGGCGGACTGTCGGGCGGGCCGGTGGTTCTATCCGAAGAGCCGTTCGGGTTTGAACGTGTGCTGAACGAATGGGTGCGGTTTCGCAAACCAGGGGAGTACCGCGTCTATGTCGCCAGCAGGCGGGTGAGCCAGGTTGAGGACCCGGGGCGGTCGGATTACTATCTGCACTCGTACGCGCGCGGCAAGGCGGCCGAGCTTGTGTCCAATGTCCTGACACTGAAGATTCGTCCTGCACCGGCAACCTGGGTGAAGGAGCAGATCGCCGCGGCGAAGAAGATCCTGGATGCGCCGGCGGAGCCCAACGACCAGACGGCGAAGGAGCGGCTGGGTGCCATCCGCGTGTTGCGTTTCCTGGACAGCCCGGAGGCGACGGAGGAGCTCATCCGGCGGCTGACGGCAGGGCAGGACGTGGACTCGTTCTCGGCCTACATGGGGGTGCTCGGATCGCCGTACCGGAAGCAACTGCTGCCGCTGATGGAGCAGCGCCTGGTGGCAGCCGATCAGCCGGTTTGGGAACGCTACCTGGACGCACTGGCGCAACTGGCGGAACTGGTGGCGTCTGGCGGACCGATGCTGCCGTACCCCAAAGATACGGCCGGGCAGAAAGCGTGGCAGGAGTGGAAGCGGCGCGCGGACGTTCGGGAGCAGAAACGAAACGAGTATGCGGCGCGGCTGATCGCTTCCCTGCCCGCGAAACAGCCCCAGGCGCGGGCGGTCTCGCTCAACACGCTGCTCAATTTCGGCATGCGGAATGGCCCGGAGCAGCCGTGGCTGCGGAGTGTGGTGGCGTCGCTGATTGCCGACTTCCGCAGCTTGCCGGTGATGACGCAGAGCATGCTGCTGGAGTACCGCTGGGGCGCGTTGAAGGGCCCGGCGATTCTTCCGGTGCTGCGCGACCTGGTTGCGAACCCGCCGCCGCAGCAGTTCGATCCGCCGATTCAAAGCGTGGCCTTGCGGCGGCTGTATGAGCTTTCGCACGGCGGAGGGCGGAAGATCATCCTGGACGAGATCCGGCGGCCCACAAAAAACCTTCCCTTCTCCACGTTAGCCATGCTGCCGGACCCCGCGCTTCCCGAATTGAACGATGTACTGGCACAGCGTTTTGACCCCCTGCTTATTTTGCGGTATGCGACAGGCGATATCGTGAAGCGCGTCGAGAATGCATATCTCGCGCGGAACGCGGAGATCGAAAAGCAGAAGCTGCCGACCTGCGCGGGGCCGCTGGCATTCTATTTCCTGAAGTACGACCCGCCATTCGGCGAGCGCCTGCTGCGCGAGGATTTCGCCAAGCCCACCGCCGCTCCGGCGTGCTACGACATCGGGTTTCAGTTCCACCAATTCGGGCGATGGGCGTACAGCCCGGCGCTCGAACGGCTGGCGATCGAGTCACTCACGAGCCCCAAAGTGCCCGTCAAGCGCGGCGCGGCCGAGGTGCTGGGCAAGCACGGCACGGCGGCCGCGGAGAAGCCGCTCTGGGACACCATGGAGTATTTCTGTTCGTGGTGGAAGGGCCGCAAGGAACAGTTGAAGGAGAAGATCGGCGAGGAGTCGATGCAGTTGGAACGCGCCCTGCGGACGGCGCTGGCACAGGCGGACGGGTGGGTACTCCAGGAACTGGAACTCAGGCGCCTGCTGGCGCTGTGCAGCAGCGAGTGGTGCCGGACAGAGGTCACGGGATGGATCAGCACCGCGAAGCTGCCGGTGAGCATCGGGATCTCGCCGCAAGGCGATGGGTTCAGCTATTCCGTGGGGCAGTACGGCCCGGGCACCGAGGAGTGGCTGCACCGGAAACTGCTGCAATACCCGGAGGCGACTGCGTTCCGAGTAGTGCAGTGGCAGAACGAGGCGCAGATTCCCGGGATGAGGGAGGCGCGGGAGCGCGCGCAAACGATGGTGGGCGCCTCGGGGCGGAAGCTGGCGCAGTGAATCACGCATGGTCCGGAAACGGGATTTCCCGTTCCTTTGGGACTCTCCACTTCTACGGACAGGGTGTAGTACGGCCCAGTGGCGCCCCCAATTGGCCGTGGACGCGGCGGTCTGGCCGCCAAAAGGTCTAAGGTTGAAGCTTGAGTTCTTTGAACATGGCAGAACGAAGAATCTCGTTCAAGCGGCTGTGGTAACCCTTTCCGTGGGACTTGAGCCACGCCAGAACGTCCGCATCGATGCGGACGGAAAGCTGGCGCTTCATCGGCCGATACAGGCCGCCACGAACCGCGCCCTCCAAAAGCGATGCTGGGAGCCGCGCGATGTCGCTATAATCGATCTCCCGATCGGGCATTCGGGCCAACGCCCCAATCTCTGCCTTCTGCTTACGGGTTAGCGGCCGTGGCTTGGCCGGATCAAGCTTGATTGCCACGATAGGCTCTTTTTTCTTGCGCATTGGCTCTCCTGGCTGAAATCAGGCGAATCACTTCGCCACCCTCATCGCGCACGGTGCAGACCACAACCAGTACCGCTGGTTCTACGGCGCTGCTTCGCCACGATGCGACTTGGGATCGAGCAGCCAACCTGAGCCGCCTCGCTGATTGTCCCCGCTGTCATCTTCCCCTCCCTGCCAAACACACTGCGCCCCAACAAAGGCTTCGATTACGGCCTGCTCAAGCTGCACCTCCCGGTCGAGGTCGCGGAGCAGGAACATCCCTTCGCCGTCGCTCGAAGCGTGATCCTGAGCCTGATCAGGCGCGCGTCCCAGGCGGCCGCGCGAACGGCACAGCGGTTGGCTTGGCCAGCCGCTCGAAATCGCGGAAGCGCATGTGGATCACGTCGCGATGGGTGCCGGCGTTGAAGGCGATGGTCTCCTGGCCGGTGATCCGGTTGTCGACGAACACCGGAAGGTTGAAGAGGTTCCCCAGCGGCGGCATGGCCCCCAACTCGCACCCCGGGAAAAGCTCGCCCAGTTCGGCCTCCGTGGCCAGCCGCAGACGGGCTGCGCCCAGATCCATGCGGAGCTGCTCCAGATCGACCAGGCTGTCGGCGCACAGGACCGCCAAGCCATAGCCCTCTTCGCTCAGGAAGACCACGGTTTTAGCGATCTCGCAGGCCGGCACGTGCTCGGCTGAGGCGACTTCCCGAGCCGTGTAGGCGATCGGGTGAACAGTGTGCGTGTACTCGACGCGGTTCTGCTCCAGGAACTCCTGGAGCGTTTCGAGAATGGTCATCGCTCCCTCCTTGCTAAGCTGAATGTACTGCAAAAAGGCGGAGCGATGCAACGGCCTGCCAGGCTAGTGTGCGCCCAAGCCCACCAACAGGATGCCCAGCAGGATCAGAGACAAACCCGCCAGCTTGTTGCGGGTGACCGGCTCACCGAAGAACAGCCGCGACCAGATCAGGGTCCAGACGTAACCCAGCGAGACCATTGGGTAGAGCACGCTCAGCTCACCGTGCCGCACTCCCAGGACGAAGAAGTAGGAAGATCCCAGGAACAGCGCCACCCCGGCGGCCAGGCGGTAGTTGAAAAACAGATAGCGCAGGCCCAGATGCAGCTTGCCCGAGCCGGCCTTCAGGAAGACGGCTCCGAACGAGCCGATAAAGGAGGCCGCGAGGACCAGCGCCATCGAAGAGAAGGGAGTGTTCACTTCTTGCCGTCCCTGCCCAGCACGCCCACGCCCGCCATGATGGTCGCCACGCCAGCGATCCTGAGCCAGCCCAGCGATTCGTGAAAGACCATCGCCGACAAACCCGCCACCCACACATAGGTCAGTGAAATGACAGGATACAAGATGGAGAGCTCTTCGTCCCGGATCGCAAAAACAAACAACACCGTCATCAGCCCGTAGAGCACGTAACCGGAGAACACCGGCAGGTTGGTCAGCATGGCCAGCGGGCTGGTGGTATGCGTCAGCGTGTTGGCGCCCAGCTTGATCAGAATCTGCCCGGCCGCGCCCAGAATGGTACACCCGAACATCATGGCGATGGCCTGGCGGCGGCTGGCGGCCTTGCGGTCCTGCTGCTGGTTGGTGGTGATGGCAGCGCTCAATAGTCCTCCAAACCAGAATCCATCATACCCGATGCCGCCTGCGACATGCTTCAGTTTGGTTTGCCATAGCCCCCGCCGCCGGGGGTTTCGATGCGCAGGCAGTCGCCGGCAGCGACAGCGAAGCTGGCCTTGCCGGGCAGGATGCGGACCTTGCGTCCTCGGATCAAAGAGTTTCGACCCGGTTTGCCGACTGCTCCCCCGCGGAGACCGTAGGGGCCGCGTGTGCGCCGGTCGGAAAGCAGGGTGACCTGAGCGGGGACCAGGAACTCGAACTCGCGCAGGATGCCGTCTCCGCCGGAGTGGGCGCCGCGCCCGCCGGAGTGGGCGCGGATGTGATAGGCGCGCAGGCGCAGCGGGTACTGGTGCTCGAGGGCCTCGACCGGGGTGTTCCAACTGTTGGTCATGTGGGTGTGGACGGCGCTGAGGCCGGCGTGGCGTGCCGAGGCGCCCATGCCTCCCGCCACCGTCTCGTAGTAGGCGAAAGCGCGCCGCCGCGCAGAGTCCCAGCCGCCCAGGCTCAGGTTGTTCATGGTGCCGGAACTGGCGGCCGGGATGAGCTCGGGCGCGGCCTGGGCCAGCGCCCCCAGGAGCACGTCGGTGATGCGCTGCGAAGTCTCGACGTTGCCTGCCGCCATGGCCGCCGGCGCCGCGGCATTGACCACCGTGCCTGGCGGGGCCAGCACCTGGATGGGGCGCATCAACCCGGCGGTGTAAGGTACATCTTCGGAGACCAGGCAGCGGAACACGTACATGCTGGCCGAAGTGGCGATGGCGTAGTTGGCATTGACCGGCCCCTCGACCTGGGGGTCCGAGCCCGCGAAGTCCACCACCGCAGCCCCGTCCCGCAGGCGCAGGGTGGCCGAGATCTTCACGGGCCGGTTCGAGAGACCGTCGTCATCCAGGAAATCCGTGAACTGGTATTCGCCTTCCGGCAGCCGGCGAATGGCCCCGCGCATCATGCGCTCGCTGTAATCCTGGAGCGCGCGCATGTTGCGGCGCAGCGCAGGGAGGCCGTAGCGGGCGACCAGTTCGAGCAGGCGCGCCTGGCCGCGGCGGATGGCCATCCACTGGGCTAGCAGGTCGCCGCGGCGCTCCTCGGGAGTGCGCACGTTGGCCAGGATCAGGTCCATCAGCTCGGAATTGAGCCGCCCGCCGCGGACCAACAACACCGGCGGGAGGCGCAGCCCCTCCTGGTAGATCTCGCGGGCCAGGGGCATCGAGCCCGGGCTCATTCCTCCCACGTCGGCGTGGTGGGCGCGGTTGGCCACAAAGAAGGCCGGGCGGCTGGCGCCCGGAACAAACACCGCCGAAACCGCGGTGATATCGGGCAGGTGCGTGCCGCCGCGGAAGGGATCGTTCAGAATGGCGACGTCGCCGGGGCCCAGTTGGAAAGCGCGCATGGCGCTCTCGACCGAAAGCGGCATGGCGCCCAGGTGTACCGGCATGTGGTCGCCCATCGCCACGGTCTCGCCGGCGGCGTCGTAGAGGGCGCAGGAGTAGTCGCGGCGCTCTTTGATGTTGGCCGAGTAGGAGGTCTTACGCAGCACCACGCCCATCTCCTCGGCGATCGAGACCAGCAGATGCCGGAACAGCTCCAGTTCGATGGGATCGCGCTTCACGGCGTGGGCGGCTCCGGTAAAGACACTTCCGGCTCTTTACAATCACCAATCCCGATGAGGAAGGCGGCCAGGGTCTGCCAGCGCTCTGCGGCGCGCTTCTCGATGCGGTAGGACTTGGTGGCGGCGTCGGCCCGCAGCCGCCAATCCGCATTGGGCGGGCGGATCTTGGCCTGGCCGCTGGGGATGGGGCGGTCACTCACCTCGCGCACCATCCAGCTCCCGCCGCCGGTCATGGTTTCCCACATCTCGTAGCGGCTGCCGGCTTCCCCGGCCTGGGTGCGATCGAGCCAGATCATGCCGTGGGTCCTGGAGTCGAACCAGAACCGGTCGATGGTCCCCACGCGGCTTTCGCCGTAAACCGGAGAGGCGCGCCAGCTCTTGCCGCCATCCGTGGTGAGCAGCAGAAACGGATCGCGCGGCACCGCGTGCAGAAGCTGCCCGCTCACCCAGCCGGCCTGGAAGTCGAAGAACTGGATCTGCTCGAGGCCGGCCGCGCGAATCCGCTCGTGCGGCTCGTACCAGGTCCTGCCGCTATCATCGCTGGCCAGCAGGACCGACCACAGGGTGGCGGATTCGGCGTGGATGTTGCCGGAGAGGAAGATCTTGTTGCCTACCGGCTCCAGCCCGGAGAGCTCGAGATACAAGGGACAGGGGTGCTGGGCCGGGCAGGTCAGTCCGAACGAGCGGATGTCTTCTTCGACACACTGGCAGGGGAGGCGCAGGGGCTTGCCCGTGTTCTCGAGCGGCGCAGGCGCCTGCGCGCTGAGAGCGCACAAGCTGAGGGCCGCCAGCGGAGCGGATCGCATCGTGTCATTAGGATTGTAGCGGGAATTGGCGGACAATGGGACGGGAGCGCTCCCCATGCGCCGCCTGAAGAATTACCGAGCGCAAAGCGGCTACGTCTACCAGTATTTCTACCAAGGGCAGCGCCCGGCCGGGCGCGGCGCCCAGTTCCTCTTCGAGGCTACCGGGGATGGCAAGACCTGGTTTCCGGTTTCGGTCTTTCTGAGCGCGGCCGCGGTCCGGTTCTGGGAGCAGGCGCACGGCCGCGCGCTGAACTCGACGGAATGCTACGCCGTGGCCAAGATGGCTCTGTTCCAAGCCTTCGACGAACGCCCCAGTCCCAGTTCCATGAAGGAGGAAATTCGCGTCCGCGAGGCAGATATCGAGGGTCTGCTCGAACGGTTGGGATTGGAGTAGTCAAGGTGATGGATTCTCGAAAAAGTCCAGCACCGCTTCAATCACCAGACGGACCTCCGGATCGGAGAGTTCTGGGAAACAGGGCAAGGTGAGCACTTCCCGGCAGCACTGCTCGGTGACCGGAAGGTTTCTGACGAGTGGCAGAGAAGAGCGGACGGATTCCTGGCGGTAGTCCGGGATGGGGTAATGGATCTCGGCGCCGATGCCCATCCGGGCCAGGGCCAGCTTCAGTTGGTCGCGGCGTGAGGTGCGCACCACGAAGAGGTGGGCGACGTAGTCGTCACCCAGGCTGGCCGGCAGGACGAGCGGCGCCTGCCGAAACGCTTCTGAGTACGCGCAGGCGATGGCGCGACGGCGCTCGTTCCAGTGGGTCAGATGAGGCAGTTTGGCAGCCAGCACGGCCGCTTGCAACTCGTCCAGGCGGCTGTTGCGGCCGCCCGGAAGCGCAGACTGGAATCTGGCGTTCCAACCGTACTGCCGGAGCAGGCGCAGGCGCTCGGCCAGCTCCGGGTCAGAGGTGACCACTACGCCCCCGTCTCCCAGGGCGCCCAGGTTCTTGGTGGGATAGAAGCTGAAGCAGCCGGCCGCGCCCCAACTGCCCGCCGGGCGCCCGCCGAGAAGAGCGCCATGCGCCTGGGCGCAATCTTCTATGAGCGGCGCGCCGGCGCGCTGGGCGACCGCCAGCAGGCCGGGCAGGTCGGCCATCTGCCCGTACAGGTGGGTCACGATGACGGCCCTGGTGCGGGGAGTGAGAGCGGCGGCCAGGGCCTCGGGGTCCATGGTCATGCGGGCCGCATCCACATCCACGTAGAGCGGCTCGGCGCCCGCGGCCAGGATGGCAGTGGTGCTGTAGAAGCCCGCGTTGGCCACCGTGGCCACCTGGTCCCGGGCCCCCACTCCCAGGGCCCGCAGCGCCAGTTCCAGCGCGTCGGTCCCGTTGGCCACCCCCACGCAGGCCCCGGCCTGGCAGAAGCGCGCAAATTCGCGCTCGAAGGCCTCCACTTCCGGCCCCAGAATGTACCAGCCCCGCGCCAGCACGCGCCCGATCGCGGACTCCAGCTCAGCCCGGAGGGCATCTGTGTGACGCTTCAGATCGTTGGAGAGGATCCGCATTGTCCAGCCGCTCTCAGCGGCATGGTATCACAGGGCGGCTGCGCCGCAAAGAAGAAAATCAAAAAATCAAAAGGCAAAAGTCAAAAGGCAAAAGGCAAAGATCTCTGCGCCGGGCCGCGGGCCGGGCTGGGAAGGGGCCTTCGCGGCCCGCGGCAATCGTCAATGACCCAATCGTCGTATGACGCGGGGATGCGAAAGGCTCTCGGGTTTGTCCTCCCGGCTGCCGTGGTTCTGCTGGGCTTGGTGCTCAGGCTGTACCGCATCGACTGGCAAAGCGTGTGGTATGACGAGGCATTCCCTTCGGGGTCCTGCTGCTCAATCCCTGGGACCGCGCGGTTTAATCCGGCAGCCCGCCGTCAGACTCATGTCGAGCGGCTGTCGCAGCGGTTCGGCCGCGACCGGCTGTGACGCTTCGCCGGGAACAGTCAAGCCCGAGGAGGTCGCGCCTGCCTCGCAAGCGTATCATTGAACCATGCGGCAAAGTCCCTTCGACAAACCAACGACTGCGGTCCTGATATGCATGCTCTCACTCTTGCCCCTCGGCCTCTCCGCGCAGAACACCACGCTGGAGACCAGGATTTCCCAGCTCGAAATCGGGAAGTCCACTCTCGAAGACGTCGTGCGCGTGTTCGGTGAGCCTGAGCGTTACACCGCTGGCGCGGAGACGTTGACGCGCGACAAGCTTCCGCGCGTCTACATCGCGGTCTATCCGGACGACCTGACGTTCTTGATGTCCGAAGGCCGGCTCTGGGAGATCCGTGTTGGAAGACCTGGATGCCGCTTCGCAGGCCGCATCCAGGTGGGCGCCCCCATCGCTGAGCTCAGCTCGGCGCTCGGCGCGCCCATAGACGTCGTGAAGGGGCCAATGCCGCAGAACCAGGAAGCGAGATCGGGCGTGCTCTACGAGGGCGGTGAGGGTAGCCCGGGGTACTATGGCCGGCCCGACCTGGGCGTGCGGTTCTTTCTTCGCGATGGCAAAGTTGCCGCAATCTACCTCACACCGCAGCGCGGCGGCAAGCTGAAGGAACTGCCGCGCTATGACCTGGCCTCGCAGGACTCTTTCCAAATGGACCTCCGTGGGGCGGACCTCTCTGCGCTCGACCTCCGGGGAAGAGCCGCCGATCTGCTCCAGGCGATCTTCGATACCAGGACTGTCTGGCCGCCGCGCGACAAGCTGCCTGAAGGATTCGATCCGAAGCGCATCCTGGAGTTCGGCAGCAATCCCGGCCTGGGCGTGCGGTCGCTGCACCAGCGCGGCATCACCGGCAGGGGTGTCTCCATCGCACTGGTCGATAATCCGCTGCTGGCAACCCACAAAGAGTACGCGAGCCGCGTTCGCTTTCACGATTACATCAACGCACCCAAGGACGGGGAGCCCCACTTTCACGGCTCCGTTGTGGTGTCGCTGGCTGTCGGCACAACGCTCGGCGTCGCGCCCGGCGCCGACATCTACTACATCTCCGCGTGGGCGGGGGACCGGGAGGGCCTCGACTTCCGACCCCGGGCGAAAGCCTTCGAGAAGTTCCTGGAGGTGAACCGGACTCTGCCGCCCGAGAAGAAGATTCGCGTGATCTCCATGTCGTTTGGCTGGGCCCGGAACCATCGCGGCGCCGCGGAGATGGATGCGGCGGCGAAGAGAGCGAAGGACGAAGGCATCCTGGTGATCACGTCGAACCTGGAGCAGGTGCACGGACTCAGGTTTCACGGCCTCGGCCGCGAGCCGCTCGCCGATCCGGACCTTTTCGAATCGTATCTGCCGGGTGAGTTCTGGGCCAAGCAGTTCTACAGTGGCGTGCGGGGACCGGGCCGGCTGCTCGTGCCGATGGACAGCCGCACCGGCGCGGGCCCGGGAGCCAACGACGAGTGCGTGTTCTTCCGCCACGGGGGTTGGAGCTGGGCCATACCGTACATCGCCGGCGTCTATGCGCTGGCCGTACAGGTGGATCCGAAGATCACCCCGGACCGCTTCTGGGAGACGGCCATGACCACCGGCCGCACCATCCAGGTGAGGCGGGGCGACAAGGCCTATCCGCTGGGCCCAATCATCGACCCCGTAAGGCTTATCGCGGCCCTGGAGAAGCACTGAAGGGCGGCGCACCGTCGCGCTGGATCGAAAATGGGGGCGTGTACCGCTCCCTATGCGCCCCGCGCCGCTTCAACTTCCCAGATGCCGGCTTGGGGCCAGGAACGCGCACATGCCTACCGGACGCAACTTATAGCGACGAACGACCGGAGGTGATGCCGCGGCAGACATCCAACGCTTCGTGTAGAATGAATGGCGCCGACTTACAGGAGGAGTCCACTTATGGATCGTCGTCTCTCGAGGTCGCCGGTCTCGATGTTTCTCATGGTTGCGATTGGCTTTGCCCTCTGGGCGTCCGCTGGTTGGGCTGCGGATGCGCCGGCGCCGCTTCTGAAGGCGGGTCATGCGGTGGACTGGTGGTTCGTTTTCAAATTGAACTCCAAGACATTTCCCGGGTGCGGCGCCGGCGTGACGAGAACGTGTACGTTCGGCGGGAAGGTGCAGGACTACAGGGCCTTCGGACAGCAGTTCGTCTACGCGAGCAGCGAGAACGGCAGGTTGCAGCAGGGCAGTGGCTGTGCAGGCGAGACGAGGACGGATCCGTTGGGAGCGACGTTCGATCAGGTCTATAACGGCGCCTACGACTACCTGATATGGAACGATCAGTTCTACGACGATCCGAAGATCAAGGGATGCACCACGGAATGCGGGTCGCCGTGGGGACACTCGAAAGGGCTGCTGGCGTGGAATGATGCCGGGGAGGGGTTGGTTTTGCAGGTTTCGACGCCTTCCTGGCCAGCGTCTGGGAATAAGAAGTCGCCACGGAAGGCGGATGGCAACACACTGGGCTGCGTGGATGACAACAACGTGGAAGTGAGTCAGCACTTCTTTGCGCTGAGATTGTCGAAGGACGATCTGGTGAAGGTGCTGGGCGCGCTGCAAAACGCCAGCGTGGTCACGGACCCGAAGAACACGCAGATCGTGAAGAACGGCGGCCCGGCGGACGTGCAGAAACTGGTGAAGTCTCTCGGGGTGAAGTCGAAGGCGAGGACGGCGTTGCGGGAGGAGCTATCGAGCGGGGTGGAGCTGATTTCGAAGCCCTCGGCGCTGAATGTGCCGCCATGGCAGATGGTGTCGTCGTTTTTGAGGGGCGTTTCGCTGCGGGTTGCGACATGGTGGGCGACGCCCCAGATCTATTCGACGACGGCGACCACGAAGATCGCATGCTGGAGCAATACGCTCGGCAAACCGGGGGCGGTGGAGATTGCCACGACGGGCCAATGGGCGGGGCAGGAGATTGGACTGACCGGCGGGAGCGCACCGGATTTTATCACGCGAAGATTGGGGTGTCAACCTCGGGGACCTCGGGTCCTGCGATTCAGACAGTGGGGGAGCATCGAGAGGCGGAGGGCGGCACTGAGGCAGGGTCGGACCAGAAAAACGGGGAAAGCGGCGGAACCATTTCGGGTTGGGACGAGTGGATGGGCTGTGGTGTTC
>Ga0315280_10010604_pt1 | contig 11518 bp, 9 predicted proteins | sample YL17G06_40_MG_FD_203697 | JGI IMG/M metagenome (GOLD analysis project Ga0315280, IMG submission 203697) | Sediment microbial communities from Yellowstone Lake, YNP, Wyoming, USA - YL17G06_40 | ecosystem: Environmental > Aquatic > Freshwater > Lake > Sediment | place: USA: Wyoming | collected... | reverse complement strand
TGAATACACAGTTTGAGGAATTCTCTCACCAACTGGTTGAGAAATATATGAAGCGGTGTCTGGCCTACGGGATGTTTCCGGGTTTTTTCAGTCATAACGCCTCACAGGGTCATTACTTCACCCGCCCAGAGTTTTATGAGCGTGACCGAGACCTGTTTAAGAAATTTGTCCCGCTTTGTAAAGCGGTTGCAGAAGCTGGCTGGGAACCGATTACCCGAACAACTTCAACCGATAACAAAGTATATGTCGAGCGATTCGGCAACAAGTACCTGACTGTCTTTAATGACAGCATCGAACGCCGGACCGTGACCATTAGCATCGAAGATGATGTAGCAAAGCCGAGCCGTGAGCTGGTTAAAGGCCGGACAGTTGAGTGGCAAAGCAAACAAACTACGCTCACACTTGATGGAGAGGACGTAGCGGTCATCGCGTTCGAATGATTTACGCACAGCCGCGCCCTCTGGTTTCATCCGGTAAGCGGGGCGTGCAATGGCAGCTAATTCTTCTGCTACAGGATTCCAAGCCGCCGCTTGCATTCGTCGAGTATTTTGAACGTTCGGCTGGCGCCAACTCTGGTTACGCCTGTTGCGCGGACCTCTAACAGCCGGTCCAGGTCGCGTATGCCGCCCGCCGCTTTGACCTGGACATAAGCAGGTGAATACTGGCGCATCAGTTTGAGGTCTTCAATTGTTGCGCCGCCGGTGCCGTAGCCGGTTGAGGTCTTCACCCAGTCTGCTCCAAATTCACCACAAATCTGGCAAAGCTTGACCTTCTGTTCGGTGTTAAGATAGCAGTTCTCAAAAATCACTTTTACTTTTTGCCCCCGCTGGTGTGCTGCATCGAGGACTGCCTTAATGTCGGCCTTGACATAAGCCCAGTCGCCGCTGAGGACCTTACCGATATTGACGACCATATCCAGTTCCTGGCCGCCATCATCGAGGGCCTGTTTCGCCTCCATCACCTTTACAGCCGTCGTATGGCCGCCGTGCGGAAAGCCTATAGTCGTGCCGGGCTTGACCAGGCTGCCCTTGAGGATTTCGGCACATCGCTTCAGGTAATAAGGCATAATGCAGACACTGGCAACATCATACTGGATAGCGCACTCACAGTCTCGCTCGAGCTGGCGGTCGGTCAGGATAGGATTCAACAGCGAGTGGTCAATCATTTTAGCGATATCTTGATAAGTGTAGTCCATAACTTTCTCCAACATTTGTCACCCCAGAGAGTGTATTTGAACAAAGAGAGTTTGTCAATTTCAAATGACGAATAATGGTTGGTGGAAATGGCGAGTTGGAAGAATTGACTCCGGTGGACGGTTTAGCCCCGAAGCCCGCTTCGGGGTCCCCATATTTATCCCCGCAATTCATTGCGGGACAGTTTCCGCAATTTTTTCACTACATTCTTGAAAAACCAACCGCATTTGTATAAAATCATGAGTATGAGTACCGAAGCGGATACCTGTCGAAAATATGTCCTCCCGAAATTGCTCGAAGCGGGCTGGGACAATGACCCTCACTCCTTCACCGAGCAGAGGACTTTTACCGATGGTCGCATAGTGGTTTCTGGTGACAAAATCCGTCGCAAAAAGCAAAAACGTGCCGATTATCTTTTGCGCTATACCCGCGATTTCCCTATCGCTGTCATCGAAGCAAAGGCAGACTACAAATCCGCCGGTGATTCTTTCTATGAATCTGTCTCTTGGACCAACACCCAAATGCGCTTTAATGGCAGGTCTGCTTTAAGCTCCTCAGGAAAGCTCTCGTAATAGCGTAAGACATTCTCAACCACATCCCCCGCGTCCCAAAGCCGAAGTTCAAAAAAATCCTTCCTTGCTTCGGCGATAACCGTTCGCCTAAATCCTCCCCACGCCACAAATAGCCCTTGTTCCGCCCTGAAATTCTTCATCACGCCCTGCAGCTCACGAAGAACCTTAACATCCTGCTGTGTGTTGCCTCCTTTTATCTGGACGAGCAAACGTGGCGAGTCAAATCCCATCGACCCTCGCCCTGCAATGATATCAACACCCCCATCGGGGCCCGGCTTTGATACATCCGTTACATATCCTTGTGCTTCTAAAATAGCATTCACCAAATCTGCAAGTCGATGACCGGTAAACTTTTGTTCAATCCATGCTCGAACCTGCGTTTTTGCATTATCTGCCATGTCTAATAGTGGCCCGATTCGCTCATCTGTTACTTCTTCCGCTTCTTCAGGAACTGTAACTTGTGAAGTGGTCTTGCCCTCTAATATCGCCTTAATCCGTTCTTCTGCGTTGTTTCGTTTTATCCGGCAAACGGTCATAAACGCGCCGAGCGAATAAAGCAGGTCCTGGTCGAAACGACTTCGGGGAATATCCTGTTGAATCCATTCTACGTCTCTCGTATGCCTCGCATCCTCCGGATTATCTGGCCGATATTTGTAATCTCCTGTCACTTTGCCAATCGCAATGGCGTCTTGTCCTTTTAACGGCAATGCAGCCAGATCGCCTTTTTTAATGCTTTTTGCGAAAGCCCAAAGTTGCCCTCGATAATTATAAAGTTGCCCAGGTTTGGCTTCGGGGTAAGCTCTTTGTAATCCCTTTAACATCTCTTCTTTGGTGTTGTATTGAGATAAATCCCCCATCCGGCTCCATCCAATTACTACTTGTCCTTTATCAAGTGCTAAATCCTGACGTTCGCCTCTCCCGCCTGCCCTCACCAACCATATTGCCATGTCAATCTCTCCTTTATTATCGCAGTCTGGCGTTCCTCTTCGCCATCCTTATCCATCGTAACAAAGCATACCATTAATCATCCTCTATACTCTTCTACAACTCTATTTATTTCTCTGCGCCAAACATCGGGGTCATACCAGAAACATCCGAAGCATCCCCGCTCGTCGTCCGTCGGATATTGTGGGTCCCACTTTGGACCACCAATAGCAAAGAAGTTAATCCCGATAAATGTGCCGCGTTCTCCGGTCTGTGCGCAATGTTCGCAATAACGGCTTTTCCAGAGATTGTGTTGCCTCGTTAATAATTGAAACTTCGTGTGCAACTCATCTTCGGACATTTTAGGGTCGTACGCTTCATTTTTAGACCAGCGCACCTGCGGAAACCGGTGGTCAACCTCTAATTGGTTTGGAACCATTTCGCGAAGAGTAATTGCCTCCACGTTCTGATAATGCTTTAATACTCTCTTTCGCAATTCTTCGGAAAGTTGAAGTCGAACAAACGAAGGACTTTCGGGTTCGGTCGAAAGTAGCCGCCGGTGAACTGTTTTATCTTTGCATTTACTGCAATAAGTGGTTTGGTTTTCTATCTTGAAACCATGCTGGCGAATAATCTGGATTGCTTTCGCGGGTTGGGTGCCAGGGAGTTCATGCTTGCCGCAATGCCATTGTCCATCAGACAAAATGGTAAAGATTTGAGCAAGTTTTGTCCCTTCGTTGAACGGATGTTTTGTCATTACTACTTCTTTTTGAAAAGAAAAATATACTCGTGTTTGAAGATATAGAAGCCGCCGACCATCGCTCGGTACCGCCAGAGTTCTTTCTGATTTCTTTTGCCGGTTGTTTCCTCGAAATTCTTTACGATTATGCTTCTTAGCATAAATCCTTTCTTTAGAACCTCCTGCATTGTCAGGAATCCCAGCGGTATCCATTCACCGCGTGCATACTTATCCCCAATCACAAGGACAAGATATCGCCCCCTGTCCAATACTTTATTAGTCCTCTCGATCACCATATTCATTTTATCTAAAAATGAATTGATGGATGGCGCATTTGATAAGTCTCTGGGGTCTTTGCTGAATTTGATAATATCGAAATAGGGGGGGTGCATTATCACCATTTGAACGGATTTCTGCCCGATCCTCCCAAGAATTTCCGCATAATCCATTTCAGTGCTGTCGCCGGTAACGACTTCGGCGACGACATTTTGTTTGTTTGGCTCTGAGCCAATTAGTTCTCTTGCTCTCTGAGCGACATTTTCCTGTAATTCTATGCCGATTCCATTTCTTCCCAGTCGTTGGCTCTCAATTAAAGTAGTTCCGCATCCCACAAATGGATCAAGAACCCATTCACTTTTTTTTGTATAACGATTCAACATCTGGTTAGGAATTTGTGGGATGAAATTGCCCCAATATCCCGCAGTATGAACGCCCGTACTGTCTCGTTTTTCAATCAGCCAAAGACTGTCTGTCCAGATGTCTTCATATTCTTTCCAGCGAGTGAGATTTATGTCATTAATGTTATTAGTCCGGATTTCCGTCATGGCTTTTTCCAGTCGCTCTGTGTAATACTTCGCACGCTCCAACGTTTGTGAATCAGCGATTTGGTCAAGCTGGTCGAGCAAGTGTTTCTGGTTGACCATGATTGTATCGCCATTACTGTGTATGTTTAGAACGCCTATCTTGTCGTCTTTAACGCTGTGCAGATTACTTTGCAAATCCAATACCGCATATCTAAGTTTTGAAAGGTTGTCTTGCTCTTTGAATAGTCGAATTGCTTCTATAAACTTTGTCTTGTTCACAAATAAAGGTATGTCAGTTCGATTTACTGCGACTTTTCCAAAAAGAGACCTTGCCGCAGTTTTATGAGTATCTGTAATCATTTATCGAGTCTCCATAAATAAGCAATCCTGATTACTTCTAATCCTATCTATCGTCAATCTTAATGATTATTGAAAATAAAGCAACTGCAACCTCTTCCCAAAGGTTTTCTTAAAATGCGGTAATTTCCCAACCCCACAATACCCAAAACCACAATTCCCGTCAAAACAAAACTCTTGCCCTCCATCCTCGGCAAGGCCTTCAAAGGCCAACTATAATTTTATCTCAAAAAGACCGTGTAAATCTGTGTTAATCCGCGTCTAAAAAAGGCAGTGAGTCTTTAGTTTTTAGTTTTGGGGCCGACCAATCCGTGTAATCCTTCGGCTCCGTCAGCCGGCACGCTCGAAAGAGCGGGGCAATTCATTTGCCGGCGGACAAGGAGCAGACCTTCACAGATGCTTGCATCGAGAAAGGACTGTGACGAGTACGCCTTCCCGGCTGACCTTTGCGCTATTTGCGGTTAATAAAATCTGTGTTAATCCGTGTTAATCCGTGGTTAAAAAACCTGCTCAAAACAGGTACATTTTTGCTCAAAACCTGTTCATTTTTGTTAATTTTTGCAAATTTTTGCTAATTTTTACCCCCATTTTTAGCCCAAAAACAAATAAGTCCTATAAAATCACCGTTTTTACTATCGCCAACCACCCCATTTTTCAAAATTTCTCTCAAAAACCCCAAATTTTTAAAAAATCCGGTCTTTTCTTTTGAGCTTTTAAAACTTAAACCATCCTAATCTGCTGTTGGAATATGGAAATGGATTTAACACTTCTTCTAAAACTTTAACGGCGGATTGATATCAACAGTCCAGGCGTCTCTGTCGATAGTTACCGTTGTACCATGCAACAAACCGTTCGACTGTTTTATTCCAGCAAAAAGCGGCCCGCCTACCCAAAGTGTACGTCGGGCAGGCTCTCGTTAAATGTGCCCCCATCACGCCCGGCCCGGGATGGGCACGGAGTTTTCCTTCGGTATTTCGACCGTGCCTGTCTCGAAGTCTTCGGCTGTCGGCTTTAACGTGAGGTTGTAACGCTCGGGGCTGATACTGGGGTCCTCCATAATCTCTTTCCAGGAGACCTGTTGGCCGGTGTAGGCGGAGATGCGGCCCATAACAGCAGCGGCAGTGGACTGGGCCACAGCCCGCGCCTGGTTAAGAGGTTCGCCCTTATTGACATAATAGAGCGTGTCGATTTGCTCCTGATGGTGACTGCTCGGCCCCTGAGGCAGGTCGGCAGGAATCGGTGATTGCCGGGGCTTTGGGTAGTTGCTCCCGTCTGTTCGGCCTTTCTCATAGACGAAGTCGTGCCCCGTCCAGTTCCAGCAGCCGTTAACCTGGCGGCACATCGAGTGGATATGCACACCCTCACCGTAGTCATAGTCCACACTGAAGAAGTCATACATATCGCCGGCAGCACGCCGGGCACGACCACCGAACCCCACTGCGCTGACGGGCGGCCCGCCGCAAAACCAATTTGCAATGTCGATATTGTGGACATGCTGTTCGACCAGATGGTCGCCCGAGAGAGCAATCCAGTTCTGCCACGTGCGCACCAGGTCGTCAGCCGTTTTCGGATTAATGGGTTGTGACGAAAACATGTGGCCGATACAGAATGAAACGCGACCTGCGTAAAGTCTGCCGAGAGCTTTTTCGACAGCAACGGCCTGATGAGTTTTGATAAAGTTCCAGTCGTGGCGCATCTCCGTGCCGGCGGTGATGACCAGGCCCTTCTTTTCGGCCTCCTCACCGGCGGCAATAACGCGCCGACAGCCAGGCGGGTCAACGGCGACAGGCTTCTCGATGAAGACATGCTTGCCGGCCTTGACGGCGGCCTCAAGGTGTAGCGGCCTAAACAGCGGAGCCGCAGCCATCAGGACAATCTGGGCGTCAGTTTCCATAAGGGCCTGATAGCAGGCAGGACCGCCGAAGCAGCGTTCGGGCGGGACGTTCAACTCTTTTCCTGCTCGAAGCGCCCGCTCCTTGAAATAGTCGGCGGTAGCAACAACTTGAACGTTGAAGCCGAGAATCTTGCCGGCCTCGAGCGCATCGTCAGCAGCGCCGCGACCACGGCCGCCACAGCCGAGCAGTCCCACTTTGAATGTTTTGCCTTGTCCCTTGGCGGTTGCTCCAAGGATGGTCGGGGCGCTTAAGGCCGCACCTGCGCTCAATGCGGTCCGTACAAAATCACGTCGCGATAGTTCTTCAGTTGGCTTTTTCATAGGGCAGCTCCTTTAATATCGGATAATTAGCCACAAAGACACAAAGTCACAAAGAATTTATAAGTTAAAAAACTTCGTGTCTTAGTGCCGTGGTGGCAAAAAGAAAAAGGTATTTTTTGTCGGCTTAAATCATACTTGTAAAACCTGGTTTAGGTACAGGATAGCTGCCGTCGGCGCCAGGCTTGACCGGCGGTTCCATGTCGTCTCGGCACTCCTCCGGCTTGGGCGGGTAATAGAAGTCGGACTTATTAATCTGCTCCCAGGTAACCTCCTTGCCGGTGTAACAGGATATTTGTCCCATCACGGTAATCATCGTGCTGCGGGCCATATAGTCACCGTTGTTGACGGGCGAGCCTTTGCGAATCGCCTTAAAGAGTACATCGTGCTCTCTCTGGTAAGGGTCACATCTCCCGCCCCAGCGCCAGGTTGTTTGGCCCCATATTCGGCACTGCATAATATCGGCCTTGCCTTTGCTGCCAAGCACAACGCTGGAATAATCGTTGTGACATCCGTTTGTGGTGCGGCAGAGGGCGTAAATGGGGACGCCGTTCTCAAATTCGTAAACAACCGAATGGTGGTCGAATACATCACCATAGATCGGCTCTACCATCGAAGACCGTCCGCCCAGACCATGACATTTCACGGGGACCTTGTTTCCCATAACCCAACTGGCTCGGTCCAGGTTGTGCACCAGAGACTGGACGACATCGTCTCCCGAGAGCCACCGGAAATGGTATTGTGTGCTGCACTGCCACTGGAGTTCCGACAGTCCCGGCTTGCGCTCGATTATACCATAGGGCTCGCGGAGGAAATTTTCCTCGATGGCCACGACATCACCGATGGCACCATCGTGAATACGCTTGACTGTTTCGGCGTACCCCTCGTGATAGCGGCTGTGCAAACCGGAAACAAGGCACAGCCCCTTCTGCTTCGCCAAATCGGCCGCCTGCTGCATGAGCTTGATGCCGGCCGGATCGATGCCGTGAGGTTTCTCCACAAACACGTGCTTTCCGGCCTGAATTGCGGTCATAGCGTGGAGGGGGTGGAACTTGGCCGCGTTGGCAATCAGCACTACGTCCGACGACTCAATCACGCGCTTATAGCCGTCGAAGCCGGCAAAGCAGTGACCGTCGTCCACCATAACCTGCTCTCCTTTCTCTTTTTTTAGAATCTCGCGTTTTTCTTTGACACGGTCCATAAAGATGTCACACATCGCAACAAGTCGCGCACCCGAGTCCGCCGTTAGCGCTTGGGCGGCAGCACCGGTGTTGCGTCCGCCGCAACCGACCATGCCCACGCGAATGATATCACTGCCGGCCGCAAACACGCTGCGATTGATATCCAGCATGCTTGACACGGCCGCCGAAGCCGCTACGGTTGAAGTCTTCAAAAAGTCACGCCGTGTTGTGGTTCTTATCTCTTTCATAGAACTATCCCTTTCCATTGTTCTGATTCCACATGCTCTTATCATTTATCATTTGGGTCGATGGCTCTGGCTATCCGAAAGCCTATGAAGTCCATTTGGGGCAGCCACCATTTGCTCTTGGGCATCTGTGGGTCGCCGGAGCGCCACCATTTGTCTTCGTAGTCCCTGGCCGCGCACCGCAGATACTTTATCGCGCTGTTATAATCACCACCGCGGGCCGCGTGCACCTCGCCACCCGCTGGACCTCGTGGGTTGACGCTCGGGTTTTGCTTGGCGGCTTCCCTATATACAATAGGGCTGTAAAAGTCGTAAACCCATTCACGAACATTGCCCCACATGTCGTACAGACCCCAGGCATTGGGCTTTTTCTTGCCGACCTCGTGGGGCTCACCATCAGAATTGGCTTCATACCAGGCATAATCTGCAAACTGGTTTGGGTCGTTTCCAAAACCGAAAATGTTAGTGGTGCCTGCACGGCAGGCATATTCCCATTCGGCCTCTGTCGGCAGGCGGTATTTTCTGCCGGTCTTTCTTGAAAGCCATTCGCAGAAGGTCACGGCGTTATACCAGGTCATCCCCATAGCTGGATGCTTCTTCTCGTGCCCCATCGTCAGGTCCCCATAAACAGGCGTAGGACCCGTAACGGCGTCAAGGTCGCCCCTGTCTGCTTGTTCTACCTCGGTGTCCTGCCTCTTTGCAGTCACCATCTCTTCATAGTAGGCCAGAAAAAACTCAATGGTTGTCTCTGTTGTACAGAGGTAGAATGGGTCGATACGCACTTTGTACTGTGGTCCTTCATCGTCTCTGCGGCCGGGTTCGTCCTTTGGGCTTCCCATTACAAACGTTCCGCCGGGAACAAGCACCATCTCGAACGATATCTTCTCACCGCTTTTGGACGTAACTGTCTCGGTATATCCTTTCGGAAGCTTACGGTCTTCACTTGGCACGTCAGAACATTGAAAGGCTACAACACTGATAGCCAGCATCGCCACATATTTGACCACACGATTCATCTTCAGACCGTGTTTACTCCATGCCTTTCCGGAAGAATATGCGGATTGCTCACGTAACAGCATCTAATAGACTCCTAACCAAGCTGAGGACATCTTAATATTTGGACACGATGGTCCCCTGCGCATACCAAACGAAACCTCAGTATTCCCGCTGCTTAAGGATGCCCGGCTGCGGGACGGGATATTTGCCATCTGGCCCGGCCTGCAGCGGCGCAGGAGAATCCATCGTCAGCTTGTCAACATCAGGAGCAAACTCCTGCTCGCAGTTGAGCATCTGGTCGTAGGTGATAATCTGGCCGGTGTGAGCGGCCATGCGGCCCATAGAGGACACCAGGCTGGCCTCGGCGCCGCGTTTCGCCTCATTGTAGGGCTTATTCTGACGAATGGCGTCTATCAGGTCGTCCCACTCGAGCTGGTACGGATTCGGCTCAGGCTGGGGGAAAGCCCACAGCAGATTGGCCTTGTCCATATTGTGCCCTTTGTAGGTGCGGACTTTGCCGGGCGTGTGGCTCGATGTGGTGATGACCGCGGAGCCTTTCGTGCCGTGAGCATAACTGGAGAACCCACCCTGGCAGCCGTTAATGTTCCTGCCGTAGTAGAAAAGCTTGGTCCCGTCCGGATAGGTGTATTCGACCGCATAGCTGTCGAAATTCTGGTCAACGTCGTTGCCGCGGTAGTGTCGGCCGCCGGTGGCGTGGGCCTCGACCGGCCAGGCGCCCTTCATCCAGGAACACTCATCAATCTGGTGGATATAGTAGTCGCTGTACATACCGCCGCTGGCCCACATGAAGCTGTGGAACCGCTGGACCTGGTAGAGCAGTTCGCTCATGTTGTCGGGTTTGGGACCTGTGGTGGCCGCCTGGCCGCCCATCCGGTAACCTCTGAGCATAACTATCTCGCCTATCTCGCCAGACTTGATTCGGTCGAGGAGCTGCCACCTGCCCCTGCAATGGCGGACCATGAGGCCCACACCCACCTTGAGGTTTTTCTTCACGGACTCTTCGGCAAGCTTCAGGAACTTGCGGGTGCTCGGACCGTCCACCGTAATCGGCTTCTCCATGAAAACGTTGAGGCCCTTCTTGATGGCGTACGTGAAATGCACCCAGCGGAATGCCGGAGGCGTCGCAAAAATCGCCACATCCCCGGCGTCCAGACAATCCATCGCTTTTCTGTAACCATCGAAGCCGATGAACCTGTGGTCCTCGGGTACGTCCACCTGGTTGGCGTGCGACTCCTTCAAACTTTTGTAACTGCCGGCAAGCCGGTTCTCGAATACGTCAGCCATGGCGACAAGCTTGGTCGGCCCATTTTTGACCGACAGGGCCTCTGAGGCTGCGCCGGTGCCCCGGCCACCGCAGCCGACCAGGGCCACCTTGATGGTATTATTCTCCCCGGCGTAGATGCGCGGAATGACCCCCGCTGTCAGGGCCGAAGCTGCGGCGATCCGGCCGGTACTCTTCAAAAACTCACGACGTGACGTGCTTTTTTTAGTGGTTTCGCTCATAACAGGTATTCTCCTACTGATCGGTGTCTATTTCAAACACTGCGTTTGTTTCGGAAGTTGCCATTTGCCCTTAGTAAATCGTCTCACTGTTTCCAAGTCATTGTCAGCAAAGGAACTTACACAAACGGATGGATTTACGCTATCCACCTTGGTTTCCTAATATGTATCATTTTCGCCGTATTTGTCAACAATTTACGTACAAACTGATGTGTATTTTAACTTCTTTGTATGAACAACTGTACCTTTTGTTGGGGAGCTTGACTGGTTTGTCAGAAGCAAAACGCGAGGCTCAAATCGTGAATATGCCGGTACTTAAAGGGTCTCTGGGTTTGCTGCCAACTGAATTGTGCATGTAGCAAAGCGGGCGAAGGGACTCGAACCCTCGACGTCCAGCTTGGGAAGCTGGCATTCTACCGCTGAATTACGCCCGCTAAACACTTCCTTAATTGTTCATTCTACAACAATTTCCAGGATGTTGTCAAACCTTATTTCGGGCCAGGTGAATGGGTGAGGGGCACCATCTGCCTGCGGTGCAGAAGCAAACTCCCTGCTGATAGGGTGAGATAGCGATGTTACGTTGGTGATTAGGCCGAGACTTTATCAGGCGGCACATCGTTCTGGTTCGCAGATTGGCCTTTCAGGTAGTATTTTCGGTGCAGCAATCCACGAACCAGCCACGAAACCCCCACACCGAGAAGTACAAAGGCAACAATAGTCCCGGAGTTGACAATACCGAATGGGATGAGCAGGAAACCTAATGACATAATAACTA
>Ga0315280_10010603_pt1 | contig 11520 bp, 8 predicted proteins | sample YL17G06_40_MG_FD_203697 | JGI IMG/M metagenome (GOLD analysis project Ga0315280, IMG submission 203697) | Sediment microbial communities from Yellowstone Lake, YNP, Wyoming, USA - YL17G06_40 | ecosystem: Environmental > Aquatic > Freshwater > Lake > Sediment | place: USA: Wyoming | collected... | reverse complement strand
ATCGAGGCCCAGGGCGTCGAGTTTCGCGCGGATGTCGCCCCAGAGCCGGTCCACGAGCCGCTCGCGCTCCTGCCACGCCGCAGGGCCGCGTTGCGCGTAGAGCCCCTGGACGGATTCCGCCAGCGAGCCCAGGTCGGCGGAGGTGTGGATGATGGGGATGAAGATCACTGCTCGCATGGGGAGTGTCCGGATGCCGAGCCTTGCCGCTGCGACGAAACCTGCTCGCACATCTCGACCAGCTCGGCCACGGCCGCTTCAATCCGCTCCAAGCCCTGCTCCTCCGTTGCCCGCCTGTGGATCTCACGGGCCGCGTCGGAGATTTGAGTGAGACCATAAATGCCGGCGGTCCCCTTGAGCTGGTGCGCCAGCTCGGCCAACGAGCGGCAATCGCCTTCGCCGAGGGCTCGCTCGATCATCCTCGCCCGCGCGGGCAGTTCCCCGGCAAACTCTTCGAGCAACTCGGCCGCGTCGGCGGGGTCGAGAAGGCCGTCGCCGGGCAGGCCCGCCGGCTCCGCGAGGGCCCGTTCGGCGCAAGGCGTCGGATTGGCCGGGCCCACCGACTGGGCCAAGTAGCGCGTAAGGACGTCCAAGAGTTTCCTGACAGGAACGGGCTTCGCGATGTAATCGTCGCAGCCGGCGTCCAGGCATTTTTCGCGGTCGCCGAGCATGGCACGGGCCGTGAGCGCCACGATCGGCCCCTGCCAGCCCTGACGGCGAAGCCGGCGCGTGGCCTCGAATCCGTTCAATTCGGGCATCTGAATGTCCATGAGGATCAGCTCGTAGGGCCGTCCCTCGGCCTTCGACTTCTCCGCCATTTCACACGCCAGGCGGCCGTTCTCGGCGATCTCGATTTGGAGATTCAAGCCCTCAAGGATTCGGCTCACCACGGCTTGGACGGCTGGGACGTCCTCCGCCAAGAGCACGCGGCCGCGGAGGGCCACTTTCGGCTCGCCGGGGGGCGGCACTTCGGCCGGGGCCGGATCGGCCTGGGGCGATTGCAGCATGCGCACGCCCTCCAGCGAGCCGGCGCGGATCGATAGAGTGAAGGTGCTCCCCTGGCCCAATTGGCTGGCCACCTCGATGGTGCCGCCCAGGGCCTCGGCCAGGCGCCTGGAGATGGCCAATCCGAGGCCGCTGCCGCCGAAGCGCCGCGTGAGCGAGGCGTCCGCCTGGACGAACGGCCGAAAGAGCTGCGGAATCTTGTCGGCCGCGATGCCGATGCCCGTGTCCGAAACGGCAAACTGCACCCGCGCGCCGTCGTCCTCGTTGCGGACGCAGCTCACGGTGATCCGGACTTCCCCCTTTTCCGTGAACTTGATCGCGTTCCCCGCCAGGTTGACCAGGATCTGCCGCAGCCGCCCCGGGTCGGTACGGATCTTCTCCGGGAGCGGGAACCGGTAGTCCGCCTCCAGGCTCAGCCGCTTTTCCCGGGCCCGGACCCGCACTACCGACAGGACGTCCTCGACGATCTGCTGGAGCGGGGAGTCGGCCTTCTCCAGGACCAGTTTGTCGGCCTCGATCCGCGAGAGGTCCAGGATGTCGTTGATCAGCTCCAGCAGTGCCTTGCCGTTTCTCTGGATTGCCTCGAGGAACTTGCCTTGTTCCTCATGAGGCAGATTGGGAGTGGCCAGCAGGTCGGAGAAGCCGAGAATGGCGGTCATGGGGGTGCGGATCTCGTGGCTCATGTTGGCCAGGAACTCGCTCTTGGCGCGGTTGGCCGCCTCGGCCGCATGGCTGGCTTGGATCAGTTCTTCCTCCGCCCGCTTGCGCTCGGTGATGTCGCTGTGTATATCAACAAGGCCAAGTACCCTTCCGGCCTTATCCTTGATTGGATAGGCGCGCTCGAAGACATCCAACACTTCTCCGGTTCTCCCCCTCATCTTGACTTCACCGGTCCACGGGTTTCCTGCCATGATGGTGTCAAAAACCTCGCGCCCAACTTCCTCGTCAATGAACACCCTGGCCGGCGGATCCTCTCCGACATCCCCAAACAGGTCATCAAAAGCCTTATTCTGATAGTAGTGCTTGCCGTCGGGTGTTGACATCCCGATCGCATCGGAAGATGCCTCTACCGCGAGCGAAAAGGTGCGCAGCAACTCCTCCGCCCGCTTGCGCTCGGTCATGTCAATATTCATCTCAAGGATCAGAGACGAACCGTCCACGTCGGTGAAGGGGAAGTCGTAGATGTCGATGTAGCTTCCATTCGGGGTAGCCCACTCCCAATGATGGGGCGCGTGGGTCTTCAGCGGTGTGAAGGACTGGCACTCAGGACACGGCTCAGTTCGGTGAAAGATATACTCGAAGCAGCGCCGGCCATGCGACTCGCCGAAATACTCACGGAAGCAGCGATTGGCAAATGGCACTTGATAATCCGGCGTCAACAGGCAGATCATCACCGGCAGCTTCTCCAGGATGTCATTGAACCGTTGACGCTCTTTGTGCAGCGCCTCATCGGCCCGCTTGCGATCGGTGATGTCCAAAGCTAGGCACACGATTCCGCGAATCTCGCCCTTGTCGTCCCGCATGACCCCGCCGGAGAGAAGCACGGGAACCCGAACACCGTCCTTGGTTCGCAGTGACTTCTCGACATTGCTGACGGACCCTTGTTTCACCAGACGGCGGAGCACCGTCCGCTTGACAGGCAACGGATGCTGAGATAAGATGAAGACCGTGTCTTCTTCTTCTTCTTCTTCTTCTTCTTCTTCTTCTTCTTCTTCGAACAGCAGCGTCGCCGGTTGTCCCAGCAGCTCGTGTTCTGGATAACCCAACAAGTCGCAGGTTGCCTTGTTGACCGTGGCGATGGTGCCATCGGGCGACACCACCACCAGCATGTCCGCCATGGACCTGATAATGTTGTCGGTGTAATCCTTTGCCTCTCTCAACGCCTCCTCCGCCTGCTTGCGCTCGGTGATGTCCTGACCTTGCGCGATCATGGCCACGGGGGTCTTCCCGCCAGGAGCGAAAATCGTGGCTGAGTTCCAAAGGGTGGTGCGGACGGACCCGTCGAGATGGAGGATACTGATCTCGACGGCCTCCCAGCGCTCGCCCGACAGCGTTTCCTTGATGCGTTCCATCGACCTTTCCACAAGGGTGGGGGGAAGAGAATCTCGACAGACTCTCCAATGACCTCGTCAGCCCTTCTTCCGGTCAAGGACTCGAAGGCGTGGTTGAAACGGCTGATTCTGAATTGCGGATCCCAGACGATGATGGGGGCACTGGCATAGTTCAACAGGCTCTCAAGGTACTCATTGGTCTCCCGCAGCGCCTCTTGCGCCCGCTTGCGGGTGGTGATGTCCCGGCACAGCGTGAGAATCCGCCGCGTCCCGCCCGACTCCACCACCGTCGCATTGACTTCAATTGGAGTGACGTTGCCCTGGGCGTCAACGTAGTCGATCTCCAGGTTCCGGATATGCCCTTCCTTGACGCACTGCCGGACGGCCGCGGAGTTTCTCTCCTTGTGGTAGTCGGCAGTCCACTCAACGACGCTTCTGCCGCGTATCTCGGTCAGATCGCCGCGTCCCGCCAGACGCACGTATTCCGCGTTCGCATCGACAACGCTCCCCTCCACGTCAATGATGACAAAGCCGGTGCCGGTTGTCTCAACAAGTGCCCGGTACCGCTCCTCGCTCTCCCGAAGCGTCTCCTCGGCCTGCTTGCGATCCGTGATGTCGCGGTCAATTCCCCGGTAGCCCAGCAGGTTCCCGTGTCCGTCGACGATTGGAACGCCACTGCTCTCCAGCACCACGCGTCGCCCGTCCTTGTGCAGGTTGACGTTCTCCAGCCTCGTAAAAGGCTTGCGGGACTTGATTGTCTCGAGGAACACGCGGCTCACCCGCTCTTGCTCCTCGGGCGGCATGAAATCGAACGGACTCCTGCCGATGACTTCCTGCGGTTCGTATCCCAAGAGGTCCTTGACCTTCGGGCTGGCGTAGGTATAGAAGCCCTCCCGGTCTACCATCCATATCCAGTCGCTAGTCATTTCGACCAGAGACCGAAAGCGTTCTTCACTCTCCCGCAGTGCCTTCTCCGCCTCGCTCCGAGGCTCGCCGGGCTTGGGCGATCCGGGCGGGTCCTTCTTTGACTTGGACTTGCTCATGGCGTTCTTCCAACGAGCCCCCTCCAGGGGCGGCCAGGGGGTGCGCATGTGAAAACGGCCGCGGTCCGGCGCCCCACGTCGAGGGCCGACCTGCTGGCACCGGCGATTGTCGTGGTTTTCTCCAGCTTCGTCCAGCCAACTGAAGCCTACACTGGGTTCTCGTGGCCGGCACCGCACGCGACGGAATGGTGCCTGCGGGCCTTGGCGACCCAGTAGCCGCCGATCGGGGCAACGCCAAGGGCGGTAAAGCGACCCGCGCCTGAGACTGTGCTCCGGGGTCACGGGTGAGACAGATTTGTGTGACATGGGGTCTCGCCCGACCGGATTCTTTTGCTTCCCCTTGCGGTGCGACGAATCAGGGTTATAATCCTGATGCAATACGTAATTCCACTTATGCCCGTTTGGGGGGGAGGTGACGGCTGTAGGGGACCGGTGACTGGCCGCCTCCCGCCCAATGCCACCAAGAATGCGGGAGGCAGCACCCGTGCCGCTGAATCGACAGACCCATGGGACGGAGGGAACCGTATGGAGGACCGTCGCTTTTTGGCAATCGACGACCGTGGGCAGTTCATCGCCCGCAGCGCGGCGATGCGAGATGTCCTCAACCTGTCATCGAGAATCGCACGTGTAGATCACCCGGTGTTAGTCCAGGGGGAGCCGGGCGTAGGGAAAACCTCGCTGGCCCGCTATATTCACGGCCTGAGCGGCCGATGCCGCGGGCCGCTGGTGCGGGTCGCCTGCGGATGGCTCCACGAGCACGAAGTGGAGGAGAAGCTCTTCGGACAGGCCGGGGCGCGCCGTGGAATCGATGAACGCGGACCGCCCAGCCTCCTGGAGGCGAGCCATCGCGGCACGCTCCTGTTGGACGACGTGGCTCAGCTTCCGATGTGGGCCCAAACCAAGCTGCTCGACGTGCTCCAGCGGAGCGACGGCGGGCCAGACCGCGGCGTCCCCTTCCCGGACGTACGCCTCATCGCCTCGACCACCTGTGACCTCGAAGCCGCCGTGGCCCATCACCGCTTCGAGCCCGAGCTGTACTACTATCTGAACGTCGTGCGGATCCACGTTCCGCCGCTGCGGCATCGCCAGGAAGACATCCGGGCACTGGCCGACCATTTCCTGGCAGTCGCCGGCGCGTCGCGGGACCGGCCGGCGAGCAGTATGCCTTGGCGTTTCTCCAAACAGGCCTGCGAGTGCCTGCTGCGCTACGACTGGCCGGGGAACGTACCGCAGTTGGCCAGCGTCGTTTCCCGCGCGGTGATGCTTGCCGACGATACGGAGATCGGGGCGCAGTGCATCGCGGAATCCCTGGACCAGCCGCACCGGGCCGACAGCTCCGAGACAATCTCGATCCCGTTGACGGGAGGGCTCAAGGCGATGGAGCTCGACATCATCGAGGAGGTGATCCGCCGCTGCCGGGGGAACAAGGCGGCCGCCGCGCGGGTCCTGGGGCTGCACCGCCGCACGCTCTACCGACTCCTGGAGGCACGGAGTTCTGCCGGGGAAGAACCCGAGATCGCGATTGCGGCCGGCGATGCCTGACACGACCTGAGGCGGGCAGACATTCCTGTCTGCCTCGCCAGCCGTAGGAAATCGTGGTGGGACTGCCCTACTGCGGCAGGCAAGAATGCCTGCCCTACTGCGCGGCTGCGTGGACCAGCTTCAACAGCTCGGTGCGGGTTTTCAGTCTCAGCTTCTTCATGATTCTCGCCCGGTGGACCTCGACCGTGCGCACGCTGATTCCCAACCCCGCGGCGACCATCTTGTTGGTTCCTCCCGCGACCAAAGGCTCCAGCACCCGGCGCTCGGCGGGCGTCAGCGTCGCAAGCCTCGCGACGGCGTCTTCTCGTTCCCGGCGGCGCTGCCAGTTCTTCTCGGCAAGCCCGACGGCCTCCTGAATCTTGTCGCAGAGTTCCTGTGTGCGGAAGGGCTTCTCCAGGAATGAGAAGGCGCCCCGCTCCATGGCCTCCACTGCCATGCGCACGTCGCCATACCCCGTGATGAAGATGATCGGCAGCGTATCCTGCGTGGCCGCCAGGTGGCTCTGAACCTCCAGGCCGCTCATCCCCGGCATGCGTACGTCCAGCACCAGGCATCCCGGCTCGGGCGGCTGGTACGCCTTGAGAAAGGCATCCGCCGACTTGTACGCGGCGGCCTTCAATCCAAGCGACCGCACGAGTCTCGTGAGGATCCTGAGGATCGCCGGGTCGTCGTCGACGAGGAAGACGGTCGGTTCGACTTGCTTCTTCATCGATGGCCCCGCTACTGCCCCACGGAATGTCCCTATCAATAGCTTACTACAGATTTCGCATTCGTGGAGCCGCGGCGCAGGCTGTTCCCTTGGAAGCCCAACCAAGGACCCGGCCGCTCAGCACAAGCCCAAGCTAGCCCGTCTGCTGGTGTGACCGATCGGTGTCGTGACTCGACCGTTTGAGAGGACTGGTGCCCAGTGGGCGATACAGGACTCGAACCTGTGACCTCCTCGGTGTAAGCGAGGCGTTCTGACCAACTGAACTAATCGCCCGCGAGGGGGATCCTATCGCGCGCCGCGGCTCTCTGTCAATCGAGCCATGCGCAGCCGCCGGCAGCGTCAAAGAAGCTCTGACGGCGGCAGCTCGTCGCCCATGGCGGGCAGTCTTGCCGGCACGGGCAGGCCCGCTAGCCGAAGGAATGCCGCCAGCAGCGGGTAGCCGGTCTCCGTCAAAATCGACTCGGGGTGGAATTGCAGCCCCACGACGGGCAGCGCGCGATGCCGGATCGCCATGATCGTGCCGTCTTCCGTCCGCGCCGAGATCTCCAGCGCCGGCGGGAGCGAACTCTCTTCAATGACCAGGGAATGGTACCGGCCCGCGACGATCGGATTGGGCAGTCCGGCGAAGACCCCGCGGCCATCGTGGATGATCTTGGAGCTGCGGCCATGGACCGGCTCCGCCGCGCGGACAATCCGGCCGCCGAGGGCCTCGGCGATCGTCTGATGCCCCAGACACACGCCGAGGATGGGCAACCGCGTGTGGAACTCCCGCACCAGCTCCAGCGAGCTGCCGGCCTGCCGGGGCGCACACGGCCCCGGCGAGAGGACCATCGCATCCGGCGCCAGGGCGCGAACGCCCGCCGCGTCGATCGCCGTATTGCGGACCACATGGGTCCGCTGGCCGAGTCGCTCGAAGTACCGGGCGAGGTTCATCGCGAAGCTGTCGTAGTTGTCGATCAGGAGGATCATGGCAAGGTGGCGGGTGGTGGGTGACGGGTGGTGGGTGACGGGTGGCGGGTGATGGGTGGTGGGTGACGGGTGGTGGGTGATGGGTGACGGGTGGTGGGTGTTGTGCGATGCGTCACCCTGCCACAGTTGCTTCTGACCCACTCCACCACCTGCCATCTACCACCCGTCACCCGCCACCCACCACCCGCCACTTACCTTAACGCCCTCAGCAGGCCCTCCGCCTTGTCCCACGTTTCCTGGTACTCTTGCCGCGGGTCGGACTGGGCGACGATCCCGCCGCCGACGGGAAACTGCCACCACCCGCGCCCCGCCGTCATCGTGCGGATCAGGATACTCAGGTCCATCGAGCCGTCGAAGCCCAGGTACCCGAGGGACCCGCAATACGGGCCGCGGGCGGTGGGTTCCAGCTCGGCGATGATCTCCATCGCCCGGATCTTCGGAGCACCGGTGACCGAGCCGCCGGGAAAGGACGCTTTGACCAGGTCAATGGGGCCAAGCCCCACGCGCAGCCGGCCGCGGATGACCGAGACCAGGTGCTGCACGTAAGCAGAGACCTCCAGCCCGCACAGCCGGTCCACGTGGACGCTCTCCGCCCGGCAGACCTTTGAAAGGTCATTTCGCAGCAGATCGACGATCATCACGTTCTCGGCGCGGTCCTTTTCGCTGCTCTGCAATTCCGCGGCGGCCGAGCGGTCGGCCTCCGCCTGGGCCGTGCGGGGCCGGGTCCCCTTGATCGGCCGGGTCTCCACCGAACCCTCATCGACCTTCAGGAAGCGTTCAGGCGAGGCGCTGGCGATCTGGAAGTCCCCAAGGTCGAAGTATCCCGCTTGCGGCGCCGGATTGCGCCGCCGCAGGCGCAGATACAGATCGACCGAATCGTCCCCGGCAGGACACAAGAGCCGCTGCGCCAGATTCACCTGGAATACGTCGCCGGCGTAAACGTACTCGATGGCCCGCCCGACCGCGCGCAAGTAGCCCTGCGCAGACAAGTTGCTCGTCAGTCCGTCCCTGTTCCCCACCGCGAACTGCGGAGCCAGTTGATCGGCGGTGATGGGAGCCATTGTCGGATGCCGTGAGGGCGGCGTCCCCGGCGGGGGCTCAGAGAGCCACGAGCGGACCTCCGACAGGCGCCGCGCCGCGCGCTGGTGCCGAGCCGCCGGATCCAACTCGGGAAAACCCTGCGAGACGATCCAGCCTCGCCCCTGGTGGTGATCCAGTGCGATCACCACGTCGTAAAAACCCACGGCCAACGCGGGCACGTGGAATTCGTCGATCGAGGGCCGCGGCAGCGTCTCCAGTTGGCGACCCAAATCGTAGCTCAGCAGCCCAGCCGCGCCCCCTTGAAACGGCGGCAATCCGCGCACGCCGGCGGCCCGGTACTGAGCCAGCGTTCCCGCCAGTATCCCCAGGCAGTCGGCCTGGTCGGCCGCAAACTCGAAGTACGCGAACGGATCGGCCCCTAGGAACGAATAACGCCCCACCCCCGGCGCTTTCATGGCGCTGTCGAGAAACAGGCAATGGGGCCGCCTCGCTAGCCGCAGAAACAGTTCTTCCTCGCTGGGAAGCGGCCGCAGTTCTTCGACCAGCGGGCAAGCTGAGTTGGTCATCGTCACGACCAGTTGAACCCGCCGTTGACGTGTACGATCTCGCCGTTCACAAAGCTGGCCGCGGGCGAGACGAGGAATCGGGCCACGCGGGCCACTTCCTCGGGGGCCCCCCAGCGTCCGAGAAGGGATTCGCGGCAGGCTCGCTCTTGCCAACGCGGCGAGGCGCCTTCTCCCCAGGTCGTCTTGATCCATCCCGGGGCCAAGCAGTTGACGCGGACCTCGGGCGCCAGCGAGCGAGCCAGGCTGCGGGTAACTGCCATCACCGCGCCTTTCGCGGCCACGTAGACCTCTCCGCTATCGCCGCCCATGCCGTGTTCCGCGCCGTCCCAGCCGACGTTGAGGATGACCCCGCCGCCGGCCTCCTTCATCCGCTTTCCCGCCAGCCGTCCCAGACGCATGGTCGCAACCACGTCCACCTGCCAGAGGGCTTCCAGCTTCCGCTCGAACGGCCACCGTGCGGCCGGGCCCGTGAGGATGTCCGCCCCCGCGTTGTTGACCCAGATATCGATCTTGGGCCGCCAACCCCATGCCTGTTCGACCAGTTGCTCGTGCTGGGCGGGGTCGGCCAACTCGGCCAGAACCACGGTCGCGTCCACTCCGCAGCCTCGCGCCTCCGCGGCGACCGCCTCCGCCGCTTCCCGGCCCAGACGACCGTGGACCAAGACCGACGCCCCGGCCCGAGCCAACTCCAGGGCGATCGCCCGGCCGATGCCCCTCGAAGCCCCGGTTACGACCGCGGTAAGCGTGTCGAGTTCTGCCAAAGGATTCTGGCCCATGGGCCGTCCTCGTCAGGATCCAGCGACGACCAGTCCCCTACGGTCGTTGTAGCGGACCAGGTCTCCAGAGACAAGCGGCGAAGAAGGGCGGGCCGACAGGGGGATTAGCGGAAACTGAATCCGACCCCTACGCGAGGCGACCTATAGGCGGGTCCGTAATAGTAGCCTGGTCCCCAGTACGGGCGAGGGCCCCAGTAGGGATCGCGATAGTAGTAGTGTTCCACGACCGTCGGCGGCGGGTTGTCGACCACAACGGTCTGCCGTTGCGGCGAAGCGTACTCCTGCATAGTCCGTACGATGGCTGGGCTGACCTGTTGCTGCTGGAGGAAGATCAGGTCCGAGGGCTCCAATTGGCGAACCATGCCGTGGTAGCGAATGTGGTTGACGACAACCTCCTCGGCCACGCCAGCACGGACCATGTTGAGAACGTCGTCGATAGTCACGGCGCCGACCGCCACTCGCCGCTGGAGCTTGGCCTCGATCAGGGCGCGATTTCGGGCCTCGCTTTCGTCCATGCCGTTGCCGATCAGGGCGCCGCTTAGGGCCCCGACACCAGCCCCGATGGCCGCACCTGGCCCGGCCTTCCCGACCGAATCGCCGATGAGTGCCCCAACCCCTGCCCCTCCGAGCCCCCCCAAAAGGGCCCCGTTCTCAGCGTGGGAGGCCGATTGGCATCCGGCCGCCAAGAGCGGCAGCAGTCCCACCATGGCAGAGGCAACGAGGTATCGGGCCGAGCGATCCATGCGAGTAACCCTCAAGCGGTTCCTTCCTTGTTCCCTCTCCACGTATCGGACAAACGCACGGTTTGCGTTCACGTGCAGGATTATTCTCGGATTGGCTAGGGGAGTCAAGATAATATGGGTTGTCTGCGAAGCCTGCATAAAATGGCATTTGACCTGGCCGAGACGACAAAACCGGTCGGCGGCCTGTCCCCTCTTTGCCCGAAAGCTGCTTGTTCTCAGCGTGTGGCCCTATTAGAATGAGCCACTTGACGGGATTTGCGGCCGCTTGCAGCCACAATCTGCTAAAGTGCCATCACCGGTCGCTGGGAGAGGGGTGGAGCCGGTGATCCAGACAGATCGAAGCCTGCCGCGGTCTCCTGTCGCGGCTTTTTTTGTTCTTTGATCGTCTGGCAACCACGAATCGGAGTAAGCACTCACCATGGCGAGCCAATCGTCTTCGAGCGGGCCGAGTGGTCCGAAGCGGGGAGTCTCGACGCAGGCGGTACACGCCGGCGAAGATCGTATCAAGCCCGCCTTTTCCCTGACCGATCCGATCTTCTGCGCGGCGACCTACAACTTCCCCGACACCCAGGCCCTGATCGATTTCGTCCGGCAAAAACAGCCCCGCGAAGAGTACGCCCGCTACGGCAACCCCAGCGAGAGAGCCTTGGAACGGAAACTCGCCGAGTTGGAAGGGGGCGAAGCGGCCGCCGTCTTCTCCAGCGGCATGGCCGCCGTTGCCGGGCTCCTTCTGGCCAAGCTTCAGTCCGGCGACGAGATCGTCCTCTTCGACGAGTGCTATCACCGCACCCGCGAGCTGTGCGTGAAGCACCTGGGCAAGTTCGGGGTCGTCACGCACCAGATCCCCGCGTGCGACTACGACCGCATGGAGGCGGCGATCACGCCCAAGACGCGGCTTTTGATCAGCGAATCGCCCACCAACCCGCACTTGAGCTGCGTGGACGTCGAGCGTTTTGCCGCCCTGGGCAGGAAGCACGGTGTCGACACGCTCATCGACTCGACCCTGGCCACCCCCTACAACCTCCGCCCGCTGGAGGCCGGCGTGGATTACGTGCTCCACTCCTGCACCAAGTACCTC
>Ga0315280_10010602_pt1 | contig 11520 bp, 23 predicted proteins | sample YL17G06_40_MG_FD_203697 | JGI IMG/M metagenome (GOLD analysis project Ga0315280, IMG submission 203697) | Sediment microbial communities from Yellowstone Lake, YNP, Wyoming, USA - YL17G06_40 | ecosystem: Environmental > Aquatic > Freshwater > Lake > Sediment | place: USA: Wyoming | collected... | reverse complement strand
TTTCGACGATGCAAGTCTCGCTTGTCTACCCGCCTGGGGAACCGTGGAAAGGCACGTTTTTCCAGAGAACATCCCACCAGTCAGCTTCAGTTATGGTTTCACCTTTGACGAGGATTTCCAGAACGTATAAAACTAACATTATCATGGTAATTGTTAGTACTTCATCCTAACACTTTTTAGGTTCTGTCTTAGCTCCTGTGAGCCAGCAAAAAAGAGAAAATGAAAGCGGAGCAAAATTTTAGATGAGTTTGCATATTATAGCGCATTTTCGACAATACCAATAAGCATGAGGCTTACTTCCAAACTTGCTGACAACTACATCGCCACCGTGAAAAGCATAACCGCAATTCCTGCACGCCTTAATCAAGCCTCTAGCCTTAAGCATGTTGAAAGTGGAGAAGGTAAGAACGAATGTTTTAACCGTCATGGTTTAGCCTTCAAATACTCGATAACATGCTCTAGTTCTTTGAAGTTAGCAAACATCTTACACGCACCAACGACACAGCACTCCTCGCATCTTGTCGGTTTCCTTAGTGGTTGTGCGCCTCTCGCCAAATAACAAGCGTCAGTCATGCTTTCACTACCCTAAAGTTTCTTATGCTTATGTCTTCTATCCTCATTTTCCCGTCTTTTATGCAATCCTCAATAATTCCACATGAACATTCTAACGTGTCCTTTTCCGAATCATAAATAACGGAGTCATCACAGATTGCACATCTCCAATTTCTTAGGTATTTCATGGTTTTGCTTCCTTCTTTTTCCTGTAATCATTGACTACCAGATAGCAAACTGTGTTCGTAGCCGTTACCGCAAGAAAAGTTATCATCGCATCAAGCATCCCGTGGGGCATTAGAAGACCGTAAATCATTACCGCGAGTTGCACTATGATAAACCATACGTCAATATTCTTCATGGTTTTGCTTCCTTAGGCAAAACTTGGTTCTGTTGAAGTAACTTAACCAGCGTGTCTAAACCGTGCATCGCTGTTCCGATGTCGTCATGTTGCAGAGCCTTAAACGTCATCTGGAAAGTGCAGGTTAGGCAATGCTCAAAGTTCACTTGGTCAGACGAGCATTTTCCGAAAAAGTCATGTTTACAATATGGAAGTTTTTGCATATCGCTAGGCGTTAGCATCTTCGACATTTTCGCTATTCCCCCCACTCCCACTTTTCAGCCCATTGCTTAACCAATTCTTCGGGAGGCTTTCCGTAGCTTTCTTCCAATGCCGAAACTGTCCATCCCCCTAAACTTGCCACAACCGCATAGTTCCAATTTGTTTTTCGGAGCATGTGTTGGGCGAACATGTGTCTCCAAAAATGGTTAGGGTCTAAATCTGGATACTGCTCTAAAGTTTCAGGGGCGAATCGTTGAATGACTATTCGGTTTATTCTAACTGCAACATGTACGTCAATTGTGAAGATTTTCCCTTTTGTTCTGTTGCCTATCAGCGTCTTGATGTCCGTTAAAAGTGAAGGTTCAAGATACTTATCCCACGGATGACCCTTCGGAAATATGCTACGCCTTCCTTTGTCATAGACCCTTAATATTCCTCTGTTGCCTACTTCCGTCAAATCTTCTATCAACGATTCAAGACTTGCGGTTATCCTTGTTCCCGTCTTAAACATGAAACCATCCAAAACGCTAAGCTCAAAGTTTTCAGTCTTCAACCATGCTAAAATCTGGTTCAGCTTTTCCATTGGAACGAACAGCCTAGCGAATTTTCCGTAGCCCTTCGGTTTTCCAACAACGATTTTCTTTCCCGTAGGCTCGCCTTTAGATTCTAAAAAGTCTTTCAAATCACGCTTGTATGAATAGGTGTCTATGCCTCTCTCTTTCAGCATAGAGATTAATTCCATAACTTCATTCAAGTGCAAACGGTCAGGATGCTTATAGACCCATTTTCCTTCGCCTACTAAATCGAATGTGTGAACCTTTCCCATGCACACGCCTTTAAGAAGGGTGATTTTTCCTCTTATGTAGTCTTCCGTTAGCTCCCTGTTGTTGAGCATGACAACCCAATTTTTAACGCTTGGCAAAGTCTCAAAATTTCCATACTCGAAAATGCTTGCATCAACCGCTTGTTTTTCAGTCGGCAACCCCCCAACAATTGTTTTAGATAACCCATCTGCAACTTCTGGATGCCTCTTAAACCACATCGTTATGCTTTCAGGCGTTGTTTTCTCGTTCCTTCTAATGAGAACAATCTCGGCAAGTTTTGAAGGGCTAAGGGTTTTATATTCCGTTGCGAAGTCGGGCAAATCCTTTGTTGGATTGTATTTCGTCATTTTCCTACATCCTTGTTAGTTTGTTAGTAGTAGTGATGGCATATATGGCTTGTTCTCACGTTTGACGCAAAATGTTAGTTTGGTGATAGTGTTAGTGATGGAATAATGTATAAATGTTAGTTTCAGTAGTGAGATAATGCGGGATGGTTCGCATGAAAAGGAAGACTTCAGTCTTAATAAAATGTTCGAGTTGTGCTTATGAATGGGAAACTAAAAGCGACTTGCGGTTTGTAACTTGTCCTTCATGCTACCATAAAATTCAGAATCCGAAATTTGCGAAAGAGCAGGTCTTGATGGAGCATTTCAACCTTGATGAAGATGGCGTTAGAGTTTTAGACCCTAACATTCATTGGATTGTTGATGTTGATTTTAAACCGAATAAAGCATGGTGTAGGTATTGCGGGTCAGAAGATTGTCGCCACGTTAAATTTGCTTTAGGCTTGTCGGTAGTGCAGGAAATTCTCAAAAAGAAAGGGTGGAAAATTAAGTAGCTTTCCACTCGTTTGAAACCTTATCGAAAAACATGGTTACAAACTTGCGGTAGTATCCGTCTTGCTCCATCAAGAAAAGCGTTATCTTCCTCAATGTTTCGGCAAAAACAATAAAGTTTTCTGGGTCTGGATGGTTCAGTTCAGCTCCCCGAATAATGTCAAGCATGGTTTTGTTGAACAGTATCCCTTCTTTAGATGTGGGAGTAATGGCTGGAACAGAAGACAAAGGGAAAAGGTCTATCAGTCTTCGCAAGACGGTTTTAACCGTGAACAGCATGGCTTGATTAACCATGTTTCTGGTTCTCCAATATCTTCTTTAAAGCGTCTTTTCCTTCTCTGAATAGGTTTATGGTGTCCTGCACTTCTTTGTTTGCCATAACCTTCTTGATGACTAGCCTATTGACTAGCAAGCCCGTTATGATGAGGCTTAACAACGTGCCAATGATGTAAACTATGAAGATAAAAGCAATATCGAAGACATCCATCATTTTCTCCCCTTAATCCAATCGTAGAGCTTTTTACCAACGATGATGATGATAGGCACAGCGATTATGATGACTGCTGGGGGTATCTCGAAAGGCAAATCTCTTTTTTGCGGATTCTTAATAATTTCCCATACGTCAGGATGGGCTAGGAAACCGTCAAACGTTTCGCCTCTTTGACTTACCCCGCTATGAGGCGCAAACCATTCTATACCGTAGGGATTGAGGTCTATCAAGAAATTAAGTTCTCGTTGAAGGTCATCTGAACTAGGAAAACGCCAAGTAATATTAGTTAGTGGGTTATATAAGCCAAAAACCTGCATGGAAGGCAAAAATTGAGCTTTACCCTCACACCATCCTTTCATAATGGTAAAATTGTTCTGGAGTTTTTGCGAATCATCAACATTAGAAAAGTAAGGGTAGAACCATGACATTGAATAATCAACTAACCCATCAGCTATTAGTTGTTTTGCGCCTTCCCAAAGTCCATGACTTAAGCACGTTTGAATGTTCAGATTTTTAAGATACTGCAAAAGCTGTTTTGTAGCCTGATAATTTTGCCCGCTATCGCTGATAGTCATAATGTAGTCTCTGTCCTCAAAGTCTGCAACCAAGCTATAATTAAGGTAGGTTTCCCCACCACCTACGACCAGAAATTTAAGGAAATTAGGATGCTGTTCAGCATACAAATCAACCGCATCACACAATTGATAAGCACCATCAACAATTTCAGTTTGAAAACCGTTTGCATCTAGTTTGAATGGGTTTATGTGAACAGCGTCAAAATTGAAGTCTTTTAAAACTTGCATGAATTGCTCTACGGAATAGCGGTTTAGAAGACCTGCCTCAAACCATGCCATTTTAATCATTGTGCTTCTACCACTACTAACATGTGAGGGAATAAAAAGATTTACCATTAAGAAAACGGTTAGACATAGACAAAGATGCTGTACTTCTTTGTTCGTAAGATCCATTTTCCCTTGCTTTCAAGACTAAAACGTGCATCCCTTAAAGATTCTTCCATGTGAAAGCCTATCGTTTGCATCACTCTTGAAGGATAAAGGGCAAATTCAGGATAGTGTGAGCCGTCTTCTCGCCTCAAAACTCTAATCAAGCCTCTACCCTCAATATCGTTAAAGCTGACAACTTTAGGCTTGTTAATCAGTTTTGACCGTTTCTTAGGGTCGAAATCTCCAGATAGAGCCAATGCCGTTTTTAGAGCCTTGATACTCTCTTTTTCTTCGCCTCTTGGGTCTAAGATGCCTTTGGTTTTCAGCATTTTCTTAACGCTTTCCCTATGAGCCTTCGGATGCGCTTGTTTCCTATGCCTACGAAGTTTCTGCATCACGTCTTGGAACTCGCCTTTGAATGGTTTACCGCATATTCGACAATGTTTAACGCATGGCATTTTATAGACCTCTCAATAGCTGAATGATGATTAAGGCGATGGTGAGGATGCTTGAACCGAACAGATACTTGAGCTTGGTATCTAAAGCCTTCATTCTAGCATCACACACTTGCTCAAGCACCATTTTCGGACAGTCTTCTTCTTCCTCTTTACATGCCATAAATCGGTTCACCTGTCGCCTCATATCCCACTATTCGCATGGCTCTTTCCCCTGCTTTCGGAGTTGAACCGTAGATGTATAAGGCTATGAGCAAGCAAATGATTGACCATATAATACAGTAGGGGTTCGTGATTGTGTCTATGATGTCTTGGATGGCTGTTTTCTGTGCATCAGTCGGTTGAGTAGTAGCTTTAGGGTCGAAAATGTTGGGCGCACCAAAAAGAACGCCAATAGAATTTACTATCGTTAGACCGATAGTTGTAGGGAAAATGAGAGAATAACCAAGACCTGTCATAGTAGCTCCTAACGCTTTGACAATCGCTGATTTTGTCCACAGGTAAATAAGATAGATGCCAATAGCCCAGACTGCCAGAACAACGAGCAACTTGAAATAGACCTCGTACTTCTTGAAAAACGGGATTTTCCGTGCCATTCCTAATGCTCGGGAGTATCCTTTACGAACGGTTCTTACCGCTACGGGTGCGCCAGCTATGACTTCGGCAAGTTGAGGGTCGTAGTATCCGTCATCGTCTATGACATACTGTTTTTTTTTAGTCATTACAGAACGTCATACTCCACAACAGAAAGAAATATTGTTCCTACTCCGCCTGCACTAACTCCCCCTGCATAATGGATAAAGCGTACTTTGTCGCCTGCCTCTGCAATGAGGGGATAACTGTGTGCTGAAATCATACCGTCATCTCTAGCGGCATCTATTCCTGCGCACGGAAATATGATAAATGCGCCTGCGGTTACCGCTTTTGATTGCATGTAGCCTACCTGAGTGCCGATTTTGTCATAGAGAAATACGACTACGGTTCTTGTTACGTTGTCTGGATTTTCGGCTTTTCCCCCGTAGATTTTCCACATTTTATTTGATGGCACAGTCATGTCTGTTGTTAGGTCTGTGTTGTTTACTAGAGTTATTGTTGTTCTGTTCCGTGTGAATCTGCCTTTAAACTTTGATGTTTGAAAGTCTTTGATTGCTCCATCAGTAGCGACCAGCCTTAAAATGTCGCCCGAAGAAGCCCCGTAGAACCATACATAGCTTATGTTTTTGCCTTTAGGTGCAGAATAGAATTTTACATCGCTAGGAGCTAAAACGTCAAAGTCGGTTTCTGGCTTTGCTCCCCTAGAATCATATTGAAGTGCGGGGTAAACAGAGCCTAGATTGCTTGAATATGCACTCAAGCGAACATGTTTTTTGCCTAGATATTCGCTTTTCTGTGCGGTTGCTTGGGTCGTTGCGGTTACGGTGCGAGTGTAAATTTTCTCCATAGAAAAAACGCCTTCCCCATTAAAGTAAGGGTCGGGTCATAGATTTTTATGAGTTCAGGTCTAGTTGCACTAGCCTGCTTGTGCTTGTGGTAGCTCCCCTCTCAATGGTTACGCATGGGTCTGACATGCTCAAAACGGGCAATAACGTGTCGAAGTTGTCGGTGTCATCCCATAAAGCCCAAAGTGCATCGAGAGTTTCGGCTGTGTCTGGGTTAAATTCTATGTTGTGTTGAGCTAGTAAGTCTCTGAAATTGTCTTGTCCGAAGATGACGGTTTGTTTCTTGTCGCCTATGGTAACTTGTCTTATGGTCGTTATTGTTCCGATGTCTATGAAGATGCCTGCCAATTTTCCGCCTTGGAATAGGTCGAAGACCGCTTTTCCTGTTCCTGTGAGCTTGTTTTCGACTTCTTTAGCTCCGATGAAACCCTTATACTGCGATGGTAATGCGCCTATCCATTCCTCTATCGTAATAGTTAAGACAACTGTTGTCGTAGCCCATGCAGTAGCGGCGATTAATGTGCCGAAGGTCAATTCTAGCTGTCTGACGTTGCTGTTTCTTAGGTCAAGCATCAATGCTTTATCTCGGTTGATTCTTCCGAAAAGAAGGCTCTGGTTTACTGCTGTATATGCTCCTGTTGCGTTCACGACTTGTGGCTGTGTTCCGAATAAGGCTCTAGCTATTTTCTTAGCGTCTGCACTTCTCAAATCGACAACGTAGCCTTTATCCGTCTTGATTTTCATGGTTGCTATGAGGTCATCTACGGCGGGAGTGCCTGCTCCACCTGTTCCGCTTAACCTCATGTGGATTGCCGATATGACTGCTTGCGGGAGCTTAATGATTTTGCTTGTGTCCGAATCTCCGATTGCGCCTGAATCCCAATCGACTAAAACTGTTTTTTTCCATGCCATTTTACATTACCTACCCATAATAGGCAAGTGCGCTTGTGCTAGTTGTGGGGTTTGAAGTTGCTGGATTCCCTGAATGTGCTGGGTCAGAGCCTGGGAGTGCTAAAGCTCCGATTGTCGATGTGATGAGCATACCGTTAGCGAATTTCTTAATCACGACATTGTATTTCGGTGGGACAAGTCCGAAGAATCCGAAACCTGACAAAACTTTGGCTATTAGACTACCCCAAAATGGAGCTACCCATACGCATGATGGGTTAGTGAATTTGTAGGTTAGATAGTCCATTGGTGACATGGCTGGGTTTTGTCCAAACAATGATTTCAGTTCGCCTGGTATGCCTAGCGTGAAGTATTTATACCAATTTGCGCCTTGTGTCCATGATTTGCTGTTGATGCTCATGTATGCGGGAACGCCAAAGCCGATTAAAGCTCCTAGTGCCATGCTGTACTTGTCGAGTTTGCCGAGAATCTTTCCGCCGAAGCCCGTGAATCTGCCTTTACGTCTTGTTGTTCTTGATGGGTCGTATCGGGGTGTGTGTCCACCACTCCAATAAACGCCACCTCTTGAGCCTTTGCCGTAGTGCTTGCCCGAGACTGTTCCGTATCCGTATTTCATGCCTTTGCGACTAGGGTCGTGTGTCTTGCGTCTTCCGAATACCCATGCTCTAAGTTGTGGGGGAACTCTACCTTTTTTGCTTCTTGGTTTTGGGTCGTATGACATTTTTACATACATCCCTTGTCTTTCGTTAGTCTTAAATGTTAAGAGAGCATTTAGTAGTAGTGGTTGAAAAGGAGAACACAAATACACAATGGTTAAGGTCAGTTATCTTGTGGCTCGTTTCTCAAGTCTTGAGAGGGAAGTCCGAGCTTTGAATAAGAGTTTAAAATTAACCATGACTTTTGAGGCAAACTCGTTTCAGGGTCTATTAAGTCTTAATAAAGCGCAATTCAATGTTATCGTCGCTTTAAACGTGTTGGGTAAGGCAGACGCTAGTCAAGTGAGTAAGTTTCTAGGGATTCAGAGGGCTATGGTAAGCGGAAGTCTAAACGAGTTGTGGCGAATGAAGTTTATCGAGAGAAAAAGAGAGGGAAGAACGTGTTATTTTGTTCCTTTGCTTGTCCTAAAAGAGCTTCGAACCGAGCCAGAAAGCTAAGGCTAGTATTCCAATGAACCCCGCTATTTTGCCTATTCTGATGAGCCTAGCGATTTTTCCGAACCGTTTTTCAGCGTCTATGGCGTTTACCCATCTTGCCACCGTTGCATGACTGCACGGACTACCGTCTTTAGTGAATTGCTCGGCGATTTCTCTTGTTCCCATTCCTTCTTGATGCAGGACATAAGCGTCTTCCGCTAGTTTTCTCGTTAAAACGGGTTCTCCTACTGTTGGTTGCATGGTTTCTATCGTGGTTTTCATCTGTTGCATCTGTTCAGGAGATAGAGGTTTGCCTTCCGCTAGTGCGTTTAGCGACATGAGTATTTCGGGGGGTATTTTAAAGCCAGCCATGTTTTCAATCATGGGGATTGCCCAGCTAAATTGTCGGTATAGGTTCGCTATGGTTGGTAGGATGGTGTTGAGATCTATGTTGAAAGGTTGTGCGGGTTGTGCGGGTCTTGGTGGTTGAGGTTGCTCTGTCATTGTTTACGACTCTCCTTTTTGCCTAAACCGTGATATTTACCATGACATTTGCACTTGCATCTTTTCTTTTCCGATTGGGCTTTGTAGCATCTCGAACAGCAACCTAACGGTTTCCATTCTGTCATTGAATCAACCCTCTGTCGATGAGCTTGTTCTCCATGAATGTCAGAATGTCGTTATCTTCTGGGCGTGGAGCTTCAATAACTATGCGAAGCTGATAGATTTCGCCTTTGAACTTGATGCAGGTCTTTAACACTTTCATGGCAAAATCAACGCCTTCGGCTCTGTCTTCATTATATACCGTAACGCTTTCACTACTTCTCCCGACAATATCATGGCATCGCAGGGGTCAAGCGTGTGGATTAGAACCTCAATGCCTATGCTTCTGACTTCTATTTTGATGTTGAAAGGCTCAAACTCTGTCAGGTCTTTTGGTTTGTTTTCCGTCATTTTCTCATCTTCTTGCCGAATAAAAAAAGGGGGTGTTGAAGGATGTCCTTTGTTGCTAGGTTGATGGTGTTTTAGATGCGCTTTCGGATGCTTCGGTTGCTTTCTTGTGTTCAAGTATCTGCATCATAGCGGGTAGAGCATTTGCTAGGTTCTGTCCGATGTCGATTGTGCTTGTTGATGTCGGTGGTGTAGGAGCTTCGCTTTCTGTCATGTCCTTGTATAGACCTATGCCCGTTGCACAGGTCAATCCGATAGCAAAGCCGACTGTCGGTGTGTTCACGCCTATCGCTGGAACGGTTGCAAGTGCTAGGGTAGAGCAGATGAAAAGCGCAAACCCTATCGCTAATCCCATGAAGAAGCACGGGACAAGTCTCTTTCCAAACATGGTTAGTCCTTCTTGTTAGTAGTAGTGGGTCTTTCGCTTATATTGTTTATGAAGTCTTCGCATGAGAGTTCTTCTCCGTGTTCGGTTGCGATGTGCCAAACCATGCGGATGGTAGCATCCCGCGTCAAGTGTTTAAAGCCTAAAGCCTTGAAAATTCGGATGTGTTCTTCAAGTTTCATGCTTCATCCCCTTCTTCGTCTTCTTGCGTGAAAATCTCGTTTTCTAGGTCTTCAACTCGCTTTTCTAGTTCTGTCAGTCGCCTTTGAATGTCGTTGATGACTGCATCGTCTTCTGGCATGAAAAGACCTTCTTAGATGGGTTCAGCTTTTCTAAAGGATTTTGCGCACATCTGGCATTTGTATAGGTGTATGCGAAAGACTTTTTTGAGGATGCCACCTTGAAGCATCCATGTTTTGTATTCTGTTACTTCTTTGCTCATGCACTTTGGGCATACTACGACTTTATCTCCTAATGTTGGCATTTTCTTTTCCCCTTTTCTTGGGCGAACCTACATCTACCACTACTACTAATAAGCGTTATGTACATCTTTATGCAGATTGTTTGAGGGCTTCCATTGTTTTTTTGGCAATTTCTTTTATCAGTTCAGGAGCTTCTAAATCAATTTTCTTCATTATCAATGTTCTGCATGAAGTTTGTGTTGGTTTCCCTGAAAATTGTAGCTTCATATCACATACAAAAGCAGGGTCTTGAAGGCATGGTAATTTGTCTTTCAGTTCAGAAGTTTTTACATAGGAGAACTCTCTTTCAAGTTTTCGACAATTCCATTCTCGCAAGTATCCTCTGAATTCTGTGCTTCCTTCTACGCTTCTACTCTCTCTTTTTTGTGGTTGCGGGGGTTGTGTCCGTTTTTGTTCAGCTTCGTTCTCTTTTTGCTTTTCTACCTTCCTTTTGACGTACTCCCTTCTCTCGTAACAAGCCCAGCATGAAGCGGTAGCCATGCGCATAGGTTTCTTGCCTTTCTTGAGTGCTTTACCACATTCAATTTCGGTTTCGCTTATTTTGGCGCAGAACGGACATTCAGGCGGTTTGGGTTGATGCAATTCCATTCTTTTGGATGCTTCGACTAGCACTTTCCGAGCTTCTAGGATTTCTGGTGGAAATGAAGGGTCTAAAAGGTTGGTTGGGTTTCCGATTGGAACATCGCTTTGAGGTTGAGGCTTATGCAGATTGAGGAGTATATCTTCCATCGCTTCGGTTTCAGCTTTAAATTTATGGTCTTGCTGATATTTTTGGAAGGCTGTGTATGCCTCCTCTGAAATGCGGAAGGCTCTATGGATTTTAGCTTTATGACGGTCTTCAGGCATGTTGCGTCTGCTCCGTTGATTCTTTGAGTTCCTTCGCTTCTTGGATGTAGTCTTCCGTCTTCGTCTTTAGCACTTTTTGAATCCATTGATGAACGGTTGCTTGAGGTATCCCTGTAACCTTTGAGATTTCTCTTAGGCTCAAGCCTTTGATGTGGTATTCATAGACAGCTTCCAAATATGCCTTACTTGCTTGTTGTCGTTGCTCCACGTCTAGCTCCTTGGCTTTAAAGAAGTCGGACAGCTTCTTTTGAAACGTGGCTAGTGGGTCTAACACATATTTTCTTTTTCCCATACTATCGCCTATTAGTAGTAGTGTTAGCGTGTTTATACGCTTTACTGTATTGAGCCACCAAAAAAGTTACATGAGAAGGAGTGTGTTCTTGTGGAACACACTTTTTACCATTGTGGAACACAACATTTATTCTTGTGGAACACACTTTGTCCTTTTGGCAAAAGAGGCTCACGTTAGGCGAGAAATCGCAAAAGAAGCCTCCCCCTAAGAACACACTTTTTAAAAAAGTAGTAATGTTAGTAGTGTGTTAGTGCTATTCCTAACATTTCCCATTATTTTAGGCTATTTGTTACTTTCCAGAATCTCTTTCAGAAGCTCATGATGTCTCTTCTCGTCTGCCAGTATCGCGTTCAAGAGGAGCTTGACCTTCTTGTTTTCAACTGTGGGCAGCGTGTTGCTTATTTTCTCGATGAGCTCTGC
>Ga0315280_10010601_pt1 | contig 11521 bp, 6 predicted proteins | sample YL17G06_40_MG_FD_203697 | JGI IMG/M metagenome (GOLD analysis project Ga0315280, IMG submission 203697) | Sediment microbial communities from Yellowstone Lake, YNP, Wyoming, USA - YL17G06_40 | ecosystem: Environmental > Aquatic > Freshwater > Lake > Sediment | place: USA: Wyoming | collected... | reverse complement strand
CATTGGCAAAGCCCCGTGAACCCGAATTCGGGTGAACGGGGCTGGTTTGCGCTATGCTCACGACCCAGGCCTGAAGGCCTGGGCTACGGAAAAGGGTGCCGCGGCCGAGTGCTGAGCGGCCACCGAGTTTTGCAGGTCCCTCCCCTGGGAGCGCGGACCTCCAGGTCCGCCACACCGTTGTTCCCCGGGGTGCGGACGTGGACGTTCGCGCTCCCAGGCGGATTTTGATGGTTTCCGCGTGGTCGCCGCGGCGACCATGCGCGACTGCTCTGAAGGGAAAACTCAATCCGTCCCAAGGCGCGCCGTGTCCAGCCCCAATGCTGTTGACTTGAGGTCCACAGGAATCATTCGGGAGGAATCATTTCGGTAACCGGGGCGGGCGGATGAAGCCGGCCGCTGCCAGGAGCGTTGTAACAGCAGACCTCGGGGCGGCATTCTTCAGTCCGCAGCATTGCGTCTCGCCTACCGCCCGCAACCTGCGGGACCAGCGAAGATTGCATTGTGCACGATTCTCCGATATATAATGGGTAGTCGCCAGCACACAGGGGAATTTTCCCTTAGGAGTCAGACATGCGGGGTTCTCCTCGCTTCTTGTGCCTGTTCACTGTCTCTATCCTGCTTTTGTTCTCCAGCCTGGCTCAGGCCGCCGTGCAATTGTACGTGGGCGGGACCACAACGACGCCCTGCCCGGGCGCCGCGGGTGCTGCCTTGGGCGAGGTCACGGTTGCCGTGAGCGGGGTGGGGGGCCTGATTGCTGATGGGACCTATTTGACCATCACCATTAGTCCTGCGATCTTGGCCGGCACGCCGGTGGCGCGCGCCGGCTCCCTCGCTTCCAAGGGCTACCTGAACTTCATGGACGCCGGAGCCTTCAAATTCACATTTTCCTCGGGCACCGGGTCGACGATTGTGTCGGGGGGCGACTCTGTGACCTTTGGCAGCCTGATCGGAAACGCGCCGGGTTACGACAGCCCGGTGACGGCATCGGTCTCGGCTTCCGACCTGACGATTACCTTCAGTAACTCCGCGGTGACGATCGCCTCGGTGAGCGCCGCCAACTGCGCGACCAGCGGTCACATGTTGCCGTCGATCAGTACGTTGGCGTTCGGCGGACCGCCGAACTCGTCCATCCCGGCCCAGTCTTTCACGATCACCAACTCCGCGCGGCCGGGCCAAAACATCTTCCCGGCCGTATCGTCGGTCTACCCGTTGGGGGCCCCGGGCACCTGGTTGACCGCCGCGGCTGGCGTGGAGACCGCGGGGGTGACGGTTGTGACCGTCGCGGTGAGCACGGGGGGACTTACTGAAGGCGACTACAGCGCAAACATACGCATCGACAGCGCCTATGTCGACAACTCACCGCTGTTCGTGCCCGTGGCGCTGAAGATTGGCAAGCCGGGTCGCATCGACTTGAGCACGACCGTCATGACGTTCGTGGCTGCACCAGGCAGGAATCCTCCGCCGCAAAACCTGATCGTGCGCAACGGCGGCAGCGGGCTCCTGGCCCCCGACGCCGGGGCCACGACTATCGGAGGCCCCCCGTGGCTGTTTGTCGTCACTCCGGAAAACCCGGAGGATGAACCGGCGGTGTTCCAGGTTACGGTGCAGAGCGCAGGCCTGGCCATGGGAATTTACAGAGGGCAGATTACGGTGACGTCGACCAATGCCTTCAATTCTCCGCAGATGGTCGCCGTAACGCTGACGGTCAAGAGCCCGACGCCGACCATCGCTCTGAGCCCGCGCGTTCTTGCTTTCCAGAGTGATCAGGGGACCAGCCCGGCGGCGCAGACCCTGAGCATTACCAATTCCGATACGGGCGACTTGGCGTGGCAGGCCGAGGCGACGACAACCAGCGGTGGCAACTGGCTCTCGGTTTCTCCGGCCAGCGGCAACGCCCCGTCCACCGTGAATGTGCGGGTGAACTCGACTGGCCTGCAGGCCGGCGTCTACACCGGTATTATCACCATCAGTTGCTTCAGCGGGGACGTCACCAACTCGCCGCAAACCGCTGGGGTGACGTTGACGGTGTCGGCCGTAACCCCGGCCATCGGGGTGACAGCGTCCTCGCTGTCGTTTACCACCGACGTGGGAGGGAACCCGCCGGCGCAAGGCTTCACGGTCAGCAACGCCGGGAGCGGCGGCTTGTCGTGGACGGCCAGCGTTTCCACCAGCAGCGGCGGCAACTGGTTTTCGATCGCGCCCGCGAGCGGCGCCTCCGGCACCAGTGTTCAGGTGACGGTGAATTCCGCGGCCCTGGCCGCCGGCGCTTACAGCGGAACAATTACGATTACCTCGTCGAGCCCGGGCATTGCCAATCCGACGCTGACCATCGCGGTGAGCCTGCTGGTCCGCAGCACCGTTCCGACCATCGCCGTGACTCCGGCTTCGCTGACCTTCTCGGCGCCGCCGGGCGGCGCGGCACCGCCGGCGCAGACCGTATCCCTGATGAATGCGGGCGCCGGTGTGCTGAACTGGACGGCAACTGTTACCACGGCCAGCAGCGGCAACTGGCTGGTGGTGACGCCGCTTGGCGGCGCCGCTCCCAGCACCCTCACCGTCTCGATCGATAATAGCCAGCTCGGCCTCGGCAGGTTCACCGGCAGCATCCTGCTGAAGGCCATCGGCGCCGCCGATGTCACCATCCCGGTGGAGTTCACGACCGGCACGCCGAAGATCGACCCCAACGGCATCGTGAACGCCGCCCACCTGGCCAGCGCGGGTGTCTCTCCCGGCGGACTGATCACGATCTTCGGCTCCAGCCTGGCGAGCGCGGCCAAGCTGGCGCCACCGATTCCCTACTTGCCCGATGAGATCGGCGGGACGTCGGTGAAGATCGGAACGTTCAAGGCCAGGCTGCTGTACGTGTCGCCCACGCGGATCAACGCTCAGGCGCCGGTCGAGCTCACCGATCAGACCACCCAGGTAAAGGTATCGACGGGTGGGCTGGACACCGACGCGGTTACTATGAAGGTCCTTCCGTACGATCCGGGCCTGTTTACCTTCGACGGGGTCCCGGCCGGCCCGGCGGCCGCTCTGAAGGCCGATTACAGCGCGGTCAGCGCTGCTTCCCCGGCCCTGAGGGGCTCTGTCATCATGCTGTTCGGAACCGGCTTCGGCCCGGTCAGCCCGTCGGTGGGTTCCGGGCAGCCCGGCCAGGACTCCCAGAACCTCACCGTGCAGACACCGCTGGTGCTCTTCGGCGACCGGCCCGGCAAGGTCCTGTACTCGGGATTGGCGCCGGGGCTGGTCGGCGTCTACCAGGTGAACGTCGAGGTGCCGGCCGACGCCCCCACCGGTGATTCGGTTTCGATCATTGTCGGCATCGGCGGACGCGGCACCAACACCGCCAGGATGTCCATTCGCTAACGTCAGGCCACAGGCTCCGGGCTACAGGTCCCAGGTTGCGGGCCTCCGGGAGCCTGCAGCCTGGAGCGTGTAGCCTTTTGTATGATTGGCAAGCCGATCGCGCTGGTCTGTTTGGCGCTCGCGTGGGGCGTGCATGGCGCGTGTGCGGCGCCCCAGGCTTCTTCCTCTGGCAAGCAACCGCCTGCCAAGTCGCAGCTTTCTTCCGCTGAGCTGAATAAGCGAAAAGAGGCTCTCGCTTCTCGTGTCACCGAGGTGTACGAGCTTGCCAAGGCCGGCCAGTGGCGAAAGATGGAAGCCTTGATGACCGAGGATTCGAAGGACATCTTCTACGGCCAGTCGAAGAATCCGATCAACGAATTCGAGGTGAAGCGCATCGAGGTCGAGCCGGACGGCAAGACCGGCAAGGCGGTGGTGGACATCAAGTTCGCGGCCGGGGGCTTTGCGCAGCCTATGGTCCTGCCGCAGCCCAGCCGGTGGGTTTTCGAAAACGGCATCTGGCTGCTGAAGCTGGAGAAGCCGGTAGCGCATCCGCTGGCGGCTTTTACCCAGGGCGGCGCGGCCGGACCCCCGTCCGCGCTGCGCTTCGACGCACGGGAAATCGAGATCGAGCGTGGCACCCACGAATACGTTTTTCGTTTTGAGAATACGGGACAGCAGACCCTGGTTGTGAGGGCCGGCGCCGACCCTTGCCAATGCATGGACCTGTCGCTGGACAAGGACAAGTACGCTCCCGGCGAATCCGGCAAACTGCGAATCAAGACGGCAATTGACGCCAACATGGAGCCGCGCGAATTCCGCGTTCAGGTGGTCGCTGAACCGGGCCCGCAGTGGACCTTCCTTACCCTCCGGCTCAAGTAAGCCTAAAATCGGCTGACGGCTGGCCACCGACGGCAAACGGTTCCTGGAAGGGTATACTTGCTCCGAGCCATGTCTAAATGGGATCGGAGGAGCGACAGAAACACACGGTGCGCTTAACGCCGACGGCCGATGGCCGCCAGCCGAGAATGAGTCGGGCACAGCGAATCCGCGGGCAACAGGAAGAGAACCCCAAAGCTGGGACCGCGCCGCTCCCGCCGGAAACACCGGTGGCCCGCGCCCATTGGCTGCTGGCCGCCGCTTTTCTACTGCCGAACCTGGGCGCGCTGGCGTGTGGTTTTGTTTTTGACGATCTGCCGCTAATCGTCGAGAACGAAAAGCTGCACTCGCTCCGCAACATCGTGGCCATCTGTAAATCCGGCTACTGGCCAGACCGCCCTAGCCTGGAATATCGGCCCGTTACGCAGGCAATCTGGGCGGCTTTGTGGTCGGCCGGGGGTGGGCGCCCGGTGGTGTTTCATGTTTTCGGGCTGCTACTGGGCCTGGCGGTGGCACTGCTGGCTTACCGGTTTGTGCTGAAGCTCCAGACGCCGCCACGCACCGCTTTCGTTGCCGCGCTGCTCTTCGCCCTGTTCCCCATCCACACCGAGGCGACTACTTCCGTCGTTGGTTCAGCCGAACTGCTGGCCGCCGTCTTCGGCATCGGCGCGGTGCTGCTCTATTCCATCGGACGACGGGCGGCGGCACTTACCTTGTTTGCTCTGGCCGTGTTCTCGAAAGAAAGCGCGGCTGCCTTCGCCGCCTTGCCGGTCATACTTCCGGGCTTGCGGCCGACTACTCCCCCAGGGCCCGCTGAGACTGAAGTCGGCGCCACGGCCTGGCAGCGTCGTTCCCACCCGGCGCGCAAGGAACTCATCACGGCGGCACTGGCTGCTGCCGTTGTGGCCGGCAACCTTCTGGCCCATGGCGCTCTGATCCGGCGTGGCTCGATCCAGCCGCTCGACAACCCCATGGCGCTACTGGACCCGGTGCGGCGGATCCTGACCGCGCTGTGGGTCCAGTGCCTCTATCTGTTCAAGACGGTGGCGCCCATCCGGCTGTCCGGCGATTACTCCTACAATGAGATTCCGGTGGTCATGTCCCTTGGCGACGGCCGCGCGTGGGTGGGGCTGGCGGCGCTCACGCTGGCTGGGTTTCTGGCGTGGCGGTACGCGCGTCTTCGGCCGGTGGTGCTCACCTACGCGGTGCTGTTCTCAGCCACCGCAAACGTGATCTTCCCCATCGGCACCATGATGGGCGAGCGGCTGGCGTACGCCCCCAGCATCGGACTGGCGCTCCTTCTTGCGATTCCGCTTGCCCGCATGCGCCGCTGGAAAGCAGTGCTGCTGGCTGTGACTCTGCTTTATGGCGGACGGACGGTGGCAAGAAACCTCGATTGGCGGAACCCGCATGTCTTTTACACTCGGCTGGTCGAGACTTCCCCTTCCAGCGCCAAGGCGCATTATCTTTACGGGATTCTGCTTTCCGAGCGGGGTGATGATGCCGGCGCCGTGGCCGCCTGCGAGCACGCGCTGGCCATCTTTCCGAACTACGCCGGGCAGTTTCGCGCTTTGCTGCCCAACGCGCTGATGCGCCAAGGACAGCAGGAAAAAGCCCTGGAGCAGGCTCGTGCCTGGGTGCGCATCGCTCCCAACGACAGGCGTGCGCACAGCTTGCTGAGTGAAATCCTCTGGTCCCTTGAGAGTCCCGATGAAGCGGTATCGGAATCCTACCAGGCGGCCGTGCTTGCGCGCGATCAAGGAGATGCGGTGTTTGCCGCGCGCGAGTTCGCGACTCTCGCGGTGCTTCTGAACCAAACGGCCCAAACCAAGAAGTCTCTGGACGCGTACCGGGAGGCCATCCGGCTCAACCCGGATTCCGCGGATATACAACATAACTTCGCCTTGTCGCTCTTCACCGCCGGAGAATTTGAAGAAGCCGCGGTTCATTTCCAAGCTGCCGCGCGGCTCAGCCCGCAATCAGCCTGGTCGCACGCCTATCTGGGCCTCGCCTTGGCCAAGAAGCGGGATTTCGCGGGCGCTCGAGCCGCCCTGGCGGAGGCGGACCGCCGGCGACCCAACAACGCCGAGATTCTCGCTCGGGCCGGAGAAGTGGAACTGGCCGCCGGCGATCGCGAAGCTGCTCGCCAGTGGTTTACCAGGGCATTGGCTGTGCAGCCGACAAACACCCGCGCCCAGGCGGGGTTGGCCGCCCTCACTCAATCAGAAACGGGACGCAGATAAAACCCCGTTCTATACTGTACTCTGTTCGTCTGGATACCCATTGTCCGGGGCGGGTGGCGGTGAAGGCAGGAGCGCGTGTGCGGCTGCCCGGTCTGCTGCGGAGCCGCTGAATTCTCAATATGTCCAGGAAACATCGCAGGAAGCCGCCCAAGCCGCCGGTTGAGGTCGAACCGGCTCCAGTGCCACTGGGGATCCTGCAACGGGCGATGCCTTTGTTGGACCGGCATGCAGTGGTTATCGCCATCGCCCTGGTGCTCATCGCTTCGCTGCGGATTGTATCCACCTATTGGGTCTTCAACCACACCAACGATGAACCGGCCCACATCACGTCCGGCATCGAGTATTTGGACAAGAAAACCTACGACTACGACCGGGAGCACCCGCCGCTGGCCCGCGTCCTGATCGGACTCGGTCCCTATCTGGCGGGCGAACGCTACGTCGTCCCGGCCGGATTGATCCTGCGGCACGACCCCAGAAAAGGCCTGGAAACCCTGTATGCCGGCCAACACTACGACCGGACCGTGGCACTGGCCCGCCTCGGCGTGTTACCGCTGTTCTGGCTGGCCTGTGCCGTGACATTCATCTGGGGGAGGCGCTGCTTCGGCCCCGCCGTCGCTGTGATCGCGGTTCTACTGTTCACCCTGTTGCCGCCCGTTCTCGCTCATGCGGGACTGGCAACGACCGATATGGCACTGGCGGCCTTCGCGCCAGCCGGCTTTCTGATGCTGTTTTTCTGGAGCGAACGCCCCACGGTTCTTCGCGGCCTGTCCCTCGGCTTGGTGGTGGGGTTGGGGATCACCTCAAAATTCACGATGATGCCCTTCCTGGCGGCCGCGGCCGTTGTGGCCGTCGCCTTCCAGTTTCTGGCGGCACTCCCGACGCTCGGCGAAATCCGGACCTTCCTGCGTGCTCGCGTTCTGTCGTTTGCCATCGCCGCCGTGGCCTGCGTGCTCGTGGTCTGGGCCGTCTACGGTTTTTCGTTCGGTCCCACGCCCCTGTTCGGTTTCCGGGCGCCCGCGCCCGAGTTGTCCAGCGGCATCCAAACGGTCCTGAAACACAATCGGGAAGGCCATCCGGCGTTCCTGCTTGGCAAGACCGGAAGAGCCGGCTGGTGGTATTACTACCCCGTCGCGCTGGCGGTGAAGACGCCCCTGCCGCTCTTGATCCTGCTCGGCGCGGGCCTGGTCCTGGCGATTCGCCGACGTCGTGAGCCGGCCTGGCGCTTGCCCGTCGCCTTTGCGTTCGGCATCCTGGTGTTTTGTCTCTCGAGCCACATCAACATCGGCGTGCGGCACGTCCTGCCGGTGTATGTCGCGTTCTCGATTCTTGCGGCGCTGGCGGTCTTGTGGCTGATCGAGCTGTCCAGGACGGCCCGGTGGGCGGGCTGGGCGGTCGGCGTTCTGCTGATCTGGCTGGCCGCCGGCGGCGCATGGAAGCACCCGGACTATATCGCGTACTTCAACGAACTGGCCGGCAGTGAGCCGGAAAGGATCCTGGTCGATTCGGACCTGGATTGGGGCCAGGACATGAAACGCCTGGGCCGGCGCCTCCATGAGCTTGGCGCCCAGCAGGTGTACCTGGTATCTATGCCTGACATCTTTCCGTACCTGGAGTCCAGGCACGGCTTCCCCCGGCTTATGGAGGCCGACCCCAAGACGCCCCAGCCGGGCTGGACTGCCGTGGGACCGACGGCCTGGAAGGCCATCTGGCCGCTCTTGAAGCACTATCGGGGCGATACCAGTCTCTGGTTCGACCATGAGCGGCCGCGCGAGCGGGTGGGATCGATGCTGCTTTTCTATGTCCCGCCGCCGAAGACAGCAGGCAGCACACAACCGACCGAAGGTCCCAGGCAGTAGCGGTCGCCGTTGCCACGAAGGCTGGGCTGAAGACGGCCCCAGCCGCCTCACGGGGTGCCGGGCTGGGCCGGCGGGGCCTGGGCGCCGGGTTGTGGGGGCGGGACATAGAAAAGCAGAATCGAGCCCACTCTCTCCCGCGGTTTGGCGTCATCCACCCACAGAGCCGTGTCCCGGTACTCTTTGATCTTCGGCCACAGCGCCTTCCACGCCGTCGGGCCCACAGCGGTCCAGCCCGGCAAGGGCACCTTGGGATCCATTTCCAGAATGGGCGGGAACCCGTGCGTGCTCCGCAGGTATGGAAAGATGCCGGGTGATATGGCGGCAAGATAGACGTGCGTGGCCCCTAGTTCCCGGAGTCGCTTGCCCAAGCGCTTCAGGTCCTGCCCCCAGTCGAGGTCGGAGTCCACCAGCACCTTTTCCGGTTCGCTGCCAACCAGTTCGTTGAAATAGGCCAGGTAGTCGGGGTGCTTGCGCGCGCCGGCTGCCGCCAGCCACACCAGCAGCACAGCCAGCGCCCAACCCGGCCACCTCGCCCGTTTCGACCGCTCCACCAGCCAGAGCACGGCGCTCGCGGCTATGATGGAGACCCCTATGTAGACGGGGAGCACATGCCGCATGCCAATGTTGATCCGGCTGAAGAGGGAGAGCGCCAGAATACCGAACACGAACGCGGCGGGCAGCCGGTATGCCAGTTCGGCGCGCCGCTTTATCAGCAGCACCACACCCAGGCCCAGCAGTACGAGAACCGCCAGCGGCGTCTTGACCGCCAGTGCCACGGGATAGTAGTACCACCACCCGGTGTCGCCGGCCTGGCCCAGCAGAAAGGAGGCATGCCCGCGCCTGTTGTGGACCAGGAGCCAATGTATGCCCTTGACCATCTCCGGCGCAGGGACGCGGAAGCTGAAGGCCGTGGACATGCCATAAGAAAACCGGTAGCCGCCCCAGATGACGAAGAGACAGACGACAACCGCCAGGGCCAGGGGCCGCAGGCGCGAACCCAGAAAGCGACGGACCTCGGCGCCTGACGGACGCGCCGTAACATAGTGAGCGGCAAGCGCCACCAGCGTGGCCGCCGCCAGGAACGGCACCATTGTGAATTTGCAGAGCTCACCCAGGGCGACCACGAGACCAAGCCCTACGCTGCGGAGCACTGTGGGACGCTCCGCCCAGAACAGCAGCATCAGAAACCCGGCGGGCGCGAAGGCCGTCACGGCCATGTCCGTGGTCGCCAGTCCCGCATGGGCCAGCACCGGAGGCAACAGCGTGAACAGCAAGACCGCGATCACGGCCGCGGCCTTGCCGAGGTATCGCGCCGTCCACAAGAAAAGGACCGCACACGCCAGCCAGAAGAACGGCAATACTCCGAAGCGCGCCAGCGCCAGATTGCGCTCGTAGTGCCCGCTTTGATAAAGGATCCCCATGCCCTCCTGCGGGTCGCGCTTGAGGTGCAGCCCGGGAGGGAACGACAGGCGCTCGCCGGCCACGTACAGACCGAGTGCGGCCATAGCCCGGGCCAGCGGCGGGTGTTCCCAATCAAAGCTGTACGTCTTCCTGCTCAGGTACTCCAAGCCGGAGCTGATGTGCGCCGGTTCATCCACGACGTGGTTGAAAACCCGATAGGTCGCCACGATTCGCACCGAGGCGATAAGCACCAGGCTGACGGCGAGAACGATGGCGTGCCGCTCGAGCAGCGGCAGCGCCCGCTGCAGAATCCCGGCTCGGATCGTTTCGTCCCGCGGCGCGTGCCTGCCCGCCTTCTTCTGGACCTTTTCGGACATGACGGCCTGATTACGCCCTTGATGACCCGCGAAGTGCGGCTGAGGTCCCTCTAGCCGGCAGCACAGTTATCTCTCATGGCGGGAAAACGCGACGGTTTGAGTCCGGCGCAGAAATGGACCGATTCGTCATCGACGACCTGTAGCCGGCCGCCCACGTTCCTCTGTGCGCCGCTTGCTCAGGCGCCAGCCATGCCGGCGTCGATGCGCTCGAAACTCGGCTGGCTGCCCGAGAGCTTCACAAACCAGCTTTCCACGGCGACGCCACCCAAGGCGCGCTCCACCTGCTCGCGGGCGTGGCGCAGGTCGGCCACCTGCTTGGCCTCCAGCTCGCCGTGGCTGCCGTGCAGGTGCCTGTACCAGCCGCAGTCTTCGTGGCCGATCAGCACCACCCGTTTCAGCCCGTGGCCCTCGATCAGAAACTTCAGCCAGCGGTTGCCGGCCCAGGCGAACTTGGGCAGGTAGTCTAGCGCGGCGAGAAACTGGGGGCCGCCGGGCACCGCGATCAGGTCGTAATCGCTGATGCCCAGCCGTTTTTCGACCAGTTCCTCGGAGGCGGGAAAAAAGCGGTGGTCGCTGCAATGGACCACCAGGGTCGAGGCCACCAGCGGCGGAATCATGACTTGGGCGCCTCCCCGCCCGGCGAAGCAACCGCGGCCCTGACTGGCGCGTCCCCGCCGCCGGCTTCAATGCCGGCCTTGGCCAGCAGGCCGCGCAGGTCGATGCCCATCGCTTCCGCTTTCTGAATCACGTCGAACAATACGGCCGGCACCGTGCCGGCAAAGCGGGCCACCGCGGTCTTCCCGTCGCCGCTGTTGCCCCCGTCGATCATCACCACCTTGTCGATGTTGCCCATGGGCGCCGCAATCGCGCCCATCACCCCGGAGAACTGCCGGACGATGTCGGGCAGGCGGTCGAGCACCAGCATGGTCTTGCCGGCCTGGTCGAGCTTGGCGAAGGCTTCGGCCTTGCGCTCGATGCCTTCGGCCTCAGCCAGCAGCTTGGCCTTGAGGGCCGCGCCCTCGGCTTCGCCGCGGGCCCGGATGGCCGCGGCTTCGCCCTCGCCGCGGGCGCGGATGGCGGCGGCTTCGCCGGCGCCCTCCATTTCCCGCTTGGCCTTCTCGGCTTCGGCCGTCGCCACCACCGCCTGCTTCTGACCCTCGGCTTCCAGGATGGTGCGCTGCCGCGCCGCTTCCGCCTGCAGGATGGTGGCCTGGCGCGCGGCGTCGGCCGGCTTGATCACGGTTCCGACCAGCTCGCGCTCCTTGCGCAGGGCCTCGGCTTCGGCCACTTCGGTTCCCTTCACGGTGCGGATTCTCTCCACCGCCACCTGCTGCTCGACCAGCTTCTGCCTGGCCTCGGCTTCGGCCACCGGGCCGGCCTGCGCGGCCGTGGCCTCCTGGCGCTGCACTTCGGCCAGGTAGAT
>Ga0315280_10010600_pt1 | contig 11521 bp, 12 predicted proteins | sample YL17G06_40_MG_FD_203697 | JGI IMG/M metagenome (GOLD analysis project Ga0315280, IMG submission 203697) | Sediment microbial communities from Yellowstone Lake, YNP, Wyoming, USA - YL17G06_40 | ecosystem: Environmental > Aquatic > Freshwater > Lake > Sediment | place: USA: Wyoming | collected... | reverse complement strand
GAAGCACTGTTGGTGAGGTAACACTCTTCGACCTAGTAAGAACTTCGATGAGACACCGCCCAGACGTATTAATCGTGGGGGAGGTAAGGGGTCAAGAAGCCTACGTGCTTTTCCAAGCTTTAGCCACTGGCCACGGAGGCATGTGCACAATGCACGCTGAAAACCTAGATTCAGCAGTCAAGCGTTTGACATCAAAGCCCATGGATATTGCACCTGCTTATATTCCGTTGATGAACATTGTGTTATCGATTCAAAGGGTTCACCTCGTAAAAGGCGTCGAAAAAAAGGCGTATAGGCGTGTTATGAATGTTAACGAAATCGCGGATCATGAAGATTATAGATGTGTTTTAAAATGGCACCCAACGAAGGACGAATATTTATCAACATTCGATAAAAGCATGATGTTGTCGGCAATTTCCGAACGTGTGGGCGCTAGCAAAAAAGAGTTAGTTGCTGAAATAGGTAGGCGTAAAGATGTCTTGCACTGGATGCGGGAACGCAACATTAGAAGTTACAAAGACGTGGCCGCAATAATCGCAGAGTATTATGCTAGACCAAAGCAAATTTACGAAAAAGTTCTTGTAGGGGAGGAGGTAAAAGTAATTGCCGTTTCTGGAAACCCTTGAGGTTTGGTCCTTCCGCCTTTTTGGGAGAGTAGCACCTTCATTTCTAAAAAATGTCGTGGAGTTTAAGGATTATCTGGAAAGGGCAAAAATCAAGATTTACCCAGAAACCTATGTTTCCTTAATGTTTTTCATTGCGGTTTTAACGCTTCCAGTTTCCATAATAGCTATAGTGATTCTGTATCTTTATCTTTTTATCCCAATGATCTTCTTGGTGCCACTGCCACTATACATAATGATAGGATTCATGTTAATACCTATGTCTAGAGCCGGCGAAAGAGCAAGCAACCTAGAAAGAGAAATGCCTTTTTCAGCTACATACATTAGCGTTATGGCTTCTGGCGGAATCGCGCCTTACACGAGTTTTAAGAGGCTTGCAGAAGTCGAATTGATGCCCGCGATGAGGGGTGAAGCGAGAGAAATCATCAAAGACGTGGAAATCTTTGGAATAGACCCATTAACTGCAATTGAAAACGCAGCGAAAAAAAACCCTCTAGACGTTTTCAGAGATTTTCTTTCCGGATATGCCTCAACGGTTATTATTGGCGGAGACATTGGACATTTTCTTGAGCGTAAAGCTGAGGACATTTTTAAGACGGGGGCTATGCGAGTTAAGGCTGCTGCTGAGCGACTCGGAATGCTTTTGGAAACTTTCATAATTGTCATGGTTCTGATGTCTCTGTGCTTCTACATTATGTTCAGCGTGGAATCTATCTTTAGCGCGGGCACATCAATGTATTCGAGCATAATCCTATACACTTACTTGTTTACGCCCATGCTTTCGTTAATGTTCATTTACTTGGCGCATAGCATGCAGCCTAAAAGCCCCATTGTGGAGATGCGCCCATACAAAGTCTTTGGAATATGTAGCGTAATAGGCATTTTGTTGTTTCTATTGCTTACGAGCTTCATGGGATACATAGAAGTTCCATTCTTCAGTTCACTTCAAACAGTAATTGACCTGCCTATTGCAATTTCCATAGCCCTGTTTGTCGCAACAGCGCCGGCTGCGGTAGTGCACAGCAAACTTTCGAAGAAAAGAGCCAGCACGGAAAAAGGGGTTAGTAGTTTTCTAAGGGATTTGACGGAAGTTAGGAAAACAGGTCTGTCTCCAGAAAAATGTATTGAAAGCCTTTCAAACCGAGATTACGGCGATTTCACTAGGGACCTTCGTAAAATAAGTTCGGAGATTTCTTGGGGTGTTCCAGTTAGAAAAGTTGTAATGGATTTTGTTAAGCGCACGCGAAGCTGGATGTCTCAGATAGTTATGTTCCTATTGGTGGAAACAATCGACGTTGGTGGTGGAACGATAGCCATGATTGAGTCGCTGGCGAGGTTTAACAGCATGACTCAGGATGTTGAGAAGGAAAAGAAAATGGCTGTCCGCCCTTACATAATGATGCCGTACTTCGGTGCAATAATGCTTGTGGCAACAACGATAATGATTATAACGTTCACAGGAAAAACATTAGGCGTTGCAGGAACAGGGCCCGCTCAAGAGTTAACCCCATTAATTGTAACGTTCACAACAGCATGCATTTTCCACAGTTACCTGATAGGGTTAGTGGCTGGAAAAATAAGCGAAGAATCAATTTCAGCAGGCTTCAAACACGCGGCAATATTGGTTATAATGGCCATACTTGCAGCAAAACTCATGCCAACATTCATAAAGTTTTAAAAAGAAATGAGCTTTTTCTGTACGTTGAATTGCAAGTATTTGATGTTTGAGGCTTTCTGGGATTGGTTGGTGAACACTGCAAAAGTGCTATCTTTTCTTTAATAGTTTTAGAAGTTCCCGCTTTGTTAGCCCGGCTTGGATCATGATCGTGAGAAGTGTGTCTTTCTTTAGGGTGTTGTGGCGTGGGACTGTAACTTTCCGCTTTCCGTCCGTTAAGTATCTTTCAGTTTTCAGTTTCATAATCGTTTCGTAGGCATATGGTTAACATGACAGCTTGGTGAAATGGTTGGAAGTGGTTTGGCGGTTGGTTTATAGCTTTTCAATTGTTTTTAGGGTGTCGCGATAGATTTTGGCGTTTATGTAGAAGTTTTCTTCGATTAGTGTCGCTAGCATTTGTTTGGCGTCTTCTTTTGTTATTAAGTTTCTTTTGATTGAGGTTAAGATTATGTAAATTGTTCCTCTTGGGGTAAGCTCGAGGCGTCGTGCCACTTCTCGGGCGTTTGATTGGTCGATGAGAACAAGTTTTTCATTTTTCTGTTTGGTGAGGATTATGGCTTGGGACTCGCCTATGTCTATTCCTGTCATCTGTGCGAGTGCTTCAGATTTTTTTGTGTTTTCTGTTGTTAAAGGGTTTGAGATGAGCCAGCCATCGTTTAATGCTTGCTCTATTACGTATGCGTCGGAATATCCCTCTGTTTTCCCGCGGTCAACTGCTTCGATTTTTACTTCTGGTGGAATCTGTACTTGAGTGAATATGTCCCTGAGAAGGTGAAGTTTGCCCAGTCTTGCCAGATAGATGAGGGGTGTGGCGTTTGAAACTGGCAAATGAGTCCGTTTACTCCGTTAGGGCGGCTTTAATATCCTCTTCAAGGTCCTTTGAAGTGTATTTAAATTGGATTCCTTGCTTAGCCGCCAGTTCCATCATCTCTCTGAGGGTTATGCCTCCTAGCTTCGCCGCACGCCATAACGTTACCTTACCTTCCCGATAAAGTCTTAGGGCTCTTTCTACCTTCCACTGCTCGATGGCTCTTGCTAAAAGTTTCCTGACCAGTGTTGCTCGGTCGGTTTTTTCTTCTTTTTCAATTTCTTTTAAGTCTTTTGCTATATCGTCTGGGATGCGTGCGGAGATAATTTCGGTCATTAGGCTTCACTGTTTACGTTTGTTGGTAAACGATACATATAAACGTTTACGCTCTTTTCGATTTACAAGCTCCATGAATAGCATGTCTAAATTTCGTTTCCTGATTTGTTTTGAGTTAAGCTATCGGTCTTTGACACTTAATTCTTACAAGGGTTAACGGCAATCGCCAAGCAAAACATAACTGGCTGGAAGTCTCCATAGCTGTAATCCCGTAAAAGCCTACGCTGATTAAGAACGTTACCTTTTTTCCCTTTTGTTTGGGTTGTTTCTTAAGATTTTAATAACAGGTGAGAAACAATGTCTATGGGGCAGGAAATTGGTGCCGTGTTTTGAAGTAAGCATATTCCTATAACTTTATATAGTACTTTTTTGGTGTTATTGTTTTGGTGATACTGAATGGGTAAGCAGGCTACGGTTACTGCGAAGATTCCTGCAGAGCTTAAGGCGAGACTGGCTAGGTTAGGGGTAAACGTGAGTGGGATGATACGTGAAGCTTTGGAGCGGGAGGTTAAACTTGTGGAAAAGGAGAGGCTTAGGGAACTCGCCGAGGAGGCAGGGGAAATTCTCCAGAAGATTCCGGCTGAAGAGCTTGTTCAGGTTGTCCGTGAAGGTAGGGAGGCTCGCTGACCAGTCCTCTCCTACTCTTCGATGCTAGTAGCATTTTCACACTTGTTAGAGAACTTCGGGGGAAGGCTCTGGACGTTCTTTTGGAAAGCTCCACAGTGTCTCTCGCCTATTATGAGGTTGGAAACGCCGTGTGGAGGGAGTGCTTCCTGCTCAAAAGAATCATTCCAAAAGAAGCTACAAAACTCCTAAAATCTATCTTCGCGATACTCCAGGCAATGGATGTGGCCGTGTTAGAAGATGAAGAGTTGGGGGCTGCCATCCTCAACATGGCAGGCAGGCTGAATATCACATACTACGACGCAGCCTATCTGATCGAAGCGCAGAGACTTAACAAAACTCTTGTTACAGACGACGAAAAACTCACTAAGGCAGCAAAGAGTGTGGGCGTGAAAACCATGACAAGCAGAACACTCCGTCACTAAAAGCCTAGATCGAGTAAAAAATAAAAACAAAGGAGTGATTTTCATTGGGAGCATGTGCGACCAGACTTGGAACGGTTCAAGTCAAAATCTTCACTAAGAAGGAACTGAAGATTAACTAGGTAGAGCGCGTAACTATGAATGTTGTCTGTTTTGGTTGATGCATTGTGGGGGCACTAGGATTACCTATGCTTGTTTTCGTAACAGCTGGTCTGGTTATTACACTATTTTTTGGAGGTCTTGTGGAAATTATTCTACTCTTGATACTATTGCAGTCGATTAGAAATGGAAGACCGAGAGCACAGGAAGATGTTCTAATTGTTTCATGCAACAAGAGGAAAGTGTTGATGTGAAAGATGACAAGTGGATAGAGGTTGTCAGGATTTCTTATGTGTAGTAGTATACGGAAACGAACGGTATGTTTTGTCCGTAATCTCTATCTCCAATTGGTTGTAATAGCTATACTTGCAGCAAAACTCATGCCAACATTAACAAAGTTTTAAATAACTCCAACTCTCCAATCATTTTTGCTAATACTCTTTACTTTATTATTGATGTGCTTCTCTATACATGAATGCGGACGTAGCACGACCAAGGTATCATTCTCATTGGAAGTAAAAACGTGTCGAACCAAATAAAGGATAATTAAGCAACATAGCTGTGCACCGTCTTCCTCACTGAGTTCAGAACAGCGAAAACTATCTGCTACGATTTCACATTATGTCAGCATGACACCCCAGATTTTGGTCGATGTATAAATTGTTCATTTATCGATGTCTCAGCTATGTATTATATAAGATTTATAGATTGTGCTGTAAATTACTTTTTGATATAAATGGAAACAAAAGGTACGTTCTGTCCATAGGCAGAATCTCCTATCTTTCCAACTAAGGCGAGGTTGACAGGTGCAGTGCCAGTGTAGCTTGACAGGGAAGGCACGAAACCCCCAGTGTTTACATCCTGAGCTGAAGCGAAAAAGACCTTTGTTGTTGCACCATATGGTATGGTTACAGTTGTAAAAGTTCCTGCAATGGTTCCGTTATCGCCCACGTTGACAATATACCACATTGTACCACGAGGTTGTGTTGGAAGAACTGGGAAAAGCGTCCAAAAGACTGAGGCTGAAGAAAGATTAATCTCTTTTTTTAATGGGTCAAAGTTAGTTAGGCAAAGCTCAAAAGCTATCCCTACATCTTTTCCTGAGGGTTGAATTACGGTGTAGCCACTGCCTCCGTTTGGATAATTGTTTAAAACGTAAGAACTGCCGACTTTGCTGACATTGTAATATTTGAAGGAAGTAAAATCCATTGCAACTGAACCTATTCCCGCACTTACTTGCGCTACTATAATTCCTCCTTCTCTCTCTGATGGCACAACATTTCCCCTCGCAGTCACGAACCAAGAGCTAAATTGATGTAAAGAGGCTGAACCAACAATTGTCACGTTAATAGCCTTAGAGCCTTGCAAATATGTTATATTCCCGGGTTTCAAGTTTATATTCAAAGGGCTACTGAAGTTATGCTTATTCATGGTTGCATCAATAACCCATAGGCTCACAATCTCAACAGAAACAGGTCCCTCATTCTCAAGCACTACTTCAACTGAAACAACGTTCCCCATTACCGTGTAGTTGACATTAGAAGCCGTTACTTTCTCGTTTAAACGGTCTACTTCTATCTGGTTCTTCTCCTTCATAGCTTCATTATATATGGTATTCTGAGAAAGCGTCCACATGAAAACGCTGGTGCATAGGAACATCATCACAAGCACCATGAAAGTTGTTCCAATAACAGACGAGAAACCTTTCGAATTAGCCATTAATTTTCTGAATCTTTTCTTATGCGATGAACGTATGGTCAAAAGTGGACCCCCTCCCAGTTACAACTCGAACCGAGTAACTTTTTCCAGCTACAAGACTAACCGAAGACAACACAAAATATCCTTCTTCTCCTCTGTCTAAATCCTTATCTGCAATTTGAGTACGATTAAACTGCATTAAGGTAATGCTCGAACTCACTTGAATCGGAGCGCCAGCGGCATCTTTAACGTAAACTGTTTGTACCGTCACATTGTCTATGGTTCCGCAATTCATCAAATAAACCGACAAATTGCCTCCACCATAGAATACGTACTCGAACGCTAACCTCTCCTTGAGCCTAGCGATGTCAGCGTTCATGGCTTCGCTGTACTGCTCATTATAAGCGGAGGATCGATACTGCGCCCAAAAAAGCACCACAAAACTAACCGCGATAACAGCACCAGTAAGAATCACACTTGAAACAACCTCGCTAACGGCACGCCTCTCATGAAGCAGCTTCCAGACCTTTTTTAAATCCATGTCCAAACACTCGCTGCTCTTCAACTTCACCAATATAGTATGGAATAAGGATCTATTAAATCTTACTAATCACTACATCGTATTTTCCTGAAACGTTGCTATGTTTCCCCGCTCAGTTACAACCTTTACCATCCATTGCCCAGCAGGTAAGTTTACATCAACGCGAAGGTAGGGCAAAGTCTCTCCTGAATTTATGATTACATCAATATTATGGCGCAGATGATGCGTGAAATTTACGACCCACAGGGAAACCAGACGTGAAGTTAGGGGATCCCTATTCCTAAATGTGAAATGCTCCCGGACACCCAGCTTGTCGATCCGCCAAGAACATATCCAGAGGGGCTATAAGACCATGTTTCTTCGACGCGGGTAACATTGGCTATGCTTATGTCTTCACGTATTCTTTCCCAGTCAAGCTGGTTCATCTGATAACTCCAGAGTACCACGTTTGCAACTATAACTACTATTAAAACTAGGCTTAGCATAACCACTATCACATTACTGATTCCACGTCGATCTCGATTGATTCGCAACCGTATCTCCGCAATCAAAACAATGAAATTCCATCAGAGAAAAACATTGTGAAACAGAGATTATTATTCGAAATTAACATAGAGGAGAGCATGGGAAACCATTTTTTAACTCTTTGGGGGATTTTTAAATATCGAGTCAACCACAGAAAACTAAACTGACCGTCATTAGAATACAGCAAGACAAAATTACTTACTTTAAAAATGAGGAGAGCTGAGGGTTTAGCTGATGTATGTTACCTGTCTGGTTTCCATTTGTTTTTCAGGGCTTCCCCATGATAGTATCCAGTCGTTTGGATCGTTTGTCACGGGGTTTCTAAACATTGTGATGTGCGTGCGTCCCGCTTCTTTCGCTGTTTTATAGTTTTCCAGCAGGTTTTCTAAGAGTTTTTGGCTCCAGTTGCACACTATTGACGCTTCCTCTCCGTGTTGGTTTTTTGCTATGAGTTGGAGAAAGTAATCGCCCATCAGGATTTCTTTGACCGGGCATGACTCGTCTACTTTTTGCATGATTTCGATTGTGTGCACTAGGAAGCCGTTTTCTCGTTCTCTTATTACCAGGTGGAAGCCGTTTCCAACGAATGTGTACATGAACTTCTCCATTAACTCAAGTTTACTCATGTTTTTCGCCTTTTCAATTTTGTTAGACATCTGTAGAATTATAAGGTGTATTCCAGAAAGGTGCATATTGTAATATAAATCATATGTCGTAAGACGTAATATTTATTAGTCGGTCTCTGCTACTACTGTATCAGAGGCGAACAAACATGCAAGTGGAACAACCAACTTCTCTTAAAGTAGAAACGCTAACACCAGCTTTTTTGAAGGAAGAAGAAAAGATTCAACAATTAGCCAGACTTGCCCAACCTTCAGTAGTAGCCGTAGGTCTCGGCGGAGCCGGATGTAACGTAATGTCATGGGTTAAAGAAAAGGGCGTAACCGGAGGTAAACTCGTTTCAATTAACACTGACGCAAACCATTTAAGAATAAGCAAGGCTGACAGAAGAATTCTGATAGGTGAAAACCTCACCAGAGGACTCGGCTGCGGCGGTTACCCGGAAATAGGAGAGAAAGCCTTACGTGAAAGTGCAGAGGACGTCGTCAAGGAACTATCTGAAGCGAACATAATATTCCTAGTGGCTGGACTAGGCGGAGGAACCGGAACAGGCGCTATAGCAGCATTAGCTGAAGAACTGCATAAGAGATATTTGGGGTCTCCGATCCCGCATTTAATCGTAGGGGTTGTTACTCTCCCCTTTGATATTGAAACAGCTAGAATGGCTGTAGCGAAGAAGGGTTTGAACCGCCTAAAGGAAGCCTGCGACACCACTGTGGTTATAGACAATAACAGACTTGTCAAAATAGCTGGGAACCTGCCCTTTAGGGAAGCGTTAGGCGTAGCGAACACTACAATTGGAAAATTCATTAAAGGCGTAACTGAAACAATTACTACTGCGAGCCTAATTAACCTGGACTACGCGGACTTGAGAGCCATCATGCAGGGGGCCGGACTTGCATCAATAGGTGTCGGAGACGGCACTGGAGACGGCAGAGTAGAGCAAGCAGTTGAAAGGGCCCTAAACACGCGACTCCTCGACATAGAGGATGTGACAAAGGCGCATGGTCTGCTAATACACATTGCCGGCGGAGAAGACCTAACCCTTTACGAAGTTAATCACGCAGCTGAAATCATGAAACGTTCTCTCCCTCCAAAGGCGAAGATCATCTGGGGTGCAAGAGTGGACAAAGAGCTTCAAGGATCCGCTTCCGTTATGGCTGTTGTAACAGGCGTTGAAAGCGCGTTTCTAAGACGTCGCGAAAAGCGTTTAGGACCAATTAAACTGTGGTAAACCCATCTTCCTTTTTTTCTTTATTCTAAATGCAGATTTCGAGTTCATACAAGTTAAATAAGCAATCTGAAGATTTTACCTAAACAATGAAGGTGCAGACATGTTGACGAAAAACTTGTTAAAATCTAAAAAGGCGATAACACCCATATTGGCTACACTACTACTAATCGTCATAGCAGTTGCAGCCATAGTCGTAACATACGCTTGGGTAATGACATACATGACCAGTGCAGGACAACAAGCAGGAGTAATGCTCAGGAAAGATACGCTTTGTCTTTGGCAAACAGGCAATATTACCATATATGTAAGAAATGTAGGAACTTCCGACGCTGAAATTGACAAAGTTTACATTAATTCTCAACCTCTACCGCAAACTTCAGTTTTATATGAACCCCAATCAAAGATCGTCGGAAGAAACGGAGGAACAGTCACCATCGTAGTTAATTCTACTTGGCAACCAAGCACTCCATATCACTTCCAAATCTCACCTAAGCTTGGAGAACCATTGACCTTTGACGAAACATCACCTTAGCCTTGAACATTGTAATGAACAGTATTCTCCCTATTACTCACTTTTCGTTTTGAAAACTATTTCTAGCTCATCCAACAACAGAACCTCTATCACAGAAGACTTGGAGGTCATTGAATGAATGAAATATTGGAAGGCGCCCGCGTCTCTCTATGTCTATCTTTTCTCATCTACGCTTCTTGGAGCGACTATAAAACCCGTGAAGTAAGCAACACGGTTTGGATTCTATTCGCACCACTAGCTTTTACGCTAACCTTTCTTGAAATCTACACGAACTACGGGTTTTCACAACTGCCTTCTTACGGAATATGTTTCGGTTTAACCGCAACCTTCGCTGTAATACTTTTCTATTCCGGAGGTTTCGGAGGCGCCGACGCAAAAGCCCTAATGTGCCTAGCGCTTGCCTTGCCATTTTATCCATATCCAGAAAACTTGTTTAAGCCTTTATCAGGGGAGATTTCACCAATTTTGCAAGTTTTTTTCCCAATAACAGTTTTCAGCAACTCTGTCTTACTGGCAGCGGCAACAGCAGTTTACATGTTTTTACGCAACATGTTTTGGCATAAAAGAACTGGCAAAAAACTCTTTGAAGAAGGCTATCAAAACGAATCTTTAGGAAGAAAAATTCTGGTCTTAATAACCGGCTACAAGGTTTCTGTCAACAAATTGAAGGAAAAATGGCATTTATATCCCCTAGAGGACACAGAAGAAAATCCTGAAAAAGGGTTTAAAAGAAAACTTATTCTGATACCTAAAGATGAAGGCAGAAACGCGATAGTTGAGAGATTAACCAAAGCTGTCGAGGCTGGAGAGATTCAGGACACGGTTTGGGCAACTCCAGGCTTACCTATGCTCATCTTCATCACGGTGGGGTTAATCATAGCCTTATTTTTTGGCGATATTGTCTGGACTTGCATTCGCCTCTTGCTTGGATAAAACCAGAAAAAATGTTATCTACGTTCAGTACCCATCTTGTTTTCAGGTGAATAGGGGTTTGCTTGGTAACTTTCTCGAGGAAATACTGAAGTTTCTGAAAAGCGAGATTGAAGAACTTAACGTGGTTGTCATGCCAGACTTTTTCCTTGACCGCCTAATAAGCCTAAACTATGATGTGAAGGATCTTTCTGAAATCCTCAGAAATGTAGCTAAACGAAAGGGCGGCAGCATAGACGGGGTAGAACAAACAGAGCTTAGAGGAGGAAACGCGATAAACACAGCCTCTGCCCTAGCTGCTTTAGGTATAAAAGTCACTCCAATAGTGTGCACAAGCAAGTTTGGACTACAACTTATAAAATATTACCTCAAGCCTTGGATGGTTAACTTTTCCCACATTAAAATCTTCGAGAAGTTATCGATAACAACAGCGATGGAACTTACAACTGAAAATGGAAAAGTCAACATCATGCTAAGAGACGTTGGAGCACTAGCCAATTTTGGATCGCATAACCTAAATAATGACGATTTTGAAGCAATCAAAAATGCGAATTACGTTTGCGTTTTTAATTGGGCTGGAACCAGACGCTCTGGAACAGAATTGGCTAAAACTGTTTTTCGCCATGTAAAAACAAGTGGAAAAGGCAAAACATACTACGATACAGCAGACCCAACCCCTAACAAGGAAAAGATTCCGGAACTGGTAAAGAGCGTTCTGCAGGGCAGACACGTGGATATTTTAAGTGCAAATGAGAACGAAGCAATTTGCTATGCATCGCAGCTAAGCAGCAAGATAGAAGAACTCAGAAAGAGATTAAGGTTTGAAGAGCTAGCAAAAGAATCAGCGAGAATT
>Ga0315280_10010599_pt1 | contig 11523 bp, 13 predicted proteins | sample YL17G06_40_MG_FD_203697 | JGI IMG/M metagenome (GOLD analysis project Ga0315280, IMG submission 203697) | Sediment microbial communities from Yellowstone Lake, YNP, Wyoming, USA - YL17G06_40 | ecosystem: Environmental > Aquatic > Freshwater > Lake > Sediment | place: USA: Wyoming | collected... | reverse complement strand
CCTGAGCCTGTCGAAGGATGGGCGGGTGCTCATGGTTCGACAAGCTCACCATGAGCGGAGCGTTGAGACCGCTTACCGCGAGCGGAGCACCAAGACCGCTCGCCCTGAGCCTGTCGAAGGGCGAGCGAGGCTGGCCCGCCACGCCAAGATCGCCCTCGACCGCATGCTGGCGGCTGTGTAGTAAGATTGAGCCCGTGGAGCATGACATTGACTATCTATAGCGGAGGATTCGTCTGTCTATCTCCCCCGATAGAATTGCCAAACCCCTTGACAAACTTTGCGTTCCCGCTTAAGCTTATGGATGGAATTCGCCCTGGTGTTCCTGCGGGGATGCCAGGTTATTTATTTGGGGTGGCGGAACTAGCCGCCCCGCTTTCGTTCCTGGGAGCGAGTCTATGTCCAGAATAGCCTTATTCATTGACGGGGCTTATCTCGACTTCCTGTTGAGAGACGAGTTCAACCTCACCAGGATCAGGTACGATGCTCTCGCAACCAAGATGGCCCAGGGAATCGATATTGTTAGGACGTACTACTACAACTGCCCGCCCTACCAGAGCAGCACACCGACGCAGGAGGAGCGAGATCGCTTCGCCAAAGCACAGCGCTTTCATATCTACCTTGAGCGACTGCCCAGATATGAGGTTCGCCTGGGCAGATTAGCCATTCGAGGCTTCAATCGTGAGGGTGAGCCCATATTCGAACAGAAGCGGGTCGATCTCATGCTTGGAGTTGATCTTGCTCTACTGGCCGGCAAGAGCCAAATAACAGACGCTGCTCTCTTGGCCGGAGATAGCGACCTGATTCCAGCCGTTGTCGCCGCCAAGAGTCAAGGCGTCGTTGTGCGCCTCTTTCACGGCCCGACCTATCACAAGGATTTGTGGGACAACGCAGACGAGCGGACACTCATAACGCTAGAGTTCATTAACGCGATCAAGGCCTAGACCGTTCTTTCTGCCATCCGGTTGCTCGCCCCACGCCTTTCACTGCCAACGGCCCTCCACCCGCCGCTCGCGTTTGCCCCCTCCCCTCCCGCCGCCTACAATAGACCCGGCGGCATGAGTCACCTCCGGCGCATCATCTCCCGCGGCCAGATTCGGCGGCGCGTCAAGGAGCTGGCGGCCCAGATCAGGGCCGACTACTCCGGCCAGCGCCCCGTGTTCGTCTGCGTGCTCAAGGGGGCCTTCGTCTTCCTGGCCGACCTGGTGCGCGAGGTTGGCCTGCCGCTGGAGGTTGACTTTATGGCGGCATCGAGCTACGAAATGGAGAAGACCAGCAAGGGCCAGCTCACCATCCTCAAGGACATCACCACCAACATCGCCGGCCGCCCCGTCATCCTGGTGGACGATATCATCGACAGCGGCCTCACCCTCCAGCACCTGCGCGACCACCTGGCGAGCCGCCAGCCGGCCAGCCTGCGGGTGTGCGCCCTCCTGGCCCGCGAGCGAGCGCTGGCGGCCGGCACGCTCATCGAGTACCTGGGCTTCACCGTGCCCGAGGACTTCGTGGTGGGCTACGGCCTCGACTATGCCCAGCAGTATCGCGAGCTCCCCGACATCCACGCCCTGGAGGATGACTAAGGTGGACCTGGAGCAGCTCATCGCCGTCGCTCGTGGGGACGCCCCCGGCGACCTGCTGCTGGCCAACGGGCGCATCGTCAACGTCTTCACCTCCGAGGTCGAGGAGGGCGACGTCGTGCTCTGCGAGGGCCGGATCGCTGGCATCGGCCAGGGCTATGAGGGGCGAGAGGTGGTGGACCTCCGCGGCGCCTACCTTCTGCCCGGCTTCATCAATGGCCACACCCACATCGAGAGCTCCATGCTCAGCATCGGCCAGTACGCGCGGGCGGTGGTGGCTCGCGGCACCACCTCCGTCGTCACCGACCTGCACGAGCTGGCCAACGTGGCCGGCCTGTGGGCCCTGCGCCGCCTGCTCAGAGACGCCGCCCGCCTGCCCCTGGACGTCTTCCTGATGGCGCCCTCCTGCGTGCCGGCCACGAATCTGGAGACGGCCGGCGCCTCCCTCGAGCCGCGCGACATCGCCGCCGCCCTGCGCTGGCAGAACACCCTGGGCCTGGGCGAGGTGATGAACTTCCCCGGCGTTGTGTCCGGCGACCGCCAATGCCTGGACAAGCTCCGCGCTGCCAGGGGCAAACCCATCGACGGCCACGCCCCCGGCCTCACCGGCAAGGGCCTCAACGCCTATCTGGCCGCCGGCCCCCGCTCTGACCACGAGTCGACCAGCCTGGAGGAGGGGCGCGACAAGCTGCGACGGGGCATGCACCTGATGATCCGCGAGGGCACCAGCGAGAAGAACCTGGAAGAGCTCCTGCCGCTGGTGACCGCCGATACCTACCCCCGCTGCCTGCTGGTGGTGGACGACCGCTCCTGCCAGGACCTCCTCCACGACGGCGACATCGACGCCGTGGTCCGCAAGGCGATCCGCCTGGGCCTGAATCCGATTCGGGCCATCCAACTCGCCACCATCAATCCCGCCACCTACTTTGGCTTGAGCGACCGCGGGGCCATTGCCCCGGGATTCATGGCCAACCTCATCGTGGCCGACGACCTGTCGGACCTCCAGCCGCGGCAGGTCTACTACGGCGGCCGCCTGGTGGCCAGCGACGGCCGCGCCCTCTTCTCGGCCGCCCTTCCCATCCCGCGGCGGCTCACCCGCACCTTCCACATCGCCCCCTTCAGCGAGGATGCCTTCGCCCTCAGGACGTCCCAGCGCCGCCTGCCCGTCATCGGGATCGTGCCAGGGCAGATCATCACCAGGAAGCTGATGGAAGAGGTGAGGGTGGAAGACGGCCGCGTGATCGCCGACAGCGAACGTGATATCCTGAAGCTGGCGGTGGTGGAGCGCCACCGGGCGACGGGCAACATCGGCCTGGGGCTGGTGAAGGGCTTCGGCCTCAAGCGCGGGGCCCTGGCCTCCTCCGTCGCCCACGATTCGCACAATGTGATCGTGATGGGCACCAATGATCGCGACATGTACGTGGCCGTCCGTGAGGTTGAGCGGATGCAAGGCGGCCTGACGGTGATAGCCGAAGGGCAGGTATTGGCCTCCCTGACGCTGCCCCTGGCCGGCCTCATGTCGCCGCAGCCGCTGGAGACGGTAGCAGCCCAACTGGAGGCAGTAGAAGGGGCCGCCGCCTCGCTGGGGGCTAGCGTGCCCGCTCCCTTCGCCGTTCTCTCCTTCCTGGCCCTGCCGGTCATCCCCGAACTCAAGCTCACCGATAAGGGCCTGGTGGACGTGAAAGAAGGCTCCTTCGTTGATCTCATGAGGGTCAGAGTATGAGCACTCGTGCACGCCAGTTCGACTACATCATTGTTGGCTCCGGCATCGCCGGCCTCTACGCCGCCCTCAAGGCCCGCGAGCACGGCACCGTCCTGGTGCTGACCAAGGGCTCCATCGACGAGTGCAACACTCGCTACGCCCAGGGGGGCATCGCCGCCCCCATCGGCGAGGGCGATTCGCCCCAGCTTCACCTGGAGGACACCATCCGTGCTGGCGCCGGCCTGGTGGATGGCGAGGCCGCCCGCATCCTCACCGAGGAGGCCGCCGACCGCATTGCCGACCTAGTGGGCTTCGGTGTCCCCTTCGACACCCTGGATGGGGAGATAACCCTGGGGCGGGAGGGGGCCCACAGCATGTCCCGCATCCTTCATGCCGGCGGCGACGCCACTGGCGCCCACATCGAGCTCACCCTCACCAGCGTCGCCAGGCTGTCCCGCATCACCATCATGGAGCACTGCCTGGCGGCCAGGCTGCGGCTAGCCGACGGCGCCATTGAAGGGGTTGAGGCGCTCGACTGCCGCACCAACACCCGGCTCGACTTCTCCTGTCGTTTTCTCGTCCTGGCCACCGGCGGGGCCGGCCAGCTATACAGGGTCAGCACCAACCCCACGGTGGCCACCGGCGACGGCACCGCCCTCGCCTACCGGGCGGGCGCCGAGGTCATGGACATGGAGTTCTTCCAGTTCCATCCCACCGCGCTGCGGATGCCCGGCGTCCAGGCCTTCCTCATCTCTGAGGCTGTGCGCGGCGAAGGGGCATTCCTCCGCAATGCTCAAGGGCGGGCCTTCATGGCCGAATACGACCCGGCGGCCGAGCTGGCCCCGCGCGACGTGGTATCACGCGCTATCTTGACGGAGATGAACAAGACCGGCACCGACCACGTCTATCTGGATGTGACCCACCTGCCGCCGTCCAGGGTGACATCCCGCTTCCCCCAGATCTACCGCTTCTGCCTCGAGCACGGCCTGGACATCACCACCGACCCCATCCCTGTATCCCCGGCCGCCCACTACACGATGGGCGGCGTGCGCACCAACACTTGGGGTGAGACCAACATCCGCGGCCTGTACGCCTGCGGCGAGGCCGCCTGCACCGGCGTTCACGGAGCCAACCGCCTGGCCAGCAACTCCCTCCTGGAGACCATCGTCTTTGCCAAGCGGGTCGTCCAGCGAACCCTTCTGAAGGAACTCACAGTGAACGAGCCCAGCGCTGAGGCCGTCTCCCTCAGCCAGCCGGTGGCAAGCCACGTGCCTCCCCTGGACCTGGGCGCGCTGCAATCGCTCATGTGGGACAGAGTGGGCATCGTCCGCGACGGCCGCTCGCTGGCCGAGGCCAAGGCCGTCCTCTCTGCCTGGCAGACCTCTCTTGCCGAACCTACCGATCGCCCCTCGCACGAGCTGGCCAGCCTGCTTCTTTGCGCCCGCCTGGTGACCGAGGGAGCGCTCATGCGCGAGGAGAGTCGGGGGGCGCACTACCGCTCCGACTTCCCCCAGCGGTCCGAGGCCTGGCACCGCCATATCGTCTTTCGTCGCCATGCCTAGGCAAGCCGTCCCCAAGCTCCCCCAGTCCCACCTGCGCCGCCTGGCCAAGAACGCCCTCAAAGAGGACCAGGCCTGGCAGGACGTGACCACTGCCGCCCTGGTGCCGCCAGAGCAGAAGGGGAGAGGCGTCATCATCGCCAGGGAGGAGGGGGTGCTGGCCGGTCTGCCCACGGCCGAAGCGGTGTTCAAGGCGGTCGACCCCTCGCTGCAATGGCAACCGCTGGCGGGCGAAGGAAGCCGCCTGTCGCCGGGGCAGGAGGTAGCTCGCATCGAGGGCTCGCTGGCCGCTATCCTGCAGGGCGAGCGGGTAGCCCTCAACTACCTGACCCATCTCTCGGGCGTAGCCACCGCTACCGCCCGCCTGGTGGCGGCCATCGCTGGCCTGCCTGTCCGCATCCGCGATACCCGCAAGACCACGCCCGGCCTGCGCACGCTGGAGAAGTACGCCGTGCGGGTGGGCGGCGGCCAGAACCACCGCCTCACCCTGGCCGACGCCGTCCTCATCAAGGACAACCACCTGGCCGCCCTGCGCGCCCGCGGCCTGGGCATCGCCGAGGCCCTGCGTCTGGCCCGCCAGCAAGCGCCAGCAGGGATGAGGGTGCAGATCGAAGTCACCACTGTCGATGAAGCGCGCCAGGCCCTGGAGGCAAGAGCAGGGGAGCTCCTTCTGGACAATATGCCCCCGCAGGATATGCGACGGGTGGTGGAGATGGCGCGGGGGCGAGCCGTCCTCGAGGCTTCAGGCGGGATAGACCTGGAGAACGTGCGGCGGGTGGCGGAGACAGGCGTCGACTACATATCCATCGGCACCATCACCCACTCGGCCAGGGCCCTGGACATGAGCCTGGAAGTGTAGAGCCTCAGACTACAGGCCCTTGTGCGCGGGCCTGCCCCTCACTTGTACACTACCACCCGCGTGCCGATGTCGGCGAAGTCCCAGAAGAACTTGGCGTCGCCGTAGCCCAGGCCCACACAGCCGTGGCTGGAGGGGATGTTGCCGAAGTAGCTTTGCGGACGCCAGTAGTTGTAGTGGAGCGTAATGCCGCTGTAGATGTACTGGGTGTACAGGACATTGTCTACATACCAGCCCTCGGGCGAGTCTATAGGGATGCCAAGACCGAGGGAGTCCATGGTCTCATTCTCCACCCGCCGATAGATGCGGAAGTCGCCGGTGGGCGTCTCCCAGCCGGGCATCCCCGTCGTCACCAGGGCAACCCGTACCGCCTGAGCGCCAACGAAGGCCACCGCCCGCTGGGTGGTCAGGTTGACGGCGATCCAGCGCTCGTCCTCGCCAAAGGCAACGCCCGCAGGCGGCGTAGCCGTCGCCACCTCCAGCACCCCCAGCTCTTCCAGCGTTGGCGTTGGGGGTTCGGGCTCCGGGGTCGCCTCCGCTGCCTTCTCCGCCAGCAGCCGCAGGAGAGGCTGGAGATAGAGGTCTGACGCGTCGAGCGCCCCGGGCTCGGGCACCGCCCGCGACACGCTGATGCCGGGCGCTGAATCCGCCGAGGCATCGTCGCCCGCCGTGAAAAGCCTCCCCAACCGGAGCGACCCCAGGCTCACCAGGGCCAGAAGCTCCAGCGTCAGAAGGCCCAAAAGGAAAAGGCGCGAAAGCTTGAAAGAAGTCAAATCAAGGCCAGTATATGCCTGGAGGGAAATGCCCGTCTAGCCTTTGCGGGGACGCTCCAACTCCTCGCTATCGAGAAAGATGGTCACCGGCCCCTGATTGTGGATCTCCACCAGCATGCGGGCCCCAAACCGGCCCATCCGCACCGCGACGCCTGCTTCCCGCAGAGCCGCCGCAAACGCCTCCACCAGCGGTTCGGCCTCTTCGGGCAGCGCCGCGCGGGTGAAGCTGGGCCGCCTCCCCCTGCGGGTGTCGGCCAAGAGGGTGAACTGGCTCACTACCAGGGCCTCACCCCCCACGTCCAGGAGGGATAGATTGAAACGGCCGGCGGCATCGGAGAAGATGCGCAGTTCGGCCGTTTTTCTGGCCAGCCTGTGGGCGTCCTCGGCGGTGTCCCCCGCCGCCACTCCCAGCAGCACCACCAACCCTTGCCCTATCTCCGCCAGCCGCTCCCCTGCCACTGACACCGAGGCACGGCTGACCCGTTGGATGAGCGCTCGCACCGCCGCCTACTTCTTGGCGGAGACCTCTGATGCCCCCTCAGAGGGCGGCTTCTCCTCCTTGGCCTCCCTCTCAGCGGATTCCCACTCGTGATCCTTGCGGTTATCGGTAATGTAGAAGCCAGGCCCCTTGAACACGATGCCGGGCGCATAGAAAAGCCGTCGCGCCAGCCCGCCGCACACGGGGCATGCCTGCTCCACCGGGGCGTCGAATCCTTCCCTCTTCTCGAATTGATGCTGGCACTGGCCGCACTGGTACTCGTAGATGGGCAAGGCGAACCTCCTGTTGGCGTGGAAATCCAAGAAAAATGCTACAGCAACCGCGCCTTTGGAGCAAGGCGCTGGTGTCTGCGGGGAGGCGGCGCCGGCCATATCCCCCTATCCGACGCCGTTGCCGCACCCCTACGCCTATGCTATACTTTCAGCCGAACGCCTGACCGATAGGAGAAGCCAGGGAGGAGAAGAGGCATTTGACCGCCACCGTCTCCATGAAGTCGCTGCTGGAAGCCGGAGTGCACTTCGGCCATCAGACCCGCCGCTGGAACCCCAAGATGGGGACCTTTATCTTCAGCGAGCGCAACGGCATCCACATCATCGACCTTCAGCAGACGGTAGGGCGCCTGGAGCAGGCCTGCGAGTTCGTGCGGGACCTGGCGGCTCATGGGGAGGCCATCCTCTTCGTGGGCACCAAGAAGCAATCCCAGGAAACCATTGAGACGGAGGCCAAGCGCTGCTTCATGCCCTACGTCAGTAGCCGCTGGCTGGGAGGCACCCTCACCAACTTCGCCACCATTCAGGCCCGCATCGACCACCTGGTGCGGCTGGAGGATGCCCGCGAGCGGGGCGAGTTCGAACGCATGCTCAAGAAAGAGGCCCTCAAGGTGGAGAAGGAGATAGCCCGCCTGAATCGTCACTTGGTGGGCATCAAAGAGATGACCAAACTGCCCGGCGCCTTGTACGTGGTTGATCCCTCCAAGGAGAGCATCGCCGTGGCCGAGGCCAGGCGCATGGACATACCTATCGTGGCCATGGTGGACACCAACTGCAACCCTGACGAGATCGACTACCCCGTCCCGTCCAACGACGATGCCATTCGGGCCATCAAGCTTGTCACCGGTTGCATAGCCGACGCCGTCCTGGAGGGCCTGGCCGCCCGCGAGTACGCTGCCAAGGAGGCCCTGGAGGCGGTGGACGTGGGAGCCTTCCAACAGACGGGCTACGTGGCCTCTCCCGACGAGCCTGCACCCGAATACATCAGCCAGCCGCAGGAGGAGCCGCCGACCGCGTACGTGGCCGAGCCCAAACAGCAACAGCCCGAAGCGGTGGCCGAACCGCAGGCGCCACAGCCAGAAGAGACAGCCGAAGGGGAAGCCGAGCTACAACCCGAATCAGACCAGCAGCAGGAACAAGAAGTAGCCAGCCAATAGCACAACAGGCTTGGGGCAAGACAGGATGACTGTTTCCGCAGAGACCGTCAAAAAACTGCGCGACCTCACTGGCGCCGGGGTGCTGGATTGCAGGAAGGCCCTGGAGGAAGCCGGGGGAGAGCTGGAGAAGGCCAAGGAGATCCTGCGTCAGCGGGGCATCGCTATAGCCGAAAAGAAGGCCTCCCAAGAGACGCGCCAGGGCTTGGTGGAGGCCTACATCCACCCCGACGGCCGCCTGGGCGCGCTGCTGGAACTGAATTGCCAGACCGACTTTGTGGCCCGCACCGACGGGTTCCGGGCCTTGGCCCACGACCTCGCCATGCAGGTGGCAGCCACCGACCCCCAGCACATCGCCACGGAGGAGCTACCAGCAGGCAGCGACGGCAACCCCCAGGAGCTCTGCCTGCTGGCCCAGCCCTTCATCAGAGACCCCAGCCGCACCGTTCAAGACCTAATCAACGAAACCATAGCCAAGACCGGCGAGAATATCAGAGTGCGCCGCTTTGCCCGCTTCCACCTAGGGCGCTAGAGGCAGGTGGCCCGTGGCCACGTCACCTTACAACCGCATCCTTCTGAAGCTCAGCGGTGAAGCCCTCATGGGTGACCAGAGTTACGGCATAGACTCCGACACCCTGGCCTTCATCGCTGAACAGATTAAGAATGTGCTGGACATGGGCATCGAGGCAGCGGTGGTGGTGGGCGGCGGCAACATCTTTCGCGGCTCCGATGCCAGCGCCGCCGGCATGGACCGGGCGACTGCCGACTACGCCGGCATGCTGGCCACCATCATTAATGCCTTGGCCCTTCAGGACGCCCTGGAGAGGCTGGGCATCACCGTGCGCACTCAGTCAGCCATCACCGTTCAGGCAGTGGCCGAATCCTATATCCGCCGCCGGGCCATTCGCCACCTAGAGAAGGGGCGAGTGGTTGTCTTCGCCGCTGGCACAGGCAATCCCTACATGACTACCGACACAGCAGCCGCCCTGCGAGCGGTCGAGATCGATGCAGACGTTCTACTTATGGCCAAGAACAAGGTGGATGGCGTCTACGATGCCGACCCCGCCAAGGTTGCCGACGCCCGCCGCTTCCAAACGCTTAGCTACATGGAAGCCCTCAGCCGTCGTCTGGAGGTCATGGATAGTACCGCCCTCTCCTTGTGCATGGACAACAACCTCCCCATCATCGTTTTCGACCTGCGAGCGCCCAATAGCATCGTGCAAGCGGCCTGCGGCGAGCCGATAGGCACCCTGGTGGCCCAACACGAATCCGCCCTGGCACCGGGAGGTGAGCCATGATAGACGATGTCCTGGCCGATGCCAAAGACCGCATGGGCAAAGCGGTAGAGGCCCTGCGCAAGGAGCTGGCCACCATTCGCACCGGCCGCGCTCACCCAGGCCTGATAGAGCACCTGCGGGTGGACTACTACGGTGCCCCCACCCCCTTGAATCAAGTGGCCACCATCGGCGTCCCGGAGCCTCGCCTCCTCACCATCCAGCCCTGGGACCGCCAGAGCCTGGGGGCCATCGAAAAGGCCATCCACAAGTCGGACCTGGGGCTCAACCCCATCAATGATGGCAATATCATCCGCCTGGTGATCCCTCAGCTCACCGAAGAGAGGCGCAGGGAGCTAGTCAAGGTGGTGCACAAGAAGGTGGAGGAGGGACGGGTGGCCGTCCGCAATGTCCGCCGCGACTGCCACGACGAGCTGCGCCGCCTGCAGAAAGAAAAGGAGATCTCCGAGGACGCCCAGTACCGAGCTCAGGAAGACCTCCAGAAGCTGACCGACGACTTCATCCAGGAGATCGAGCGGGTGGGCGAGGAAAAGGAGGCGGAGCTGCTGGCGGTCTAGGAGGGCTCAGGCAGCGCCTCTGGAGGAACCGGTCGTTATCCTTGAGCGTTAGGTAACGTTGGAATGAGAGTGATGGCTGTGCAACCCGTCCAAAAGGCAGCCCCCCTTTCCTTGAGCTGTGTGCCAACCCACGTGGCCATCATCATGGACGGCAATGGCCGCTGGGCTCACCAGCGAGGCTTGTCCCGCATGGCCGGCCATCGCGCTGGCACCGAGAACATCCGCCAGGTCATCGAGCGCTTTGCCGACTACAGCGTCAAGTACCTCACCCTTTACGCCTTCTCCACCGAGAACTGGAATCGGCCGCGCCCGGAAGTCCAGGGCCTCATGCGCATTCTCAGCCGCGTCATCAAGCGGGAGACTAAGCATTTCCACGAGAACGGCATCCGCCTGCTCCACCTGGGTCGCCTGGACGACCTCTCACCCAACCTCCAGCAACAGGTCCTCGATGCTATCGAACTCACCAAGGACAACGACCGCATGACCGTGTGCATCGCTTTCAACTACGGCGGCAGGGCCGAGATCCTGGACGCTGCCCGCCGCCTGATGACCAACGGCCTGCCCCCGAATGAAGTCAACGAAGGCGTATTCTCCTCCTATCTCTACACCGCCGCCATCCCCGACCCTGATCTGATCATCCGCACGGCGGGCGAGATGCGCCTATCCAATTTCCTCCTTTGGCAGGGGGCTTACTCCGAGTTCTACTCCACCGACGTATACTGGCCCGACTTCGGCAGCGAGGACATCGACCGGGCCCTTCTAGCCTACGGCCAGCGCAAGCGCCGCTTCGGCGGCCTCCTTCCCGAAGACGAAGACCTGCCCAGCCATAAGCGGGGAGCATCCAAAGACTCCCGAAAGCGCTAATGCTTCCTCAACGGGTCGCCACCGCCGTCATCGGCGTGCCCGCTATCATTGCCCTCATCTGGGCCGGCGGCGCCTGGCTCTCTGTCGTCCTGGGCATCCTGCTGTTCATCGCCGCCCTGGAGTTCTACGCTGCCGTGGCACCGGCGCCGACGAATGCGACGCTGGTGGAGAACCCCCTGGCCGCCATCAGCCCCGTGCCGCTGCCGCGGCTGTTGAACCAGCGACCCCTGGGCCTGATGGGCGCGGCCTTCGCCGCCCTGCTGGTGGCGGCGGCCCATCATGGCAGCGATTGGTGGGCGGCTGCCCTGGCTCTGGCCATCGTCGTCCCCTTCCTCTGGCTGATGCTGAGGCCCGACCGCGAGCGCGCCCTCCCCGACTGGCTCCAGTGCGTGGGCGGCGTCGTCTACATCGGTTGGCTGGG
>Ga0315280_10010598_pt1 | contig 11524 bp, 12 predicted proteins | sample YL17G06_40_MG_FD_203697 | JGI IMG/M metagenome (GOLD analysis project Ga0315280, IMG submission 203697) | Sediment microbial communities from Yellowstone Lake, YNP, Wyoming, USA - YL17G06_40 | ecosystem: Environmental > Aquatic > Freshwater > Lake > Sediment | place: USA: Wyoming | collected... | reverse complement strand
CTTCTCCTGTTCCAGGGCGTAGAACACGGGAGCCAGGTTGGTGTCCGTACAGGAGAACAACGCCAGGGCGAGAAGCAGGAAACCTGCGAGCTTCAAGATCCTATTTCGGTTCATGTTAAAATGCATATTGCGCTGTCGCGGTTATATCCAGGAAGTTGCCCATGCGCCCCAGGCCCGGATCAGGCTTCCAGGGTTGCAGCACCCACCAGTACACCGCATTGAGCCCGAACCCCCACGATAGATTGTATTTCCACAAGGTGGAAACGCCTGGTTTCAGGATGAAGTTGATGTGCGACTGCTCCCTGTACTTGACGATGTCCATGCCCACGTCCAGGTACAAGGGGATTTCGAAGGGAAAAACGTGAAAGCTATAGGACCCTCGCGCGCAGATGGGCACCTGCCAGAGGAAGTTTTTCTGCACGCTCTGGGAGAACATGCCTGCGATATCCAACCCAACCAGCCAGTGGTTGTCGAGGTGGATGCCCCACATCAAAGAGGCCGTGCCTCCCAAAGACAGGTTCGTGGTATTGCTGTAATGACCGGAAAAGGACTGAAAAAACAGGGGAATAAACAATCCAGCGCTGATCGCTATGGTCTGCTGGCCGAGGGAATAGATATTGACCTGGGCTGGCTTGCCTTGGTCCTGGCAGAACGCCGCAGGCAGCGGTAGGATGAGCAGTACAAAAACCAGCAGCACGTTTGTTGGAAGCCGGGCGCGCAACACTTGCTCCTTGGGATTTTGATCTCGGCTCCGAATTTAGCACCGTTCGGGTATTTTATCAAGGACCGTTGGCCGATGGAAATATTGCAGGTCATGGTTTATAATCAGCGCACGAGGTCCTCATGAAAAAGCTCCTATTACCCATCCTGGCGGTGGCGCTGCTCGGTTCCTGCATTGGAATCGATTCGCAGATCACCCTGCAGAACGACGGTTCGGGCACGCTGCTGCTGAACTATCGGATCTCCCAGCTCATGAAGAACCTGGATGCAGGGAAAAGCGATTCGATATTGCCCCTGCCCGTTTCCCGAGAGGATTTCCAGCGGACCGTCGATTCCGTGTCGGGGCTCAAGCTGATTTCGCTGAGCCAGCGCGAGAATGAGCGTGACGTGCTCATCGACGCCAGGATCGCCTTCACCGGGATACAGGCGCTCAACGGCATCGGCAAAGAGGGGCAGATAGAGCTGAGCTTCTCAAGCGAGGGGAACCTTCACGTGTTCAGGCAGCAGATCTATCGCGGGCGCGGTCTCGAGCAGATCTCCCAGGAGTCGCTGCAAATGATCGAGACGTTCTTTGAAGGCTATGACCTTTCCTATCGGGTCACTGCTCCCGCGGCCATAGTCAGGCATTCCCTGGGAGAGCTCTCGGAAGACAGGCGCAGCGTGAGCTACAAGACCTCGGTCGCCGATTTGCTGAAGAGCGGCGAAAAGCAGGTCCTGGAGGTGGCCTGGTGACGAAGCGCTAAGATGGCGCACGTTTGGATTTCCTGCCTGGTTTCGGCCCTTATCTTCGGTGCGGCTCGGCTGGCTGCACGACCCTTCCTCCGTCCGCCGGAAGCCCGGGTGCCCGGCCGCGGGATTCCGCGCAGGCGATCGAGCGGATGAAGGAGTACCTCGATGGCGCTGCGGCGCAAAGCGGAAACGGGGCTTTCCAAGCTACGGTCCTGGTGGGCGGGGACGACGCCTTGCAGCCGAGCGCCATCCTGGCCTTGAACTACGGAGGGACCGGCTAAGCCGTAGTCACGGGCGCGCCCATCGCGTTCGAGTTCATCCGGGGCAGCGGGCTGCTCGCGGCCATGGTGAACAGCAACGGCTGCGGGCAAGCCAGCTGCGTGGCGGCCCGCCCGGATGACCCGAATGAGCAGAGCATCATCAGGGCCTCCCTGCCATACCGGGTCGGTGTACAACAAGCTCAAGGGCGTGGCCTTCGATTTTTCGCCATATAACGGGAAACCACGCGGCTGATTCGCGTTGCCGACGGCAAGATCCTATACTCCGGTTCCGTGATCCGTGCGTTATCTTTTGCGCCAAACCCTCCGAAGCTAGTACTGCGGTGCAATTCACAACCTCACCCACACGCCTGTCTCCGCTTCTGCTCGCTCTATGCATCTTTTTCTCCGCCTCGGCCGCCCCGATCCGGCTGTCCGCGGAAAGGGATGATCAGGAGAGCAGCTGGATTCTTCTGGAGAAGGCGAAAAGCCTCATCGCCGAGCCGGGAGGCCAGCGCATGGGGGAGGCGCTGGAGCTGCTGCGCAAGGCCATCGAGGAACAGCCGACCTTCCCCGAGGCGGAGATCGCCATCGGAGAAATCTATTTCCGGGAGGGCGCCCTGGAGCTGGCCAAGGCGCAGTTCGCCAAGGCGCTGGAGCCGGAATACCGAAAAGCGCTGCAGGTGCCCGAGGAGGCCTATGCGGTGCTGTACCGGCTGGCGGAGATCAACGAGACGCAGAGGGAATACGGTTCCATGGAGAAGCACCTGCTGGAGATCCTGGGCAGCCATCCGGTTTATGCCCAGCCGGATTCCCAGCGCCTGAGGACGGCCATGCTCAACGCCTATCTGACGCGCGGTCTGGACCAGGTGTTCAGGCTCTACCGCCTGGAGAACACCGGCTTCGCGCTTTCAGCCTACTCCAAGCTCGGTTGGTTCTACTATCGCTGGGGCCGGTTCGAGCCCGCCTCCATCATGCACTCCCTGTTCGCGCTGGACATCCTGATCACCGAGTCCGTCGCCGAGATCCGCCGAGTTATTCCCTCCTACGAGTATCAAACCCTGGAGGATTTCCTCGAAGTGGCCATGAAGCGGGAGAACGTGCGGGCCTATCTGGTGAGCGGCAACTTCTTCCGCGCGGCCTACTACCTGGCCGCGGCAACCTTCGCCGCGGGTCATCCTGCCAGGGCGGCCGAGACCTTCAGGCTGCTCGCCGGCAGCCGGGTGGCCGCCGGGGATATCGGCCCGTACCGGGACCTGGCGCGCAAGCAGCTGAAATCTCCCTGGGTGGAACCGTACCTCAATCCCTCGGCGCGGCGCATCGAGTACCCGGCCGACTGAACGGCCATGCATCTGGAAAGCCTCGTTTTCCACCCTGACCGCTTTCCCTCGCAGGAGGCATATCCGTTCAATCTGGAGATATTCCGCTCGACGAAGGCCCTGGAGTTTCCGGCTCCGGTCACGTTTTTCGTCGGGGAAAACGGCAGCGGGAAATCCACGCTCCTGAGGGCGATCGCCAGGCGGTGCGGAATCCACATCTGGGAAGGCCTGGAAAGGGCCCGGCTCTCGAACAATCCCTTTGAGGAGGAGCTGTACAAGTATATAGAGGTGCGGTGGAGCAGGGCGCCGGTGCCGGGCTCGTTTTTCGCAGCGGAGCTGTTCCGGAGCTTTTCACAGTCCGTGGACGAATGGGCGATCAACGATCCGGAGGTTTTGCATACCTACGGCGGCAAGTCCCTGCTGGTGCAATCCCACGGGCAAAGCCATCTGGCCTTCTTCACCCATCGCTTTCGCCTCGAAGGGCTTTATCTGCTGGACGAGCCGGAGAACGCCCTTTCGCCGAAGAGCCAGCTCCTGTTCCTGGATTTGCTGCGGAAGTTCTCTAAGACGGGCATAAGCCAGTTCATTCTGGCGACCCATTCTCCGCTCCTGCTTTCCCTGCAGGGAGCCCGCATCTACTGTTTCGACCGGCTGCCCCTGAAACCGATCGACTACGAGCATACGGAGCATTTCCGGGTATACAGGAAGTTCTTCGAGCAGTACCGCGCTGCGGGCGGCTCCAGCCGGTAAGGTTTGCGCGTTTTCAGCCCGCCCGGGCTTCGGCCGCCGACTTTTCCAGCAGCTCCTTCACTTTCATGTTTCGGATGCGCGCCGCCCGTTCGTCTTCGTCCAGCTTGGCTTGAATGAACTTGCGGGCGCCATGCAGGTGCGGGATCAGGATGTATTCCAGGGCGTTCACCCGGCGGCGCGTGCGCTCGATCTCCTTGGCGAACCTGCGGACCGCCTGCTCCAGCTGGGTAGTTTTCAAGATCAACGGCAGGACCTCGACCAGCTCGGACACCGCCCGGTCAAACAGCTCCGGGGTGGCCAGCAGGCTGTAGAACGGGCGCGAGCGGCCGACCGCCGCCTGGAACACCGGCACGGCCACGCCCGCCCGCCGCTCTTCGCCGATTTCGAGCTCGACCCGCAGGCCGGTCTGCCCCAGGGCGGGGCGGATCCGGTCCTCACCGGCCTCCGCCGCGGCCCGCGCGGTGTAGGCCAGCGCCCGGGGCAGGCGGCGGTCCAGCTCATCCCGGGCGCTCACGTATTCGTCCACCAGGGGCAGGAACTCCTTGATCAGGCCCTCCAGCTTGTCCTGCAGCAACCTGTGCCCCCGGTGGGCCAGCTCGATGCGCTTCTTGAGGCGCAGGAGCTCCATGCGGGTAGGAGCGATTTTGATTTCCATGCCTACGCTTTTGCCGCCACCGGTTTCACCTTGGAGCCGTATTTTTCGATGAACTCGTCCCGCACGCGCTTCAGCTCGGCTCGCGGCAGCATGCCCAGAAGCTGCCAGCCCAGGTCGAGGCCGTCCTGGATGTCCCGGTTTTCGTGCTCTCCCTGGGCGATGAAGCGGCGCTCGAACTCGACGGCAAAACGCACGAAGATCCGGTCCACCGGGGTCAGGGCGGCCTCCCCCAGCACTACCGCCATTTCCTGGGCGCTCTTGCCGCGGGCATAGGCGGCATAGAGCTGGTTCATGACTCCGGCGTGATCCTCCCTGGTCTTGTCTTGGCCGATCCCTTTATCCTTCAACCTCGAAAGCGAAGGCAGGACGTCCACCGGCGGGTAGATGCCCTCGTTGTGCAGGGAGCGGGACATCAGGATCTGCCCCTCGGTGATATACCCGGTCAGGTCGGGCACCGGATGGGTCTTGTCGTCCTCGGGCATGGTCAGGACCGGCATCTGGGTGATCGAGCCGCTCTTGCCGCGGATCCGTCCCGCCCGCTCGTAGATCGTGGACAGGTCAGTGTACATGTAGCCGGGATACCCGCGGCGGGAAGGCACCTCCTTGCGGGCGGCCGAGATTTCACGCAGCGCTTCGCAGTAGTTGGTCATATCGATCAGGATGACCAGAACGTGCATGTCCAGCTCGTAGGCCAGGTATTCGGCGCAGGTAAGGGCCATGCGGGGGACCGCGATCCGTTCGATGGGAGGCTGGTCGGCCAGGTTGATGAACAGCACCGCCCTGTTGATGGCTCCGGTCTTGCGGAAATCATTGATGAAGAAATCCGATTCCTCGAAGGTGATGCCCATGGCGGCGAACACCACCGCGAAGGCTTCGCCGGTCTTGAGCACCCGGGCCTGCCTGGCCACCTGCGCGGTGAGCCGGGCGTGGGGCAGGCCGGCTCCGGAGAAGATCGGCAGTTTCTGCCCGCGCACCAGCGGGTTGAGCACGTCGATCGTGGATATTCCGGTCTGGATGAACTCGTTGGGGAAATCCCGGGCGAAAGGATTCATCGGGGAGCCGTTGGAGTTCAGCATCTTCTCCGGGATGATCTCCGGGCCCCCATCGATCGGCCTGCCGAAGCCGTTGAAGATACGCCCGATCATGTCCCGGGATACCCCCAGCTCCAGGACCTTGCCGAGGAATTTGACCCGCATGTCCTGGGGAGCTAACCCTCTGGTTCCCTCGAAAACCTGCACCAGGGCCACGTTCCTGTCGATCTCCAGCACCCGCCCCATGCGCAGCTCGCCCGTAGGGGTGCGGATTTCCGCGATCTCCCCGTAGGCCACGTCCTCCACGTTGTCGACCAGCATCAGCGGGCCTACGATATCCCTTACCGTCAGATACTCTTTTCTCATCTTTGTTCTCTCCCGGCGGCTGCCTGGGCGATCCCGCGGTTTAGCTCCGCCCGGATCGTGTCGAACTCCTCGATCTTGTCCTCCGGGATGAGCTTGGCCCGGGCGATTTTTTCCTTGACCGGCAGGGTCAACAGGGCTTCGAGGGCCGCACCGCCCTCCAGGGCCTCCTGAGCCAGCTTGTAGTAGTTTAGTATCACGTCCAGGAGATGGTACTGCTTTTTGAGCGAGGTATAGGTGTCGACGGGCTCGAAGGCATTCTGGTGCAGGAAATCCTCGCGTATCATCTTGGCTCCTTCCAGCAGCAGCCTGTCCGCCGGTGCCAGGGAATCCATGCCGACCAGGCGTACGATCTCCTCCAGCTCGGCCTCGCGCTTGAGCAGGCTCATGGCCTGGCGCCGGTTGGCCCCCCAGTGGGCGTTCACCGTTTCGTTGCAGCGGCTGTCCACCATATCCTGATAAAGCGAATAGCTGGTCAGCCAGTTGATGGCGGGGAAATGGCGTTGAAAAGCCAGCTTGTCGTCCAGGCCCCAGAACACCTTGGTGAGCCGGAGCGTACCCTGCACTACCGGTTCGGAGAAATCCCCGCCCGGGGGCGAAACCGAGCCGATGACCGTGAGCGAGCCCTCGCGGCCATCGGAGCCCAGGCACCTCACCCGGCCGGAGCGCTCGTAGAAGCTGGCCAGCCGCGACACCAGGTAAGCCGGGTATCCTTCCTCGCCCGGCATCTCCTCCAGGCGGCCGGACATTTCCCTCATCGCCTCAGCCCAGCGGGAGGTGGAGTCGGCCATCAGGGCCACCGAGTAGCCCATGTCGCGGAAGTATTCGGCGATCGTGATCCCCGTGTATACCGAGGCTTCGCGAGCGGCCACCGGCATGTTGGAGGTGTTGGCCACCAGGACCGTGCGCTCCATCAGGGGGCGGCCGGTCTGGGGGTCGACCAGCTCGGGAAACTCCAAGAGCACGTCGGTCATTTCATTGCCCCGCTCCCCGCACCCGACGTAGACGATGATCTCCGCCGCCGCCCACTTGGCCAGCTGGTGCTGCACCACGGTCTTGCCGCTGCCGAACGGGCCGGGGACGCAGGCCGCTCCGCCCCGCGTCAGGGGGAAGAACATGTCGATGACCCTCTGGCCGGTGCCCAGGGGCTCCCTCGGAGCCAGATTCTCGGCGCTCGGCCGGGCGATGCGTACGGGCCAGCGCTGCATCATCGAGACTTCGATTTTCGATCCATCCTGTTTCTGGATGACCGCGATCGTATCGTCCACCCGGGCCTCCCGGTCTTCGATCGAGAGCAGCACGCCCCCCACTCCGGGAGGCACCATGATCTTGTGCCTGACCGGGATCGTCTCCTGGACGGTGCCCAGGATGTCCCCTTCGCTCGCCGCGGCGCCCGGCTTCAGCACGGCCTGAAATTGCCAGCGTTTTTCCCGGTCGAGGGCCGGATTCTCGGCGCCGCGGATGATGAAGTCGCCGAACTTGGCGCGCAGCTGGTCCAGCGGGCGCTGAACCCCGTCATAGATGGAGCCGATCAGGCCCGGGCCGAGCTCGACGGACAAGGGCATCCTCATGCGGATGACCGGTTCGCCGGGCTTGATGCCTTCGGTCTCTTCATAGACCTGTATCGAGACCAGTTCTCCTCGGATCTCGATCACCTCTCCGTACAGTTTCGGAACGCCGACGCGGACCAGCTCGTACATGTTGGCGCCTTCCAGGTTGCGGGCCACGACGAGCGGTCCGGAAACCTTGATGACCTCTCCAGTTCCTTCAGCCATCCCTGCGTACCATCCTTTTCGACTTGGCGATGAGATCGACTCCAACGGATCGCGAAACCAGCTCCCGGGTCTTCTCCAATGAGTCTCGGCCGGTTGGCCTTCTGCCCGGGAGCACGACGACCAGAGACTCGGCGGCTTGCGCTTCAGCCTCGGCGAACTCCTGGCTGAGCAGGATCAGGATGTTCGCCTGCCGGGCCTGCCGATCCAGCTCGCGCACGGCGTCCTGGGCCTGGGCAAGGGAATCCACCTCGTGCAGGCTGGCTCCCAGCGCGAGCAGCGGAAGCATGTCCGTCGATCGGCCCACGGCGTGCAAGGCCGCCCTCATGCGGCCTCCCGCTTCAGAGTTTTCCCGAGCGCCGCGTACACGGCCAGGCGGATCAGGCGCTCCTGCTCCAGGTAGCCCAGAAGGTAACGCAGGACTACGGCGGCCGAGAACGGCTGGCCCTTCGATTCTCCCGCCAGCCCCAGGAGGAAGGCCTCCTCCCGCCCCGGCTCGCACCCTGGCGGATACAACCGCAGGGCGGTCTGCTCCCGGTAATCGTTGCGCAGATCCCTGGCCCGATCGGGAAGGATGCGGTCGCGGAAGAAGAACAGGAACAGCGGGTCCTTGGGCATCCCCAGCCGCAAAGCCCGCACACCCACCTTGCCGGCCATAGCCGAGGTTCTGGCTTCCGCCCAACGCTGAAGCATCGCCTCGCCGGAGCCGGCGGCGATCCGTTCGCCGATGGCCAGCTCGGCCGAATCGATGAGCAATGCGGCGGCCAGCCTGGCCGAAGGCTCGGGGGAGGGCAGGGGAGGAGAGAGCTCCTCGCGGAACTCCTCATGGAACCGGCCTGCGCGAATTGCGAGCTGGGCCAGACCCTGGGCGAGATCGCCCGCATCCGCCGCGTCGGGGATCTCCGCCAGCCCGGCCCGCAGGCGGTCGGCGGCCAGGCCTAGGCGCAGCAGGTCCACCGGGGCCGTTCCAGGGCTGATCTTTTCGAAATACTCGAACTCTTTCGCCCGGCGTTCGGACGCCAGCCGGTCGAACTGGGGCAGCGGTTCGGCCGGCCCGAACCAGGTCCGCGAGAGCCGCGTGGAAACCTCCTGGGGGCTGAGCACGGCCAGCTCCTCGATGGCCCTGCCGGGCAGAAAGGCGGCCTCGCGCGCGACCGCCGCCCCGCTGGCGAAGCTCCAGGATTCGGGTTTCACGGCTCGCTGCCGAACAGCAGTGCCGCCACTTGGGGCCGTAATTCAGCCCGCATCTCTTCAATTCTGGCGGCCAGCGAGCGATCCAGCCGGTAATCCTTGCGCGCCACCACGTACCCGGCTTCCAGCGAAGGGTCTTCTTCGGCCCTGGCCCGTCCATTGAGCAAGGCCTCGAATTCGCTGCGGGCGTGCAGGGGCACGAACACGGTAGCCTCTTCCAGGTCTAGACCCCTCAGCTCCCGGCTGTACAGAGCGCGAAGCTCCCCGGCGGGCAGAGCCTTGAACGCCGCTTCCGCCTGCTTAAAGGCTTCATCGAGCAGGCGGTTCCTGGCCGCGAGGCTCTCCAGGCCCATTTCCCGCTCCTGGGCGGCCAGCGCCTGCTGGCGGTCCCGCGCGCTCTTCTGCCGGGCGGCGAGCACGATCTGTTCGGCGCTTTTCCGGGCCTCGTCCAGGGCTTGGGCGCGGCTTGCCTCGATCTCAGCCCTGGCCCGGGCCAGAATCACGGCCGCCTCGCTGCGCGCTCTTTCCAGGACCGCTTTCTTCAGGCCTTCCGCGGACATCGCTCACCCGATTGCCAGCCTGGCATTGGTCACGAACTGCAGAAGCACTATGGCCGAGAGCAGGCCCAGCAGGGCGTAGGTTTCCACCAGGGCGGGCAGCAGGATGGCCCTGCCGCTGGATTCGGGCTGCTTGGCCACCATGTTGATCGCCGCGGCTGAGGTTTCGCCCTGGTAGATGGCGCTCAGCCATTCGACGCAACCGGTAGCGATTCCTATGGCCATGATGGCTATTCCCTGCATGGGATGAAGGTTCACCTTCCCGCCGAACAAGCCGCTCCACATGCCGATCAGAATGGCGGTGATCAGGGAGTAGAATCCCTGGGTGCCGGGCAGAGCCATGATCACCAGCAGCTTGCCGAACAGCTCCGGCTTTTCGGAAAGGACTCCGCCGGCTTGAGCCGCCGAGATGCGGATGCCTTTGGCGCTTCCTATGCCGCCCAGGCTGAAAACAGCCGCAGCGCCGATCATGGCGTACCCAAGGCCGCCTTGGATGAAATACTTCGTCAGAATCTGTTGCCATAGCGGATCCATCATCGTCCTCCGTCTCGAATGACCTCGACCCGTTCGGTCCGAAAGCCGAAGGGCTGAAAGCGTATGCCGCCTGCTTCATAGAAGCGGCCAAAAAATTCAAGTAAAATTAATCTCGTAGGATGTACGAAAGAACCGATAATGCTCATAAAAAAGTTAAATATGTGCCCAAAAGCAGCCACCCCTATGAACAACAGGATCCCAATGTAGGGCATCGCGCTTAAAATCTTGCCAATGATATTGAAAGCCATTCCAATGATAGTCGTAGTCAGGCCAAGAGCCAGCAAACGGGAGTAGGAAAGGGAATCCCCGATAAAACTGGTCGCGCCATAGCTGCCCATGATTCCGTAAAGGCTGATGACCCCTTGAACGATCTTCCCGGGGATCGTAGGCTGACTCCGGCCCTGCGTAAGCACCAGGCCGATCGCTCCGCCGGCAAGCATATATAGCCCGATTCGGGAAAGCAAAGCGGGGATAGGCGCGAACATCCCGGCCACTATTAGCACCAGCCCGCCCAGGTAAAAGTACCACAGCACCCCGTCAAAGATCGCGCCTTTGATGTCCTTTCGGCGCAGATTGCGCCAGATCAGCATTAAGATGCCATAGAATTGATTGGCGATGCCGATCCCAATCGCCACAACCAGGGCCGTCATTGGGTTGGCCAACGGGTCGAAGTAGGGGAAAAACTCCTTGATCCGCCACAGCAGGTTGTTCTCGCCCAGATATTTCGGGTCGCTCAGGTCGCCCAGCCAGCTCCCGGTCAAGGCACCGAAGACCATCGTGCTCACGCCGCAGTACAGGAACAGAGTAAAGAACGCGCGCAGGCCCTCCTGGTTGCGGAACTTCTTCCTGAGCAACAAAGCCAGGACGATGAGCATCAGGCCATAGACGGCGTCACCGAAACAAATTCCAAAAAAGGCCAGAAAGGTAAGGGTGAGGAAAGGGGTCGGGTCGATCGAGAAGTAATCCGGTACTCCGAACATGTCCACCAACAAGCGAATCGGACGAAAAAAACGATGCAGGGCTATTTTGACGGGCACCGGCTCCCCGGGCTGCGGCTTCTCGGCGATGAGCTCTCCGGCGAAACTCGAGCGCACTTCCTGGCTGAATCGTTCCAGCTCCCTGGCCGGCAGATACCCGCGAACCACGCCGAGCCTGGGGGAGCTGAGCATTTTGCGCAGCCCTTCGTTACGATTTACCTCGGCTTGCCAGAATCCCAGGGCCAGCTCGACCTCCGCAGCCTTCCGGGCAAAGGCCTTGGATGCATCCTCGACGGCGTTTAGCTGTCCCTTGAGCTGCTCTTTTTCGGCCGCTATCTGCCGGAGCCGTTCCCCGGCCGCGATGTCCAGAGCGGGCAGCTCCTCCGCCGAAATCCCCAGCGAGGCGATCAGTTGGGTTACCACCGGCTCTTGCGGAGGGAAGGCCAGCCAGGTCAGATCGCCGGTCAGGGTTTCGTACATCATGGTTTCCGGGCTGGACTGCCGGAGAACCTCCATGGCAGGACGGGGCAGGCGAGCCAGGGCGACCCGAAGGTGCTTCAGGCGGGCCAGCCAAGACAGAGGAACCTCGATGGGCTCATACACCGAAATACGCTCAGCTTCCTTGTCCAGGGAAGAGATCCGCTGGAGGAGCTTGTCCCTGTTCGAACG
>Ga0315280_10010597_pt1 | contig 11525 bp, 10 predicted proteins | sample YL17G06_40_MG_FD_203697 | JGI IMG/M metagenome (GOLD analysis project Ga0315280, IMG submission 203697) | Sediment microbial communities from Yellowstone Lake, YNP, Wyoming, USA - YL17G06_40 | ecosystem: Environmental > Aquatic > Freshwater > Lake > Sediment | place: USA: Wyoming | collected... | reverse complement strand
AAAGTAGCCGATAAAGCCGGCCCCACCGGTGATAAACACTTTCGTCATAGTGGTTCCTCTCTCCGGGGGTCTATATTTTTGGTTGGTTCGCCTCGTCCTTTTTTACCTCCGTCTTCGCGCCGGTCTTCTTAAAGAATTCAACCACGAAGGCAACGACAATACCTGCGACCAGCCCCAATACTAGGGCAATAACGATGTTCATCCCCCGGCGCGGTGCCACTGGTGACTGAGGGGCTGCGGCATCCTGAACAACCTGAACCGTGATACCATCTGCCGGGGCGGCAGTAATATCCGCGTTCATTGCCTTGCTGACAAAAGTTGTGTAAATTTGCCAGGCGATATCCCTTGATTTTTCCAACTCACTTTGTTTGGCCTGCTCGTGTTCCAATTCTGCTTTCAGTTGGCTGATCTCCTGCTGTAACTCACTGATAGACTGCCCTCGCTTTGCCCCGGCTTGGGCGACTTCCGCATCATTTACCTTGCCGGCGGCGGTGGCGTAGGCTTGCCAGACGATATCCCTTGATTTTTCCAACTCACTTTGTTTGGCCTGCTCGTGTTCCAGTTCCGCCTTCAGTTGGTTGACCTCCTGCTGCAGCTCGCCGATAGACTGTCCCTCTGCCTTCTCTGTCTCCAGCATCGAAATCAGGGCGTCGACATCATCTAGACCAGCGTGGAGGCTAGAGAGTTGCTGCAGAAAGGTTTTAAGTTCAGGGGACACACCTGTGAAAGCTTGGGCTTGAAGTAAGATTTGGACCAGGTGGCTCGTTGCGGCGGAGTCAGAAGGTGAGGAAATTTGCTCACGAAGGGACTTGAGAGCATTAAGCAGTTCACTGTCGGCGGTCTGGCGGCTTATCAGTAGATTTTTGTTATTGATCTGCCGGTTCAACTCGTTAATACGGTTATTGCTGATAAAATCCTCCACGGCCTTTTGCTTCTCTTCATATGCTGCTTTAGCGGCATCCGCTTCAGCTTTGAGCGCTTCCGGCGATTGGAGGAGGCCGTCAGCGAGGCTCTCGATATAGCTTTCATAGTCGGCAATCTGCCGGTTCAGCTCATTAATACGGCTGCGGCTGATAAAATCTTCCACGGCCTTCTGCCTCGCCTCATATTCCTTCTGGGAGGCATCTGCCTGAGCTTTGAGCCCTGCCGAAAACTGGGTGATGTTACGGTAGAGGCTGGCGACAGAGCTCTCATACGGCTTTATCCAGGCGTTAGCCATCGCTGCCGCTATCTGAGGGTCAGCATCCCTCACAAAAATCTCAATAAGATTGTCCTGGCCCCCAATCTGCACCTTACCCAAGAGCTTCCCTGGTTCTCGCTCCTCGGGCTTCAGCTTGTCCCCCAGTTGCTCAATAACCTGGGTAGCCACGGTGTTGGCTTTCGCCACGTCAATCAAGGTCCCGCGCGACAGGGTCCCAGGCTGAGACTGGACAACGAGCATCGCGGCCTGGGCTTCATAGACACGTGGCGAAAGGAAACTAACCAGCACACCTACAATTACGGCTATGGCTGTGATACCTACGATTACCTTCCATTGGCGAAGCAGCACATTGATGTATTCCCGTAGTTTAACAACTTCATCTTCCATATTGCCCTCCTCGATGGCAGGGACTGAATATCAAATTGACCATATTTTAAGGGTCGGCTTTTGTCCCCTATTCTACATCAGTTTGGGGGAACCCACAATCCTCCGAAAACCATCTTTACCTGGATAAGCCAAAGGGGCTTAAGGTTTTTCCTTACCGGCGAACAGGCGGTAGATTTCCGCGCCGCGCTTCCCCCACTTTTGTAGGGCCCACAATAACAGAAAGAGCAGCACCACCCCGCCCACATCAGCCGCCAGGTCATGAAGGTCGTATTGCCTGGTGGGGACAAACAATTGGTGGAATTCGTCGCTGTAACCGTAGAGGGCTCCCCAGGCAAGGGTTATCCCGAAGCTGGTGAAAAATCCCAGCCGGGTTGTCCTCTGCAGGGCAAAGAAGATGAGGAAGGCGAGGATGAAATACTCTGTAGCATGAGCAACCTTGTCGGATATGATAAAGCGCCCTGGTGTCTCTGATTCAGGCAGCGTAGAAAGAAAAAAGATAGCACCCATCCACAAAACGGCGGGTACCCAGTAGGGGAAGGAAGCGACAAATTTCCTCATTCAGGTTTTACCCCTTTGTCTAATGTCTTTTCCGTCGGGGGTGTATCGGCGGCCGGGCTACTGGGCGGAAACCCGTACATCTGGGATAGTTTTTCCTGTATCTGCTTGGCATCACCGGCGCTGACGGCCCTCTCCAGTTGCAGGATGTCCTCCTTGAACCTGGCGATGTCAAATCCGGTGTTTTTCACCCTCAGAATCTTTTTATGCGCGGTGGCCAAGGGCTGCTCATCATCCCAAAACAGCTTCTCGTGCATCTTCTCTCCGGGTCGGACGCCGCTGAACTTGATAGGGATATCCTTATCCGGCTCAAAACCGGACAGCCTTATCATGTTTCTGGCCAGCTCCAGTATTGGCACCTGTTCCCCCATTTCTAGGACAAATATCTCTCCTCCCTTCCCCATTGCCCCCGCCTGTATCACCAGCTGCATGGCCTCGGGGATGGTCATGAAGTAGCGTGTCATCTCAGGGTGGGTGACCGTCACCGGCCCCCCCCTCGCAATTTGCCGCCGGAAGGTAGGCACCACGCTGCCGCTGGAATCAAGCACATTACCAAACCTGACAATCATGAATTTGGTCGGGCTGTCCTGGGCCAGCACCTGCACCAGCCTTTCGGCGAGCGCCTTTGAGGCACCCATCACGCTGACAGGCTCAACAGCCTTATCGGTGGAGATAAAGACAAATCTCCCCACCCCGGACTGGATGGCTAGCTCGGCCAGTATCCTGGTGCTGAGCACATTATTTTCAATGGCCTCAATAGGGTTTGACTCCATCAGGGGCACATGTTTATAGGCGGCGGCGTGGAAGACCACGGCGGGCTTATATCTATCAAAAATGGCCTTGGTTCTCGTTCGGTTGGTGATGTCAGCAACAGTGGCTACCGCCTGGGCAAAGCCCCGCTCCTTCAGGAGCTCCTGCTCAATCTGAAAGAGGCTGCCCTCACTCTGGTCAACCATAATGATGGCTGAAGGCTGCAGTCGGCTTATCTGCCGGCAAAGCTCGGAGCCGATAGAGCCACCCGCCCCGCTCACCAGTACCGACTTACCGATAATATATCTGGCCACCTCTTTCAGGTCTATCTTTACCGGCTCCCGCCCGAGGATGTCCTCTACGTCCACCTCCTTTATCTGCTCAATCTTGGCGGTGCCATCAACAATCTGATAGATGCCGGGCAGGGTCTTGCACTTCACCCCGACCTCCCGGCACTGGAAGAAGACATCCCGAATCACCTCCCGGGAGACGGTGGGCATGCTGAGGATTACCTCTTCAATCTGGTATTTGCTGATTAATTGCCGGAGGTTTTTTCGTGTTCCCAGCACCTTCACGCCGTGGAGGCGAAGCCCCTGCTTGGCCGGGTCATCATCTACCAGCCCTGCCGGGTAGTAGGCAAGCTCAGGACGCCTAAGCATCTCGCGGAGGATGGTCTCGCCGGTGTCACCGGCGCCGACAATGAGGACAGGCTTGCCTGCCGGTGCCAGGAGGCTTCTCAGCCGCAGCTCGCGAAAACCCCTGGCGGCAAATCTCAGGCCAGCAATCAAGGCCACGGTCAGGATACCATCCAGGACGATTACCGAGCGGGGGAAGGGATGACGGTAGATAAATAAAATGATAGCCGCTTCGACCAGGGTGCCGAGGACGCCTGCCCAGATGATGATATAGAAGTCCCGTACACCGGCATAACGCCATATGCGGCGGTAGAGACCAACAAAATAGAAGATAATGAGCTTGGCCGCCAGGACGGGTAGGATGAAGGTTTTGATGAGCTCAAACTGCTCCAGCGGGATGCTAAAATCAAACCTCAGGAAGAAAGCCAGGACAAAGGCGCAGGTGAGCAGGACAATATCACCAATGATTTCCGGGATATGATATCGGCTTATTCTCATTTGCCTCCCTAAAGACGTCAGAAGCGGTTATCTTTTATGGAAATCACGGACTATTTGGATGACGTATTTCACCTGTTCATCATCAAGTTCGGGATACATAGGCAACGAGAGCACCTCTCGGGATATAGCCTCGGTTTCCGGCAGCTTAAAGCGGCTCAGCTTCAATGCCTTCTGATGGTTCATGGGAATCGGCCAGGAAATTAGTATTTCGATGCCGTTCTCTTTCAGGTAGCTGGCCAGCTCGTCTCTTTGCCTGGTGCGGATGACATAGTTCTGAAAGACATCAAAATAGCGGTCATCAGTAAGCGGTGGAGGCGGTAGCTGTACCTGGGATAACTCTGCCAGCCCCTGCTGGTAGAGATTGGCTATCTCGCGCCGCCGCTCAATCCATTGGGGCAAATACCTGAGCTTGACATCCAGGATGGCGGCATGGAGGTTATCCAGCCGGCTGTTAAAGCCATAGCCGACCACTTCATCTTGGCCCGCGACCCTGCCGTTGTCTCTCAGCGCCCGTATCCTGGCGGCTATCTCGCCGTCATTGGTCGTCACCATGCCCCCGTCCCCGGCCGTTCCCAATACCTTGGCGGGATAGAAGCTGAAGCAGCCGGTCAGCCCGAAAGAGCCGGCCTTCTTCCCATCAAACATTGCCCCCAGGGCCTGGGCCGCATCTTCAATCACGATGAGATGGTGCCTGGCGGCTATCTCCATCAATCCCTCCGTATCGCAGAGACGCCCGTTCAGGTGGACCGGAATTATGGCTTTGGTGCGGGGTGTCACGGCTCCTACGACCTTGCCTATATCCATATTATAGTCCCGTTTGACATCAATTAAGACTGGCCTGGCCCCGCAGTTGACAATAGCGCCCACGGTAGCCAGAAAGGTGTGGGCTACGGTGATAACCTCATCGCCGCGTCCGATGCCAGCCGCCAGCAGGGACAGATACAGGGCATCCGTCCCGCTATTTAAGCCAACAGCATACTTCACCCCTAGAAATGAAGCCATGTTATTTTCAAACCGCCTGAGATGCTCGCGGAGGATGAAGTCTCCCCTTGAAAGTACCTCTTTAATGGCTGCATCCAGCTCTTGCCCGATATTACGGTATTGCTTGGGGTAATCAACGAAGGGAACCTTATAAGCCACTCCTGCTCCTCCACTTTAATACTTGCCTCACCGCCAAAACTATATCCTTAGAACTGGGATAATAAGCGCCCTCCAGGGCGGAGCTGGCTGGGGCCGGGGCATCGGGAAGCGAGACCCGTACTATCGGTGCCTTTAAATAACGGAAGGTCTTTTCAGCTATCAGGGTGGCAATTTCTGCCCCCACCCCGCAGGTCTTCCAGCCTCCATCGGCAATAACCGCCCGGCCCGTCTTTTTCACTGACCTGACTAACAGGTTCTCATCCAGGGGTTTGAGAGAGCGCAGGTCTATTACCTCCACATCAATACCCTCTTTGTCAAGGATTGCGGCGGCTCTGCCTGCCTCGCCGGCCAGATAAGAGGTTGCTATCACCGTGGCGTCTTTCCCCTCTCTTCTTATGACCCCTTTGCCTATGGGGATGGTATAAAGTTCTTCAGGAACCTCACCCGTGCTATTATACAGCCAGCGGTCATCAATGTAGACCACCGGGTTATCGTCCCTGATGCTGGCCATAAGGAGCCCTTTGGCATCATACGGGGTGCTGGGTATGACGACCTTGAGCCCCGGGATATGCGTGAACATCGCCTGCAAGGCCTGGGAGTGCTGGGCCGCCTGCTCCCCGCCCCGATTGATAATTCCCCAGATAGTCAGGGGGACGCTCATCTGTCCGCCGAACATATAGTGCCAGTTGGCGGCATTGTTGGCAATCTGGTCCATGGCATAATACATAAAGTCCATCCTCGGATGGACCAGGACGGGACGCATGCCGGCCAGGGCGGCACCTATGGCTACGCCGGTAATGCCATTTTCGGACACGGGGGTATCAATGACTCGCTTGGGGCCAAACCGCTCAAGCAGCCCCTCGGTGGTCGTGCCCACATACCAGGGGCTGGTGACCCCCTGCCCGATGATAAAGACGCGCCCGTCTTCTTCCATCATCTGTCGCAGGGTCTCATTTATGGCCTTGGCATAAGAAATTGTACGCATCCTCTACACCTTTAAGTCTTGAACACATTGTTGAGAAGCTCACTTTTATCCGGAAAGGCACTCCGCTTGGCAAAGGCAATAGCTTCTTCTACTTCCTTCTCAATGCCCCGGTAAATCCGGGTTTTCTCTGCTTCGCTGATAATGTTGCGGCCTAGCAGGAGTTCCTCAAAAGTCTTAACCGGGCATCTCTTCATCCAGTAATCCAGTTCCTCTTGGCTCCTCAGGCCTTTATCCAAATCGCAATTTGGCCCGACATGACCCAGCCATCGGTAGGTCATACACTCAATCAAGGAAGGCCCCTTGCCCTGGCGGGCGTTTTTAACCGCTCTTTCGGCTGCCTTAAAAACCTCCACCACATTATTGCCATCAACACGAACTCCAGGCATCTTAAAGGCTTTGGCCTTCTTATAGATGTCAGTATCGGCCAGGCATGCGGCTATGGGCATGTGGGTGGAATACAGGTTGTTCTCGCAGACAAAGATTACGGGAAGTTTCTTGAGCGAGGCAAAATTAAGGGATTCATAGAATGCCCCTTCGTTAACCGCCCCGTCGCCAAAGAAGGCCACCGAAACGGCATCTGTTCCCTGCAGGGAAGAGGCTAATGCCGTTCCCACGGCTAAAGGGATTGTCCCGGCCACGATGGCCGAGCTTCCTGGTAACCCGAATTCAGGCGACGCCAGATGCATGGAGCCGCCCCTGCCCCTGGAGCATCCGGCTGTCTTGCCGTATAATTCGGCCATCAGGGCCTTTGAGTCCCCACCTTTGGCAAGGTAATGTCCATGGCTCCGGTGGGTGCTGAAGACCCAATCATCTTTCCTCAGGGCAGCGCATACCCCGGTCGCCACCGCTTCTTCCCCGATATAGAGATGGCAGGGACAGACGATTTCCCCTTTGGTGATGAGGTCGGCAGTTTTTTCCTCAAACCGGCGCATCCTCAGCATGGTCACATACATCGCCCGCAACAGGGTTGCCGGAATATCGGTAACTGATTTTTTGGTGCTTTGGATAGTGCGCTCCTCCATTTTTAAACCTTGAATTTTGTTCTCCAGATTTTCAGGAAAAGGCCCTCCTCAGGGTCTTGAGGATTATCTTCAAATCCACCCAAAAAGGATGTTCCCGAACATATTTCAATTGCAGCCTGATTTTTTCGGGTCTTATCTTCTCCATGTAGGTTTTTTCCGGGTCGGTGCTGCCCTTAAGAATCTCCCCCTCGTGGAAATCCCATAAAGAAGCGTAGTCGGTCATGCCGGGGCGGACAGTGAGTATAGCCTCCTCCTCCTTGGTAAACATCTTAACATAAAACGGGACTTCCGGTCTTGGGCCGACCAGACTCATTTCACCTTTGAGCACGTTGATAAGCTGTGGCAGCTCATCAAGCTGGTATTTTTTTAAAAGTCCGGCGAGCTTCGTCAGGCGCGGGTCGTCAGCCGCCGTTGACGGGCCGCCGAGCTTATCGGCATTAACTACCATCGTCCGGAACTTGTATATCCGGAAAGGCCGGCCCGCTCTGCCGATTCTCTCCCCCCGGTAAAAGACAGGGCCCGGGGAATCCCGCTTGATGGCGATGGCAATGGCTGCAAGGAGCGGGGAGGTAATGATAAGCCCGACGAGAGAGACGATAATATCAAAGAAACGCTTGACCAATTCTAAAATAGCTCCTCCAGTTTTTTGGCCAGCACCCTGATGTCATGGTGCTTTTTCACGTATGCTATCCCGTTTTCCCCCATCTGGAGGCGCTCCTCCGGCTTCATTGCCGCCAGGTTGGCGGCCGTCTGGGCCAGCGCCGAGGAGTTCTCCGGCGGAACGGTAATTCCGGCCCCTGCCTCCGCCACGGGATTGTTGCCGGCATCAATGGCAAGTATCACCGGACGCCCGGCAATTAAGTAATCAAAGAGCTTATTAAGGCTGATGCCGTACTTGTGTAAGCCGGGGACATTCCTGGCACTGGATATAAAGGCATCAGCATCCCCCATCACTTTAGCTATCTCACTCTTGGGCACCTGGTCGCGGAACTCCACATTATGCAGGCCCAGCTCCCGGGAAAGCCCGATGAGGTTCGGTTTTTCCGCACCGTCCCCCACAAAGATGAACTTTATATTGCTCTTACCCTCGTCCTGCAATATCCTGGCCGCCTGCAAGACAATATCCAGGCCGTTAGATAAGGTATGACCGCCCAGGTACATTATGGAGAATGACCCTGGCTTGCCTCCATCGTACTTTTTCAACCCTTCATAACGGGAGAGGTCCACGCCGTTAGGTATCCATACTATTTTATCTCTGGGGATTCCAAGGCTGGTTATGTAGTCATCGGCGTGAGGCAACAGCACGATTATTTTCTCCGCTTTCCGGTACAGGAACTTCTCTAAGGCTCTTAGACTCAATGTCATCGGGTTTTTCTCAGAGAGTGCCCCCATATCAACCAGGGTTTGCGGCCAGAGGTCGGTGACCTCAAAGAAAAAACGGCTCTTTTTGAACCTTGACAGTATATAGGCGGTAAGGACGGCCAGGGGGTGGACGCAGGTGCCGATGATGACATCGGGCTTTTCTTTAAGCCTGATACCCACCCGGAAGGCCCGCCAGGCATAGCTCAGCATGTTTATCACCCGGCGCCACTCATTGCCTCTATACGGGAACGTCCTGAGCCAGATGAACCGGACCCCCTCGTGGTTTTCCGCCCTCCATTTCTCCCCGGGCTGAAGCACCTTCTCCCTGAACTTATAATGGCTGTAACTTGAAGCGAAGATGGTAATAGCGTGGCCGTCTTTCACCAGTTGTCTCCCCATATCGTAGCTCCGGGTGGTCGGCTCATCCGGGGTGGTGGCATAGTGATTGAGTATCCAGATATTCACCTGTTTATCATGTCTCCTGAGCAATTTACATAATGTGTTACTGCCTACACTGGCTTTAATGATTTTTCATCCCTACTCCCGCACTCCGTAGTTCTCCGCCATATAGTCGTTGATTTGCTTCACGGCGGCTAACAGTGCGGGATGGTGGTATTCTTCGGCAAAAGAGATAAAGGCCTCCAAATCCTTGGGCAGGCATTTGCCGCCGAAGGACCGGCCGTGTATGGTGCCGTATTTGCCTATCCTGGGGTCCAGTGCCGCAACGTCGGCAACCTGTTGGGAATCTATGCCCAGCTTCTGGCAAATTAAAAATATTTCATTCCAGTAAGAGATTTTAGCGGCAAGCATGCAGTTCGAGGCGTACTTTATCATCTCGGCCGTTTTTAAATCAGTACGGAAGATTGGTCTTCCCACTGGTTGATATAGCTGCGCCAGGGTGTCTCCGGATTTCCCGTCATATTCCCCGATGACAATCCTATCTTCGGTAAGAAAGTCCCGACAGTATCCCCTGTCATCAGTCCAGGTTGAGGTGACCTCGGTAAGGAACTCGGGATTGGCACAGACGCCTATTTCCTCGCCTAATTTCTTGCCTGATTCGGCAAGTAAAGGAATGAGAATACGCTCAGTGGTAGTTGGTAGTACGGTGCTTTTGATGACGACTAAATGGTAGCCGGGCTTGCCTTTCAGGACATCGGCTATCCCTTTGACGGCGGAGATGACATGGCTTAGGTCGATACAGCCCTGGGACGGGGTGGGGGCGCAGACAAAGCTTGCCGAGGAACGGCTGACGGCATATTTTAATTCCGAGGTGGCATCGTGCCCTTCTTTCTTGAGACGGGCTACCTGGCGCTCATTAATATCGTGGAAGATGACGCGGTTGCCGAACTGCTCAAAGCCTAGGCCAACAGCGTTGCCTACCCTGCCACTGCCAATAATGCTGATGCTATTCATTAATAACTGCTCTCCCATTTCTCGTAAATAAAACATGGGGGTAAATTTCCCGTGAGCCAAACTTTTTCAGGTCATCCAGGTCACTATTGCGGTAGAGGTAGCCATTGATACTGTCTTCATTGATTTTATCTGATAGGTAATAGAATATTTTTTGCAGTAAGTGAGACCTGGAATCCAGTTGCCTGTCGACTGCTATCTCACAGTAAAAACCATGATTCTTCAACGTATCTAACATATCGACTAATTTTTCCTTTTTAAGATAACCAGGATGAACTTCTATAAATAGTTTAAGAGGGCATTTCTTTGCCAGGAGGTTTTTCATCCCCTGGATTATCTCAAATTCATAACCTTCAACGTCCATCCTTATTAAACTGGGCGTAGGTTTGTCTTCCAGGAACTTATCAAGGGTCACCACGGTAACAGGAAGTTTCTTGATAGCACCATCAACCAGGTTAAGTCCGTCACGGAAAACCATCGAGCCACAATTAAGTCTATATGATAGGAAGATACTGCTTTCTTCGTTTTTATCTCCTATAGCGAGTTGAAAGGTCTCCACGTTGGCGCATTGGTTCAATCCCAGGTTCTTCTTAAGTAACTTCAGGTTCTCTGCTACCGGTTCAATGGCAAAGACCTTCCCCGTTTCGCCTACCAATTTGGATTCCTGAAGAACAAAATAACCCATGTTGGCTCCGATATCGACAACGATATCGCCTTTGCTAACCGTTTCTCTGAGTATTTTTGTGGCCAGGGGTTCCCAAAAACCATAACCAATGAGGCTTGAGGAAATTCCTTTGTCTTTTATGCTCAGGTACATCTTATTTCCTTGGATATTTCTTACTACATACCGGTCTTTGTATCTCAGCCAGAATATTTTCAACCTGAGCCACTTTTGAATTCCTACGGATTCCGCAATCAGAGCCCTCAGAACCCGATACAAAAATTGGCTTTTGCTGTCCTCTTTATAGTGCCTGATTGCGATATCAATTAATCTTCTCATTTATTGTCCCCTATAGCGGGTTTGGGATATCCGCAAATTTTCTGGTCATTTTTATCTCTCTTATAAGCCTCCATTATAGCATACCCGGTGATGCTTTCTTTGGTTTGGAAACCGAGCCATTACTTTGTATTATCCTCCGGTAAATCTTCTCCATCCTCTCCATCTCTTTTGAGTAGTTGTCCCTCTCCTCAATCACCTTCCTGCCTTCTTCCCCGAACCGGGCCCCTTTTTCACTGTTCTGAAGCAGGAGAATAATCCTCTCTGCCAATATTTTAGCATCTTTCACCGGGACGATAAATCCGCTCTTACCCTCTTCTACCCATTTGCTGTTTTCTCCGGAGTCGGTAACTATCACCGGAAGCCCGCAGGCCATAGCCTCGGCGGTGCTGGCCGCCAGCCCGGCATCGGATAGGGAGGTAGAGACATAAACATCGACTGACGTCAGATATTGAGGTAGTTCATCATTGGCAACCCAGCCGATAAACCTGGTGCTATCCGAGACACCCAGGGACCTGGCTAATTCTTTCAATTCCGTTTCTTGGGAGCCCCTCCCGGCAATCACGAATTTCGCTTCCGGCAC
>Ga0315280_10010595_pt1 | contig 11526 bp, 4 predicted proteins | sample YL17G06_40_MG_FD_203697 | JGI IMG/M metagenome (GOLD analysis project Ga0315280, IMG submission 203697) | Sediment microbial communities from Yellowstone Lake, YNP, Wyoming, USA - YL17G06_40 | ecosystem: Environmental > Aquatic > Freshwater > Lake > Sediment | place: USA: Wyoming | collected... | reverse complement strand
AGTGGTCCGCAGCCCACCAACCCTTTGCGCCTGCGCGGCGTGCTGCTTTTGATTTGGTGGGCAAGGGGCGGAGTAGCGCCTGGGCCCCGGCCGTCGGTCGCCGGCTTCCCTTACCGACGGATTGGGGCTTGATTCTCGCTGGTTTTTCGGTTGGCTTGCCGTACGCCAGCCGCTTGCCCTTTAAACAACCGAAAACAGGCGGCCGACGCCTGGATCGCGGGGCCGGCGGGCGGGTGGGCCACCCTGTTGCACTCATAGCTATTCTGTGACCTTGACCTCGGCCGGCCAGATTACCCGAACCACGCTGTAGGGCGGCACTGTGAACGGGCTTGGGGCCGAGACGGTGTTGACCTGAGCCGCGCGGCGCTCGGAATCGTTCAGGTCCGAGGTGGCAATGATCTGGACGCTTTTGGGCGCGGGCAGGCGGCCGCCGCCGGTGGGGTCGAAGAAGCGGGCGGCGGCGCCGGCGTTCTGCAGAATCAGCGTCGTCTGGCCCGCCGAGACGAAAACCGCGCCCTCGACTTCCCGGTAGGAATCGCCGAAGGATACTCCCGGCGATACCGGCGACGTGCCGCGCTCGATGACTCGCTGGTAGCGCGCGCCGCCATTGGCCGCCTGATTGAACCAGCCCAGGATCTGCGTTGCAGGCTCCGGGCGCCAACTGCCGTCCGCCGCGGGCACGAAATGCGACTGCCGCTCCGGGGTGAAGTTTAAAGTGAAAAACAGCTCGCAAGTAACGTCGGGATGGCGGAGAAACGCGAGGAGCATACGGGTGGCGACCTGGGCGAACATGGGCAGCGTGACCGGGTCGGGGCCGCGGCGGGCGTAACTTCCAGCGTCATGCGCGCTCCACTCGGTTATCCAAATTTCCTTACCCGGCACCCGTGAGCTGACGCTTTGAATCGTGCGGTCCACGCCGCCGTCGCAGCGCGCCATCAGGTACCGGAACAGGCCTTCACGGGTGTCGCCGGCCGGGAGTCTCTGGAGCGGTTCCAGCAGCGGGTACAAATGAATCGTGACTGCCTCGAACCAGCTCTCGGGGTGAAGCGCTCGGTCCCAGTCGCTCAGGCGGCGCAACAGCCCCTCCCTGGCTTGCGGAACTGCCCAAAACGCGTGGCCTGCGGCCTGCACCGCGAATTTGGCGCCGGGGCCGACGATAGGGCGCAGCGCCTGCTCGTAGCGATGCATCGCCGCCATCGCGGCCGGCTCGTCGGGCCAGCGCCGCAGGCTGTCGGGGTCGTTCCCCATGGCGATCCAGAACTCGTTTCCGAGCTCGATGTTCTTGGGCAAGATGCCATCGGTGGCCAGGTGCTTGAACCACGCCGCCTGGCTTTCGACCGTCGAGGTCTCCAGGTTGGGCACCAGAATGACGTCCGCGCCGACCTCGCGGACCAGGGGCATGAAATCCTCCAGGTGAATGCCCTTGGGAAACGCCGCGGCAATCTTGGGAGCGTTCCGCGCCCAGAACTTGATGTACTGCGAGCTTTGGGGATTCTCGTGAAAATCGAGCAATCCGGTCTTCCAGTCGTAGAAGTTCGACTGGGAGCCGCCCGGAAAGCGAAGAATCGCGGGCGCGATCTCCTTGAGCGCGGCAACCTTGGCTTGATTGCCGATGAGGCGCTCGATCAGGGGTTCCGACGAGGCGCCGCAAATTCCCGGTGGAAGCCGGCGCGCCACACCAGCGGGCTCGAGCCGAATCGCCCCGGCGGCCGGCGACTCAGCCGCGCTGCCGGCGACGTAGCGGCGACCTTCAGGTCGCCATCGGTTCGGCGGATCCCCAAACATGGCGGCCCGAAGGTCGCCGCTACCGATCAGAAGTGATGCCGCCAACACCAGCGCTGCCGTGAACGCCGTGCAGCGCGCTGCGCCTGCACCGAACAACGTCCCTCTTATCATGGCGGCTCCTTCTTACCACAATGGTGATGTACAATTCCGGGAATCGACAGGAACATCGACAACGGCCGAAAAGGACGGGGGTGCGATGGGCGCGAAGCGGGAAAGTGGCGATTGGGGGGGGATATATGACCAAACGAATCACGTGGCTTCTTGTTTGCCTGGCCATCACTCTGGCTTGTGGCGCCGCCGAGCTGACCCGACGATTGGTCATTTCAGCCGTTCGAGAGGCGATTGAAGAAACGGTCACGCCGAAAATCAATGCCGCCATCAAGGAGGCAGCCATCACACGGCGCTTGATCGAGCGTGACGCGACCGACATTGACGCCGCCCGCCGCAAAAGGGCCGCGCTGGAGGCGGCCGAGTTGGTCGACCGCCACATGCGCCACGCCAGCAGCTTTCCCGACCGGTCCTCATTGCTTCGCGCCAGCCTGGCCGCAGTTGACCCCAAGTTGGACGGACTCTACTGCGAGTTTGGAGTCGCCGGGGGCATCAGCATCAACTTCATCGCCTCCCTGGTCACGCAGCAGGTCCATGGCTTTGATTCCTTCGAGGGGTTGCCCGAGGACTGGGTGCGGGGATTGAGCCAGGGGGAATTGTCCATCAACGTGGTGAAGGGCGCGTTCAAAGGTACGCTGCCGCAAGTAAGGACGAATGTCGTTTTGCACAAAGGCTGGTTCCATGAGACGCTCCCGAAATTCAGGCAGGAGTACCTGAAGCCGCTGGCCTTTGCTCACATGGACGCGGATCTCTACTCGTCCACCAGGACGGTCCTGGACCTCATGGCCGACCGCATCGTGCCCGGAACGATTCTGCAGTTCGACGAATTCTTCAATTATCCGGGCTGGCAACAGCACGAATACCGCGCGTTTACCGAGTTTGCCGAACGGCGCGGAATAAAGTACGAGTTCATCGGGTACTGCAGGCGGGGCGAACAAGTCGCGGTGAAGATCGTTGGAAAGCGCGCATCTGCAAAGGCGCACTAAACCATTGCATAGCCGGCAATGGGCGCTCGGCAAGCCGGCGGGCAGCCGTGCCGGCTTCGGCGACCGCGCTTTCCGGCGCGAGTCCGGTTACCGGACTCGCCTGGGCAGCCCTCTTTGAGGCTCGCCCCGGGCTGGCGCCCGACGGCGCAGGCAGCGGCGCCCGCTCGCGGGAGAATCCGGCGCGAATCCCAATAAGCCTTGAACCGCAAGGCGAAAAGGTGTATGCCTTGTCTGTCTGGAATCCCCCAATGGCAGTCCCGGGTCCATCGAGCTTAACCCGGAATCCCAAGATGGCAATCCTGGTTCAAGGGCCAGGAGCCGGAGGTTTGCACCCATGAAACGCTTTCTCGCGATCGTTGTGCTCAGCGCGCTGTCTGCGATGGCGCAGACCAACCGTGGCGGAATCGTCGGTACGGTTATGGATCAGACCCAGGCCGTCGTTCCCGGCGCAACCATAACCGTTACGAACATCGGAACCAACGAAGTCCGGAAAGTGGCCACGACCGAGCACGGCACCTATGCCGTGATGGACCTGGAACCGGTCATGTACCGGATCGAGGTGGAAGCCCCGGGCTTCAAGAAAGCGGTGGTGGACAAGGTCAAGGTGAATACGGCTACGACCGCGACCGCCGACGTGAAGCTCGAAACCGGCTCCATCCAGACGCTGGTCACCGTGGAAGCGGCGGCCGCCGTGGTGGATACCGAATCGGGAACCTCCAGCAACCTCATCACCGAACGCCAGATTCTGGATGCGCCGCTGGTGAATCGCAGCGTGCTGGATCTGGCCATGACCCTGCCCAATGTCTCGGGCGACGCCGGAACCGAGGCCCCCAGCATCGTCACGGTCACGACGTGTCCCGGCTGCAACGTGTCGGTGGGCGGCGGCCGTCCCATGAGCACCATGATTATGGCCGACGGCACCAATAACACGGGTGTCAGCCTGGCGCGCACCATCGTCAGCTTCTCGCCGGAGACGGTGCAGGAGTTTACCGTCCAGACCTCGGGCTTTTCCGCCGAATACGGCACCACCGGCGGCGGCATCATCAACGCCACGACGAAATCGGGCACCAATGATCTCCACGGCACCGCGGTGTGGTACAACCGGAATCCCGAATTTGCCGCCGCACCCTATTCCCTCGCCACGGCCAACCGGCCCGTGCCCACGCTGAAGTACAACCAACTCTCGTTCTCCGCGGGCGGCCCGGTCTACATACCGAAGGTTTACAACGGCAAGAACCGGACCTTCTGGTTCGCGGCCTACGAGCCCAATTACCGCCGGGACCGCCTCGACCAGTACGGCCTGTTGCCCACCGACGCCATGCGCCAGGGCAACTTCAGCGGCATGGTGAACACGGCCAGCGGCTGGCTGCCGCAGAGCGTGGTGGACCAGTTCAAGTCCATCGCTCCGAACGCCGTGGCTCCCGCCGGCGGTGGCGACAACAACATCTACAACCAGTACAACGTGGTCAGCGGAAATCAGTTTCAGCCGATCACCCTGCCGTCGGGCCAGACCTACGCCCCCTTCGCCGGCAACGTCATCCCGCAGGCCATGCTGGATGCCACCGCGCAGAAGGCGCTGCCCTACATCGTCAAGGCCGGCCCTTACTATCTCAACAGCAATGGCTTGATTTCGAACATTGTTGCCCCGCGCCAACTGAAGCAGGACGAGAAGCGGTACACGCTGCGCATCGACGAAATCATCAGCAGCAGGAACCGGATTTATGGCCGCTACACCGCCACGCCCATCGTGAAGATTCAGGGCACGCCGGTCAGCCCCACCAATAACGGCTCGGTTTATAGCTGGGGCAAGCAGGCCATGCTGGCGGACACCCACACCATCTCAGCGACGATGTTCAATGACCTGCGGCTGAACTACACGCGGGGCCGCTTCAGCCAGAGCGTGGACCCGCGCTGGGACCCCGCGACCGGTGAGAATCTGAACACCGCCTTCGGCCTTCCGAGCATCGCCAAGGGCGGCATGCCCTCGTTCGGCAGCCTCTTCCCCGGCAGCTCCTTGGGCGGCGGCGGCAGCACCGCGACCGGGTTTGGCGGCGCCAGCTCCACCCAGGTGGAGGACCGCGAGGAGCGCTACGCCATTACCGACATTGTGTACAAGACCGTCGGCCGGATGAGCCTCAAGTTCGGGGCGGATCTTTCCCACGCCTTGCAAAACGTCCTGCCGCTGTATGGCTCGTTTGGCGGCGTCTATGCGTTCTCCGCGATCCAAACGAATTCCGTGGGCACTTCCAGCGGCACCGGGGGCAGCCCCTGGGCCAGCTTCATGCTCGGCGTGGTCAACGGCACCGTTACCATGCGGAATGTGGCGGTGCCCTACTACTATCGCTGGAATAGCGCCGCCGGTTTCATTCAGGACGATTGGAAGATCAGGCCCAACCTCACCCTTAATCTGGGACTGCGCTACAGCCTGCAAATGCCGCGTACCGAGAAGTATGACCATCAGGGCGTGTTCCGGCCCGATCTGGCCCAATCCCAGGCGCTGGCGTCTCCGCTCACGCTGGCGACCGGTGAGGTGGTCAAGTCGGTGCAGGTGGTGCCCTTCGCTTTCTCCGGAGTCGGCGGCAACTCCCGGTCCCTGACGCCGCCCCAGTACAGGGATTTCGAGCCGCGCTTCGGTTTCGCGTGGCAGCCCCGCTTCCTGCGGGACCATCGCGTGGTGCTGCGCGGCGGTTGGGGCATGTCGCATGCCCCCATCGGCGGGTTCACCATGTTGCCCCAACCGGACTTCGGCGCCACCTCCACCTTCGCCACCACGGTCCCATCATCGACGGCCAATCCGACGAACGTGATGAGGCTGGGCGAGAATCCGCCGGTGTTGACGCCCACCAGCGTGCAGCAGCAGATTTATGGTTCGGGCGGCCCGCCATCGAATGGCTTGTCTTTCGCCAATGCTCTTTACTATCAGCAGACGTTTGGAGGCTTTGCCATCTCGCCGAACTACCACACCCCTTACGTGAACAACTGGAACTTCACCATCTCCTGGCAGACCAACCCGAAAACCACCATGGAGGTTGCCTACACGGGAGCCATGGGCATCCACTTGTTCATGGTGCAGGAAAACATCAACCCCAAAAACTCCAACCTCATCAGCGCGCAGTTGGCGCAGAATGTCAATACCGGCGGCACCATCAGCGATCCGGCGGGACGCATTAATCCGACCACCGGCAGGGTTTTGACCGTGCAGAATGGAACTTTGGGGAGCCCCTACCTGGGTTTCTCCAGCCTGTACCTGTGGTACGACGCCTCGGGCAACAGTATTCGGCACGCGGGCTATTACAATGTGGTCCACCGTGCGGGTGGCTTCACCTTCACCGCCAACTATACCTACGCCAAGTCCATCGACACTGCCTCCAGCGCCGGCGGCGACAAGAACATCCTGACGCCGGTCAACGGCCATGTGGGCGGCCAGGTGGTGTTCGGCGGGACTCGGCAGGGCGACCGCTCGGTTTCCACCTACGACCAGCGGCACGTGATTTCCACGACGGCTGCCTACGACCTTCCATTCGGGAGAGGACGGCGGTTCCTCAGCCACGCCTGGAAGCCGCTCGACTACCTGATCGGAGGTTGGAACCTCAATGGCCTGCAACGCAGCCGCAGCGGCTTCCCGTATATTCCTTATCTGGCTGACGCCAACCAAATGGGTGACTTGACTCACAGCGCCCGGCCGGACTTGGTTCCCGGGGTTCCCATCGTCAACCCGCTCTGGAGCCGCAATTGCCCGGTGGGCACTGGTTGCGAGCCATATGTCAACCCGGCGGCATTCATGCGTCCGCCGCTGGGGCAGATGGGAAGCGCGCCCCGCACCCTGGACGGCGCTCGCGGCCCGTGGCAAAACTACCTGGACGTCAATATCAAGAAGACCTTCTGGTTCGGCGAGAGCGGCAAGCGCGGCCTGCAACTGCGCATGGACGCCCTGAACGTCTTCAACCGCCCGGTGTTTCAGGTCTATCCGAGCAACGCTGGCGGCGCCGACTTCATGAATGTTCCCAGCACCGCAAACCTGACCACGGCGGCCTACAACACCTGGGCTGCCTACAACGGTCAGCCGTTGTACAGCACCACGGCCGGCGCGAACATCTACAACCAGGTCATCGCCATGGTGAATGCGCAGAAGAACGCGGCCAGCGTGCTGCCGGCCAACTTCTTTACCGTCCCGCTCCCGCAGGGCTTCGCCACGAAGAATGCAAACAGCTTCGACATTACGACCGTGAACGGTTATAAGCTCTACCAGTTGCGGAATACGTACGTCACGAACTTCGGCACGGTGTACCAGAGCGGCTCGCCGAGGTACATCCAGTTCAGTGTGAAGTTCTTCTTCTGATGCAAATCCGGTCCGGGCTGCGGCAACAGCCCGGGCCGGACAATCTGCCTTGAGAAACGTTGTACCGCTGGCGTCCCGCCGGCGGTACAACTCCGGCGTCGCCGCCGCAGCCAGCCCCATTCGGGTGTAGAATGAAGCCGCATCGCATGGTGGGTGCCGGCCTGGATTGAATCCCGCAAGCTCAAGGAGGACAGCACGTGAAGCAGGCAGCGGCCTCGGCAGGCGACGGGCGGCCAAACCGCAAGGAAGGACAACCGGCCGCCGCCGCCGAGATTCCGGCCGAAGCGGTTCGGGCGCAACTCCAGAAGATCCTCTCCAGCCAGACGTTCGTGCGTGCCGAGCGCCTGAGCCGCTTCCTGCGCTTTGCGGTTGAGCAGGCGCTGGAAGGCCAGGGCGACAAGCTCAAGGAATACGTGGTGGGCGTCGAGGTCTTCCAGCGGCAGCAGGACTTCGATCCGCGAATCGACGCCGTGGTGCGGGTGGAAGCGCGGCGGCTGCGCTCCCACCTGATGACGTACTACGAGACCGAGGGACGGGACGATCCGGTCCGGATCGATTTTCCGAAAGGCGCTTACGTTCCGGTGTTCGAGGCGCGCCGGCCGGCCGGGGGATCGCGAGCCTGGTGGCCGGACTGGAACAGGCTGCCCCCCGGCTCGCAGCCGATCGCTGTGCTGCTCGCCCTGCTGTTGTTGGTCGCCGGTGGCTGGCTGGCGGTCGCATTCTGGCGCGCCCGTTCGACGCGCCAAGGCCCGGCCCACACCGGCCCCCCCTTGTCCTCGGTCCTCATCCTGCCCTTTTCCGACCTGAGCCCGCAGCATGACCAGGAGTATTTCTGTGACGGCATCACCGATGAGCTGATCAGCGCCCTGACCAAGGTGGAGGGCCTGCGCGTGCTCTCGCAGGCTTCCGCTTTTCAGTTCAAGGGCAAGGCCGACGACCTCAGCCGTATCGCGGAACAACTGCAGGTGGGGGCCGTGCTGCGGGGCAGCGTGCGGCGCGAGGACAGCCGCCTGCGCGTCACCGCGCAACTCATCCGCGCCAGCGACGGCGCTTATCTCTGGTCGGAAACCTTCGAACGGGCCATGAAGGACCTGTTTGCCATTCAGGACGAGATTTCCCGCGCCGTGGTGCAGCGGCTGCAGGTCCAACTGGCCGGGGAACGGCGCCGGTTGGTGCGCCCCTACACTGAGAATCAGGAAGCGCACAACCTGTACCTGCAGGGGCGGCATTACTGGAACCAGCGGACCGAAGACGGCTTGAACAAGAGCATCGAATCGTTCGAGCGGGCGGTGGCCCTGGATCCGAAGTTCGCGCTGGCTTATGCCGCGCTGGCTGATTCCCGCGCCCTGCTGGCTTCCTATGGCCTCTCGCCACCCCGCCAGATCATGCCCAAGGCCCAAGCAGCGGCGGTCCAGGCGCTGGAGCTGGATGAGGGGCTGGGCGAAGCCCATGCCTCGCTGGCCTTCGTCCGCTTCCTGTACGAATGGGACTGGCAGGGAGCCGAGCGGGCTTACAAGCGCGCTTCCGAGCTGAACCCCGGCTACGCGATCATGCACCATTGGTATGCCGGCTACCTCCGGGCCATGGGGCGGCTGGACGAAGCGCTGGCCGAGAGCCGGCAGGCGCAGGCCCTTGATCCCCTTTCCCCCGCCATCGGCCGGGACCTGGGACGCGTTTTCCACTGCCAGCGCCGCTACGATCAGGCCATCGAGCAGTACCGCAAGACGCTGGAACTGGAGCCCGGCTTCCCCTCCGGCTACCTGCACCTGGGCCTGGCCTACGCGCAGAAAGCGATGTATCCGGAAGCGGTCGCCGCCTGCCAAAAGGCCCGGGAGCTGCGCGGCGCTAATCCGCTGACGCTGGCCGGGCTGGGCTATTGCTATGGCCGATGGGGCCAGCGGGACAAGGCAGAAGAGCTTCTGGCGGAATTGAAACGCCTCTCCGCGCAGAAGTACGTCTCGGCCTTCGACCTGGCGCTCATCCACATCGGGTTGGGCCAGAAGGACCAAGCCTTCGAGTGGCTGGACAAAGCCCGGGAGGACCGCGACGGCTGGCTGGTGTGGCTGAACGCGGATCCCGTGTTCGACAGCCTGCGTCCCGACCCGCGCTTCACCGCGCTGGTGAAACGAGTCGGGCTGTAGCGGCGCGCTTTAGGGCGCCACTTCGATCACCGGCTCCAGGCGGTAACCGTTAAGTCCACCGTTACACAACGACAAGACACTTCGCACCCGTCCCTTCTTCCCGCATGCTGGCGGCGCGCTATGCCCTGCCCACATCGCAACCAGTCGCCGAAGGCCTCCGAGGTGTGGAGGCAGCTCCCGAACTTGCTGTTTGCCGCGATTCTGATCGCCGTTCTTTTGCATCCCGGCGGCCGCGCCAGCAATGGCGCGGCCATGGTCATCGCCGAGCAAGGCCGGGCCAGGTGCACGATTGTCACTGCCGGCGGAGCGCCCGACGCCGTTCTCTCTGCGGCCACTGAGTTGCAGCGCTATCTGAAGCGAATCTCGGGCGCCGAGATCCCGATTCAGGCCGCCGGCAAGGCCCCCGCCGGCCCCTGCATTTTCGTGGGCGACAGCGAACCACTGAAGGCCCTGAAGCTGCGGCCGGCGGGCCTGGCAAAGGACGCGTTCACGATCAAGACGGCCGCGGGCCATCTGATCCTTCTGGGCGGCGATGATTCCGCCACCGAGTTCGCGGTCTACACCTTCCTCGAGAAGTATCTGGGAGTGCGCTGGCTTTGGCCGGGCGAACTGGGCGAGGTGGTGCCGCGGAGCCGGTCGGTGGCCGTCGGCGCAATTGACGAGATCCAGCAGCCCGACTTCAAGTGGCGCAATCGCGGGCCCGGCGGGGCGCTGTGGGGCGCGGCGGACGGGCCCACCGAGATGCGGGCCCGCGAGCGCCTGCTGGGCGTCAGCGCCGCACACCAGGCCGAGGTGGCGCTGTGGGAGAAGCGCAACAAGTGGGGCGGCATGAGGATTTGCGGCGGCCACGCCCTGGGCGAAATCTTCCCTCCCGAAAAATACGCCAAGAGCCACCCCGAATATTACGCGCTGGTGGCCGGGAAGCGCGCCGTGCCCGGCCCCGATTATGACTACAAGCACGCCGGCCAGGTCTGCACCACAAACCCGCAGGTTGTCGAGGTCACCATCCAATGGGTGCGCAGGTTCCTCGATGCGCATCCCGATTACGACGGCGTTCATGTCACCATGAACGACGGCGGCGGCTTTTGCGAGTGCGAACGCTGCCGGGCGCTGGACTCCGGCGAAGTGGTCAAGAGGGCGGGCATTGACGCCGAAGAAACGAAAAAGACCGCCGCCCGCAACACGGTCATCACCGACAGGATTTTTACCTTTGTCAACCAGGTGGCCGAGGGCGTTCAAAAGACGCACCCCGGCAAGTACGTGGTTTCGCTGGCCTACTCGCGCTACATCACGCCGCCGCGAAACGTCCGCCTGCACCCCTTCGTGATTCCGCAGTACTGCCTGTGGAGCGCCTACCGGCACGCCAGCCCCGTATGGAGACAGGAGCACGAGCAGGTTGCGGCGGGCTGGGCCCAGGCCGCCCGCCGCGCCGGCATCTACGAGTACTACATCAACGGGTCCTGGCCCGGCCTGCACCGCCTGGTGGTCCCTTACCTCAGCGCCTCAATCAAGCAATTGAAACTGACCGGCTTCGATTTGTATCAGACCCAGTCCGGGGACGACTTCGCCATCAACGGCATCAACTACTACGTGGCCGGCAAGCTGCTGTGGGACACCTCGCTGGACGACCAGGCGATTCTCGACGATTTTTACGGGACGGGGTTCAGGAAGGCGGCGCCGGCCATTCGGCGCTATCACGAGCGGCTGGAGCGGGCCTGGACGGCAGCCACTGCCGACGGAAACGATGTGGCCTGCCAGTCGCTGCGCGCCACTCGCCTGCCGGAACTCTTTACTCCCGAACTGCTGCGCCAGTGCCGCCGGGACTTGCGCGAGGCCGAGCAGCTTGCCGGCGATCCGCTGGTTGGGAAAAGGGTAGAATTCCTCGGGCAGGGGCTGCGCTACACGGAACTCACGGTGGCCGCCGTCGAGGCCGCAAGGAAACTGGAGGCAGCCGGCGTTCGCCTTTTTCCACGGAAGCAAGCGCTCGATAATTTTCGCCGGGCACAGCGCCGGGAAGATCTCGGCAAGCTGCTGGCGGCCGCCCTGGATGCCTGGCAGCAAAGGGACCGCTTTGTCGAACAGCTCAAGGACGATTACGTGGTTGCCTATTTCTGGGTGAAGTACAACGAGGTCACCCGTGAGTTCAACCCTTTGCCTCAACTGAAGG
>Ga0315280_10010593_pt1 | contig 11528 bp, 10 predicted proteins | sample YL17G06_40_MG_FD_203697 | JGI IMG/M metagenome (GOLD analysis project Ga0315280, IMG submission 203697) | Sediment microbial communities from Yellowstone Lake, YNP, Wyoming, USA - YL17G06_40 | ecosystem: Environmental > Aquatic > Freshwater > Lake > Sediment | place: USA: Wyoming | collected... | reverse complement strand
CCAAGTAGAAATTTACAACGTAGGCTCAGAAGACCAAATAACAACAACCCAAATAGCCCAAATAATCATCAAAGAACTCGGCCTAAAAAACATGAAACTAAACTACACAGGCGGAGTAAACGGCGGAAGAGGCTGGAAAGGCGACGTAAAAAACATGCTACTAGACACAACCAAACTCAAAGGCTTAGGATGGAAACCCAAACTAAACAGTACAGAAGCGGTGAAAAGGGCCACAACCGAACTAATAGCGGCGCCATAACCCAAATTACGCTCATGCCTAACAACATCAGCACCCAAACACTCAGCAATCTCGGCGGTCATATCCGTTGAGCCGTCATCACAAACCACAACTTTATCCGCATACTTTTGCGCTTCTACAACAACCTTAGCAATAGTTTTTTCCTCGTTAAATGCTGGGACACCAACAACCACGAAAGGCTCACCTTCAAAAACAGCAGCCTCCCCTAAATCAACCCTGCCCTCTTCCACTTCAACCAAACATCTTCACCTAAGAATTAAACATGCACAAAAACTACATGTTCTAGCCATAACGCCATAAAACTTTCGCCCCTTCAACTCAAACAACTTCACTTTTCAACCCTTATGCAACGTAGGATTGTTCATGACGTTCACAGCCAGAAACCGTATAAAACCTGGATCATGCACCCAGCTCCAGGCGGATTTATACCCCCACTTCACAGCTAACCCGGCCAGCCTCTGCGCAAGCGTGCGACCAACAGTTTCCATCAGCCTCTCCACATTGCCTTTCATAGCATCCGTAAGCTTATCCACTATGGCATCCACTATCTTGGCCAACTTGACACTTCGAATTCTCTCAACACATTTTATGGTGAGGCTTAGAATAGCCCTCTCACACCTGTCCAAAAACTTGAACCAGACGCGCCTGCGAATCGCTAACCGCTTAACCAAAATCATCCTTTCCCTCGTCACCACCAACACACCGCCCCCTTATGGGCGAAGTCAAGGGGGTAGTCGTAAAACGTGAGCCTCCGGGAAAATGGCATGCCATATTTCAGTGTGAAAACGTGGCAAAACCGTTGCCCAAAGTGAACAAAAGTGTAGGCATAGACGTTGGCTTGAAACATTTCTTATCAGACAGTGATGGGCGTCAACTTGAGAATCCGAGGCTCTACGAGAAAACCCTGAAAAGGGTACAGATGGTTCAACGTGAACTTTCAAGGAAGAAGAAAGGCTCTAAGAACAGGGGCAAGCAAAAACTGAAACTGGCAAAGCTCCATGAGAAACTTGTAAACCAAAGGAACGATTTCCTGCACAAGCTCTCAAGATTCTACGTCAATAACTATGATGCTATTGCAGTTGAAGATTTGAATATAATACGCATGGTTAGAAACCGTAATCTCGCTGGAAAGATTCATGATGCCTCTTGGGGCAAGTTCCTTCAAATGTTAGCCTACAAAGCTGAAAACGCTGGCAGGCAACTTGTGAGGGTGAATCCAAGAGGGACGTCGCGGGAGTATATGTATGGAGAACTTGACCGAGACTATAATGCTTCTCTGAACATTTTGGAGAGGGGTTTATCGGGGTTGGGACGACCCTTTGAGCCTGTTGAGGTGAAGCCTCTACTGGTAGAAATACCCGCAAGCAACATCATTGAAACAGGAAGCCCTTACCCTTCAGGGTAGGGTAGTTCACAAAGTTATAAACCTAGAAAATTCTTTATGTATGCAGACAACGTGAATGCCTATTCCAAAAAAGAGGCTTAAATGTGGTAAATAAAACTAAAGTTCAAGCAACGGATATAGTCACGTTGCCATGTGGTTGCATTTATCAAGATAAAGAGTGGTTATTGGTACGCATTCATGAATGTGACTATCATAAGCGGAAAAGAACAGCAAAAAAACCGTACAGACCGAAAGCCGAATGTGTAAGACCCTAAAGGTTTCTATTTTCTACTTTATAGATCAAGGTAAGATTTGATAAACTTCATTTTTTCTTTTGGGTGAAACAAGTTAAAACGATATCTTTTTGATATACATGCAAGTAAATAGAGGCACAAGTGTTGTCTCTATCTTTCGGCACGCAACTCAACTAGAATCTCTTTGTGAGCTCCACATAGTTGAAGGAAAATTTGGTCAGTTCGTCTTCTGTGTATTCGGAGCTCCGTTGACATCTACTTCAACATTAGAGTTATAACTTTTCCCCTTCCATTAGAAGGTAAACCTAGAAAAAGGGAAAGTATTGGGAATAGACAGCCTAATTACACAAAACCAGAGGATTCTCTGAGATGGGGATTCAAATGTTCAACTAAGGTAAAAAAACTGTTTGAAAAACGGAGATGTTGAGAAAGCACAGAAAGCCCTTTATGATGTTAGAGAAGCCATTAAAGACGCATTGTTCTTGTTGGGTTTCAGAGGCGAAATCTAAGAAAAGACAACAAGACTAAGAAGAATGAGTTTCAGAAGTTAATTATCTTAGGTTTTGAATGTTTCAAGGGGTCAGTTGTTTCTTTAAGAAAGTCTTCTACATGGGGATTAGGAAACCATCTTTGAAAAGAGTTTGGACTGATTCTTTGAATTGTTGCGAATGCTTTCTCCATAGGGTCAAAAATAGAACCGAGATTGCTTCTCATCAATTCTTCCATATTCATCTTGCTGGGGTCAACTTCAATCATTGTTTCTGAATCAATAGGCAATATCATTCCATTTTCGGAAAATGCACAAACACCCATATTCCCGTAGGGTTTCTCTTTCATAAGGAGAGGTAACCTTTTCACCTTTGTTCGGTAGAATGCTCCATTGCATATCGTTTGCATGATTCTTCCGACATCAATTACTGTTCTTTCTTTCCTTCCCAGAGTTTCTATTTTCTGAGCATCAGTCAATAATGGAAACACAGTAACATCTTCATCACTTGAAGGTTCACAATATTTGAAACTCTCTAACCATTCCATCGCCCATGTTGTGCAATCTTCTGGGGAGAAAAGACCATCATAAACGTCTTCATCAATGCCTAACGGTTCGCTTTTCCAATGCAAATGCCAATTGGGATACATAGGGGGTTTTGGAGAGTGTATCGACAAATGTAAGGCAACATCTGGAATGGGAAGAATCCAATATGCATCTTTTGAAGCTGGATTTGTCTTAAACTCAAAAAACTTCCAGTAGAAATTCCCAAATTGAATGCCGAATTCACATCGTTTTTGTGGACTCATTTCTGTCCTAACCTTCGTTTGACTAGAACTCAGATATAAGATTTCTTGATAGGATTGTAGACGATTCCTCTATCATGGTTTTTAAGCCAGTTTCTTGACTTTGCGGAAAAGTTATAACTGAATCGTATATACTACCTTTTGTTGAGAAAAAAAGATATACGACTTGTACTAACATTCTTCAACAGATTTAGATGAACGCAGAAAAAGTGATTTGTGTTTTTTCACTCTCTAAAGCAGACATATTTCGAGATGGAATCGAATTCGCTATAAAGTGGCTCAGGGAAAAAGGGGAAAACCCATATTATTTTCGCGAAAAAAACCTAAGAATGGATTACCCTCAGGTTCGATTGTACTCTTTTCATTTGAGGCTCAAATCTTTGGACAAGCAACGGTTAAGGAAGATATACAGGAAGTTCCTTTGGAAGAAAGACAGCGACTAAAGAAAGAATTTGGTTTTGATTATAAACACTATATGATTCTTAACCCAATTAACCCACGCATTGACATCTTTCCTCAATGTCCAAAGAAGAAAGATGTGGCACTGAAAATAGGCAAGGAATTCGCGCGCGCGCGTGTCGTATGCGAAAATTAGTCAAAAGCGAAACACTCAGGAAATTGGATTCTGACTTTGCTAAAGGATTGAAAGATAGAATGCGATGGATAGATGATTTTGTGGAAACTCGTGTTGAAATCGAGCATTATTTAGGCAGTATATATTCAACCACGACAAAGAACGGCAAATTTGGATTTGACATTCTTGGCTTGAGAACTCGCCACGATTGGGGAACTAATACTGTAGAATCCATAACCGACTACATTAAAGAAACGCTACATAATTTATCTGAAGTAATTTTATATATTCACAGCAAATTTCAATCTAAAAGTATTAGCACATGAAGAATATTCTTAATTAGAACTTTCTTCTATGCGTCCTTATAAGCCAGTTCGACCCGTCCATTCTTGGCGATATCTATGTCAAACGGGTTAACGGGAGACATCGCCACTTCGCGGCTTGTGTGCCCCTCATCCTCGGTGTCACCACCAAACCAAGAGTTTGAACGCTATTCTGACTAGGGTTTAATGGTAGCCCGGGAGTTACCGTTCCCAGACTGTAATTTATACCAAAATCCTCTTTTTTGTAGAGCCTCCAGCCTCAGTAACCAAGCGAATTTGAAACCAAAGACGGGGGGAGATATCTCCCGAAAACCCGATTTCTTTTCGGGTATCTTGCATCTTCATCATCTGGAGTATACTAATCTCTAGCACCAGATAAACGTTGATAGAAGGGTCTTCCAGAATTTTCATCTTTTGGTCGTTCGTACTAGCTTTCCCGATCTACGATTACCGACCTACACGCTAATCCATGAGCGATAAATTCGTGTTCAAGTTAATCAGTTGACACACTCTGCTCCATATTTCTGCCGTTTTGTAGAGCTCATTCAGGAATCGGAGATTATTTACACGTGGTTATTTTGCATTTGATTCACATCGACGCATTGAGGCTTACATTCAATGCTACTAGAAGAGGCTTTCACAATGCTTATAAGATATCAACAAGGATAGGCTGACTCTGCAGATTAAAGAAGGAGAAAGGCAAATGAAGAAAGCAGTTTCTGGAACAATGTTGACACTAATGATTATAGCTATGCTGGCATTCGCATCCAATATTCAACAGGCAAGAGCAGATGCCCCGCCGCCAGGGGAGCACTTCAGTACTTCAACTGACAATCCTTTGACTACCTCTTACACCTTGAGCGGGAATCTGGAGGTTATCGTCGTTGTGGTGCCATTTTCATCTGCGAATAATCCATCAGGGACTTTTGTCGTGTCAGGGATTCCTTCAGGTTCCACAATTGTAAGAGCACTAATGTATCATCAAGAGTGGGGGTACAATTTAGGCGAAACTGCATCGTCTACATTGGCAGGGAATTCTTTAGGTTTCATTCCACCCTTGACTCACGATCCAGAAGGAGGATTAGATCTGGCTGTATATCGTTGGGATGTAACAACAATCGTAACTGGAAATGGCGCCTACTCATTTACTACCGGAGGGCTGGAAAACGTCTATGGAGCCGCTTTAGTTGTTGTATACAGCAACCCGGCAAACCCGAGCGCAGAAGTTAGAATCAACGATGGTGCAGAAAGCATGAGTTACACCACATCTTCGACAACTTTCTCTGACGTAGATTCGGGATCTGGCAAGTTAATAATCTACACTGAAGCAGATAACGCCATGGGCCAAACTGGAGAAACTATTGCATTTAATGCCGTAAACGTTGGAGGTCCAATTGATGCAAATCTAGGTCCCTATGCAAGCCTCTTTGCATTACCAGTAACGACGGTTTCTGGCACAAACACCGCCAGCATCACAACAACCTCAGATTGGTTTGGATGGCACATTGCGATTCTCATATCATCCGGAGTAGAAAGGCCACCAAGGTTTCTTACATTGCCATTCAAGGATGCCGATATTAAGCTTCAACAGGGTTGGATATATACATACAATCCTGATCCTGAGGGTCATCAGGGGATTGATTATGTAAAAGGCACGATTGATAGATCAGATACCTGGCAGTCTTTCGACGTTGCAGCGGCAGCGGAGGGATGGGCTATGCAGTCAGAGCAACCAGGGGACAAAGGAGTATATGGCAGTTTTGTGCTCATAAGACACGACAAGAAGGACCTTACTGGAAATGACTATTTCACATTATATGCTCACTTGAAAAGCGTTGCTTCAGCAATTCCTTACCAGAATAGATTTAGCATTGATTATGACTATGATGACCCCTCGAAGTGGAAATACGTAACGAGAGGAGAGATCATAGGAGAAGCGGGCAAAACAGGTGCTACCAATATCGGGATTCATTTGCATTTTGAGGTGGAGAGAAAAGCATACGCTCAATACAAGACGGATCCTTATGACTTGTACAAGACTCGTGATTTCTATCCCACCGAGGATAAGGCTGGCTGCGGTCCTAATCACCTTTGGACAACGGATCCTCCACACGTGCTTGGCAACCTTAAAGCACTATCCATTGAGCCAGTTCAAGTTATATGGGGAACAAATCTTGTACAAGATAAAGCCACAGACTTCAGGATAGGATATGAATCCACTTTCAAAGTAGCTATCGAATGTGACGTGAAGCTAGATGTGCCAGGCTTCATTCCAAGCAGCTATCAATTCAGGCAAAAGTTCGAACCAGGTAGCCACTACGTCGTAATTGGCTATGAACACCCTTTGTCGCCATCTTTCACGGCACGCAGTAAGCCAGAGGCCGCATATAGATTTACAATAGATCCTGGAAACCTGATCATGGAGACTGATGAAACCGATAACACATTTCCAAGAGCAGATTTCGCGAACAGAAGAGTAATAGACACAAGGCGACTTAACACATTGTATGTCGCGGTCAGATTCGATGGGGAAGATGGCTATCCTGGGTATTTCAATGGCTATAGCAGAGCAGATTTCGTAGAACACGCTGCAGAATCCGTCAATTATCTGAAGGCTACCTATCCTGTAGCAGAGTCCGAACTGTCCTATTACGTTGCCTGCTTCAACGCACCAGTGAACGCTGGACCACGACCCACAACAGAAGCAGAAGCCGATCGCACATTCTTAGACCTGATTCAAAGGTTGGCTCTAAGAGCTGGAAGCTACTATGACCGCGTAGTAGGAGTAGTCAGAACTGACTGGTTCGATGGGATTCCAGGATGGGATGGAACACTAGGTTATAGCTGGGGAAGCCCAACAGCAGTTGTAGTTTCATTGGGATACTGGAAAACCACACCACACGAAATCGGTCACACCTACAACCTTGATCACAGCAATGATGATGATACAGGATACTATGTGGTCGGAAGGAGATCCGTCAACGCACAGACATTTATGAGCACAGGCGCGATACCAGACCCACCGGTACAGCCCAGGTATAGAATACCTGTACCAAATTTCTGGATTAGGAGCACAGAATACCAAACGTTACTATCCACCCTCACAGAGAGAGCAGATCCCGAAATACTCTTGATCAGCGCTACATTCTGGCGAAGTGGAGCAGTCGAATTGGGAGACTCGTATCGTTTTCCAACTGGAACGCCTAATTTTGAGGAAGGCGACGTTGGCAACTACTTCATAGTCCAAACTGATGTCGAGGGTAGCGTTCTGAGCGTTGTGGGCTTCAATGTCACATTTGCAGATGAACTTCACGGTCATAGCTTTGAACGAGTGCCTCTCGCATTCACAATTCCCTTTGCGGAAGGAACCAAAGCTGTTCAGATATTAAACATAACAGGTCATATTGTCGCGAGTAAGGTCATAAGCGACCACGCTCCTGTGGTACATGTATTGTCGCCCAATGGCGGCGAAATCTTGACATCGGATCATGTGCAAGTTTCATGGGAAGCCTCTGACCTAGACGGTGATCCTCTTGTCTATAATGTGCTGGTAAGCGGCGACGAAGGTATCACATGGAATCCTGTGGAAACAGGTTTGAAACAAACAACATATGATCTGCCTCTCACAGGTTTCTCTGGGGGCAACAATTACATCGTGAAGGTGATCACAAGCGACGGAGCAAACACCGCAGAAGACACCTCCGACAGTCCCTTCACAATAGCCTCTTTCACTCTGGATGTCGTCACTCCCTCGCAAAACGTTCCAATTGGAAGCAGAGCTAATTACACTCTAAGCATAACTTCCTATGGAGGTTTCAGCAATCCGATTGCTTTGACCGGCAGCAGCCCGACTACCGATAAACTGATGTTTCGATGGTTAAACGGCACAACAATTGTCCCTGTACCGGACAGCTCCACAACTGTTGTAGTAGAGATTGAGGTTCCAGACGTAACAGAAAGAGGACACCATACCCTCATCTTATCTGGCACTTCAGGCGACAACACTGAATCAGCCGTGGCATATCTTTCTGCATACGGAGTTACGGTGCCGCTCGACAATACTCCACCAACAACCACCTTGACCATTGGTGCACCAAAATATGTGGCCGACAGAACCTATGTAACTTCGAAAACTTCGTTCAGACTTGAAGCAGATGACTACGCAGGTTCGGGCGTTTATTCTATGGCCTACAGAACGTATAATGTTACCTATGACAGCGGTTGGCTATCTTACAAGACGCCATTCTACTTAGCAGCATTGACCGATGGAGTCTACACCATTGAATTTAACAGCACCGACAATGCAGGCAACGTTGAACCAACACAGACAATCTCTATCAGTTTGGACAATTCCGGACCGTTGATAATAATCGAGAACCCACCTGCAGGATGGGCTCTTCAAAACGGAGTCACATTCATAGCTTCAGCCAGCGACTCAAGCGGAACACACAGCCTGAACTTCTCCATACGCGAGGCAAACGGTGACCAAGGAATACCGGTAGGATTCGAAGACATCCCAGCCACCTACAACGCAACCACAGGAAGATGGAACTGGTCCTTCAACACCCTTCAGCTTCCCGATGGATTCTACATAGTTTTGGTTAGTGCCGAAGACAATCTTGGACACACAGCCGCGATAACAGTTCCATACAGCATCAGAAACTGGGCCGTACTGGAGCTCTTGCCAGCAACCCCGAACAACAAAGCAGGAAGAACGATGCCAGTGAAATTCGCCCTCAGAGTCGCCGCCTCAGTCGACCCAACTCAACCCTTCGTCTACAACGAAGAGCTCACAATCAAGATATATGCCACAGACAACCCAAGCAACATTCTACAAACATCAACATTTGGAACTACCGCACGAGACTACCGCATAAGCACACTCAGCGAAAAATACATCACAAACTTCCAAACTCTGAAAACACCAAAAACATACCAAGTCGAAATCTGGAGAAAAGACATGCTAATAGGCACATTCGGGTTCCAGACAGTAAAGTAGCCACACGACCAAAACACCACAAATCCCCCATTTTTCTATTGTTCGTCTAAGATGGTGAAAAATTAGGGACACAAAAGATAGGCTATAAAGAAACCGTCGACCTCTGCAATCCCCATATTGCATGTGAACTTTGCTTTTAAGCTCATTTTGAGCTCCTTCTAACTAAAGAAAAGCAAATTGAGTCTTAACTCCGATATTTTAAACCGATATTTGAACCTATCCCGGGCTACCAACTCATATGCGTGAATTTATACCAACCCCCTCTTTTTTGTCAAAATTGATGTTTTTCAGCATAAAATCCTATTAGTTTAGGTTTCACGACTTATATGGTGCAGAGGGAAGTTGAGATGTCAAAAAAACTGGAGAGACAATTAACTGGTAAAATGGGTGAGTTTAGAGTTTTCGTTAAGTTGCTAGAGCATGGACTTGTTCCTTATGTTCCATTGCTTGATGAAGGAATAGATTGTTTGTTACGAGATGGTACTAAGATCCAAATAAAAACTGTAAAAACCCAGAGAGACCCGAGGTGGTTTCAAATAACAAACCTCGTACCTGAGGACAACTTTTACATCATTTGCGTTGACGCAGGTGGTGAGTTTTGGATTTTTCCTTCAAGAGTTTTTGCCGATAACGCTACCGAATCTAGGGGGATATATGATCTAAATCTCGACAGTAGAGGTAGAGGGGAAAGACTGAAGAATTACAAAGACGCTTGGCATTTATTAAAGAAATGAAACTTGCGTGAATATATAATAACAATGGTGATTAGATGCCAGTTGCCAAGGGAGCTTCCACTTCATGCGTCATAGAGAATATCCAAGATTTAGTCAATAGTTATAATCAACTTTATTCTACATATGTTCATGACTACAAATGCTTCATTGAAGAAAGAACTCGTCTTCTAAGGATAAACGGGGGAAATTTCGTTAGACTCTTGAACGATCCAAGATTTTCTGCCCAAATACACGATATATTGACTAAATTTGGGATGAATGCAAGAGCGTCCGAGCTAGCATCTCGCCGACGATTTTTAGATACTATAAGCCAAGTTAGTTCCGAATTTAACCTTTTAAATGCAGCACAAATACGACTCTATACTTTAAATCTACATCAGATGCTAGGCAGTCGAACACTTAACTCAATCGTTAGAAATATCTTCAATCTTTTTGAAAAGCCTAATCAGCTATCCATATCGGGCGGATTTGTCGTAGCAAGCAAGGCTATACATTTTATTATGCCAGAGTTATTTATCATGCTGGATGGTCAACATGTCGGGATAAGCCTGTACAACATCTCTGACTACTATCCACATCCTGATGATGGTGTAGATTGGTTCGATGTTATTCCGAGCTATTCTGGCCGAAAGCCGAATCCAAGTCCTCGAGGCGAGGGTAGAAAATCTTGGGATGATGAAAGATATTGTATAGCTCTGATGTACTATAAGAGAATTATTCGAGATTGGTGTCAACAAAATGATAGCAGTATTCAAGAGTTTCTCAATTTGGATGCTGAATGTGCTAGCACGGCGGCACGCATTATAGATAAAGCATTATGGTAGTCTAGGACAGGCTTTCGTGTTCTTCTGCTTCCATGTCCTCTAAATCTATTTCTGACTCCCAGAGTTCGGCGCATGTAGAACATAGTCCGGTGGTTCCACATTCTTCGCAGAGGGCAGCTCCACACATGTCGCAGGATACGACGTGATCTTTAGGAATTTCTTTTCCACAATCTGTGCACTTGACCATTCCGTGTTCACGTTTCCAAACGTTTCTTATCCCATTTAGATTATGTCTTCTTCGAATTCGCATTCTTCTGTCATTTGGTCGTCCCAGCATTCCCAGCAGAGCCCATCGTACGATTCGTATTCTTCCTTGGAAATCTCTTTTCCGCAGACTTCGCAATGGTATTCTCTGTCTTCAGTCATTGTAGCCACTATTCTTCTTCTATTTCTGTGATTTGTTCGAAGGTGACTCTTAGTCGGCTATGTTTTTCGTTGACATCACTGGCTTTGTTGTAGGCGTTTTTGATGTGGCTGTATAGTGTGTTCCAAGAGTCTTCCACTTCCTGTAGGGATTTGGAGAGTTTGCCGAGGTTTTTTCTGGATTTGTTGTGCTTTTTCGGATATTTCCGTTGCTTTGAGTCCGACGGATAGGAGGTTCAGATTTATGGCTAGTGTGGCTGGAGAGACTAGTAGCACGCCTTTTTTTGCTGCTTCGGCGATTAGGCTTGGTTCGCATTCTGTTAGGTATTGGTATACTGCTTCGGATGGGATGAATCCGAAGGCGAATGTTGTTGTGCCTTCTTCTGGTTTGACGTAGTCGGCTTTGATTTTTTCTATGTGGGTTTTTACGTCGTTGCGGAAGTTTGTGGCGAAGGTTGCTTTTTGTGTTTCGTCGGTTGTTTCAACTAGTTTTCTGTAGTTGTCTAGGGGGAATTTGGAGT
>Ga0315280_10010592_pt1 | contig 11529 bp, 22 predicted proteins | sample YL17G06_40_MG_FD_203697 | JGI IMG/M metagenome (GOLD analysis project Ga0315280, IMG submission 203697) | Sediment microbial communities from Yellowstone Lake, YNP, Wyoming, USA - YL17G06_40 | ecosystem: Environmental > Aquatic > Freshwater > Lake > Sediment | place: USA: Wyoming | collected... | reverse complement strand
GCATCAACGGCGCCGGAATAGTGTCCGTACGATTCGCCACAGCGCATCTCCAATCACGAGGCAGACCATCGCCGCACTGAAAAAGTACACGGTGAAAACTACATCCTCCATCCGCTCCGCCTCTCGACCCGGATGCGTCCGCGCAAGTAATAGCCGGCGTAAAATATCAAGCTAAGTGAAAACCCCGCGATGAGTCCCAGCCCGAATATTAGAAAGAAGTCGGTTGTGCTCATGGCTTCACCTTTCCCCCCGGCATCAGGTCAAAGAGCCGGCCGGTCCCGAGCACGCCTACCAGATCCGCGCGATAGCGTACCGGCTTGACCTTCACTTGCGCCCCGATCTTCCGCGCTTCTTCCACGGTGGTCGTGGTATGCCCGCCGCCCGAGTCGCCGATTACGAGCCCCCCGCCGAGCCCCATCATGATGTGGGTGACGTGCTGAGGGTCCGCGCCGTAAAAGGCTAGATCACCTAATTCGATCTGCTCCGCGGCTTTGTCTTTCATGGGGGAAAATTGCGCCCGCAACCCCGCCGCCGTCCAATCGCCCGCCGGCAGAACGCCGAACACCTGAAACACCCACACCACAAAGCCGGAGCAGTCAAACCCCGTCCAGGGGTTCGGACCGCCCCAGACATACGGGCATCCCACCAGCTTCAACACTAGATTCCGCAGTGCATCCTTCATGGCTTACCTCGCTTTCATCTTCTCGCGCCGCACCTTTTCGGCGTGCAAAGCCACTTGAATCATTCGCGCCCGTTTACGGTTCACCCGCGAGCCGCGCGGGCCTCGGGGCGGCAGTTCCAACCGCGAAAGGATTCGCCAGAAGGGACGAAAGCCTTTAATGTACGCGTGAATATCTTTGTTCTCCCCCATCGACGGGGGCAACCGGAAGAGACTCTTAATCCCGACTATCTTTGGCATGTAACACCCCTTGCCCACTGCCTACTTCTTCGCCTTCACCTCATCCGGGTGTCGCAACACCTTCCGCCCGTCGGGAAGTTCCACCACCACATACGGGATAGGTTCGAGCTTAGGCACCTTCACTTGGGACGTTTTCAATTCCTCCGCCAAGAATCACCCCTTCCTCGCCGGTGACGCTATCAATTACTTTGTCACCCGGCAAAAACGGTATATTATGCAACTGTGAAACAAGCGCCGCGGGCGGGGGAACCTCACCCACCGCCGCGCGCACCTTCCCCGTCTGCAACGCAAGCTCTTTCGCTACGCCGTCGAAGTCGGCCATGCTTCCACCTCGCTCTTTAATCTGTCCGCAGAATCCCAAAAGTGACGCATTGCTTCCTGGGGAGTTCCAAACCGGCGCTGCGTGGTGCTTCCCGTCAACTGTCTAACCCTCACCAAAATCGAGCGGCCGTAATGCGAGACTTCCACCGTCCCGCGCGGCAGGGCGTGTGTCCCCAGTAGCAGCGCCTCTTGTTTCAGCATCTCCGCTCCCCGCTTCGCTCCTCACACATGCACACACCCCAGAGACATCGGCCGCTTCTCGCAATGTGGGCAGTAGGGAATTGCCGCCTCAAACTTTTCCCCGGAGCCTTCGCAGGCATCGGGGTTCAGGTCGTGGATCTCGACCTGAGCCGCCACTATCTTGATCTTCGTGTGGCAGTCCCTACAGAACAACTCCCCGATCTCACCCTCACTCACGCACGCGAGGTTCAGAAAAGCCGTGCGCGCGCGAACGAACTCATCAAACGGCTGCTTTTGCGGCGTCTGCATTGCTGACCTCTGCCTCCTGGATTCTCTCTGACTCGGCCCGCCTTGACATCGCCGCGTCTAACTGGATCTGACAAAACTGGTGAACATGCACCGGGCGCAGGTCCGTGATCGGCTCTTTGCGTTTGCACAGCGCGCAAATGAAGATGTCTGGGACATCATGCGCCGGGGGCGGCGCGGTAAACCCGTGCTCCGCCGCCCCCGGCGTGACGGGCATCTGCGCGGCCACGGATGCCCGCCAACTTCGCACCATCGCCCGCGTCGCCCCGGTCTGCGTGGCCCACCCGAGGTAATACACGCGGTCCTCATGGCGCTCCAGCTTGTTCAACTCTTCCGCCACGCCCAGCGTGATCTCTTGCGCCGCCACCGCTTCCAGCACGTCCGGGTCGCCGCGTAGGAGGTTAAGCCGTCCCTCGACGTACCCGCGTGACTGTTTCACAAGCTCGCATAACGTGTCAGTGTCATTATCACACTCAGTTAATAACTCAGCGAAGAACGCCGCTTCCTCGACGGGCGTAAGCTCTTGCCGGTAGAGGTTCTCGTGGAGCTTGAGCGCGGTGGGGTTTGGGTCACGCGCCGAGCGCACCATACAAGGTACGGCCACCAGTCCAGCTCTTCGAGCGGCGAGAAGCCGTCGATGTCCGGCAATAACCTCATAGCCACCCTCCACCATCTCGACGGTTAGCGGGTTGATGATCCCGAGGCGGCGAATTGAAACCACCAACTCTTCTAGCTTATCTTCGTCAATCACCGCCCGCGCCACTTGTACCGGCTCCCGGATCTCGGAAACTGCAATTTTGGCTAGGTGCATTTAGCCTCCGCCGGTTTCCTGGCCGTGTCATACGCCGCCACCGCCTGTTTCATGGCCTCTTCATACGCCGCCACCACCTGTTTCTTGGCCTTTGCATACGCCGCCACCGCCGACTCTAGGGCTTCGATATACATGGCATCTCCTCCTGACTACTGACGTTTGATTCCTGACTTCTGACCGCCACCACTTCCGGGTAAAAGCCGCCCTCATCAAACCGTTTCATGCAGAGCACATGGCCAACCACGTACATGTAAACCTTGTCGCCTGGCTGCAACCCTAAAACCTCCATGAGAGTTTTGGGGATGGTCACTTGCTGAGAAGCGCCGCTTCGCTGTAGGCTCCTAATTTGGAATTGGCTATTCCTCACTCACTCCTCCTCGGGGTGGCCCCCGGTCCCAAACTTATAATTCACCTCCGCCGCCCTCTCTTCCTCATCCTGTTGCGCCTTCGCCACCGCCCGCCGCACATCCTCCGAGAGAAGCACCATTACTCGGACCTTGAAGAAATCCGTGCTCTGCGCCGCCATATCCTCCAGCGTCCGCTGGAGGATATAGACGCTCCGTTCGGGCAGATTTAGCGTGAGCACCACACCCTTGCGTCCGCCCTTTGACTTGCCCGCCCTCAAACTTCCTTCAAGTGCCTCTTCGATGTATTCCATATCACACCCCACCTTTCCGGACCGTGCGTAGAAGCGCACGCTCCAAAAGCACCTCCACCGTCTCTATCGCCGCTTCTTCGTGCCGGGTGGGGGCTTCGATCTCTTTTAGGATTTCCTGGGCGGCATAAAGTTCACGCTGGCGAGATCTCTCTTGAACGCGGGTAGGGTCTAGATCTCCGGCTTTTAAGTGGAGAATTTGCTCCCACGCGGCTTGTCGATGCGCGCGGATGGGCGGGGGTAACGCGGGGGTGGTCCCCTCTTGTTTACATAATATACCTTGCACGGCTTTGCTCCCTTTCCGACGAGGCATGATCGACTCCAACCACCTTTTACACCGGTAGCCATAGTATGTCAAGTATTATTTTACGGAGCGTCTCAGAAAGATTTACCACACCCAAAATCTGGACTTCTACAAAGCGCGCTTTATAATAGGGCGCCTTGTAAGGCGCCCCTATTATAAAAGCTGCGCGCTATTTGTCAAGTCCACAAGATGTAGTGGTGTTTGCCCCCAAAACAAGCTTACCACCACAAGACGACACGACATTTCGTCTGACACCACAACCTATTTGATAAATCAAGGTGGTTTTAGGTGCACCACCACTACCTATTGTGGTCATACCCCGCACAACCCGCCCCTTCACCACCCCCGCGGGTAGGGTTTATTCCCCTTGACACCCCTACATCTTGTGGTGTATGACGGTAGACGCAGAAGAAACCACAATCCCTTGGGGGTGCTCCGTCCTAGCCCCCGAGGACACAGAAGGAGATCCATCATGGCCATCAAGATGAAATCCACCGCGGACATCGCCGCGAAGTTCGCTTCGCGCGCGCAGGCCGCAGGTCCTGAATACGCGGCCGGGGTTAAAACCCCGTCCGTCGATTGGCAGTCCGCCGCTTCCGCCGCGGGTGACAACTACGAGCAGGGCGTCACCCAAGCCATCGGCCGCAAGGCGTTCCAAAAGGGCGTCGCGGCTGCGGGCACGGCCAAGTGGCAAGAGAAGGCTTCGACCGTGGGCGCTTCCCGCTACGGGCAAGGTGTGGCGGGCGCGCAGGGCGCCTATGCTGCCGGCTTCGACAAGTACGCCGGCATCCTCAGCAACCTGTCGCTGCCTCCACGCGCGCCGAAGGGCAGTCCGCAGAATATCAGCCGCGTGCAAGCCGTGGCGGATGCGCTGCATCGAGGCAAGGTCGGTTAGACCCCGCCGCGAAGCATGGGCGGCCGTGGGCAGTAGGCAGTAGGCAGTAGGCAAGAAAATCAGGAATAGGAGTCTGCTATGAAAACTCGCGATGTGTACATCACCAAAGCGCAGACGCTCGCCAACTCGGGGACCGTGACCTTTCCGATCAATATGCTCGGGAAGATTCAGGACATCCGGGTGAAGTTTAGCGCCACGAACGGCGGGACTTCCAACACCGTCGGCAAGCTCTGCGGGCTGGTGTCAAAGATCGAAGTGGTGGACGGCTCGGACGTTCTCTGCTCGCTCTCCATGCGGGAGCTGCAAGCTCTGAACTGCTTCAACAATGGCTACATGCCGTTCAAGGATCTTTCAGGCGGAGCCGGCGTGGCGATCGCCGACAACGCGATCATTAGCTTTGGCCGCTTCCTCGGGGATCGCGCGTATTACCTGGACGCGAGCCGATTCAGCAATCCGATGATTCGGTTGACGTGGGCCTTTACGGTTTCCGCGACGGCGGGAATTGCCACCGGCACCGGCGCGCTTTCCCTGATTGCGCGCGTGATCGAAGATGCCGCACCCCCGTACATGGGATTCATCATGCGGAAGGAAGTGAAGAGCTGGACAACTGCGTCTTCCGGCGATGAATCCACCATCCTTGATCGCTCTTGGCCCTACAAGGGCATCATGGTAGGCGCGCTTTTGACTACCGTGGTCCCGGACACACTCATCACCAACCTCAAGCTGTCCGTGGACAGTGACCGCTCGATCCCGTTCAATCTGACGGGCACCGACGCCTGCTCGAAGAACGTCGAACAGTTCGGCGTGTTCCAAGAGAAGTTCCGGCCGCTCACGGACACCGCGGCGACCTGGCTCTCTGACATCTTCTATCAGACGGGAGCCTGGATGTCGAAGCCCGGAGCGACGGCGAAGTCGATCACCACAGCGGTGACGGCCGAGAGTGTCACAACCGCGGCCACAACCGGCGGCACGGCGGATACGACGGAAATCACCGTGCAGGGCAGCGGGCCGCACGCCAACGTCTATCTACCCTTCGGCGACGGCGTGAATCCCGAGGACTTCCTGAATCCGTCGGGGATGGGTGAGCTTAAATTGATTTTGACGCAAGCGGTGGGTTCCGCCGCGGGCACGGTGGTCACCGAGCAGCTCCGGCAGTAGGCGGGGGCGAAGTGGCGAACACCGCGCCGGACCTACATGGTCCGTACAACGTATGCCCGACGTGTGGCTTTGAGGCAACGCAGATAAAATTCTGTCCATTCTGCGGCCCAGAGCTTGAACACGTCGGGCCGGAGCGGCGCTGTCCGCACTGCACTGAGGTGGTGTGGTTCAAAGACGCGAAGTACTGCGGGATGTGCAGCCGGCCGCTCTAAGCGAGGAGTGCCATGTATCAACCGATTATTTGGCATCAGGTCAACTCGACGGTGGGGGGTACTATCGTCGAGTTTGAGTTGGGCAGAGTGCCGCCGGGCGAAGTCTGGGAGTTGCAGTCTTACGGCGCCTCACATGCAATCGGAGAGACGATCACTTTCTATTTGAATGTGATACGAATGGGAGTAGTCGTTGCCATCCTTTGGAACGAAACCTTTGCCACTGAGTCCTCCATCGCCGGACAATTATTTGCCGTTCTAGGTGAAGGTGAAAGGCTGATGCTAGGGTTTATCGCTCCGACCCTCTCGGGTGATGTGGGCGTCCGTATCCAGGCGAAGCGGAGGCTTTTGGTGGATGGGAAGGTTGAGGGTTAACGGGGGAGGAGGTTCGTGGTGTGTTTTTCACCTTTCCCATCACTATCCCGGCCAACACGCCGGAAACGGCGAAACTAAAAACGATCCTGCAACTCGCGCGCGGGACCGTCACCCACCTCAACGTCGAGTTTCCCGCCGGGCATGTCGGCCTAACCCACCTCGCCATCAACCGCGGGCTGCATCAGCTCTGGCCCACCAATCCCGACGCCACCTTTAAGAGTTCCAATGAGACGATCATTTGGGAAGAAGAGTACGCGCTGGACGACGATCCGTTTAAGTTGGAGGCTTATGCCTGGAATGAGGATGACACCTACGATCACACCATCACGGTGAGGATTGAGTTGAAAGCGATCCCCGTCCAGGTGTCAACGCTCGATCAGATCAAAGCCCTGATCGGGATGACTCCGGCGGCAGGGTAAGAGAGCACGCATGGCGAGAGGCTATCCCGACTATCGGTACTTTTCCTTCCCCGTATCCGTGAGCGAAGGCGGCACGGGCGTGGGCACGCTCACGCTCTACGGCGTCCTACTTGGAAATGGCACCAGTCAGATCATCCCGAGTGCGGCGGGCAATCCCTATGAAGTGCTGCGCGTGCCATCGCTCGGCGGCTTCCCGGCGTTTGGGGCGCTCGATCTCTCGCAAGCGGCCGCGACGGTTAACCAACTTCCTATATCCAAGGGCGGTACAGGCTCATCCACCGCGGCGCTCACGCCGGGCGCGGGGATCTCGATTACCGGGACCTGGCCCAATAACACCATCACCAACACTTCACCCGCTTCCGCCCTCGGCGATCCCGTGACGGTGGCCCACGGCGGCACGGGTACGGCGACACCGGCGCTGGTGGCCGGCGCGAATATCACCATTACCGGGACGTGGCCCGCGAATACCATCGCGCTCACCTCACCTGTTGCCAGTCCGTTTATCGTGGGCAGTGGGGCGGGGAGCCCGGAGCTCCACATTAACGGCGGCGCTGGGGGGAATCGCTACCTCATCTTCCGAAGCGCCGGGGTGGATCGCTGGTACTTCTACGCGAACAGCACCGCCGAGAGTGGGGGAAATGCCGGCTCTGAGTTTGTCATTACTCGCCTCTCAGACGCCGGTGGTTCTCTCGGGACAGCACTCTTTGTCCGGCGCAGTGATGGACAGGTCGGGATCGGAAACGCTGCACCCGGCAAGATGCTCGACGTGACTGGCGACGTGCGCGCGAGCTTGCAGCTCATCTCGACGGTCGCCACCGGCACCGCGCCGCTGGCCGTCACCTCGACCACCGAAGTCACCAACCTCAACGCCGACCGCGTGGGTGGGACGGAGGTCACCAACGCCGCCACGGCCGGCTTGCTTCTCATTGGCTCCGGCGCGGGCACCGCGGCGTGGAGCACCCCGGACGGATGCCGGGTGTACAACGACGTCAACGAGTCCATCGCAGACAACACCTCAACGACCCTCACCTTCAACGCAGAACACTACGATAACGGCGGACTCCACGACACGGTGACGAACAACTCTCGGCTCACCGCGCAGAAGGCGGGGGTGTATGCCATTAGTGGGCATGTGGAGTACGCGGCGAATGCAACGGGGTCGAGGTCGCTCATCATTCAGCTTTCCGCCGGAAGCATCATCGCCAACGAGCGGCGGGCAGCCCACCCTACCGCGGCAACGGATATCTCGATAGCCACCCTCTACCACCTGGGCGTGGGCGACTACGTGACGCTCGTGGTCTTTCAGAACAGCGGCGGAGCCCTCAATGTGCTGTATCAACCCTACTTCTCCCCCGAATTCGCCATGCAGTGGATCGGGCCGTAAGCGGGGGGTGACTATCAAGTAACGGTTTTGGGGCCGGAAAGGGTGGCAGGATAGCCCTAGCCGACCCCCAGCAACGCGTCCTGGGGCAACCTGGGGCCCAGGATGAGCACGTAAATCAACGGAGGTGGAAAATGGGAGTCCTTTTGAAGTTTTTGTCGATTCTGGGCAAGATCACCGGAGTTCTGCCGATGGCGATCTCGATTGCGGAAGTGATCGGGGGCCTGGTGAAGCCCGGACAAAAGACGGGAGCTGAAAAGCTGGCTGCAGTGAGGGCCGTCATCAAAGACACGATCAAGACGTCAGAACTCGTGGCGGGCAAAGACATCATCGATGAGGACCTGGTCGATCAGGGCATCGAGCAGATGATTAACGGCGCCGTGGACATTATGAACGCCACGAAGCAGAAGCGCTGAGGCTGCGACCCGTGGGCGAAATCCTCAATCTACTGGTGCGTGCGGACCCGGTGTCTGTCTGTGTGGTCATGGGTGTGTACTGGGCTATCGACCGGCGCATGAGACGTCAGGAGTCCCAGCAGAGCTATATGGTAGCCAAGCTCGAAGAGCTGTTACGCGCGCACCAAATGCGGAGTGTGCAAGATGTGGCGACGTCCCGCCTTCGACCCTCTGCCTGAGCCGGCCGCGCCAAACCCGGCCGACTATACGGAAATGCAGACCCTTGCCGCGGAGCTCCTCCCCGCGGATGCCGCCCTGGACCAGGCCGGGCTTGACTTGGCCGATGTTTCGGCCGCCACTTACGTCGGCGAGACCGCCATGAACTCGCTCGGCCTGGACCTGGCGGTGGGCGCGGAAGAGTTAGCCGCGATGGAGGCGGAAGCCGCGCCGGACACGTTGCTTGACGAAGTGGCACGGGCGGGGGAGCAGGACGCGGCGCTAGAAAATGCCGGCCTGAACGTCGCAGAGACCTGGCCGGAATGGTAAGTTAAAATCACAGGAGGTGGTTATGGTCGAAGAATTGAAAGCTCAAATCGTTCGGGTATACGAGAATCCGCTGCTTCTACCCACGGGCGGGCTAGAGCGGAGAATTCGCGTGGACTATACGGTGGGAACGCACGGGCCGTTTTCGCTCATCCTGCCGGCCGCGCAGTTTACGGCGGCGGCGGCGAAAGTGGAAATGGAAAAGACGGTGGCGGAGATCCGCAACCTGACCAAGTAAGGCGGAAAGGGGAGTTATGGAGTTTGGCGTTATAGGCATGTGGGTCGAGGCTGCGGTTACCTACCTTTGGGCATTGTGCAAGTGGCTGTATGCAGCCATGCAGTGGGTCCTCACCGCCATGGTGGAGGCCATCAACACCACGTGGGAGGTCCTGTGTCAACTAGGTGATTGGATCACGGCCGGGGCGCGCGTCATTAAGAACGCCTTGGGACGCGCTTTCGGCGCCTTCGCCCACCTTAACTTTTCCTCCATCTGGCGAGCCGTCAAGAGGGCCTACGATCGTTTCCGCCGCGCCCTCGCTTGGTATCAGAAGCATGTCCAGGCGCCCCTCGACCGCCTGCGCCGCACCATCTGGGATCTCTATAACCGCTTCTTCCGGCCGATCATACGGGTGATCGATTCATTCCGGGTGTTCATCCGGATGATCGCCATATTCGACCGTCGTCTGGCGGCGAAACTTGACGGCGCGCTCTTCCGGCTCGAAGCGAAGATCATGTACCCGATCACGGCGCTGCTCAAACGGGTCAACGAGCTCTCGAGCTACACCCGCGCGATTATTACCAGCCTCGGGTTGCTCGACCGTGTGCTGCTGTTGGAATCTCTGCGGCGGGATGCGTTGCTGGTCTGGGAGGTTCTCACCAACCCCCGCGGGCGAATCTATGGGCCGATCGTGCACCCCGAGCCGCGCACGCAGTCACGCCGCGTCAACGACTCGCGTGAGTTCTTGGCGGCGCAGACGGGATACTACCGTCTGGCCGCGGATCGCCTCGACGGCGTGTGGGCTCAACTGAGAGAAGAGGCAGGATAATATGGGTGGTTACGTCGAAAATCCTCCGCCACCGGAAGCCCCAGAGTATTCGCCGGAGAACGCTTTTGATGTACAGTCCTTTGCCAACGGCATTGGCGAGGAGCTGGCAAAGCTGAAAGCTCCGGGCTTCTCGGGTGAAGCCTTGTCAGATGCCATTGCCGATGGCCTCCTGAAGGTCCTCCATTGGGCGATGATTACGAATCCCGCCTTGGCGCCCTTCGCGCTGGTCGCCGGTGGAGATCCCACCACGCTCTTAACCAATCTATCAAAAATCATCTTTGAGGTTCTGGTCAAGGTAGTCGGTGCTATCGTTCAGCCAGGTATGGATGTGCTGGGGGATGCCACCAAGATTTACGTTGGCCAGTTTGTGACCCAACAGACCGAGATCCGCCGCGGCGAAGCCGGAGCCCACCCCAGCGGCTTGAAAGCGCCGGCCGCTGGCATGTTTGATTCTATCCTCGCGCCGATGGCCGGCCTCATCGGTGCCGCGAATCCAGCCACGGCCGGCGCTGGAGAAATCAATAGCCAGTACGCGCTCGGGTCGATTATCTCTATCCACCTTTCGACCTGGATGATTAACATTCTGAGCAACATCACCGGGTTGGGTGTTTTGAAGTTTATTAACTCGTTCGATGACGTGATTACCTCCGGGCTAAATTCCCGCTCCCTGGGCCGCGTCGCTATGCGGCCGTACCTCACGAAGTTCATGGCGGACCCGCTGACGCGCGATCTAAATACGCGCCTGCCACTGAATAAGCTCTCCTCGGCATCGCTCATAAAAAGCTACATCCGCGGCTCGCTCACCCGCGAAGGCTTGGTTCAAGGGATGCGCGGCCTGGGCTTTGATGAGGGTGTCACGGAACAGGTGTTGGTCGATACGGTCAAACACCTCGGCCTGGATGAGCTGGTGTGGCTAGTCAACCGCGGCGCCTGGACAAAAGAAATGGCGTGGGATGATCTGAAACAGCAGGGGTACCCTGAGCCGTACGCGCCGGTGATCTTTGAATACGCCCAAAGCGCCTTGCAAAGATCCATCTGGCACGGCATCGCCTCTGACTTGGTTTCTCTCATAGTTGACCATCGCATGGACCCGGCTGACGCGCAAGCCATCCTACGCAACAGCGAGCTGACGGATGATGAAGTCCACGCGTACCTCACCAGAGCCGCGATCCAACTGGAAACCCCCAAGCGGATCTCCTACTCTCAGCTTAAACAGCTCTACGCCGAAAGCCTGATTGATCTGGATGCTGTCCTCACCTGGCTGCAGGATGAACAGTACAGTTCTCAGGATGCTGACCTGCTGGTGCTGTTGGAGTTCACCAAACACGAGGATCGGGTGCAACGTCAAAAGGATCTAGCCGAGCGGCGAAGGGTTGCCGACGAAGAATCCCGCAAGGCGAAAGTTCTCCGGGATCTCGATCAGGCTGCGCGCGCCGCCAAGTACGGCATCCCCTGGCCGCCGAGGTAGCCCACTTCCACCCGCATAAACACTGCCCGCGCTGCGCGTGCGCCCCGTCCGCGTACGCTGATGGCTCAAACAAACCTTTAAAAACCGAGTATCTTATTGATATAATGTAACTTTAAGTCCTTTAGACCCGGTAAGATCCCCAGA
>Ga0315280_10010590_pt1 | contig 11532 bp, 13 predicted proteins | sample YL17G06_40_MG_FD_203697 | JGI IMG/M metagenome (GOLD analysis project Ga0315280, IMG submission 203697) | Sediment microbial communities from Yellowstone Lake, YNP, Wyoming, USA - YL17G06_40 | ecosystem: Environmental > Aquatic > Freshwater > Lake > Sediment | place: USA: Wyoming | collected... | reverse complement strand
TCGATGGTGCCATGGAACGACCTCCTGTTGGAACGGGTAGGATCGAGTCCCAACAACCTACTCAGGAGGCGTTCCATGCGCTACCTCTCCCACTCTCCTCGCCGTTTTCGCCAGAGTCCAGGAGTGTAGTTGTCACCCGATCGACCATCGGGTAGGCTAGCGCTCGTAGAGGCTGGGGTCGGCTTTGATCCTCCTTGAGGTTCTGCCTCGCCAGAAAGACTGTCGCCTCAGCTCTACGAGTAGCCACGAATGAGCAGGTTGTGGCTTGGCCACGCCTAACCAACAAGGGGCGTGCTTCTGCCGCCAACCTGGCTTCCCTTCCAGCCCACGCTCGAATCTTACACGCGGGTCTGGTCCTTCGTGCCGCTCGCGCAGTACATCACGAACAGCTTCGTCGTGGCAGTCGGCACCACGGTGCTCGCCCTCACCATCGCGACCCTCGCTCCCCCTCGCGCTGGTGCGCTCGGGGTCGCCCGGAATGACAACCAAGCGACCCAACATACCTCCGTGCTCCGACGCTTCTGCGGTATGCCCGGCAGTCAGTGCCGGCGTGCCTCGGAGGCAGACTCCCATAGGCTCCCATCGGCCGACCTTGACAAGCGTCGGCCGGTCGTGCCACAATCCTGGTGCGAGGTTCTTTCCGGGTTCCGTGTGCCGTTTGCCGGCGATGGTGGTGCGGCGCGATGGCTCGGGTGTTCCTTGAGCAGGTAAGCAAGTCCTTCGGCGACGTCGTCGCGGTTCGGGACCTCGAGCTGGAGGTGCAGGACCGCGAGTTCCTCGTGCTGGTCGGCCCGTCGGGCGCGGGCAAGTCGACGGTGCTCCGGCTGATCGCCGGGCTAGAGGACGTGACGGCCGGGAGCATCTACATCGGCAATCGCCTGGTCAACGGCGTGGCCCCGAAAGAGCGCGACGTGGCGATGGTGTTCCAGAGCTACGCGCTGTACTCGCACATGAGCGCCTACGACAACATCGCGTTCCCTCTCCGGCTCCGCCACGCGTCCCGAGACGAGGTCGACGAGCGCGTTCGGCGCGCGGCGGACATGCTCGGCATCGCCGAGCTGCTTCGGCGCAAGCCGCGAGAGCTATCCGGCGGCGAGCGCCAGCGCGTCGCCCTGGGTCGAGCGATCGTCCGCGACCCGGCCGTGTTCCTCATGGACGAGCCGCTCTCCAACCTCGACGTCAGGCTCCGGGTCGCCACGCGGGCCGAGCTGCTGCGGCTGCACGAGCGGCTGCGCGCCACCACCATCTACGTCACGCACGACCAGCAGGAGGCGATGACGCTCGGGGACCGAATCGCCGTCCTGAGCGGCGGGACCCTCCAGCAGGTCGGCGCGCCCGAGATTCTCTACAATCGCCCGGCCAACCTATTCGTCGCCGGTTTCATCGGCAGCCCGGCGATGAACTTCTTCGACGCGCGGGTGGTCTCCGACGGCGAGGCGCTGTTCGTCGAGGGGATCGGCTTCAGGCTGCAACTGCCGCCGGACCGGGCGCGGGCCGTCGAGCGGCGCGTCGGCGAGGATGTGACGCTTGGCATCCGGCCGGAGCACCTCTTCGAGCTGCGCGAGGTCGAGCAGCGGCCGCCCAGCTCGACCCTCGAGGCGACCGTCGACCTGGTGGAGCCGATGGGCGCCGAAGTGTTCGTCCACTTCGTCGTCGGCAAGCACAGCTTCACCGCGCGGCTCGGCCCCGACTGCTCCCTGCGCCGCGGGCAGCGGGCGACGCTCGTCGCCGACACCACCAAGCTCCACCTCTTCGACAAGCGGACCCAGCGCTCGCTGATCCGCTGAGCGGCGCCTGCAGCGGGCTTGACAACCGGCCGCCAGGGGAGTATACATGGTACACGGGGCGAAGGCGTTCTGTTCTGTTCGGCAAGAAAGTCGAGGCGTGTGTATGGATCTTGGAACGCTCTTGCTCATGGTCGGCCTCGCCTACGGCCTTGGCGTCCTCTGGTACGACCTGCTTCCGGCGAGCGTGCCGGACAAGGTGTGGCGAGTGGCGGCTTACCCGTTCATCGGCATATACGCGGCCGAGGCTCTGCTCCCCTCTGTCCTGACATTCGACCCGAAGTTCGGCGGCATTCACCTCATCACGGCGCTCATCGGCTCGATCGTGGCCGTCGCAGTGGACTGGGCGATCACCGAGGTGCGACGCCCGGCTCTCGCGGCCTGGCCACACCCACGTCCAGCGTAGTCCCGTAGTTCCGGTCGCCTTCGCCCCGAGGCTGTGCCAGTCCCACAGCGACGTCGCCATCCCCGGCGACGCGTCGCCGGGCGCGTTGCGCTTGACTCGAGATTCCGGCGTGCCGGGGGCTCCACGACGCCCTGGCAGCGCTTCGCGTCCGGTCGGAGCGCGGGAGACGGAGGCAGCGATGGGTCGACAGAAAGTCCTCATCGTCGACGACGACCCCGACATCCGCGAGATCGTCCAGACGAACCTCGAGGGTGCGGGCTACGCGGTCGTGGGAGCCCGAGACGGAGCCGAGGGGCTCCGGAAGGTCCACGAGGAGAACCCCGACCTTGTGATCCTGGACGTGCTGATGCCGGAGGTGGACGGCTGGGAGGTCCTGCGCAGAATCGAGCGGGACCCGCGGAAGGCCGGGCTCCCGGTCATCATGCTCACCTGCGTGAGCGAGGACGCCGAGGTCCTGCGGGGGTTGCAGGAGGGCGCGCTCGAGTACCTGACGAAGCCATTCCATCCCGAGAACGTCGTGGCCAGCGTCAGGATCCTGCTCGACGTCTTCGACGAGCCGGCGCTGCGGCAGGCCCGCCGACGGCAGCTCATAGCTCGCCGCCAGCGCCTGATGGGCCTTTCCCCCGAGCCGGTTGCCCTCGGGGCGCTGTCCGGCACGAGCCACGGGTGACCCGGTTCGCTTCGGGGAGCGCTGGTCGCCGCGGCCGCGCAGAAGGGGGTGGTGAAAGCGGGGATGCTGGTTGCGTATCGGCTTGTGCTGGCTCTTGCGCGAGGAGGCGAGCGATGGGCGTTCTGCGCGTGATGACGGCAGGCGGAGATCGTGCGGTGAAGTGGGACCCGCGACGGGCGGAGGCGGGCGATCTGGAGGCGCGAGCGGCGATTCTGGAGGCCGAGCGGGTGTTCGCCGAGGCGCGAGCGCGAGGCGCGACCGCCTTCAGGGTCACGACGGACCAGCCGGCCCGGCGAATCGACCGGTTCGACCCGGAGGCGGAGCAGATCGTGGTGGTGCCACAGGTCGCTGGGGGCTAGCCTTGGGCGACGCCCCCCTGCTGGCGGCAGCCATCGGCCTGCTCGTGGCCGGGCTGTACCTGACGCCCGGGCTGGCCTGCGCCCTGCTGGCGCGCTACCGGGAAGCCCAGCGTGCCGGCCGCCGGGCCGAGGCTCTCTTGCGCGATCTGCTGACGCCGACCGAGTACGCGCGGCTGACGACGCGAGGCTACCTGGAAGTCCGCAGCCCCTCGTATCCTGGCCGGGTCTACCGGGTTCCGCGAGACGGGGGCATCGTCGTCGTGTATCAGAACGGCAGGGCCGTCGGAGGGCTGTGCGTCCACGCCGTCGAGCCCATCCCCGTGCCCGACACGGTGGCGATGCACAAGCTCATGATCGAGGGGGCGGAGGCCACGTACCTCCAGCGGGCGAACCATCTCAGCGTCGGGGCGCTCTGCCGCTACGGCATCGGCTTCGTCTACGAGCGCTGAGCGGCGGACGGACCCCACACACCGGCGCTGCTACAGCCCGAGCAGCCGGGCCGGATTCTCCGCGGCCATCACCCGAACCTCGTCCGGGGTGAGGCCGCTCACGAGCAGGCTGGCCGCGTACGCTCGGAAGCCGTCCCACGGCAGCGGGTTGCCCGCCTGGCCGAGATCCGTCGAGATCACCGTCGAGGCCGGGCCTACGGCTCGGATCTGCCGGGCGATGTCGGCGACGGTCAGGGCCGCCGACGGGCCGAGCGTGCCGACGTAGCAGCGCTCGAACCAGGCGCCCTCGCCGGCCAGCTCTCGCTGCACGTTCACCGGCATCGCGACCAGGCTCGCCTCGGGGTGGGTGACGAGCACCTTGCGGACGCCCAGCCGCCGGGCCTCTCTGACGACGAGCGCGATCTCCGGCACGCTCAGGTGCCCCGTGCCCAGGATGACGTCGGCGTCCGCCACCAGCTTGAGCACCTCCAGGACCGCTGGGACGAGCCCGCCGTCCGCGCCCACGACGGAGATGCCGCCCGGAGCGCCGGCTGCGCCCCGGGCCGAGAACGTGGGCAGCCAGACCTCGCGGGCCCCGAGCTCGATGGCCGCCTCCACCGCGGCCGGGTTCAGCCCCCCGACGGCGTGGTTCAGGACGACCCCGCCGAACACCCGCACGCCCGGGACCACCCTCTCGGCGATGGCGGCGCGATCGGCCGTGATGGTGACGTGCGACTTGATGAGCACGCCGGCCATCCCCGCGGCGGCCGCGCCCCGCGCGACCTCGACGTCGTCCAGGCTGCGCGGACGGACGTCAGGCGCCGAGTGGACGTGCACGTCGATGAACCCCGAGAGATCGACGCTGCCGGGCGAAATCACAGACATCACACCACCTCGAACTGCTTTGACTATCCCTCCGGCTCGAGCGTCGTCTTGCCCTCCAATTCGCCCTCGACCTTCGAGCGGTCGAGGTGGACGACGTGGTAGGTGCCGGCGACCCAACACGGGAACTGGTCGGCGTAGTGCGGGCTGCCGGGCTGCCCGGAGTTGCCGACGTTCTGCACCGCTCGGAAGCTCGTCGGATCGCCGAAGTCGACGACGAGCCGGTACTCGGCGCCGCTGTTGGCCGAGTAGGGCGGGGTGACGCCGGTGCCGGTGTTCCGAACCGCGTCGCCGCAGCCGTCGACCGGGAGCGGCCCGACGTCGAACGCCGACGCGCTCGCCTCGCCGCTCAGAACGTGCCTCCAGTGCGCCCGATGGACCGCGCCCCAGCGCCAGCCGCTCGGGTCGGTCCCGAAGAGCCGCCGGACCTCGGCGACCGCCGCCCTCGCGGTCTCGAGCAGCGCCGCCCGAGTGCCACTCGCAAACCAGGGGACCTCGTCCGACTCGATCAGGCGAGCGGCGACGCCGCCCTGCGCCTTCACCAGCGGCACGAGCCTGGCCGGGAACCGCTCGGCGGCGACGCGCTCCTGCCAGGCGTGGAGCAGCGTCTCGAAGAAGGCGGGCGCCGGGGTGTCGAGCGTGTAGCGGTAGTCCCAGGCCCGGAGCGTCTCGACCAGCAGCCGGACGTCCGGGTCGTCGCTCCCCGCGAGCCGGCGGAGGAGCGGGGGGCAGAGACGCTCGGCCCGGCAGCTCTCGACGTCGTTCTGGAGGGCAATCATATCCTCGACGCCGACGCGCTCCTTCGCCTCGACGCCCTGCTTGATCCGGGTGGCGCGGTGGCCGCCGGCCCAGGCGCCGTAGAACGGGTAGGGGTAGTCGTCCGGCACGACCCGGTTGTTGGCGCTGGCGACGTAGCCGCGGGGCGGGTCCTCCAGCCGGGGCATCGCCTCGAACGGGACGTAGCCCTGCCAGGCATCGGCCGGCTCGCCGGCCTGCCGGTAGCCGCGTGCCTGCCGCCCCCGGACTGGCACCCGCCCGGCGCACTGATACCCCACCCGCCCGGTCCGGTCGGCGTAGCCGAAGTTGAAGACCGCGACCGACCAGTCGCGCAGCGCCGCGCGGAACGATGGCCAATCCCGGGCGCGCCCGATGGCGATGGCCGCCCGGACGTCGTCGAGGTGCTCCTGCCCGACCCACCGAAGCGAGAGCGGCGGGTCCCCGCCTTCGACGACCGACGGGAGGGTCGCGTTGACGATGGGGCCGCGGACCGTCGAGCGCAGCGTGTGGCGCTGCGGCTCCTGCGACCGGACGGCGATCTCGACCGTCCGCTCGGCGAGCCTCCGCCAGGTGTTGCCGTCGCGGTAGAGGCTCGGGTCGCTCGGGTGGACCTCCTCGACGTAGAGGTCGCGCGTGGAGGCCGCGTTGTTGGTGAGGCCCCAGGCGATATCGCCGTTGGCGCCCCACCAGAGCCCGGGGACGCCCGGATGGCCCGCCCCGGCCGCGTCGTCCTCGGGCCCGTGGACGGCGTACTCGTACCAGCTCGAGGGCAGCCAGAATGCCTGGTGAGGGTCGCTGCAGAGGATGGCCCGGCCGGTCGTGGTGCGGCGCCCGGCGACCGCCCAGTTGTTGCTGCCGGTGGCGTCGCCCATGCCGGCGACCAGGTCGGTCGGCGCCGGGAGCGGCAGGCTCTCGGGCGGGTAGGGGCTGCCCGGCGGGATGATCCGCTCCTCGGGCGCCTCCGGCGTCAGGTACGCCGCGCGCAGCTCCTCGGTCGGCAGGAGACGGGCGGCCTCGGCGACGACCAGGTTCTCCAGCCTCCCATTGAGCGACCACCACATCCCGCGCAGGATGGCGATGACGTCGCGCGGAGAGAAAGGCTCCGGCGAGTAGTCGAGCAGCGCGAACTCGATCGGGAGGTCCGAGGCGCAGACCTCGATCTGGCGGTTGATGCCCCGGACGAACGCTTCGAGGATGCCGCGTGTCCCCTCGTCCGTGCGCTCGACCTCGGCGGCGGCGATGACGTCGATCCCGACCGTTCGGTGGAGGAGGTCGCTCTTGACGTAAGCCGGGCCGAGCACTTCGGCCTGGCGGCCGAGCGCCCGGCGGCGGAGCCGGTCCATCTGCCAGAGGCGATCCTGGGCCATCGCGAAGCCCAGGCCGAAGTACAGGTCCGGAGTGGTCCCGGCGTAGACGTGCGGCACGCCGGCCCGGTCGCGCAGTATCTCGACCGGGCCGGAGACCGCCGCGCGCAGCCGGGCCTCGGCTGGCGGCAGGCGCCGTTTCAGATAGGCGTCCCCGGCCGCGTCGAGCTCGGCCCGCGTGACGCCGGCCGCCCGGCAGACCTCCTCGACGCTCCGCTCGCCCCGCAGGGCAGCCAGAAGGGCACCCTCGTCGATCATCGTCCTCTCCTCACGCATCACCTGTTACTGGGTGCGGCGCTGCTGCGCCCGACCGTGCTCGCTTGGCGAGGCACGGCCCGCCATGCCAAGGGCGTTGACTCCGCCGGCCACGATCACCAGCCCGGCCAGAGCGCGCACCTCCCGAATCCCAACGACGTCGGCCAGGGCTCCACCCGCGGCCATCGAGACCAGGCTGCTCAAGTTGAACGTTGCCGTCAGCACCCCAAAGACCCGGCCTCGCAGGGCATCCGGCACGATCACCTGGAGCAGCGTGCGCCGGGCGATGCCGCTGGGGGCGAGGGCCGCGCCGATCAGCACGCTGAGGACGGCGGCGCTGGCGAAGTCCGGCGTCAGGGCGAAGAGCACGTGGCCCAGGCCGTTGGCCAGCATCCCGCCGGCAAGCAACCACCCCGCCGGCCACCGCTGCCCCAACAGCCCGGCCAGCAGCGACCCTCCCAGCATTCCGGCCCCCGAGGCCGAGATGAGGTACCCTCCCGCCTCCGGCGGCAGGCCGAGGGCACGGGACGTGAAGACCGGCGACAGTGCGACGATGGAGCCGAGGCCGAGGCCGCGACACGCGTCGATGACGACGAAGCTCCGCACCGCCCGCCGGGAGAACGTGAAGCCCAGGCCGTCGGCAAAGGCTCGGCCAAGGTTGAGGTCGACGGATCGGGCGCCGAACACGACAGGGCGGTCCCGTGGCGCTGCGGCGGCAACGCTGGCGGCGGAAGCCAGGAATGAGACTCCGTCGAGCAGCAAGGCCATCCCGGGCCCCCAAAGCCCGACCACCAGGGCGCCAAGGGCCGGACCGACTAGAACCAGAACCTGCCGTGACGTGGTCTCCAGGGCGTTGGCGGCGACGAGCTTCTTCTCTGGAACCAGGTTCGGGATGGTGGCCTCATACGCCGGGCCGAAGAGGAGGCCGAACACGCTCAACCCCGCCGCCGCCCCGAAGGCGAGGGGCAGGGGAGGCAGCGTCGCCAGGGCAAGGGTGAGAACTGCCCGCGCCACGTCGCAGCCGATCATGGTGCGCCGACGGTCCCAGCGGTCGACCAGCACGCCTGCCAGGAGGCCGAGGACAGCCGCCGGCAGGGCCTGGGAGAAGCCCATGGCGCCTACGGCCAGGCCCGATCCGGTCCGCTGGTAGGCGAAGACGAGCAGGGCGATGCTGGCCAACCAGTCGCCAGTCGTGGAGACAGTCTGCCCCAGCAACAGGAGCAGGAAGCGCCTCTCACTGAGCAGGCTACGGTAGCTCACAGTATCACCCCGGGCCATTATCGCACCACTCGATCGATCGCTCAAGCCTGTGCCAGCCTGCGCCAGGCCGGACGCCGACGGGCTGCCTGCGTATCTGTCACCTCAAAGCATCTTGACGAGCGCTGGCCCAGGGGTTAAGCTGGTGGCCGGATCACGGGCGAGGTGACGAACGGATGGGTGTCTCCGCGTCGACGTCCCGGTTCTCACCGACGAGGAGACCGCCATCGTCGCGAGGCGGCTGCGGGAGGTGCTTGGGGGAGGAAAGTAAGGGGCTGACCTACCCTCTATCCTGCTCATCGCGCCCTATCCTGCGCATCATGTGAATCGCCGTTGAGGTAGATAAGCGTGGACAGTCGAGAGCGAGTGTGCAGGGCGATCCGCTTCGAGGGCGTCGACCGGGTGCCGGTGATGCACGCGGTCCTGCCGGCCGGCTGGTATCGGCACGGGAAGGCCCTGCACGACATCCTGCGCCAGTACCCGCGCGACCTCGCGGCCCGGGCCGAGGCGGCGCTGGACGACCGAGCCGGGGGCGGCGCCACCTTCGGCTACCAGGCCAGCCGGGAGCTGTCGGACCTCTACCCGGTCGTCGACGACTTCGGCTACCTGGGCGCCCGCAGCTTCCAGCTCGGCGTCGTCGGCGTCGCCGGCCGGTCGATGGACGAATGGGGCTGCGTCTGGGAGCGGCTGGATCCGGGCATCGTCGGCCAGGTCGTCGAGCACCCGCTGGCCGATTGGGCCGAGTTCGAGCGCTACCGCTGGCCCGACCCGCGGGCCTACTGGCGGTTCGACCTGCCGTCGCTCCGAGACTCGCTGGCGAAGGCGCGCGCCCAGGGCAAGTACGTCGTCGCCTACGCGGGCAACCTCTTCGAGCTAATGCAGTGGCTGCGCGGCTACGCCCAACTGCTGATCGACGTCGGCGAGGACCTCGGGAAGGTCCGCGCGCTCGCCGAGCGCGTGACCGACTACAACCTGGCGACGACCGAAGCCTGGCTGGAGCTGGACGGCGACGCCATCGGCTTCAACGACGACTGGGGCACCCAGCGGGCGCTGATGATTAGCCCGGACCTCTGGCGGCGAATCTTCAAGCCGTTCTACCGGGCGATGTTCGACCGGGTCCACGCCGGCGGCCGGCACGTCCACTTTCACACCGACGGCAACACCATCGACGTCCTCCCCGACCTGGTCGAGCTTGGTGTGGACGTCGTGAACCTCCAGCTCTCGGCGATGGACCTGGAGGCGACCGCCCGGGCCATCGCCGGCCGGGTCTGCCTTCGGACCGACGTCGACCGCCAGTACGTCCTGACCCGGGCCAGCCCGGAGGAGGTCACCGCGTACGTCCGCCGGCTGCTCGACCTGTTTGGCGGCCCGCGGGGCGGGCTCATCGCCTGTGGCGAGATCAACTCCGACTCCCGTCTCGAGAACGTCGCCGCGATGTACGAGGCGTTCGAGCGCTACGGGCGGTATTGATACCGGCAGTAACTTCCCGGCAGAAGGAGGAAACACGCTCTATGGCCAGCGCAGACACCGTTTCGACTATCCTGGCGCGCCGAAGCGTCCGCGTCTACGAGCCGACGCCAATCCCCGACGACGACCTGCGAGTCATCCTCGAAGCGGCGCGGCAGGCGCCCTCGGCGGCCAACCGCCAGCCCCTGCACTTCGTCGTCGTCCGCGACCCCGAGCAGAAGCGCCGGGTCGCCGACGCGGCCGCCCAGCAGCACTGGATGGCCCGGGCCGGCGCCATCGTCGTCGCCGCCGGCTTCCCGGCCCGGAGTGCCAAGTGGTACGCCGTCGACGCCGCCATCGCCCTCCAGAACCTGATCCTGGCCGCGACCTCGCTGGGCTACGGCACCTGCTGGGTCGGCGCCTTCACCGAGGCGGCCATCAAGGAGATCGTCGGACTGCCCGAGGAGGCCCGGGTCGTCGCGCTGACGCCCGTGGGCCACCCCGCCGAGCGCCCGGCCGCGCGGCCCCGCAAGAGCATCGCGGAGCTTTTCTCCCTGGACCGGTACGGAGAGGACCCGGCACGCGCCTTGCATCTATAGACAGGAGCCGGCACGGCTCTTGCTCTTCGCCTTCCAACCCGGGCCATCCCCCTGGAGGCACCTGCCGCGAGAGCTGGCAGGGCCGCGGGTCAGAGAAGGCGGGCGCACGTGGAGAACGGGCGGCGCTCTCGACGCTATCGCTTGCGGTCGGTCAAGAACGAGACGGCCAACGTGGCCGCTTTCGTCATCGTCCTCGTGCTGCTGGCGCTGGTGGCCGCCGTCATCTACTCGGGCGTGGGCACCTCCTTGCCCTCCGGCTGAGCCCCGGCTGACCTCGAAATGGCTGGCCCACCCGGGTTGCCCCCAAAATCTCATTCATCGCGCCCCCTAACGCTCCGATACTCGAATGAAGACGCCCCGGTTTGCGCGCTCGACCGACGCGGGGGTGAACCGACGATGCCAGGGCTAACGGCGGAGCCGACGGCAGGGCCGAGAAGCGGCTCACGCGGACAGGCGCTCGCGGAGTTCGCCCTGCTGGGGCCGCTCCTGCTCTTCCTGGTCCTCGTCACCGTCGACTTCGGCCGGATGTTCTACGAGTACGTCGCGGTCGTGTCGGCCTCGCGAGTCGCGGCGGAGATCGCCGCGGACAATACCAAGAGCGACGCGGATGTCCAGTACGCGGCGGCACAGGAGGCCGGGCCGACCCTGGCCACCCAGTGGTCCCTGGCAACCGTGGTGAGCGGAAGCCACACCCCGGGGGAGAACGTCGTCGTGACCGTCACCGCGACCTTCAAGCCGCTGACGCCCGGCATGTCGGGACTCCTCGGGGGAGACGTCCAGTTGCGCGGCGTCGCCGCGGCGAGGAGCTACCAGCCGGGGCCCCAGTAGCGATGCTGCCGTGCCAGCTCGAGGCACTCAGGGAGCGTTGCGACGGCGAGGAGCTAGCATTCCGTGGAATCCGTGGAACGACCCGCCCGGCGAGCAGAGTGCGGGCAGTCGCTGGTCGAGTTCGGCCTGATCCTGCCCGTCCTGCTGTTCGTGACGGTCGGGCTGATGGACGCCGGCCAGGCCATCTTTGCCTACAACTCCGTCGTCCGAGCCGCTCGGGAGGGCGCCCGCTACGGCGCCGTCTACGGCGGGTCGCAGCACCCCGAGTTCCCCTGGGCACTCGACGGCCCGGCGAACGGCAACACGCCTGGGACCTACTCCGGAGACCCCGGGCCTCTGCCTCTGACGGCCGGCGGCCTGCCCACCATCGTCGGTGCGGTGGTCAGAGGGGCGACGGGCCTGGATGCCAAGGAGCTGACCGTGAAGGTGGAGTGCCCGAGCAATTGCACGGCGCGCTCGCCGCTGATCGTCACCGTC
>Ga0315280_10010589_pt1 | contig 11532 bp, 12 predicted proteins | sample YL17G06_40_MG_FD_203697 | JGI IMG/M metagenome (GOLD analysis project Ga0315280, IMG submission 203697) | Sediment microbial communities from Yellowstone Lake, YNP, Wyoming, USA - YL17G06_40 | ecosystem: Environmental > Aquatic > Freshwater > Lake > Sediment | place: USA: Wyoming | collected... | reverse complement strand
ACGCGTCTGGGCTCATCATCAGTGTTAGCCTTGCGGCTTGTTTGGCTTAATGGCCGATGGGAGGAATTATGGACAGCAAAACCTTTGGCAGCTTGAAAAATCTACCTACAAACGTGAAGCACACCCGACTGGACACACCCTCCGAAAATTGATTGCAGACACCTGTAATGTCAATAAAATCGTAGAATTTGAAGACAGCAAGCTGTATCCCGATGCCAACGTCCCCATAATATTACTTCTGCTAAGAAAAATTTCTGATAAATGCGTTACAAAGCACCTCTATATAAAAGGGAAGGGTGGTTTACGCAGAAAGCTAAGCAAAATGGACAACACAAATGATCCCTCCATTCGAGTATCTAATCTGTCTGGCACGGCTTGCGCTTCAGCAAATTGGATGCTGATACCTGAGAGTAGAACAGATCTGTTGTTGAAGATCGAGTCGGCTGGCATTTCTCTTAGTAAGTTGCCGATTCAAATTCGATTTGGGGTCGCTACCGGCGCTGACGACGTATTTCTTTTAAGAAACGTAGAGGATTTGGATCCACAATTAGTACTCGCTGAAAGTCGTTTTCTAAATGATATATTCGTATTTGAATCTTCGGTTATAAAACCTGTTTTACGTGGACGCCATATTATGGAATATACTGCACCGGAGCCTAAAACGCGATGCATATTTCCTTACAATAATGATAGTGGGGTAATCTCCGAAAATGTGTTTCGTACAGAATTTCCTCGTACATATAGTTATTTATTGCGCTGCCGAGAACGATTGAATTCTAGGAAATCAAGATACACACAACCCTGGTATGCATTTAGAAGCGAAGACATTGGTCAGATAGTACGAAGTCCAAAGCTCGTCGCCAGCGTCGTTAATTCTGGAGGCGGGTTTACCATAGACGAACACAGCCATATTTTGTGCAACAATAGTGTTGTTGTCTTGTGCCCCAATGAAAATTTCATAGACATTCACCTGCTGCTCGGCATTCTTAATAGCAGCTTATTTAAGATGTGGATTCAACATTCTATGCCACCTTTGGGGTCAGGCTGGTATTGTTATCGTATCAACATACTTGCCAGATTTCCAATTCCTGTGGCTCAATCCGGACCAAATAAAGAGCTGTCTTCTGAGATATCTGACATGGCCTGCAAACTGTTGTGCAGGAAATTTGACGAGGAGAACCATCCCGAGATCCTATCTTCAATTAACCTTAAAGTCAATAAACTATATGGAATCTCGGAACTTTCAGCAGACGGACAATTGTGTCAGTAGCAACACTATAAATGCAGCTTATGTGGCTTATTACTAATGCCCTTTTTAAGAATAGTTGAGCAATCCCAATCGTACCTTCAAGCGTGACATAACTCTATTGGCTTGAACCTTCAAAACAGGATAGTTATTATCCAATATACTCCCGCGAGGATCTTTAGTGGCAAGTTTTTTACATAACTTGTTTGTAGAGAGCGAGTTATGGAAGACAAAAATGGAGGCGGGGGGATTCGAACCCCCGTCCCGAGATGCTTCAAGACAAGCTTCTACATGCGTAGTCGCTTTATTGTTTTTTTTCGCCTCGCCAAGCGCCAGGCGACAGGCTCTTGACTTAGCTATTTCGGGATAGGTCTTACCGGGCCGGCCCGAACAACCGGCCCAGAGCAGCCTGCTGTTTGACGCCCTTACCTGACCCACAGGCAAAGTCAGGCAGGACGGGCTGCCAGATTAGGCAGCCAGGCGCAACTGATAGTTGCCACTTAAGTTTATTGCCGGATGATTAGCCAGGCCAACCGGCGTCCTGGGCACGCAACCTGTCAATCTGCTATCCGGTCGAAGCCTTTCGCCCCCGGATTCAATTTTTAGACACAGATTTACACTGATTAACACCGTTTATTAAAGACTTGGATTCCTGCTTTTCCGACAGACAGTATCAGGACACGTCGCAGGAATGACAAATCTCCATCGTGTTCTTGTTAAATCAGTACGCTGTAGTCGGATTTAGTCAATAATCGTTCATTTTGATAAGCATATACATTATATCGTTTGTTACGCCAAACGGCAAAAAAAGTTTATTTTTGGCCTATTTTTTCACATTTACAATGTTTTTGGGTAATTCGTCCGAAAAAATGAGGGGAAAATGAAAAAATGCTTGACTTTGCCACTGATATTGGATATACCTATGTTTCACAAGCGTAGCGGTACAGCTGAGGGAAATTGTGTGCTGAAAGTCCGGCATTTAATGCCTGGCGAAGTATCTATTGTTTATTCGGAGGGTAGAATATGAAGAAACATAAGAATCTGTAACGACTGTACATACATTTTCTCTAATTTAATTTTTGAAGAGGACTAAAATGGTTAAATCAAAAATATTTATGTTCAAATCGCTTACGATCGTGAGCTTCCTGATGTTGATCGAACTGGCAAACCCCGCTTGGGCTCTGGAGACATTTACAGCAACCTGTGCACGCCCCCAGAGGGCTGGTCATATTACCTTAGAGCTTTCTCATAACAGCAACCCACCTCAAGGCGAGTGGGGTGTGTGTACTTCGACGACAGAAATCCCTGCAGGGATATCGGCCGAACAGAAAGCCGCTCTAATCGAGGCCCAAATTAATAGAGATTGCCCAGGCTTTAATGTTGTGCGTCGGGGAGCAACATTGACAATCAGTAGCAAAGAACCCTACCCTAATACTCGTATCCGGTACGCGGAAGACTCGACCGGTGAGGTTTTTCTGATGGACGACCCCTGTGGAATCGGTATCCCAGTCAAATACGTGACAAAAGCATCACTCCAGGGCTCCTGCATGGGCGGCTTGGCAACCTTCGGCGAAAACGGTGTCAGCGAAACCGTGATGACCGCCGGAAAGACAATTCCGCAGATTTATGCCGAGTGGCAATCATTGTTTGGGGAAGGGACTGTAACTCCGGACGGGTTCCAACTTCCGAAACGGCAAACTGTATCGCGTAGTTTCATGTTTGAAGTGACTGACCCAGGTCTCACGATTAAAGTTACCCAAAAAGAGATTGAAATCATCCCCACGGTCACACAGTGGGGTCTGATTGCGATGGCTGGACTGTTGGTGACGGTTGGGGCGATTGTGATTGTTCGGCACAGACGGCGGGTTGCGGCATAACTACACCTGACGCTATTTAGCCGGAAAAAGGCGTTTGAGACACAGGCAAAGGGGGAAAGGTAAAGTCTCTGCCTGGTCCCTATCAATCAACGACGGCAAAAGGGGCGTCAACATCAATGAGTCACAAGAAAAAACGGCGGTATAGACGGTTCACGGTTGACGGTTCAAAGGAAAAAGCCGGGAGAGAGGAAAGGAAATCTGTTTTTGAGTTTGCAGCAGGATGGAAGTCTCGACATCCTGTCTTTGCGTTCTTGTTTGTTTTCGGCGTTCTGATGGGCGTATTTTATGCGTTTGCGATATTTACGCCGTTTTATAAGAAGCACTTTTTGGTTTCGTATCTTCCTTTCAATGCCAAAGTATCGGGGGCGATATTATCGCTTCTTGGCCAGGATATAACGGTCGCAGGTAGGACCATTTCTTCGCCTGATTTTTCTGTCGAGGTTTATTCAGGATGTGACGGCATTGAGCCGATTGCTTTATTCGTTTGCGCTGTTCTGGCGTTTCCAGCAGCTTTTTTGAGGAAGATTGGGGGTATTATTGCCGGAACGTTACTTCTGGCAATTCTTAATTTCGTAAGAGTTGTCAGTCTTTTCTTGATTGGCGTTTATTTCCCCAAAGCATTTCTTATAATGCATCTTGATGTCTGGCAGGCCCTGTTCATACTTTTTGCCGTTATATTTTGGATTCTGTGGCTGCGATGGGCGACGCAAAGTCAAATACCGGCACAACAGGTTTTAAGCTAATTCAAAAGAAACAAGTCATAAGGTTTTTCTGCGTATTCATAGTTATCTATGGGCTACTAATGTTTCCCTGGCCCGGTTTGGGGGCGGCTTATTCAAAAATTTACAGGGCAGGTGCAGCTTTTCTGTTTAAATCGTTTGGCTCCAAGGGCACTGTCCGTTTCGAGGAACCAAGCGAAGATGAATACGACACAAAGATTGTCTTTTATAGTCGAGACCAAGTAAATCCGGCTGGGAAGATGGTCCCCATCGGGTTTATAAATCATAACAGCCGGCGCTCCGGCTACATATACGTAGCATTTCTCATTGCTTTGATACTTGCCACTCCGATTAGCTGGAATCGCAAAGGATGGGCATTATTGTGGGGGATGATTTTGATACATTGTTTTATCGTTTTGAGCCTGGCGATTTGGATTCTTTACGGTTTTAACAAAGAGCCGCTCTCTCTGGTTTTGTTAAGTCCATTCTGGAAGCAGGTTTTACTTCTTACGATTGACGTGTTTGTACGTAATTTGACGTTTGGCTTTATTGTCTGCGTGTTTATATGGATTCTTGTTTCATTTCGCCGAGAGGATTGGACGAGAATTCTGGCGCGCAAAAACTGCCTATCATAGGGTTTTTGGACGATGGGCATACCCTGCATTATCGCGGCACAGTCGGTTACTATCTAATTTTGGCCAGGGCTTTTATTTGCTCTTCTGAGAGTGAGCGGTCGTAGAAACGGAGTTCATCGATTATGCCTTTTGCTGCGACGTTGCCAGGTCTGGCGCCGATCCACAGGGGCTCATTATTTACGGGTAATTTGCCGGCTAACTCAGCCTGGCCATCGAGTGCGCCATCGATATAGAGTTTGATTGATTTGCCGTCATAGACCTCGGCGATATGGTGCCACTTGTTATCATTGATTACTTTTCGGCCATCGAGCCTATCCTGGTAGTTCCACATTACGGTTACAGGGCCTGTCATCTCCACCCAGATATCGACTCGTCTGCCGGGTCCTTCTTCCGGCCATTGGATGCCGTCTTTCCAGATGATGTAATGATAATCATAGGTCTGCTCAAGTTTTGCCCAGACGGAGACAGTGAAATTTGGAGCGTTGAAAAATTCTTCATGCGGGATAACAACATATGCTTCGCCATTAAACTGAATTGCCTTTCCCCATTTTCCGTCAACCCACTTGAGGTCTGGCTGAACAATCGCGTGATTTTCTCCGACAGCATTCTTTGCAATTCCACCCTTTCCTTCATCAAAGTTCCAATAGCCCTTTAGTCCTTCGCTTTTGCCGGCTTCGCCAACTGTTTTGCAGCCTGCGATAAATGCAGACAAGGTTAATGTCATTATCACGACACGGCTTGTCATTTTGTTAATCATTTTTGAATCCTTTCACGAATGACCTCTGTTTGTTTTTTTCGTATTGTGCTTATGATAACGCCGGCTATGGTGCAAGGCCAGCAAAAATTGCGATTTGGAGAAGGATTTCGGGAAGGAGGTTTCCGTTATTTAGGCTGCGCAGGGCGAGAGTTTGGTTTTGACAGAGATAAAGGTTTGGGTTATTATTGTTTAGCCCAAGACCGGTAGGCATCACCTACTATATAAAGTGATCGGTAATAAGATTTCGTTTGTGATGTCCACTATCAATAGTATAAAGAAAAGGAAACTGAATGCCCGCCAATATAGCGCACATGCTTATCGCCCATAAGGCGCTGCAAAAGCTGAAAGCAAAAGGGATTGCGGAATTCACGGAATTTGCCGAGATGTTAGATGATGATTCGAGGGACAAAAACTGCAAGACATACGTGAACCTCGGAAGTATGGGGCCGGACCTTTATTACTACAAAAGCTTGGCCCGCTCCCTCAAGGATATGCTGGTAGAAGGTTTTGTGCAGGCAATAGGAGTAACGCCGTGGTCGTATCATCTGCACTCACACAGGCCGAATGAGTTTCCCTTAAAGTTGGCCGAGATTACGTTCAGCGACGCGATAAGGAAAAAGGGGAAAATTAAACTTTATGATGATGATATCAGGAAGCTGGCATATATTGCAGGACATCTGACGCATATTGCCGCCGACCAGATTATCCACCCTGTAGTCAACAGCATAGCCGGTCCTTACTACCGCGACGGGGCCAATCGTACAAAGCACCGCGAGTGTGAGGTCTTTCAGGACTACTTTCTCTATGAGGAGGTCTATCGTCTGGAGGAAAAGAGCGGGCCAAAGTATGATTTCTTCAAGCAGGATTTTCGCGTGTGGGCCGACTGTGTGAGGGGACGAACCTTCCGGAACGCCGAGGATTGGTTCCGCTACTTTTTGCAGCGGGGATTTGTGGAAACGTACGGGACGGGGCCATCGGAAGATGATGTTGAGGACTCTATTGATAACCTGCTGCTGGCGCTGCGAGTCTGCCGGACATTCGGGCCTTATAAGAAAGCAGCGAAGGACTACAAAAAGGACAAAGAAGATTCGACGATGTATCAGCAATACATCAAGGACGTTGATTACATCAAGTACTACCGGCTGGCGGTGGAGCTGGCGGTGATTTATCTGATAGCCCTGTATGAGGTGTATTTTGTGCTCAGAGAGGGAAAGGATTTCACCAGGCGGCACAAGCAGCGATTCCTGCGGATTGTCAGCGGTGCGGACCTATCCTGCCCGCTTGAACAGAATATATTCGAGAAGGCATCTATCGCGCTAAAGAACAAAACAAGTATGACAGCGGTCATCAAAAAGCATTCCTCGGGGCTGTTGACTAAAACAAATTTTTTGACGGCGAACCGGATATTCAAGGCCGCGAGCGACGGTGACATCGTAAAAGGATAACGGGCACGACCGGGAAAAATTTCCAGAGATACCTTTGGAAGGACATCTCCTATCGGATATAATTGAGGAATGGATTTATCGATTGTCATACCGGCGTTTGAAGAAAGTAAGAAGATAGCACGGGACGTTGAATCGGCGGCAAAATTTTTAGAAAGCAACCATCTTGCGGGCGAGATTATAGTTGTTGACGACGGCAGCAAAGACAACACCTCCGAAGTTGCCGAAAGCGTTAAAATCCCTCCACAAGTGATTCGCAGGGTCATTCGCTATCAAAAACATCACGGCAAGGGTTATGCCGTCCGCAGGGGTATAATGGAGTCGAAGGGCGAATATGTGATGTTTGCCGACAGCGGCTGTTGTGTGCCGTACGAAGATGCGTTGCGAGGGTTGGAGTTATTGAAAAGCGGGCAGTGCGACATAGCTCACGGGTCAAGAAAGATGCAGGGGTGCCGTATTGGAAAGGCCCAGAGCTTATATCGGCGAATTTGCTCACGGATTTTCCACTGGTATGTAATTATCAGGATGAAAATACCCTCTGAATTAACCGACACGCAATGCGGATTTAAGATATACCGGGGCGATGTCGCACGGAACCTCTATGGCGAGAGCAGCACCGACGGGTTTGCATTCGATATAGAAATCATAATGCGGGCCCAAAAAAGAGGCTATCGCATAAAAGAGTTTCCTCTTCACTGGAGCTGCGACCGTGACAGCCGGCTCTCGCCGAGCCGGAGCGTATGGCATGTTCTCTCTGAACTGGCAACCATTAAACGGCTTCTGTCCGGCAAATGAACGTTATTTCTTAGCCCGCGAGTCTTTATATAAGCAGTTCATCTTTTTTCCAGGGGCCGAATAGCAGGATTTTGTCCTTCTTTATATCTTTGTCCCCATCCTCCGGTATGAGCATAGCAAGGACATCCGGATGGCGAGAGCAATACTGTCTAATCTCGTCCGGAGTCATAACCATAAAGGCGGTGGATAAGGCATCCGAAGTTGCGGCGTCGGCGGCAGAGGCCCAGGCGGCGAGCTTGCCTGTAACCGGCTGGGCCGTGCGGGGGTCGATGATGTGGCGGCCCTTCTTTAGACCTGATGCGCTCAAGGATTTATGCTGGAGATAAAGGTGGGCTAAAGTTTGTTTTCGATTATCGGGATTACTTAACGTGAGGGGCCAGCCCTTCATTTCGGGTGGGGCATTAAGCGCCAGGACCGAACTATACCCGCCACTAATCAGGGCAGTATTAATACCCCACTCTCGCAACAGCTCAGCCATCCGGTCAACAGCATATCCTTTGCCGATACCGCCGAGGTCAATTTGCACGGGACTGGTCGATAGCTGAACGGTATAGTCTGCCTGGTCCAGTTTTACCAGGTGCATGCCGGTATGCTTGCGGGCGAGATTCAACTGGTTTTGAGAAGGGGTGCGGGGCGTTCCGTCTTTAGCTCGCCAGCAGTTCAATAGCGTCCCAATAGTAACATCAAAAGCGCCGTTGGTTTCGTCATAAATTTTGGCGCTAAGCTGAAGACATTCGAAAGCGGGTAAGCCCAGACGCAAAGGCTTATTGGCAGGGAGATTGTTAATGCGGGAGATGTCACTATTTTCGATGAAGCGGCTGAGGTCGGCTTCGAGAAGGTTGAGTTCATCGAAGGCAGCGCGAGCGGCCTGGCCGGCATAGGGGGCATCCTCCTGCGCGATGATAACCTCAAAGGTGGCGGCCATAGCTTGATGGTAAAAACAATGCAAACCGGAGACCGACCGCCAATTAGCATCGAAAAAAGAATCTTCTGTTCGCTGCTCGGTCATTTATCGGCTCCTATTTCACAAGAGTCTCCTCGGTGCGTGTTTGCTGTTTGAAGCGGTCCCAAAGGTCTTTGGTTACATAACCTCGTAATTCAATTTGGGGACGCAATTCCATATAGGTATCGAAGAGCGGCACATATAGATTCTTTTTTCCCGGCGGAGGCAACTGGTACAATTTTGTCAGAAGCTCCTGCTCCATGGGCGGGGGTGCGATAATCAGAGGTGCAGAGACTACATCGTCAGTTACCTTATCCTGCCACCATACGTTTGTGAAGGAACGCAGATACCAGGGAAGGGGCCAATAGTCGTGCTCGGGACATATAACCTGAATAGTTATGTTACGGCCGGCCTCGTGAACCTGCGCTACTGCCTCGACTCTCTGAACGATGGCAAAGACGTCCGTAGTTGGATGAGCATAGACATAAGGATTGCGGCTGTCGGCATAGTATTTGTAGCTGCCAAGATAGGCCTGCCAGAGAAGGAGAACGGAACCGTCAAAAAGCAGGAAAAGAACAATCAGACGCGGCAGAACGTTCGGCGTCAGCCTGACCAGCGCCACCGCCCCTACACCGGCCAACAAAATCATCCCATGCAGGAAGCCCAGCATACACCAGGGAGTTTTGTATGGGAGCACAGAATACGCTACGGTCATAATGGCCGTATAGAAAGCGACGAATCTAAGCAGACGGTAGTTACCGGTGGGTAAGCCTTTCGCTGTCATCGCAACTATGAAACCGACCGCAGCCAATAAGACAATAAGTGCTTCGCTCCAGATAGGACCGTCACCATATCTGGAATAGATAAGCATTTTGAGATAGTAGTACCAGGGGTGGATATGGAGGGCATTATTGTGAGCGCGACTGAAATAAGTTGTATAAGTTCGAAAGGAATCCAAAAAACCATTCGGGTTGGCCAGAAACGATGAGTAAAACAGGCCTGAAACTATTACAGCAGCCGCAAAACCTGCAATGAAATGCGATGGTTTTATCGCCTTGACGGTACTCGGGACAGGGCCATCCTGTTGGCGAGAGAATAAGAGTGTAAGCAAAAGTGCCAGCAGCATAGAAGCGAAGGCGATGATACATGTTTCCTTTGTGGCGTGCATCAGTCCCAAAAACATACCTGCCAGCAAAATCCACCCAACGTTTTTGCTCTGAGAGTAACGATATCCGGCGGCAATTGCACCAAAAGTGAAACAGACCAGAAGCATTTCGTGGATGTAATAGCGGCTGTAAAAAACCATAGCGGGCGAGATAGCAGTCAATACGGCAGCAAAGATAGCCGCATTTGGTCCTAACCCATCGGCCACCAGCAAAAGCAGAAGCACCAGCAGCACTCCGAAAAAGACAGGCACAATGCGCAATGTGGACTCATTTACCTCGGTCAGTTTGTCGGCAGAGATGAGGTACGCCGGGATTAAAGTTGTATAATAAAGTGTGGGGCCGTGGTATTCATAGGGGTCATAAGCGTAGAGACCGTTCTCCAAAAGGTCGCCGAATTTTATGGCGTGAACCGCCTCATCGCCATGCATGGGGCGCTGCTGCAGAAACGGCAAGCGTATCGCAAGTGCGGCAATCGTCATAGCCAGGACAGTCGCACCAGTTTGCCAAGCGAGGATTCGTAACCCGTGACCCGTGACCCGTGGCTCGCAGTCTTGGGTCTTGAGTCTTGAGTCTTGGGCTATGAGCTTCATTCTACCGGCTTGCCATAAACTTCAACTTCGATATAGTGATTGAGGTCGTTGCCGTTATTGCCACTGCTGTAAAGGCGGATATAGCGGGCCCGGACGCCCTTGGCATCGATAAGTTTGCCCTCGTTGGTCTCGGTATAGTGCATATCTTTGCCGACGCCTAAACCTGAAGAGTTGTCGATATCATTGTTGAACAGGGTCCTGACATTAGTGATAAAATCAGGGTCATCGGCGACTTGGACCACCACGTCAAAATAAACGCGGGCCTGCTTATGATAATGCCAGATTATGATGGCGTATATCTCTTGGACAGCCTGAAGGTCGATAGTGACATGCTGCAGAAGGGGGCCTAACTCGACGTAACTACCATCGGCTGCTTCCTTGTCCCCATCGGTAAGCATTTCGATTTCGCCGATAATTGGTTCTTCATCGCTGCTGGATACCGGTTTGCCTGAAGCGACGTTTTTCGTTCCGGCCGGAGCGTAAAACGGCGGACGCGGTTTACCCGTTGGTTTCTCGAGATTGGCCACACGCGTATCCTGCGGTGTACCTACGAACATCGGCTTTGGCAGCTTGATTTCTATCGGGACCCAGCCGGCAGGGTGATTCACATCAAGGGTCGGCGTAGTCGGAGTCTGGGAGGGAGTTTTTGCCGTGCTATTAGCGTCTCTCTTATCAACGCCAGTCACCTGACCAGAGGGCTTAGGAGGCTGCGTGGTAACTACTTTCTTTACACCAGGGGTTTGCTTACCGGGGCTCTTCGGAGGAGGTTGCGGGGAAGACTTCTTGCAGGAGACAACAAAAAACAACGAAACTGCAAACACTACCAGAACACAAATCTTTACACTTGAACCAAGACCATTTCTCATCACTTTTTTACCTCAAAAATCCAGAATTTTGTAACTTACAAACCCTTAATTCCAGAAAAACCATCACCAATAATACAAACTAATGCGGTAATAGTACCGTATTTGCAGGTAATTGTCAAGCTCCTGCAATGTTATTTTCGCCGGCATAAGGTACGCCAGCCGTCAAAACGCCTAAATAAAAGCAGGGATTCGGTTTTGCCGAATCCCTGCCTGGATAAGACGATTCGCCAATCCTTTTCTATTTACCGCATGTCGGTTTCTCTCTATACGCTCTTGGTCGATGACATTTGAACGACCTGCGGCTGGAGGCCGGCTTTGGCAAGAATATAGTAGAGCACAAACCCAATCACAAAGGCGATAACCGGCGCAGGGTTGATGTAACCGGATATCTTTGCCTTGGGGGCGACCGTTGGAAGTATCGCCACGACAAATCCGACGGCCCAGGCGATGTAGCCGGCCCAGTTGATTCCTTTGCGAGGTCCTGCCCACTTTTTGC
>Ga0315280_10010587_pt1 | contig 11534 bp, 9 predicted proteins | sample YL17G06_40_MG_FD_203697 | JGI IMG/M metagenome (GOLD analysis project Ga0315280, IMG submission 203697) | Sediment microbial communities from Yellowstone Lake, YNP, Wyoming, USA - YL17G06_40 | ecosystem: Environmental > Aquatic > Freshwater > Lake > Sediment | place: USA: Wyoming | collected... | reverse complement strand
GCAAGCATCACGAGGGGTTGATTGCCCTCAGCGCCTGCCTCCAGGGAGAGATCCCCTACTTTCTGGCCGTCGGGGAGAAAGCCAAGGCCCGGCAAGCGGCGGAAGAACTGAAATCCATCTTTCCCGACCGGCGGTTCTTCTTGGAACTGCAGGAGAATAAGATCGCCGAGCAGAAAAAAGTGAATGCCGGTTTGTTGGAGATTTCCCGGGACCTCTCTCTTCCTCTGGTGGCCACGAACGATTGTCACTACCTGAGAAAAGAGGATGCCAAGGCCCATGAGATCCTGCTCTGCATCCAGACCGGGAAGACCCTGCGCAATCTGGACCGGATGAAATTCTCCACCGAGGAATTTTACTTTCGTTCAGCAGAGGAAATGGAGGCTTTGTTCGATTACTGCCCCGAGTCCCTGCAGAACACTGTGGAGATCGCCGAACGCTGCAACCTGGAGCTGAACCTAAACAAGCTTCAATTCCCGCGCTTCCACGTGCCCGAGGGACAGACGCTGGACAGCTTCTTGGAGAAATGCGCCCGGGATGGGCTGGAGCAGCGTATGGCCGAGGTCCAGGCCAGGGGAGGGGACCGCTCCCTGTCGCCGGAGGCTTATCAGCATCGTCTACAGGAAGAGCTGCGGATGATCCAGAGGATGGGTTTTGCCAGCTATTTTCTGATTGTCTCTGACTTCATCCACTATGCCAAAGGAAAAAATATTCCAGTCGGTCCCGGGAGGGGGTCGGCCGCTGGATCCTTAGTGGCCTATTGCTTGCGAATCACAGAAATCGACCCCCTGGCGAACGGGCTGCTCTTCGAGCGCTTCTTGAACCCTGAGCGCATTAGCCCCCCGGACATTGACATTGACTTCTGCATCCAGGGACGGGAAGAGGTCATCCAGTATGTAAGAAACAAGTACGGTGCCGACCGCGTAGCCCAGATCATCACCTTCGGCAAGATGCAGGCCCGGGCAGTGATCCGCGATGTTGGCCGGGCCCTGGACATGCCTTATGGGGAGGTGGACAGGATCGCCAAGATGATCCCGAACACGCTGAACATCACCTTAGAGGATGCGCTGCAGCAAGAACCCCGTTTGCATGAACTTGCCAGGAGCAACCCCGAGGTGCAGAAGCTTCTGAGCTTGGCCAAGGCTCTGGAAGGGTTACCGCGTCATGCTTCCACTCATGCCGCGGGGGTAGTCATCTCCAGCACCCCCCTCGTAGAGGTTGTCCCTTTATACCGAGGACAGCAGAATGAGATTGTGACCCAATATGCGATGAACGACATAGAGAAGATCGGGCTGATCAAGTTCGATTTCCTGGGCCTGAAAACCTTGACGATGATCGAGGACGTGCGCCAGCGGCTGAAGCTTTCCCAGGAGAAAACAATAGAGGTGGGCCAAATCCCCCTGGACGACCAGGAGACTTACCGCCTGCTCTGCTCGGGAGACACTTCGGGGGTTTTCCAACTGGAAAGCTCCGGAATGAGAGAGCTGCTTATCCGATTGCTCCCGGAGCGCTACGAGGACCTGGTAGCCCTCCTGGCTCTTTACCGTCCAGGGCCCCTGAAGAGCGGGATGGTGGATGATTTCATCAAGCGAAAGCAAGGGAAAGTCTCCATGGTTTACGAGGTGCCGGAGTTGAAGGAGATCCTGGGGGAGACATACGGAGTGATCGTCTACCAAGAGCAGGTGATGAAGATCGCCAGCAAGCTGGCCAGTTTCAGCATGTCCGATGCGGATATCCTGCGGCGGGCGATGGGCAAAAAGAAGGCCGAGGAAATGGGCAAACAGAAAGAAAATTTCCTTGAAGGGGCGCAAAAAAATAAAATCCCGAGAAAAAAAGCCGAGAAGCTTTTTGACCTGATGGCCAAATTTGCCGAGTATGGGTTCAACAAGTCTCACAGCGCAGCTTATGCCTTGATCGCCTACCAGACTGCTTATCTCAAAGCCCATTACCCGGTGGAGTTCATGGCGGCGTTGATGAGCAGTGAAATGGGAAACGCCGAGAAGATCTTGCGCTACATGGGGGAGTGCCGGGAAAAGGGAATTGAGATCCTGCCCCCGGACATCACTGAAAGTCATCAAGAGTTCACGGTGGTAGGGCAGAGGATGCGTTTCGGCTTGGCAGCCGTCAAAAACGTGGGCCTGACAGCGATCCAGTCGATCCTGGAGGCCCGGGAAGAGAAAGGAGATTTTACCTCTCTGGCGGACTTCTGCCGTAAAGTGGACCTGCGCAAGGTGAACAAACGGGTGATCGAGAGCCTGATCAAATGCGGGGCTTTCGGGGCGATGGGGGCATCCCGGGCCCAGCTCCTTGCCGGGCTGGAAGAAGCCATGGAGTGGGCCCAGGACTTGGAGCGAGAGCGGACCAACCCCCAGCTGAGCATATTCGGGTCTCTTCAGCCCGCTGATAGAAGGGCGGAGCCCCCCCTTCCGGATGTAGAAGAATGGGCCGAGAGCCAACGGCTGGCCTTCGAGAAGGAGACGCTGGGTTTTTACCTCACCGGCCATCCTCTGGCCAGATATGCTGCCGAGCTGCGGCGCTTCGCCACCACAGACACCCGGCACATCCATGAGGTTGTCGATGGCCAAGAAGTCATCATCGGGGGGGTGGTTAACACCCTCAAGGAGACCAATACCAAAAAAGGCGACCGCATGGCCTTCCTCACCCTGGAGGATTTGCACGGAATGGTAGAGGTCATCGTCTTTTCGGAGACTTATAAGAACTCCGCTTTGCTGCTGAGAAGTGAAGAGCCCGTGTTTATCAAGGGCAGGGTGGATGCCGGGGAGGAAAGCCTCAAGGTGATCGCCAGTGAAATCCTCCCCTTCGAGCAAGCCGTGCGCAAATTGGCGGCCAGCGTTCACCTGCGGGTGCGCTCCGAAGGTTTGCGCCGGGAAGACTTGCTAGCCATGAAGGAGATTTTTCAAGACTGCCGGGGAAATTGCCCCTCATACCTGCATCTCATCCTGCCGCAGGATAGTGAGGCAGTCATCGCTCTGGGAGATGAATGGAAGCTAAGCTCGGAAGACCAACTCATCCGCCGGGTGCGGGACCTGTTAGGGTATGAGGCCGTAAGCTTTCAGGCCTGAAGGATAGAGGAAGGGAGAAGGGCGAAAGAGGGATGTTTGCTGTAGGTTCAAGATCCGATGGGGGGAACAGCGGATATCAAGAGCGAAGCTATCGCAACCTTCTCTTTGACCTGGGCTTGGTTTCATTTCAGGTCACGGTCAAGGAGACGGATCTTTATATCAAAGCGACTCGGGATCTCCGAGAATTGGCCCGCGATTCAGTCATCCGCCATCGGTATCATATAGAGCGGTATATTTCCCGGCATCCTGAATTTTTCAGGTCGCTGGTTCCCTTAGCCACTGCAGATTTCGCTCCCCCTATTGTCCGGGAAATGATCAGGGTGGCCCAATGTGCCGGGGTGGGGCCCATGGCGGCTGTCGCCGGGGCGATGGCTGAGTTCGTGGGAAAAGACCTCTTGCAGGAATCTCCGGAAGTTATTGTGGAGAATGGGGGGGATGTCTTCCTTCGTTCCTCAAGGGAATTGAAGGTGGGCATTTTTGCGGGGAGTTCCTCTCTCAGTCTCAAAGTGGGCCTGCGGGTTCCTGTCGCCGACCATGGATGGGGAGTTTGCACCTCTTCGGGGACCGTCGGCCCTTCTTTGAGCTTTGGCCGGGCCGACGCGGTCTGCGTCTTCTCTTGCTCTGCCTCGCTGGCGGATGCCGCAGCCACGGCCATCGGAAACGTCGTCGGATGCCCGGACGACCTGTCCAAAGGTCTTCAGAAAGCAAGGACGATTGCAGGCCTCATCGGGGTCGTCATCATCATCGGGGATAAGCTGGGCGCCTGGGGTGGAGTGGAGCTCGCAGAAATTTAATCAACGTTCAACCCGGCGCGATCGTATCCGCTCACCGCGGAAAGGGCAATGAACGCCGGGATAAAAAAATCTGAACGAGATAACCGAGACAAATTTTGGATAAAAAATCTTACCAGAGAGATAACGTTCATCATGAAACTGGGAGTCATCGCGGATACCCATCTCAGGCAGGCTACCCGGGAGCTTGAAGAACTAATGGCCGGGCCATTCAAGGACGCGAAAATGATCATCCACGCGGGGGATATTACCGAACTTGGCGTCCTGGATGCCTTCGGGGAAAAAGAGATTCTGGCGGTGTGTGGGAACATGGACTCACCGGGCGCGCGCAGGCAGTTGCCGACCCAACGCATCTTCCAAGCGGGAAAGTTCAAGATTGGACTGATCCATGGGTGGGGCAGGCCGCAGGGGATCGAGGAACGAATCCAACGGGAGTTCGATGGGGTGGACTGCATCATCTACGGCCATACCCATGCCCCCTCCCAGAACAAGCGAGAAGGAGTCCTTTTCTTCAACCCCGGGGCTTTTTATGGTGATTTTTCCCTTCCGGGGAAGAAGAGTATCGGCCTGCTATATTTGGGGGAGGAGATGGCTGGGCAGATCATCTACTTATGAATGAAAGAGCAAAAGGAGTCGGGCAAAATGGAGCTTCTCTGGGCCCCGTGGCGCATGGATTATATTCTTGCCAGTCGTAAAGGACGCAGGTGCATTTTTTGTCCGCTGGACGGTCAGACTGATGAACAAAGGCTCATCTTATATCGAAGCCCTCTGGCCTTGGTGATGCTTAACCGCTACCCTTATTCCTACGGGCACCTCATGGTAGCGCCAATCAGGCATCTCAGAGACCTGAGCAAGTTAGAAGCAGAGGAGATGAGCGAAATCTTCCAAAAATTGGGACAATCGATCAACATTCTGAAAGAGGCTTTCCATCCTAACGGATTCAATGTGGGCATGAATTTGGGACGGGTGGCCGGGGCGGGCATTCTCCACCACCTCCATTTTCATATCATCCCCCGCTGGAGGGGAGATAACAATTTCATGCCCACGGTGGCAGACATCCGGATCATCCCCGAACATTTGAGCCACACCTACGGGAAAATCCTCCCTTATTTTGAAAAACTTAAAAACCAGGGGGAAAAGCCATGAGCCTATTGAAGGGGATCTTTCTTGTCCTTCTCCTGGCCGCGGGCATTGGTTTTGCCATTCAGAACGGTCAACCGGTGGCGCTGCGATATTATTTCGGCTGGGTTTCCATTCCTCTGCCCCTTTTCCTTTGGGCCTTTTTTTCTTTCTTCCTCGGTCTGATCATCGCCGGGTTGATTGCCTCCCTGACAAAGGTCAGCCTCCATTCCGGAATCCGTCAAGAGAAGAAAGCGATTGCGGAATTAGAACGCAAGCGCAACGACCTGAAGGCTGGCCGCTCAACCCGCTGATCTCTGCAGCGCCCCGATAGGGTCAGGGTCAGTGGTTAGTGTAAGTATTAAACAATTTACTGACACTCCCACTGGCACTTACACTACTTCTCAGGGGGCTGTTATTTCTCGATCTTGGCGTAGGGGACGGGATACCCGGCCGCCTCCAGCGCTTTTTTGATGGGCTCGAAGTAGAAAGTCTTCAGCTTAAAGATCACGACCCGTTTGCCTTCCTCGTCGGCGGCGTCTGTGACCACGCTGACGATGTTCACATTGTGCTCTTTGATGATGCGGGCCACGTCGGCTAAGGCCCCGGGTTTGTCCTCCAGGAGGATCTCCAGGCGGCTCCCCTTCTCCTTCATCCCCATGACTTCGATGAGGATCTCCATCACGTCGTTTTCGCTGAGCATGCCCACCAGGTTGCCATCTTCGATAACGGGAAGGCACCCAATCTTGTTGTCATGAAGGAGGGTGGTTGCTTCCTCCACGGAGATGTCGGGCGAAACGGTGATCACGTTCTTTGTCATGATCTCGCCGACGGTGAGCTTATCCAGAAGATAGTGCAGCTCGCGAATCTCCAAGGAAGTGGCCGGGGAGGCCTCTGCCTTGCGGATGTCCATATTGGTCACCAGCCCGATCAATTTCTTCCCGTCGACAACCGGGAGATGACGGATATTTTTTTCCTGGAGAATTTTTTTTGCTGTGGTCATTCGTTCGTTCTTGGTGACGGTGATCACGTCCCTTTTCATCTTCTTGCTAACCAGCATATCATCACCTCCTGCCTTGGGATTTAAAGAAAGCGCATGGGAATGAAGGACATTTTATTTCAGCGAGGCCGGGGAGTCAAGAGATATTTTCGGGGTGTTGAATTTTTGCTTGGGCTGATGTAAGTTGTAATAATCTCCTCTCTATAAGGAAGATACGGTTGTGAATAGCATGACGCCCATGATCAAGCAATACCTTGAGGTGAAGGCCAGATACCCCGATGCTATCCTCTTCTACCGGATGGGTGATTTTTATGAAATGTTTTTTGATGATGCGAAGTTAGCATCTGAAATCTTAGATATTACTTTGACTTCCCGCGACAAAAATAAAGAAAGCTCCGTTCCCCTGTGCGGGGTTCCCTACCATGCCGCTTCCGCTTACATTCAGAAGCTGGTCGACCATGGGTTCAAAGTGGCCATCTGCGAGCAGATGGAGGATGCTTCCAAAGCAAAGGGGATCGTCAGGCGGGAAGTAATCCGGGTGGTCACGCCGGGGATGGTCCTGGAGGAAGAACACCTTCAGCCCAAAGCCAACAATTTCTTGATGGCCCTGGCGCTTAAGGAAGAGCGCTTCGGGGTGGCCTTCCTGGATGTATCCACGGGCGATTTCTTGGCCGCCGAGGTCAACTCCTTCCAATCCCTTCTGGATGAAGTGATGAGGATGGAGCCGAAGGAGATTCTCCTTCCCGAATCAGCCCGGGGGCAAACTCCCATCAAGCGCTTGATAAAAGCTTTTCCTGCCGCTCTTTACAGCCCCTTGCCAGAAGAAGTATTTGCCGATGGCCAATCCCGGGAGCGCATCAAAGCCTTTGGCCTCTCCTTTCCCGAAGGTCGGGAAGATGCTTTGAAGGCCGTGGGAGCCATCCTTTTCTACGTGCAGGAGACGCAGAAAGCCCAGCCGGGACACCTTTCCCAGCTGGAGCTGTACCGGGTGCAGGATTACATGATCCTGGATGAGTCCACGAAGAGAAATCTGGAGCTTTTCGAAAACCTGCAAACTCACAGCCGGAAAGGCTCTCTGTTAGGTGTCCTGGATGATACGACGACCTCCATGGGCGGAAGGATGCTGAAGCGCTGGCTCGGCTCCCCCTTGATGGATTTGGAAAAGATTGATGAGCGCCTGGACTCGGTCTCGGAACTAAAAGAAAAGGACTCTTTGCGCCAGAAGCTGCGGCAGACGCTCCGCAAGGTGCCAGACGTAGAGCGCTTATGTGCCAAAGTCTCCCTGGGCGTGGCCAATGCCAGGGACCTGGTGGCTCTGAGGTCCTCCCTCACCCTGCTGCCGGAAGTTAAGGGTCTTCTCTCTGGGCTGGATTGCCGAAACTTCCGGAAGCATCCTGAAGAACTGGATGAGCTTCCGGAAATCAGAGACCTTTTGCAGCGGGCCATCGAGGATAACCCCCCGGCCACGATCAAAGAGGGGGGCCTGATCAAGAAAGGGTTTCATCCCCCCTTGGATCATTTGCGGCAGGTGAGCTTCGAGGGAAAAAAATGGATCGCCGAACTGGAGACAAAGGAGCGCATGCGTACGGGGATCTCATCCCTGAAAGTCCGCTACAACAAGGTCTTCGGTTATTACATCGAAGTCACCAAGCCAAACCTTCCCGCCGTTCCTTCTCATTACATGCGCAAGCAGACCCTGGCCAATGCCGAGCGATACATTACCCAGGAATTGCAAGAGTATGAAACCCAGGTGCTCAACGCCGAGGAGGAGAAGGACTCCCTGGAGCACCAGCTCTTCCTGCAAGTCCTCGGTCGCGTGGCTGCGGCGGCCCCGAGGATTCAACGGATCGCCCGGGCCCTGGCGGAGATTGATGTACTCTCCGCCTTGGCGGAAGTGGCCGAGCGTAATGGCTACTGTCGGCCGCGACTGGATTCGGGCAATGCCATAAAGATTTTGGACGGACGCCATCCGGTGCTGGAGCGAATGGCGCTGGAAGAGCGCTTCGTCCCCAACGACCTTCTGATGGACAACGAAGAGAGGCAGATCCTGATCATCACCGGGCCGAACATGGCCGGGAAATCGACAATTATGCGCCAAGTCGCCCTGATCGTGGCCATGGCCCAAATGGGAAGCTTTGTTCCCGCCAAGGAAGTGCAATTGGGCCTGGTGGATCGGATTTTCACCCGGGTGGGTGCTTCCGACGACCTGGCGCGAGGGCGGAGCACCTTCATGGTGGAGATGGAAGAGACCGCGCATATTTTGGGCAACGCCGGCCCGCGCAGCCTGATCCTGCTGGACGAGATCGGCCGAGGCACGAGCACTTTTGATGGCCTATCGATCGCCTGGGCGGTGACAGAATATCTTCATGATCAATGCCCCTCGCGGCCCAAGACCTTATTCGCTACCCATTATCATGAGCTGACCGAGTTGGCCTCGACCAAGCCCAGGGTGAAGAACTTTCATGTGGCCGTGAAAGAATGGAATGACCAGGTAATCTTCCTTAGGAAATTAGTGGAAGGTTCGACGAGTCGGAGTTACGGCATCCAGGTGGCCCGCCTGGCCGGCCTTCCGGGGCCGGTCATCGATCGGGCCAAGGAGGTCCTGAACAATCTTGAGCAGGGAGAATTCACCGAGGGCGGGGTTCCCAAGTTGGCCGTTTCCCGGAAGAAAAAGGCGGTGGGGGATTCCCATCAGTTGCCCCTCTTCCAGAAGCCCCCTGACCCGTTGCGGGAAATCTTACGGGAGGTGGACCCGGACCGCCTCACCCCATTGGAGGCGCTGAATTTTTTGAGCGAGATCAAAGCTCGGCTGTCCCGGGAGACATAATAAAAACAGGCCTGGTCAACCTGACCTTTGTTTATCCCGAGCATCGCGACAAGGTTGCCAAGACAAGGAGAAAATTATGGGAAAGGTCATCATCTCTGCCGCCCTTTCCGGGGCGGCCACCCGGAAAGAACAAAATCCGTCTGTCCCGTATACTGCCCAGGAGTTTGCCGAGGAATCCTACAAATGTTGCAAAGCCGGAGCCTCCATCGTGCACATCCATGCCCGGGACCCAAAGACGGGGAATGCCACAGCCGAAATTCCTAAAATCCGGGAGACAATCGAAGCCGTACGAGATAAATGCCCCGAACTGATCATCAACATGAGCTCGGCGATTGGACCTTGGGTTACCGCAGAACAGCGCATCGCCCCCATCGTGGAAATGAAGCCCGAGTTGGCTTCGTTGAACACAAACTCCATGAACTTTGCCCTGGCTGACCACCGCAGCGGAACGATTTTCGCCGAGATCATCTTTGAGAACACCTTCAAGATGCTTGTGGATTTTGCCAAGGCCATGCGGCAGAACGGGGTCAAGCCAGAGTGCGAGGTCTATGACTTCGGGGGCATTTACAACATTCTCTTAGTGAGGAAGCAGGGCATCTTCGAGGAACCCATGCATTTTCAACTCGTCTTCGGGGTGGCCGGGGGAGTTCCTTTCACACCGATGAACATGATCCATATGCAAAGCCTTCTGCCGGCAGGAGCGACCTGGTCGGTATGCGGCGTCGGCCCGAATCAGTTTCCGGCGGCGATCATGGCCTCCATCATGGGAGGCCACATCCGCGTGGGACTGGAAGATAACACCCGCGTCCTCCGGGGAAAGACGGCGGAAGGAAGCTGGGAGCAGGTGGAGGTGGTCAAGCGGATCGCCGATCTGGCGGAACGGGAAGTGGCCACACCGACCGAAGCCAGGAAGATCCTCAACCTCATCCCCTGACAATGGCCACCGGGCGGACCCATCCGGCACTGGCAGATCTAATTTTCACCGGGAAACAGATGAGAGTGAACCCATGAGGGGGGAGTTTGGATAAATTGGCCATCTTCTCCATGTGCAAGTATTCCTTCTCGATCCCGGCAAAGTGCGCCGCCCAGAGGATGGTGGCGTCCTTCTCCTCCTGAAATTCTTTTTTGAGGAACGGAAGGGGGCGGTCCCAGCTCCAGGCGTCGATGCCCACGACTTTCACCCCCCGATCGATCAGCCAGAAGGTAGACTCTCGGCCCATCCCGCAGCCCTTCACCAGATACTCCGGTTTCCCCCAATAACGGTCCGCCCCGGTCATGATCAGGACAATATCCCGGGGCTTTATTTTATAGTGAATTTTCCTCAATGCCTTTTCCAGGTCCTCTACGGTAATCAAGGAACCATCCTTCTTCCGGCGAAAATCCAGGACCACACCGTTTCCATAACACCATTCTAAGGGGATCTGGTCGATGGTCTTTGCTTTTTTCCCCTCCGAAACGGGAGCATAGTGCCAGGGAGCGTCCAGATGAGTCCCGGAATGGGTGCTGAGAACAACCTTTTCCACCGCCCAGCCCAACCCGAGGGGGAGGTCTTCGGGAGCGCAGCCCAAAAGTTCTTGCACCGAAACCAGTCCGCCCCGATGGTCGGTGTATTCGATTTGCGGGATCATGAACTCCGGATCGCTGGGCACAGATTCAATCGGCAGGCTCAGGTCGATGAATTTGATTTTCTTATTGGGCATAGCGGTCTCCCTTTGGACGGAGAGGCTGAATTCTCGTACTCCGTTTTCCCCGGTGGGATTCGATGCGTCTGCGCATCTCGGTAATCGTTTTGCAGTAGTCCGCGGTTCCGAACAATCCCGACCCGCAGACGAATACATCTGCTCCCGCTTCGGCCACCCGCCCGATGTTCTCCACTTTGATGCCCCCGTCCACCTCTAATTCCAGGGGCCTCCTTTTTTCATCGATCCACTGGCGAAGTCGTTCGATCTTGGGGAGCATCGCCGGAATAAATTCCTGGCCGCCGAACCCGGGGTTCACGGTCATCAACAAGGCGAGGTCAGCATATTCGAGGGCTTCCTCGAGGAAGGACAGAGAGGTCGCGGGGTTGAGGGAGACGCCGGCACGAGCTCCCTTTTTCTTGATGATCGTCAGGGTCCGGTGCAGGTGCGGGCAGGCCTCCACATGGACAGTGAGGATGTCACTCCCGGCCTCGACGAAGGCCTCAATAAAATCATCCGGGTTCTGGATCATCAGATGTACATCCAAAGGCAGAGAGGTAACCCTCCGCAGGGCTTCCACGACCCGGGGGCCGATGGTAAGGTTGGGGACGAAATGGCCATCCATGACGTCGATGTGGATATAATCAGCCCCGGCCTTCTCCGCAGCCTTCACTTCCTCTCCTAATTTGCTGAAGTCAGCAGAAAGGATCGAAGGAGAAATCTTCTTTTTTCTTTTTTCACTTTTCACTTTTCACTCTTCACTGTTTTTTTCTCACCCGGGCGGCAAAGAAGCCATCCAGACGATAGCCATCATCCGTTGAGATCATTTTGGGGTAGGTGCGGAAGATGCCCTTTCCATCAACCAAAGGGTGGAGGGAGCTGGGGACGAAGGAGCGCAGGTCTTGGAGTTGAAAATCTTTCCGCATCTGCAAGAAATCTTCTACCACAGAATCATTTTCCTCCCGGGTGATTGTACAAGTACTATAGACCAAAACCCCATCCGGTTTCAAGCGGGAAGAGACGCCTTGCAAAAGGGCG
>Ga0315280_10010584_pt1 | contig 11538 bp, 6 predicted proteins | sample YL17G06_40_MG_FD_203697 | JGI IMG/M metagenome (GOLD analysis project Ga0315280, IMG submission 203697) | Sediment microbial communities from Yellowstone Lake, YNP, Wyoming, USA - YL17G06_40 | ecosystem: Environmental > Aquatic > Freshwater > Lake > Sediment | place: USA: Wyoming | collected... | reverse complement strand
CTTCGGCATTAGAGGGATAGAGGGGATGATAAAGGCAGCAACTTATGCCCGGGAGAACAGGATTCCCTATCTCGGGCTGTGCCTGGGGATGCAGGTTATGGTGATTGAGTTTGCCCGATACGTCCTTAGCTCAACCGAGCCAAACTCCACCGAGTTTGATGCCTCTACTCGCTATCCGGTGATTGACCTCCTCCCCGACCAGAGGGGCAAAAAGAACATGGGGGGCACTATGCGTCTGGGTGACTACCCGTGTAAATTGGCTGACGGCAGCCATGCCGCTATTGCCTATGGAGAGAGCTTGGTCTACGAGCGCCATAGACACCGCTACGAGTTTAACAACAAATTTCGTGCTCAGCTAGAGAAGGCAGGAATGGTGTTTAGCGGGCTATCCCCTGATGGCAGGCTGGTTGAGCTCTGCGAGCTGGCTGACCATCCGTGGATGGTGAGCTGCCAGTTCCATGCCGAATTTGGCTCCCGCCCCAGTCGCCCCCACCCGCTGTTCCGCGATTTTATCGGTGTAGCCAAGGATGTATTACGGGAGGGGGCTCAACCACCCCTCCCTCTTTCATCTTACTTTTAGAGGTTCAAAATGCAAATCTTTCTGGATACAGCCAATATTGACCAAATCAGGCAAGCCGCCAGGCTGGGTGTCATCAGCGGGGTTACCACCAACCCCACCCTGATGTCCAAGGAGGGAAAGGCTGACTATCAGGCGGTGGTCAAGGAAATCTGCTCTATTATCCCTGGACCTATCTCGGTGGAGGTGCTGGTTGAGGGGGTTAAGCCGATGATTAAGCAGGCAAGACTTATCTCTTCCTGGGCACCCAATATCGTGATTAAAATCCCAGCCACCACCGAAGGTCTGGAGGTAACCTCAGCCCTGGCCAAGGAGAATATAAAGGTAAACTTTACCCTGTGCTTCTCGCTAAATCAAGCCCTGCTCGGTGCCCTGGCCGGCGCTACCTACGTCAGCCCCTTTGTCGGCAGACTGGATGATGTCGGGCACAACGGCATGGAGGTGGTCAAGGATATTGTTGATGTCTTCCAGCATTACCAGCTACCCACCCAGGTGATTGCCGCCAGCATTCGCCATCCCCAGCACTGTGTGGCTGCCGCTAAAGCCGGGGCTCACATTGCCACCGTTCCCTATGACGTTCTGATGCAGATGATACACCATCCGCTTACTGATGTCGGTGTCGCTCGCTTCCTCAGCGACTGGCAAGGCGTCTCACGAAAATAAAAAATGGTAATAATTAAAAAATAAGGAAACAATTCGTATCTGATTAGCTTTGAGAATTGTTTTTGTAGTTATGTTAAGTGCTTATCAAGGGGGAGGTTACTATGAACATCGTAGAACTAGAAACCAAAAGTAGGGAAGAGCTGATTGAGCTAGCCAAGGGGATGGGTATCACCAGCTATAGCAACCTCAAGAAGCAAGAGCTCATCATGCGCCTGCTTCAGGCGTACGCCGAGCAACAGGGCTACATTTTCTGTGGCGGCATCCTAGAGATTACCTCTGAGGGCTACGGCTTTCTGAGGCAAAATAGCCTCCTGCCCAGCTCGGCTGATGTCTATGTTTCCCAGTCCCAAATTCGCCGCTTTGGTCTGCGCACCGGTGATATGGTTGCCGGTCAGGGTAGACCACCGAAAAATGGTGAGAAATACTATGGTCTTATCAGGGTTGAGCTGATTAACGACATAAACCCCGAGCTCGCCAAGAACCGCCCCGCCTTCGGCTCACTCACCCCCACCTTCCCCGACAAGCTAATCAACCTGGAGACCAGTCCTGATGACCTGTCCACCCGGCTGGTGAACCTTATTGCCCCCATTGGAAGAGGGCAACGAGGCTTGATTGTTTCCCCACCCAAAGCCGGCAAGACCATCCTGCTCAAGTCCATCGCCAATGCCATCACCGTCAACTATAATGATATCCACCTGATGGTATGCCTTATCGGCGAGCGACCGGAGGAGGTTACCGATATGAAGCGCTCGGTCAAGGGGGAGGTGATATCTGCCACCTTTGATGAGCCAGTGGAGAACCATACCCGGGTCGCTGAGCTGGCGCTGGAGAGAGCCAAGCGGATAGTGGAGACGGGCAAGGACGTGGTCATCCTGCTTGACGGCATTACCCGCCTCACCCGCTCCTATAACCTGGCGGTGCCCTCCAGCGGTCGCACCCTGTCCGGCGGCATTGACCCGGCCGCCCTCTACCCCGCCAAGCACTTCTTCGGCACTGCCCGCAATACCGCCGAGGGCGGCAGCCTGACCATCATCGCCACCTGCCTCATTGATACCGGTAGCCGCATGGATGAGCTTATCTATGAGGAGTTCAAGGGAACGGGGAATATGGAGCTCCACCTTGACCGCCGACTGTCGGAGCGGCGAATCTTCCCGGCAATGGATATTCAGCGCAGCGGGACCAGGCGGGAGGAGCTTTTGCTAGGTGAGGAGACAGTAAAGCAGGTCTGGCTGCTGCGGCGCATGGTGTCGATGATTGCCTCTGACTCCACCAACTTCACTGAGACGACCGAGCGAGTCCTTGACCGCCTGCGCAGGACAAAGTCCAATGCCGAGTTCCTGGCTACCCTGACCAAGGAGACATAGGGGTTGTTTATAATTAACCCTATCCTCTTTATCCCCTTCCCCTTAATAAGGGGAAGGGGAAAGTATTTTTAGAAGAGGGGCTAACGCCCCTCTTAAACACCCTGTTGGGTTAATCTCCTTCAAAGGGGAAAAGTCCTTCCTGTGGAAGGATAGAGGGGGCTGGCGCCCCTCTTAAACACCCTGTTGGGTTAATCTCCTTTAAAGGGTAGGGACTTGACAGCTATGGTGTCCTTCCTAAAGGAAGGGGGGACTTGACAAATAGCTTAGCTATTGATATAGTATTTAACTAGAAGGAGGTGATGTTATGGACAGAACCCGAAAGGGGAGCGAAATGAAAACCAACCGAAACCCGAAGTAATCTGGTCTCCATAGCGAGAAGAGAGTGTCTTTTTGTTTATGGGGATAGAATCTTTAAGGAGGATAATTTTAAGGTCGTGAAAAAGAAATTCAATAAAATCTTGGGAGTGGCGCTGACGGTTGCCATGCTTGCCAGCTTGTTTGTGTTTGCGGCACCAGTAGCTGCGGATGAGGGCAACATGCAGTGGTTAGCCCAGCCGTTGCCGACTGGCCTCTTCAATGTGCTGGTTAATGGTGCCAATGCTGCCGTTCCCACCCATTTCGTCGTAGGGCCTGATGGCTCGACCATCTATGCCATCAATAGTGCCCTTCTCGCCAATGCCGCTGGGAGTATTCTCAAGTCAGTTGACGGCGGGCAGAGCTTCCTCGCCATAACGGCCCCAGGCGATGCCAACGGTCCACTGAAGTACGTGGCGATATCGCCGACTAACTCGAGTGTGGTTGCCGTGACTGAGGACCAGCCTGCTGCTGCCGGAGCTACTGACAACGTCTACGTCAGCACTAACGGCGGCGTAACCTGGACAACGCTTCCAACTATTAATGCGGTTGCTGGTAACGCAAACATCATGGGCTTGGGCATTAGCCCGGACCGCACTGACTCCCTGTTTAACAGGGATTACGTTGTCGCCGTGGCTGACAGTGTTGGCGCTGCCTTTGCTGGCGCCCAAGGGTTACAGATTATCGGCGCCACTCCTGCCGCTGGCTGGGTGAACTTCGGTACTGCTGCCAGAGACTATTTAGCGGTCGCCTTCTCCCCCAACTACCTTGGCGACCACGCCGTTCTTGCTGTCCAAGTCGGTGGCGCTGGCGTTGGCACCTCGGCTGAGGTATGGAACAATACCGAGCCGGCGGTGGCACCGGCACTCTACCCAACCACGGTCGCCTTCCCCCGCCTGCTTAATGTCGCCGCGGTTGAAGCTGCGGCGGCGAATGAAACTGCCGACATCGCCACGCCCAGTGACTTTGACCCAACTACTGCAACTGGGATGAGATTCTGGGTTGGCGTTGCCAGTGCTGTGGCTGAGGCAGGGATCGGCGCTGGTGGTATCTACCGTGTAGATGCTGCCCAAACTGCGGAACTGCTGGCCCTGGGGCTGACTGGCACCCGGGTTAATAGCGTAGCCTACTCCGGCACTGTTGCCAGCGGCACGCTGTTTGCTGGATTCCAGACCCCCGGCGGTATCAACGCTCTCTGCGCTCCGGTCAGCTACACTACACAGGCGCAAACCAATCTTCCCGTCTTTACCCCAAGCCTGAAACCACCGACGGGTGCTGGTGTTCCTCCTGTCGGAAGGCCTATAGTTCGCGTATCGCCTAACTTCACCACCGACAAGAAGGTATATGCCATGACCATTGGTGCTGAGAGCGCCTTCTCCATATCCACTGATGCTGGCGTCTCCTTCAACCAGGAGGCAATCATAAACCTCGGGGCTGCCACCGTTGTCGCCGTTAACGCCATTGCGCTGACGCCAGACGCCACGACCCTGTTTGTGGCTACCAATGACGGCGCTCAGCTAAGCGTGTGGAAGACAGCGACCGCACCCACCGCCATCAGCTGGTCGCGAATATGGTGTGCCAATGCGGTTAATCCGTGCCTGATTTCTCTCAATTTGAGCGGTTGGGCAACGGCGCCTGAAATCTATGTTGTCAACACCGTAGTCGGTACGCCTAATGGCATGTTTGCCTCCTATGACGGCGGTGTTACCTTTAACGTCAGGTCAACACCCCTTGCTGCTGTTAACGCTCTTGGGGTAGCGAGCTCCAAGGTGGTCTATGTTGCCAGTGGTGCTAATGTGTACAAGAGCATCCTTGGCGGCTCAGTCTGGAGTTCACCGGTACCGAGTAATGCTGGTGCTCCTATCATCTCAGTGGTAGCCGCTGGAGGTGGTGTTGTCCTGGTGGGCGGCACTGGAGCTTGCTCACGCTCAACCGATGCTGGCGTCTCCTTCGTCCAGCTACCAATCGCCGGTCTGCCGGCAACTGGCCTCATCGTCATACCCGATGAGAACTATGCCACCAACAAGATTGTTTATGCCGGTGATATTGCAGGAGGCGTTCTTACCAGTGTCTACCGGATTAATGCTGATACCGGTGCCACCTGGGAGAACATACTTAACCCAGTTGCGACGCTCATAGTCGGTATGGGCATGAGCAATGGAGCTTTGTACGCCCAGGGTGGCAATGCTCTTGCTACCGCATGTGACCGGGCCCTTAATCCGCGCGACGCCGTTGGCACCATAACCTGGGGAACCATGAACATACCAGCGGCTTTAGCAATTGCCATTCTCCGGTTTGACGTAGCTCAGAACAAGGTGTATGTCTCCGATGGTGCTGCTACCCTGTGGGCATACAATGACACTCTGGCTACAGCCAAGTCAACGATTACCTCACCGGCTAGCGGCACCATGGTAGCGGTTGACCCGGTAACCGGGCGTGCCGAGGTGGTAGCGATGGTCTGGAATGCCATGGGCAGTGGCACTGGTCTGGTCAATCAATACACGATGGCCATCTATGAAAAGGTGCAGGGACTTTCCGGAGCCGTGTTCATCAATATTGTAGGTCCGGTTGCTGACCTGATTGTCCCAACCGCGCCAAGGTGCTCGATTTGGCCCTTTGGGGTTGCCGTTGCGGCTCCTGACATCGCCTATACCCTCATCGCCGGGCGCGAATACGGCATCCAGATTCGGGCCCTTGACGAGGTCAGTAATGATGCCATTGTCTGCCTGTGGTCTGACCCGGTCTACTTCACCATTGAGGCGGCTACCGGCGTCATCACGCCACCTTACGCTGGTCCTATGCTGCAAGCGCCACAACTCGGCGGCACTGGTGTAGCGATAAAACCCGCCTTTGCCTGGGCACCAATGTCCGGTGTTATCACGTGGGACTTTGAAATCAGCAAGAGTTCCGCTCTCAACGCCGATGGCACCTACACCACCCCTGTGAAGAGTCTGATTGGCGCTAGTGCTCTGACAACCAACTCCTGGTCGTGCGATATAGACCTTGAGTACAGTACGCCCTACGTCTGGCATGTCCAGGGTACTAACGCAACTGGCGGTAAGACCATCTGGGGCATTGGCTCCTTCACCACAGCAGCGGCTGCTGTCTTTACCTGCCCGATTGATGGTTTGACCTTCCCGACTCAGGCAGCGCTAGAGGCTCATAACGCTGTGGCGCACGCACCGACAACTCCACTCTACGTCTGGGTGATAGTTATCATCGGTGCGGTTCTGGTGATTACGGTGATTGTCCTGATAGTTACCACTCGGCGAACACCATCACCATAAGGACTAACAGGATAACACCCTAACCGGATAGCCAAGAGCCCCCCTTCCCCTCGAGAGGAAGGGGGGCTCTCTTTTTTCCTTATTGACTTCTAACTAGAGCAAGGCTAAAATTCGCCATATGGCAAAGGTAAAATTTGCCCTGGGGCTGGTGGTGCTACTGGGGCTGCTCAGCCCAACCTGCCCAGTCTTTGCCAGCCCTGATGTAGTGAAATGGTCAAAGTTCAATATCCCCACCGAGGGCAAGGCGGGGGACTGGGGGCTGGCTCATGACTCAGATGTCCAGCACCTGACTCTGGCTAGTGACGGCACCCTTTATGCTTACGGCAAAGGTCTAAGCTATACTCTATATAAATCTACCGACAATGGCATTAGCTGGTCATACATCGGCAAGGTTCAGGATAGCATAGTTGACATAGCCATCGCTCCGGATAATGTTGTTTACTACGCCACCTCATCTCATATCTATAGGTCAACCGATGGCGGAGAGACTTTCGTCCAACTGCCAAACCCAGGTGGGGCAGGCAGCAATAATGTGGCAATCACCTCTATAGATGTCACCAGACTTAACAATAACCTCATTGCTGTCGGCACCAGAGACACCGATAACGGTGAGTATGGCGGCATCTATCTTCTGGATGAAGCTAACCTCTTCACCTGGGCAGACACCAGCCTGGGCAACTATGATGTCTATGCTGTAGTTTTTTCGCCAAATTACCCTGCTGACCGCCAACTAATAGCTGTAGTCAGCAATGAAACCGATACCCTTATTACCACCAATTTTGGCGGTGCCGGGTGGGGAAGCACTAAAATCGACAACCTGGTGCCAGGAGCAGCCAGCATTGCCTTTCCTGAGGATTATGACCCCAGCATAATTGCCAGCTACTTTGTGGCTATTGATAGCGGGTTGAACAAGGGTGATGCCTATAGGGTGGAAAATTCGGTAGTTACCGACCTTAATATAGGCGCCGACTACAACCTGAGCAATGTTGATGTCACCGGGCTGGCAGTTAGCGGGGATAGGGCAAAGGCTAATCTGATAGCTGGAGCTGCGGCTAGTGCCGAGGTTTACTTTAGCCCCGATGGCGGCAGAAACTGGACAAGGAGCACCAAGCCACCAACCGGGCAGTCCAAAACCTATGTCGTCATGGCTGCCGATTTTGCTGATAGCAGTATAGCATATGCCGCCACCAGCGGCATTGAAAGCGGCTTCTCAATAAGCCGAGATGGCGGTGTTATCTGGAACCAGCTAAGCCTAATTGATACCACGCTTAGCGAGATTGTTGACTTGGCACCGTCCCCCAATAGCCAGGATAATGCCATGTTTATGCTTACCTTTGGTGGCAAGCACAGTCTGTGGCACAGCCTCAATGGTGGAACAAATTGGGAAAGGGTCTATACTAGCGCCCTAGCCGATGTAGACCAGATTGACCGGGTTGCGCTTCCCCCACAGTATAATAGTGATAACCAGGCGGTGTTTATCGCTGGCACCAGTGACAGCAATCCAGCAATATGGAAGTCAATAGATAACGGCCAAACCTTCGCCCGCCGAATTGTCCCATTCCCCATTGACGCCTGGGCGGTGGTTGATAATACCACCCTGTTTATCGGTAGCTTTGATGGCAGCAATGGGCTGGTCTACCGCACCACCAATAGTGGCTCGATTTACTCTGAGGGGGCAGTAGTTGGCAGTCAGTCGTTAAACTCTATAGTCGTGTCGCCCAACTATGATGAGGATGAGACTATCCTGGTAGGTAACAAAGATGGCTGGGTCTACTGGTCTGAGGATAATGGTGCTTCATTTGAGCCGCTACCGCCGGATGCCACCTCAAAGCCCCTAAGCGGCAATATAACCGTCGCCTTTGACCCAAAATACAGCAACAATAACACTGTCTATGCTGCCAGCGATACCGCAGGTAAGGGCATTTACCGCTTTATCATCGGCAAGAGTGATAGCTGGGAAAGCATAGATAGCCCCACCGGGGGCATGATTGGTCAACTGATAGTGTCAGATGAGGGCACACTATATGCTACCAACTTCAAGACAAGCGGTGGCATGGAGCGCTGCCTTAACCCGACATATCCACTAGGACCGACCTTTGAAACAGTAACCAAAGGGCTGGGTGATGGGGCTAAACTAATTGGACTGTGGGGGAGTGGCGACAGTCTGTGGTCAATTGATACTGCTCATACCAGCCTGATGACCTATACCGATAGCCTAGCCCAGCCAGTTATCCTCACCTCACCCGCCAACAAGGCAACAGGCGTGGGCACAATTATTAACTACATTATTAAGAATGCCAGCCTCGACTGGGAGACATTAAATGGTGCCACTGAGTATAAATGGCAGCTTAATTATGACACCGAGTTCTCGAGCGTCCCCACTGGCTTTGAGGGGGATACCAGAGCCAGCTCAGCCCAATTGCCAGCCCTTGACCCAGCTACCACCTACTACTGGCGGGTGAGAGCCACCACGCCGGTATTAAGCCGCTGGTCAGATAAATGGTCATTTACTACCAGCTTTGGCACCGAGGCCTATGCCCCGGAGCTAGAGAGCCCTCAAGCTGCCGCCATCGGGGTGCCAGTAAAACCGATATTTCAGTGGAGCGCCATAGCCGGAGCAGACAGCTATGAACTGGTGGTATCTACCGAGGCTAAGCTTGACAATCCCACCATCCTGAAGAGCGGCGCCTATGCCCTCCCCACCACTGCCTGGCAGTCCAATATAGAACTAAATTATGATACTACCTACTATTGGAAGGTAAGGGCTGTCAGCTCTGATACTTATAGTCCATGGAGTGCGGTTAGTGCCTTTATTACCACCGACCCACCACCAGAGCCACAGTCAACCCCTCCACCAGAGTCACCCTCGCTACCTCAGTCACCTCAACCATCTCAGTCTGTCACCCCTGACTGGATACAGTGGCTAATACCGCTGAGTGGCGTCCTGCTGCTGACTTTCCTCGTGACCATGATAGCAATGCTAATCACTATGATAATACTGACGATAAAGGTATTGAAGCTCTAGGCAGCTCAATGGGGATAATCAAGCAGGAAGACCTGCATGGTAGTTGGCAGGTTTGACTTGGTAAGGGAGAGCTTAGGTTGGGAAGCGACCTGTTTTGCCCCTATCTCTTTAAGGAATCTTTCCACCGGCTCCAGCCCCCAGCTTAGCGCCGGGGTATTGTAATGCATTGGAATTACCGCTTTAGGCTCAAGCTGCCTCACTACCTCGGCTGCCATGGGGGCATTGAGCGTGGACACCCCACCCACGGGAAGTAGCAACACATCGACATTGTCTATCTCCTCAACCTGCTCACCGGTAAGCACGTGCCCCAGGTCACCAAGATGACACACTGATATCTCATCTATCTCCATAAGGTAGACGGTGTTCTTACCCCTCTTTCCGCCCCCTTCTCCATCGTGAAAGGTGGCTATCCCGATAATCAGGACGCCGCTGATTTCATACTCACCGGCTCCGTCAACCACCTTTGGTTGACCACCAACGCCCTGAACATAGCAATGACCCGGGTGCTGATGACTCACCGTTACAATACGGGCAGTAGGCTTGCCCAATGAGTAACCCAAGCCGGGTGAATAGGGGTCGGTAATAACTGTGGCGTGACTGCCTCTGAGCCTGAAACAAGAATGACCTAGCCAGCTAATATCCATTTGTCTAAATATAGCATAGCTGGCGCTCCCAAGCAATCTCTTGTACTAAGCTTGCTTGTCAACCTCACCCCCTTAATCCCCCTCTCCAAGAGTGGAGAGGGGGAGGAGTTTTTTTAAGAGGGGCTAGCGCCCCTCTTAAACACCCCATTAAGTTAAGCTCATTATCAAAGGGAAAGGAGAGGAGGAAGAGGATTTTAGATAGGCGCAAATGTGGGTAACAAGCCCCTATTCAGATGCCCCCAAAAGTAGGAGAGTTAAAGAGAGGCTTCGCCTCTCTTAATTAAATATTTCCCCCTTCCCTTTCAAAGGGAAGGGGGAAAGGGGGATGGGTTACTAAACAATCTCATCTCTCTTGACAAGAGAGGCTAAAGGTGGTAAGTTAAATATGATTAGCAGTCTCGGGCTTAGACTGCTAACAGGAGGTAAAGGTGTTATCTCCTAGGACTGAGACGATACTCAAGTCTATAGTGGGACAATATATTGCCAAGGCAGTGCCAGTGCCGTCGCAGAGCATCATTAACGACTATGAGCTGGCGGTAAGTTCAGCTACTATCCGCAATGAAATGGCACACCTAGAGCGTGAGGGCTATATTATCCGCCCCCACCCTTCAGCCGGGAGCATACCCTTAGATAAGGGCTACCGCTACTATGTGGAGACTTTGAGTGATATTGACCTCCCCCTTGCCGAACAGCTTTTGATAAGCCACCTGTTCCACCAGGTGGAGAGGGAACTGGAGGAGTGGCTGAGCCTGGCGGCGTCACTCACCGCTCAGTTGGTCCATAATATGGCTATAGTAACCATGCCCAAGTCGGCAAACTGCCAGTTTAGGCATCTGGAACTGGTTGCCCTGAAAGAGTCGCTGGTACTGATTGTCCTTATCCTTCATGGAGCCAGGCTGAGGCAACAGCTAATAACCTTCGACCGGGTGATATCTCAATCGGAATTAATCACTATAGCCAACAAACTAAATGCTGCTTATTTTAGCTTGACCAGGGCACAGATTTCGGCTAAGAAGCTAGAACTTTCCCCCACCGAACAGGAGCTAACCGATTGCCTGCTCAAGATAATGAAAGCCGAAGATGAGCAGGAGTATGAGCAATCCTGCCTTGATGGGCTACATTTTACTCTCAACCAGCCAGAATTTCGTCGTGGTCACCGGGCGCAGGTGCTAACGGAATTGGTCGATTGCAGAAAGCTATTGAGAACCATCACTCCTGAGGAGCCAAGTGGCCAGGGGGTGCAGGTAATCATCGGCAAGGAGAATAAGGCAGAGGCTATCCAAGATTGCAGTGTGGTAATCAGCCAGTACGGGCTGCCTGAAGAAGCCGTTGGCCTTATCACTGTGGTCGGTCCCACCCGCTTGCCCTATGGCCGAACCATCTCGGCGGTAAGCTATCTATCCTCAGTGCTGAGCCAGCTAGTGGCTGAGCTGTACGGGAGAAACCAGCCTGATGCGAAGTCATAAGGAAAGTCAAAGAGAGGCTTCGCCTCTCTGATATAACCTATCCCCCTTACCCCCTTCCCTTAGTAAGGGAAGGGGGAGTGAAGGCAAGAGAGGGGGGCTTTGCCCCCTCTCTAAAACCTCTTCCCCCTCTCCTTGATAAGGAGAGGGGGACTAAGGGG
>Ga0315280_10010583_pt1 | contig 11538 bp, 9 predicted proteins | sample YL17G06_40_MG_FD_203697 | JGI IMG/M metagenome (GOLD analysis project Ga0315280, IMG submission 203697) | Sediment microbial communities from Yellowstone Lake, YNP, Wyoming, USA - YL17G06_40 | ecosystem: Environmental > Aquatic > Freshwater > Lake > Sediment | place: USA: Wyoming | collected... | reverse complement strand
TGTCTGCTTAAACAGCTCGGCATCGAATCCATTCCCTCTCGCTCTCCCCAGGCCCGACGAAGGATGGAATGGCTTTTTGGAACCTTTCAGGATCGTTTAGTGAGCGAGCGGCGTCCTTCTCCCAAACCTGGCCCCGATCATCCCTGACTTAAACCATGGAAAAAGAAATAATACAGATACGACATTTTCACTGGACAAAAACATTCGGCGAAAATCTGATTGACATTTCCAGGGGTTGAAAATACACTCTTCCCATGAGGCAGAAAAATCTCTATCTCCTGACCTTCGGCTGCCAGATGAATGTATACGACTCGGAGCGCATCAGCCAGTTGCTCTCGGCGCGGAATTACCGGCTGGTAGAGGAACCCGCGGAAGCGGACTTGATTTTCCTGAATACCTGCAGTGTTCGGGAGAAGGCCGAACAAAAAACCTACAGCGCCCTGGGCCGATTCCGGGGCTTGAAAAAACGGAACCCCGAACTGATCATTGGCATCGGGGGGTGCGTGGCCCAGCAGGAGGGTGAAAAACTTTTGCAGCGGGTCCCCTATCTCGATTTCGTCCTGGGAACAAAAGAACTTCCGCGCATCAATCAGCTCTTGGATGACCTGGAAGCTTTTGGAAAGCGCGGGGTGGCCATAACCCTCGACAGCGAGGTTAATCCTTACACTTCTCTCCCTCTTTGCCCTTCGCCGGCGAAAGCCACGGCCTTTGTCTCCATCATGCAGGGCTGTGACAATTTTTGTTCTTATTGCGTCGTTCCATTCGTGCGCGGCCGGGAGGTGAGCCGGCCCAGCGTGGAGATTTTAGAAGAGATCCAGGCCCTTTCCACCCGGAGAGTCAAAGAGGTAACCCTCCTCGGGCAAAACGTAAATTCTTACGGCAAGAAGACGCAAGGGGAGCTGACTTTTGTGCAGCTCCTAAGAGCGATCCAGGGGATTGCCGGGATCGAGCGCATTCGTTTCACCACTTCTCATCCCAAGGACCTCTCCCCCGACTTGGTAGCGGCTTTCGGCAAGCTCTCTAAGCTCTGCGAGCATATCCACCTTCCTTTGCAATCCGGGTCCAACCGGATCTTAGAACGGATGAACCGGGGCTATAGGCGCGAGGAATACCTAAGAAAGGTCCTGGACCTCCGGCGGACATGCCCGGAGATCAGCATCACCGCAGACATAATCGTTGGGGTCCCTGGCGAGGAAGAAGAGGATTTTCAGGCTACCTTAGAGATGATGGAGAGGGTGCAATTCGACGACCTTTTCTCCTTCAAATATTCCGACCGGCCGAATACCCGGGCGAGCCAATTCTCAGACAAGATCCCCGAGGCGGTCAGCCGCCGCCGGCTGATGGAGCTCCAGGCTCTTCAGAGGAGGATCACTTTCATGCGGAATAAAGCCTGGGAGGGAAGAGAGGTCGAAGTCCTGGTGGAGGGACGGAGCAAAGCCAACTCCAAAGAACTCATGGGGAGAACGCGGAGCAATCGCATTGTCAATTTTCCCGGGGATCCTTCTTGGACGGGGTCGCTAATGCGTGTGCGGGTTCAGGAGGCTTTTGCCCACAGCCTTCGCGGGGAGGCTCTCTGAAAGCCTTCGCCGGAAAGGTTGTTGAAGACAGAAGGATGATAAACATTGATTGATTTGCACACCCATAGTTTTTTCAGCGACGGGGAGCTTCTGCCTTCGGAATTGGTCCGCCGGGCGGAAATACTCCACTACCGGGCAGTCGCCATCACGGACCACGCCGATACTTCCAATCTCGACTGGATCATCCCCCGTCTGGTCCAGGTCTGTGGGGATCTGAACGCCCACTGGAAAGTGCGGGCTGTCGCCGGGATCGAGCTCACCCATGTTCCCCCTGCTCTCATTGCCCCCCTGACCCTGAGGGCGCGGGCCCTGGGAGCCCAGGTCGTTCTGGTGCACGGGGAGACGGTGGTCGAACCTGTGGTCCCGGGGACAAACCGCCAAGCCATCGATGCCGGGGTGGATATTCTGGCTCACCCGGGTTTGATCTCCGAGGAAGAGGTGATCCTTGCCCGAGAGAGAGGGGTTTTCTTGGAGATCACCTCGCGCAAAGGACACAGCCTGACGAATGGTCATGTGGCCCAACTGGCGCAAAAAGTGGGGGCCCCATTGGTTCTGAACACGGACACGCACCTGATTGAAGACCTGATTTCACGAGAAGGGGCCTTGAAAGTGGCGTTGGGAGCGGGTTTGAGGACAGACGACTTCGAGGGTATGCTGCAAAACTCCTCTCAAATTCTTTCCCGTCTGAGATGAACTCTACCCCAAAGGCTAAAAGCTGGCAAAGAAAAGAATTGAAAGCGCTCTCCCCGGTGAACGGATCCAAGACAATTTAAACCTTCAAGGGCGGAAGTCGGGCTTGAGTTTCAAGCCCACGTCCTTGGCGGCTTTCTTCTCCCCGATCTCATCCATTTTGATGCGCAGCCTGAGGTCGTTGGCGCTGTCCGCGTAAGAGATGGCGTTGTCATAATTGATGATCCCCTGTTTGTAGAGGTTGTAAAGGGATTGATCGAAAGTCTGCATTCCCTCCATCGTTCCCTGGGCCATGGACTCCTTCAAGAGGTCCACTTCGCCTTTGTGGATCAGGTCCTTGATCCGGGGCGTGTCCAGGAGGATCTCCACGGCTGCGACCCGCATCCCATGGACATTGGGGATCAAGCGCTGGGAGAGGATGGCTTTCAGGTTTAAAGAGAGTTGCAGGTAGATTTGCAGATGCCTCTCTGGCGGGAAAAAATTCATGATGCGCTCGATGGCTTGATTGGCGTTGTTGGCATGGAGGGTTCCCAGGCAGAGATGTCCGGTTTCGGCGTAGTCGATGGCCGCTTCCATCGTCTCCAGGTCACGAATCTCTCCGATGAGGATGACGTCCGGAGCCTGCCGCAGGGTGTGTTTCAGGGCGCTGGCATACCCCTGGGTGTCCATGCCAATCTCCCGCTGGGTGACGATGGACTTCTTATGGGGATGGACGAACTCGATGGGGTCCTCGACCGTGACGATGTGCCCCGTGGCGTTGGCGTTGCGGTGATCGATGATCGCCGCCAGGGTGGTAGATTTTCCCGATCCCGTTTGGCCGACGACCAGCACCAGTCCGCGCTTGGTCATGGCGATGTCTTTGAAGACCTGGGGCAACCGGAGGTCATCGATGCTCTTGATATGAATCTTGATCTGCCTGGCGACCAGGCCGGTGTACCCGCGCTGGCGGAAAATGTTTACCCGAAACCGCCCCAGGTCGGGGTAGTAGAGGGCCAAGTTCATCTCCCACTTTCGAGCGAAGTTCCTCTTCTGGAGCTCGTTCATTATGGATGAGGCGATGGCTTCGGTTTCTTCCGGGGAATATTTGTGTTCACCCCAGGGAGAGGTTACTCCTTCGACCCGGTACATGGCCGGGCTGTCTACCGTAATATAGAAATCCGAAGCATCCCGTCGGACCATCTCTTCCAGAAGGTCGCGGATGTTCGTACTCATCCCCTCACCTCCTCAATTGTTGAAAACACTCGGGCTGCTGGCCAGGTAAATGCACTCTTCCTTGTCGACGATGCCCCTCGTCACGAGCTCTTTCAGGGAATGATCCAGGGTCATCATGCCGAATTTCTGCCCCGTCTGTATGGCTGAGGGGAGTTGAGCCACCTTGCCCTCGCGAATGAGATTGCGCACCGCCGGAGTCCCGATCATGATCTCCAAGGCGGGGACGCGTCCCCTCTTATCGCGCCGTTGCAGAAGCACCTGGGAGATAATGGCCTGAATGGATTCGGAGAATTGGCTGCGAATCTGTTCCTGCTGTTCTGCCGGAAAAACGTCGATGATTCGATCTATCGTCTTAGGGGCTCCGCTGGTATGCAGGGTGGAAAAAACCAGGTGACCTGTTTCCGCAGCCGTGAGGGCTAAGGAGATGGTTTCCAGGTCGCGCATTTCCCCCACGAGGATGATGTCCGGGTCCTCTCGCAAGGCACTGCGCAGGGCATTGGCAAAGCTCAGGGTGTGAGCGCCCACTTCCCGCTGATTGATCAAACAGTTTTTAGGCTGATGGACGAACTCAATGGGGTCCTCAATCGTAATAATGTGACCCTTAAGGGAATTGTTGAGCACATCGATCATGGCTGCCAGAGTGGTTGACTTTCCACTCCCTGTCGGCCCGGTAACTAAGACCAGACCCCGCTCATTCTGGGTGATCTCCCTGAGGGTTTTGGGGAGGCCTAATTGTTCCAGAGTCATGATTTTGGAAGGAATGGTTCGGAACACCACTCCCTCTCCCCGATGATGACGAAAGGCATTTACTCGAAAGCGGGCAATGTCCCTCAGTTCGATGGAAAAATCCAGTTCGTGGACTTCCTCGAACTTCTTCCGCTGATGGTCGTTGAGAATGTCGTAGAGCATAACATGCAGGTCTTCTTTGCTCAGGGGGGGCATCTCGATGCGCTTCATTACACCATGAAGGCGCACCACCGGGGGTTCGCCGGCACTAATGTGCAGGTCCGAGGCTCCCTCTTTCTGAGCGAAGAGCAAGAGTTCAGAAATATCCATTCTTCGCCTCCTCTCGCAAATAAACTATTAATTTTATTAAACTTAAAAAATGGGCAGTTGTCAAGCAAAATGGGAGAGATCTCTGGGAAGATCTCCGGGGGAATTTATCGGGGGGAGAAAGAAATTGAAAAAAGAAACCTGTGTGTTAGAATGGATTAGCATCAAGGAGGGTTTTCCCGATGGTCGATTCCCTGGATGGATGGATGGATCGTTACTTCCATTATCTTACCGTGGAGAAAGGGCTGAGCCGGAATACCCTCGAGGCGTACGGCCGGGATCTGCGGGGCTACGCCATTTTCTTGGCGGAGCGAGGGATTTTGAGTGTGGAGAATAGCTCGGCCGCCGAGGCCATGGGGTATTTCAAAAACTTGCGGGGGAAAGGGTTCTCCGCCAGGAGCCTGGCCCGTGTCCTTTCGGCGCTGCGGGGATTTCACAAGTTTCTTGCGCAAGAGCGGGCGACGGGGGAAAATATCTTGCGCCGCCTGGGGACGCCCAAGGTGGTCCCTAGACTTCCCACGGTGTTGAACCCCGGGGAAGTGGATGCCCTGCTGCGGCAACCCGATCCCTCGCACCCCCTGGGCTCCCGGGATCGGGCGATGCTGGAACTTCTTTACGCCACCGGCCTGCGGGTTTCGGAGCTTGTCCACCTCTCGCTGAACGGTGTGAACTTGGAAGCGGGATACGTGCGCATCATGGGGAAGGGATCGAAGGAACGAATCGTTCCCATCGGGCGACCCGCTTCCCGGGCGCTCGGGCAATACCTAAAAGGGCCCCGACGCCGCTGGGCTGCGAGGTCCTCCAGCGCCACCCTCTTCCTCGGGAGAGGAGGGAGAGGGATCACCCGCCAGGGATTCTGGAAGATTCTGCGGAAGTATGCCAAGGCCGCGGAGATCAACAGACCCATCACCCCTCATACGTTGCGTCACTCCTTCGCCACTCATCTTTTGCAAAGGGGGGCGGATTTGCGATCCGTGCAATCCATGCTCGGGCATGCGGACATTGCCACCACTCAAGTTTACACCCATGTCACCCGGGATCATCTGAAACGCCTGCACCAGAAATATCACCCGCGGGGCTGAGACCATGGAAGTGATTACCACCCACATCAACGCCGACTTCGATTCTTTGGCCTCTATGCTGGCTGCCCAAAAGCTTTACCCGCAGGCGGTCATGGTCTTCCCGGGATCCCAAGAAAAGAATCTGCGTGATTTTTTTCTGCAATCCACCTTCTACGCCTTCGAGGCCGAACGAATCAAGAACATCGACTTGAACACGGTCCAGCGGTTAATCCTGGTGGACGCCCGCCAGCCCTCGCGCATCGGCAAATTTAAAGACCTGGCCAGGCGCCCGGGAGTGCAGGTGCATATCTACGATCACCACCCCGCTTCCCCGGAGGACCTCCGGGGGACAGTCGAGCACATTCGAGAAGTAGGGGCTACGGTGACGATTCTGGTTCAGATCCTCCGAGAGCGGAATATTCCCATCTCTCCCGAGGAGGCCACGGTCATGGCCCTGGGCCTGTATGAAGACACCGGATCGTTCACCTTCTCTTCCACTACAATAGAAGATTTCCAGGCCGCGGCGTATCTCCTCTCGCGGGGCAGCAACCTGAATACAGTGTCGAACATGATCACCCGCGAGCTGACCGCCGAGCAGGTGTCTTTGCTTAACGAGTTGATCCAATCGGCCACGCGGTACACGATCAAGGGCTTGGAGGTCGTGATCGCTCAGGCCTCCTCGGACAAGTATGTGGGGGATTTCGCCGTTCTGGTGCATAAGCTCAAAGATATGGAGAACATCAACGTCCTCTTCGCCATGGCTCGGATGGGGGATCGGGTTTACCTTGTGGCCCGGAGCCGCGTCGCGGAGGTGAACGTGGGTGAAATTGCTGTGGCCTTTGGCGGAGGAGGGCATTCCACGGCGGCGTCGGCCACGGTTCGGGAGATGAGCATGCCCCAAGTAGAGGAGAAATTGCTGACTTTGTTAGAGAGTCGGATCAGCCCGGTGAAGCGAGCGGGCGACCTGATGTCCTTTCCAGTAAAGACCGTAGAGGCCAAGGAAACCATCGAGCATGCCGGTGAACTTCTCACCCGCTACAACATCAATGTCCTCCCCGTAGTCGAAGAGGGCAGGGTCGTTGGCCTGATCTCCCGGCAGGTCATCGAGAAGGCTGCCTTCCATGGTTTTAAAGACTTTCCGGTTCGTGATTACATGAGCAGCGAATTTTCCACGGTTCATCCTCGAACCCCGTTACCTAAGATTCAAGACCTGATCGTGGGGAATAACCAGCGTTTTCTTCCGGTGATCGGGAAAAAGAAGCTGGTGGGAGCAATTACCCGGACGGACCTGCTGCGCTTTCTTCACGCCACAACCAACCGCTACCCCGGGGCCCTCAGGGAAAAAGACCTTTCCCTGGCCTACCCGCGGAAGAAATGGATCACCCAGTTGATGGAAGAACGCCTGCCTTCTGAGGTGCTCCGCTTGCTCAAGGCCCTGGGGGAGAAAGCCTCCGCCCTGGGGTTTCAGGTCTATGCAGTTGGCGGGTTTGTGCGCGACCTGATCTTGCGCCAGGAGAATTATGACATCGACGTGGTGGTGGAAGGGGATGGCATTCGCTTAGCCCAGGCCTTGGCCCAGGAAGAAAAATGCGACATCCGGGTGCACAAGAAATTCGGGACGGCCACGCTGACCTTCCCCCAGGGTCATCGCCTGGATGTGGCCACTGCCCGCTTGGAGTACTATGATCACCCGGCGGCACTTCCCCGGGTGGAGCTCAGTTCGATCAAGCTCGACCTTTACCGGCGGGACTTTACGGTGAACGCCCTGGCCATCCGTTTGCACCCCGAGCACTTTGGCGAGCTCATCGATTTCTTCGCTGCTCAGAAGGACATCAAGGAGCGGGTCATCCGTGTCCTCCACAACCTGAGCTTCGTGGAAGACCCCACCCGGGCCTTCCGCGCCCTGCGGTTCGAACAGCGCTTCGGCTTCCAGATCGCCAAGCACAGCCACATGCTCTTAGAGAACGCCGTGCGAATGGATCTCTTTGGCAGGCTTTCCGGAAGGCGGCTGTTCCGGGAGTTGGTCCTCTGCCTCTCGGAAGAAAAGCCGTTTGCCGTCAGCAAACGGCTGGGGGATTACGGGTTGCTGAAATTTTTTCATCCCAAGCTGAAAGCCGATGAACCAATGGGGAACCTGTTCCAAAAGCTGGATGGGGTGATCTCCTGGTATCGTCTGCTATTCACCGGGGAGAAATACGAGGGGTGGCTGGTGGCCTTCCTGGGGCTGATGGACAGTCTGACAGAGAAAGAAATCCAGGAATTGCTCACCCGGCTATCCCTCTCGGAGAAATTTCGCCAGAGCTTCGTCCAGCGGAGGCGAATGACGACTCAGGTGGCCAATCGCATTTCCAATTCTGCCCCCTTGGACCCGAGTGAGATTTATTTTCTCTTGCACCCTCTGCCCACGTCTTTTCTGCTGTACGCCATGGGCAAGACGGAGTCAGAGGAAGTCAAAAAAGCCATCTCCCTCTACTTCACCCGGCTGAAGCGCACCAAGGTGGCCCTGAGTGGCAAAGACTTAAGACGGATGGGTTACATCCCTGGGCCCATCTACACCGAGATCCTTCAGGCGCTTTTGCGGGCCAGACTTGACGGAAAATTACAAAGCCGTCAAGAGGAGATGGAGTACGTGCAGCTAAAATACGACAGAGGAGAGAAAACAATTAAGCGGCAGGCCACGGGGGTCAAGGATTTCGCTGCCTGCCGAGGCAGAGAAGAACCCAAATCCTCTGAGGTTTAGAAGAGAAGGAAAGGAGATTTGCCAAATTCCATGATGAAGCAGCGTGTGCTGAGCGGGATGCGGCCTTCGGGAAAGCTGCACCTGGGAAATTTGGTCGGAGCCCTGGACAACTGGAAGAAGCTTCAGGATGAATATGAATGTTTTTTCTTCGTTGCCGACTGGCATGCCCTGACGAGCGAATACAGCAACCCGGGGATGATTCAGGAGAGTATCCGGGAGATGTTGGTTGACTGGTTGAGCGTGGGGCTTTCCCCGAAGAAGAGCGTCCTCTTCGTGCAGTCCCGGATCAAAGAGCACGCGGAACTTCATCTCTTGCTCTCCATGATCACCCCGCTCTCCTGGCTGGAGCGGGTGCCCACGTACAAGGAACAGCAGCAAGAACTGGCTGACCGCGACCTGTCCACTTACGGGTTTCTGGGTTACCCCCTGCTGCAGACGGCGGACATCATCCTTTACAAAGCCCATAAGGTTCCGGTGGGCATCGATCAGGTGCCCCACGTAGAGATCTCCCGCGAGATCGCCCGGCGCTTCAATTTTTTCTACGGTGAGGTTTTCCCCCTTCCGGACCCGATGCTCACCGACACCCCCAGACTGCTGGGAATCGATGGCCGGAAGATGAGTAAGAGCTATGATAACGCCATCTACATTGGGGACTCGCCGCCGGAAATCCGCCGCAAAGTGAGCCTGATGTTCACCGATCCCCAGCGCATTAAACGCAGCGACCCCGGTAACCCGGACATTTGCAATGTCTTCTCCTTCCACCGGGTTTACAGTTCGCCGGAGACCGGGGAGCGGGTGAACATGGAATGCCGGCGAGCGGGCATCGGCTGCGTGGAGGATAAAAGAGACCTGGCAGAGAACATCATTACCTATCTTGCCCCCATCCATGAGGAACGCGCCCGATACCTCAGAAGTCCCCAATTGTTGGCAGAGGTTTTGCAAGCCGGCTGTCAGAAAGCTCGGGGGATTGCTGCCCGGACGATGGAAGAGGTGCGGGCGGCAATGAAAATATAAAGAGCGATCAGCAGTCGCCAGATGGCCAATTGCTGAAAGCTGACTGTGAGCTGAAAAGGATACAGAAGAATTTTATGGAATCAAGTGAATTTCCCAATGGCCATGGCCCAGAAGAGTCGCCCCTGAGTGTCAAGTTAGAAGTCTTCGAGGGTCCGTTGGACCTGCTGCTCCACCTGATCAAGAAGAACGAGATTGACATCTACGACATCCCCATTGCGGTCATCACTCAGCAGTATTTGCAGTACCTGGAGATGATGAAAAGCCTGAATTTGGACGCCGCCGGAGAATTTCTCTTGATGGCCGCCACTTTGTTACACATCAAATCCAGGATGCTCGTGCCCCCTTCGGAGGAAGAACAGCCGACGGGGGAAAACGGCGAGGCAGAAGAAGATCCCAGGGCCGAATTAGTCCGCAGGCTCTTAGAGTACCAGCGCTTCAAAGAGGCTGTCCAGGAGTTGGGAAAAGGTTTACTTCTGGACCGGGAGGTGTTTGCCCGCAATTTCTTCGGGGAGGGGATTTTAGAAGGAGCCGAAGAAGCCCTCGCGGGGGAGGCCACCCTCTTTGACTTGATAGAGGCCATGAAGAAGGTCCTGCAGGGCCTTCCTTCCGAGGAGTTCCAGGAGATCTCCGTGGACCAGCTGACCATCAAGGAAAAGATTAACAAGATCATGGAGCATCTCTGGGATATGGAAAGCTTGGCTTTCACCCAGCTCTTTACCTCGGCCACCCCCCGGGGAGAAGTCATCGTCACCTTTTTGGCCCTCCTGGAACTCCTGCGCCTGCGGCTGATCAAGATCTACCAATCCGAACCTTTCGGGACGATCCGCATCTTCTCGCCGCTTAAGCGAGAGGAAGGCCAGAAGAGAATTCAAGAAAGGATCCATTGAAGTGGAAGACGCCCAATTGAAGGCCCTGATCGAATCTTTGATCTTCGTCTCCGAGACCCCTTTGAGCTTAGAACGGATAAAGGAAGTCCTGAGAGATCTGAACAGGAGAGACCTCCGGCGGCTGCTCTGCGAGTTGTTGGAAGAATACGAGCGCTCCCAGCGGGGGTTCACGCTGGTGGAGGTGGCCGGCGGATTCCAGTTTCGAACCCGCCCCGAGCACGCCGAATGGATCAAAAAGTTAAAAAAAACCAAGCCCTTAGCTCTCACCCAGCCTGCCCTGGAGACCTTGGCAATCGTTGCTTACCGGCAGCCCATCGTGCGCGCGGATGTGGAGAGGATTCGGGGAGTAGATTCTGGGGGAGTCTTGCGCACCCTTTTGGAGAGGAAGCTGGTAAAAATTTTGGGGAAGAAGGATGTCCCGGGCAGGCCTATTGTCTACGGGACATCCAAACGATTTCTGGAGATATTCGGGTTGAAAGATTTATCCAGCCTTCCTACCCTGAAGGACATCGAAAGGCTGGCTCCGCCTTCGCTTCAGGAACTCGGGCCGGCGGAAGAAAAGGAGGCTGCAGCGCATGAGCGGCCCTCAGAGGCTGCAGAAGATTCTCTCTGAAAGCGGGGTGGCCTCTCGGCGAAAGGCTGAAACCTTAATTCGCCAGGGGCGGGTGATGGTAAACGGCCGCCCGGCCCAGCTCGGGGACAAGGCGGATTCCCTCCGCGATTGCATCAAGGTCGACGGCCAGCGCGTGGGTCTCTCCCTTTCCAAAGTTTTCGTCCTTCTGAACAAGCCCAAGGGGACCCTGACCACGGCCGATGATCCGGAAGGAAGGGCGATGGTCATGGATTTGCTGAAAATAAAAAAACCCCGCCTGTTTCCAGTGGGCCGGCTGGATTTCGATGCCGAAGGGCTTCTTCTCCTGACCAACGATGGGGAGATGGCTCACCGATTATCCCACCCCTCTTTTCGCATCCCGCGCACCTACTGGGTGAAAGTCAAAGGGAAGCCCCAGGCACAAGAGATCCGCAAGCTAAGCCAGGGGGTCACTCTGGAAGATGGGCCCACCGCCCCTTGCCGGATCTTCCCCCTGAGAGAGACCGAAGAGAATATGTGGCTGGAAATGATTTTGTACGAGGGAAGGAATAGACAGGTAAAACGAATGTGGCAGAAGCTCGGGTATCCGGTCTTGAAGCTGAAGCGCACGGGGTTCGCGGGCCTCTCTCTGGGAAATCTTCAGCCCGGTGAACACCGCTCCCTTAGTGCCGGGGAAGTGCAAAAACTCCGACGTCTGGTGGATGGAGATTCG
>Ga0315280_10010582_pt1 | contig 11539 bp, 12 predicted proteins | sample YL17G06_40_MG_FD_203697 | JGI IMG/M metagenome (GOLD analysis project Ga0315280, IMG submission 203697) | Sediment microbial communities from Yellowstone Lake, YNP, Wyoming, USA - YL17G06_40 | ecosystem: Environmental > Aquatic > Freshwater > Lake > Sediment | place: USA: Wyoming | collected... | reverse complement strand
CATCATATGCTTGTAAGTTAGTTAATTATTAGTAAGATGACAACTTACAAGCTTACCATTTTGGGTTACCTTTTTAAATGACAGAGCCAGGGGTACCTTTAGTTACATTTTAGATGAGTAAATACGAGTAGGTTGACACCCTTAGAAGGGTGTGCTATGTTGCAAGTAGCGGTCAAAACCACTACTGCTTCGATCAAATTGTAAAGAGTCCAGCTTGTTAAAGCAAGCCGGAAAACATTCCATAGTACATTTTCAAAGGTCAAGTACGATAAACGCCGGGGGGTGCGTAAGTCCGAAGTCTGATGGTCCGAACCTATTTGGATTCGGACTTTCTTTCGAACTTTCCCTCCCGGCGTAATGATGCGTTTTTTCAGGTCAAATAAAACACCCATTGGGTTAGGGTGTTTTTTTATTATTTAATTGTCCGCAGACCCATTTCGCCTTTATGGACTCGTGCGGGCAAATAAAAAACCAGCAGTAAACTGCTGGACTTGGTGAATCAAATAACGTAAATTATAAGCAGTATTTAACGGGATCGGGGTGTCCCCGGTCGGCAAAGGATCTCCACTTGGTGGGACTCTTTGTTTTTTAGAGCAACTTTCTAAACTGCTCAACGGTCAATCCGGCTTGGTTAAGGATGCGGTGCAGGGTGCCCTTCTTCAGGTCCCGGTTATGATAGGGCACGGTTAGGGTTAATTCGGGGCGGTCGGGGTGATAAAGAGAGATATGGCTGCCCTCCTGTCGGTCAATAATAAAACCGCCTCTTTTCAGAGCGCGGAGTAATTGCTTGGAATTGATGACCGGCAGTTTGGAGCTCATTTAGATGGCAACGGCTAATTCGTCAATCAAGGGCTTCACTTCTGTGAAATCTTCGGGAATTGGCTGGTTGCGGTGAAGCAGGGACAGAAGATGGCACTTGATGGCGTCCAGAGCCATCTTTTTTGCTTCCTCTAAGGTATCGCCCTCAGTGACCAACCCGGGCAAAGCAGGAACGTGAACAACGTATCCGCCCTCTTCCGCCGGTTCAAAAATCACCGTGTATTTGTAGTTTTTCATCTTATTAAACTCCATAGGATTGACTTCAGTTATAAAATACGCAAAAGGCAGGTGAATGTCAAGTCTGCTTGCGGCTTTTAAGCTGTATTGCCTATTTTACAGTTTTAAGCACTTTTCAACTAATTCACCCATAGTGTAAAAAATTTTTCTTTTCCGCTTTTTTTCTCCTTTTTATCAGCAAATTTCCCTATGGTTGATATTCTTCTAAAGTGACGGTTATTTCCTGCTCTTGTCCGTCATGTAATATTTTTAATGTTACCTGATCGCCTGGTTTGTATTTAGCAATTTCTTTTGCCAATGAATGACTTTCATCAAGTTTTACTCCATTAACTTCTAAAATAATATCGTTTTCTGTAAGTCCGGCTTTATCCGCTGGTGAGCCAGGGGTAATTGCCAATTCATCAATATTTTCCCCTCTGACAATTAAAATCCCATAATCAACTGGTAAATTATTTTTTTCTGCTAATGATTTAGTAATGGGAATATAGCGGACGCCTAAATATGGTCTAATAATTCTCCCATATTTAGTGACGCTGTCAATGACACTTTTAGCAGTATTAATTGGAATCGCAAAACCAATTAATTGACCTTCGCGATTAATCGCAGTGTTAATACCAATAACTTGCCCACTCAAATTAATTAACGGTCCTCCAGAATTGCCAGGATTAATTGCCGCATCAGTTTGGATTATTCCCTCTAATTTTTCACTGCTGCCTTGATTGTCACCGGCGATAATACTCCGATTTAAACCGGAAATTACCCCTTTCGTTACTGTATTATTGTATTCCCCCAAGGCATAGCCAATGGCAATAACAGTCTGGCCAATTTTTAAAGAATCAGAATCGCCTAATTCCACCACTGGCAGGTCCTTGGCATCAATTTTTACTACGGCGATATCATTAGTTAAATCTGTCCCTAAAACTTTCGCATCATATTTTTTCCCATCACTCATTAAAACAGTATATTCAGCTTTATTGTCACTGACCACATGTTTATTAGTTAAAATTATCCCGTCACTAGAAATTATAAATCCCGTACCGCCGCCTACTTCTTGCTTGCCCTCTGGTAAATTGGGCTGGCTAAAACCAAAGGGAAAGCCAAAATCAAAAAAATCATCAAAGGGGAAAATATTCGGTCCACTTTGGCTATAATATTTACTTAAATCCTTGGAAATAATGATGCTGACGACAGCGGGGCTGACTTTTTCGACAGCATCAATCGTGGCTGATTCTTCTTCCACTTGGAGCGTCTGGGAAATATTGGCATTATTAGCATTATTAAATGGTTGTCTAATTAATTGACTACCCCAAAAACCGCCTAAACCCCCAGCCATAAAACCAAAAATTACACTAACGATAATCGCGATAATAACAATTTCACTAGAATAATATTTCTTTTTGTTTGGCATATGTTTTAAAAACAATTATCTAACCGCTCCCGGGTCAAGACAATTGTTTTATTTATTTAATTAAATCTTTATAATTTTCAAAAATTTTATTTAAATCAGTTGGGACTGAGCCCGGCACAACCTGATTAAGATAATTTTGAGTAAAATTTTGGATAATTCGTGGTAAAAAAACTATCGCCAAAACCACTGGAGCAATTATTAGGATTAAATATAAAAAATTTAAGACCTTCCCCCAAAAAATATAGCGTTTTATTTTTTTGAGATCTGTTTTAACTTCGGCCAAGTCTTTTTGAATATCAACTAAATTTTTATTAATCTGGTCTTCAAAGGGAGCACCAGTATAATTTGTCATATAATTTAATTAATTAGATGAGTGGATTTTTATATTTTATCTTATAAAACACTTTTTGACAAATTCCTGACATTTTTTGGCTAACTCAGTCATTTCCTGATGATTAAAGGCTTCTTCCTTAATTATTTTTTTATTAACTAAATCACGGCGTGGTACAAACTTTTGTAGATAATAAATTTCCGCGCCAGTTATTAATTTTGCCATTTTTAAAATATCAGTAATTTTATGGAAATATGGCAAAATTGTCGAACGAAATTCATATGGTAAACCACTAGTTTTTATTATTTTAATACTTTTTTTAATTAACTGAGGGTTAAATGGCCTCGTAGTAATTTGTGAATATTTCTCCAACGGTCCTTTTAGATCCATCGCTAAATAATCTACTAACTTCTCTTTTATTAATCTTTTTAACATTTTTGGATTAGTACCATTAGTATCTAATTTTACTAAAAATCCTAATTTTTTTATTTTTTGTAAGAATTTCGGCAGATTTTTATTGAGCGTTGGCTCCCCACCACTTAATACAACCGCTTCGATGATTTTCTTTCGTTTAATTAAATAATTAATAACCCCCTGCTCTGAATATTTTGGTAATTTTGGGCGATTATAAACCAGATCAGGATTATGACAAAAACCGCAACGAAAATTACAACCACTAAAAAAAAGCACGGTACTAATTTTCCCTGGATAATCAATAAATGATGTTTTTTGCCAGCCTCTAATCATTGTTTTATCAACAACAAAAAGGAGCAAATAATCGCCCCTTTTGTTTTTGTTTTCTTCCTCCCTAGCAGTTTTGCTCAACAGTATTATATTCTTTGCGATCGTGAAATTCCGCTTGTTTACCTTGATTCCATTGCTTGACTGGTCTGAGATAGCCAACGACACGGGAGTAGATTTCGCACCTTTGCCTTTGTGTCGTCATATATTTACGGAATTAATGATTAAGGATTGAGGATTAATAATAAATAACTACCAATCCTTAGTCCTTAATCCTTAGTTATTAGTCATCTATTTTTAATTATAGCAAGTTTTAAAAGAAAAAGAAAGATTAAAATTCAATTGCTTGTTGGACTGTTTGACTGGTCTTATCATACCCCATTTCTTCATCACATTTGGGACAAAATTCATGTTCACCAACTAAATAGCCATGTTTTGGGCAAACACTAAATGTTGGCGTAATCGTGTAGTAAGGTAAATGGTAATTTTGGGCAATTTTTCTAATAAGATTTTTGCAAATTTCTTTATCTGGCAAACGCTCACCAATAAATCCATGTAAAACTGTTCCGCCAGTATAACGAGTTTGAAATGGTTCCTGGTGGTCTAAAGCTTCAAAAATATCATCAGTATAATCAACAGGTAAATGGGTGGAATTAGTATAATAAGGGGCAGCGCCTTGGGTTTGATAAGCTTTTTCATTAGCCACTTTTATATCGGCATATAATTCCTTATCTTTTTTGGCAAAACGATAGGTTACTCCTTCTCCCGGAGTTGCTTCTAAATTGTATAAATTATTATCCTCTGCTTGGTAATTAGCGATTTTTTCTTTAATAAAATCCATTATCTTCAGGGCAAAATTCTTACCTCTTTCAGTACCAATATCTTCACCAAAAAAGTTAATTAAGCATTCATTCATTCCATTAATCCCGATAGTATTAAAATGATTTTTCCAATATTGCCCAAAGCGTTTTTTAATATCTCTTAAATAAAATTTACAATAGGGGTATAAACCTTCTTCGGTAAATTTTTCTAAAACTGATCTTTTTATTTCCAAACTCGCCCGGGCTAAATCTAAAATTCTTATTAACTTAGCAAAAAATTCGTTTTCTTCACGCGACAAATAGCCAATTCGAGGTAAGTTAATAGTAACTACTCCAATTGACCCAGTGAGAGGATTAGCGGCAAACAAACCACCGCCGCGTTTTCTTAATTCGCGATTGTCCAAGCGCAACCGGCAACACATACTTCTAGCATCATCGGGATTCATGTCGGAATTAATAAAATTGGAAAAATAAGGAATCCCATATTTGGCAGTCATTTCCCAAATCAAATCATAATTTGGGTTATCCCAATCAAAATCTTTAGTAATATTATAAGTCGGAATGGGGAAGGTAAAAACTCGCCCCTTGGCATCACCAGCAATCATTACCTCAGCAAAAGCGCGATTAAGCATGTCTATTTCTTTCTGAAACTCTTTATATTTTCTGTCCAATAACTGCCCGCCAATAATCACTGCTTCCTCGCCAATTAACTTGGAGGGGATTAAATCAAAGGTGATGTTGGTAAATGGTGTTTGAAAGCCAACTCGGGTTGGAACATTCATATTGAAAACAAATTCCTGAAGCGCTTGCTTGACTTCAGGATATGATAGCTGATCATAATAAATAAATGGTGCTAAATAAGTATCAAAATTAGCGAGGGCTTGAGCGCCGGCTGCTTCCCCTTGGAGGGTGTAGAAAAAATTTACGATTTGACCAAGGGCAGTTCGAAAATGTCTTGGTGGACGGCTTTCAATTTTACCTTCAACGCCACCAAAGCCAGTCATTAATATATCTTTAATATCCCAACCGCAACAATAAACTGCTAAAGTTTGTAAATCATGGATATGTAAATCAGCTTTAGTATGGGCATCTCTTATTTCGGGAGGATAAATTTTATTAAGCCAATAATGAGCACTGATTGAAGAGGCAACGTGGTTATTCAATCCTTGAAGAGAATAGGCCATGTTGCTATTCTCACGGACACGCCAATCAACTTGATTCAAATAACCCTCCATTAATTCATCTGAATTTATAAAATTCTTCAAGGTCCGAATTTTCTCATGTTGATCTCGGTATAAAATATAAGCTTTAGCCGCTTTAAATTTTTCCTGCCGCATTAACTGTTCCTCGACCATGTCTTGAATCATCTCCACTTGAGGAATCTTATCATCTGCCAATTCTTTTTCTAGTCTTTGAGTAACTTTTTTAGCAATTTCTTCAGCTAATTTCTCATTAGACTCACCAACTGCGGTAAAAGCTTTATTAATAGCAATAATAATTTTTTCTGGTTGAAAAGTCGCTAGTCGGCCATCGCGTTTCTCAATTTGAGTAAATTTTGTTTTAATCATACTTTTCTTTTATTAGTCTTTTTTATTAGTCTTTTTTCCTTTCTTAAAAGGAATTTTCTTTTTTAATAGTAAATTTAATTCCTTTTGGAAAGTTTGGACATCCTCAAATTGGCGGTAAACAGAGGCAAAGCGGATATAAGCAATTTTATCAAATTTTTTCAAGATTTTCATGATAATCTCGCCAATTTCCTGACTAGTAATTTCCTCTTGCTTCTTTTTTTGAATTTCTATCTCAATGGTAGTAATTAATTTTTTAAAATCCTCAGCGGTATAGGGTCTCTTTTCTAAAGCCCGCTTTAAACCTCGTTCTAATTTTTCTTTTAAATAAGGTTCACGCCGACCATCGCGTTTAATAACGGTTAAATTGAGAATTTCCATTTCTTCATAAGTCGAGAATCGAAAATGGCATTTACGGCACTGCCGCCGGCGCCTGATCGCATAACCTTCATTAGCCAATCGGGAATCAGTCACGCTGGTGTCTGACTTCAGACAAACTGGGCATTTCATATTATTTTAAAGGGTACAGACATCAATTTCCCTGTCTATACCATATTTAGTACCTCTAATATTAATTATAACACTACATCTAGTAGTGTCAATAATATGGCTAGCCCACGGTTTAAAACCGTGGGCTAGCCATATTTTCTTTATTTATCGCCCATTTTTCGGCGAATAAAAGCGGGAATTTCTAGTTCTTCTTCCTTAGTTTTAATAAATTCTTCCCTTTTTTCTTCTTTTTCCTTTTCTTTACTACTCGGCGTTGTGGATAACTTTTGAAAAATACTCTTTTTTAATTCTTTTTTTAAAAGTTGATCATCGGGTTTTAAAAAAGAAGGTGCCGGATAAGCTTTTTCTGTTGAGATTTCTTTACCTTCTGTTAAATTTGTACCAAAACCCGTAGCAATAACTGTTATTTTAATCTCCTCACCTAAAGATTCGTCAATTACTGCTCCAAATATTACCTTGGCATTTTCATCAAGATTAGCAGTGATGATCTCAGCGGCTTCATTAATTTCATACATTGATAAATCAGGCCCCCCAGCGACGGTAAAGAGTACGCCTTTAGCACCTTTGATAGAAAGTTCTAAAAGCGGGCTTTCAATTGCTTGTTTAGCTGCTAAAGCAGCTCGATTTTCACCACTGGCTCGGCCAATGCCCATTAGGGCTGAGCCAGCACCCATCATAATGGCTTTAACATCAGCAAAATCAACATTAATTAATCCGGGAACAGTAATTAATTCTGAAATCCCCTGGACACCTTGTTTAAGGACTTCATCGACAATTGAAAAAGCTTCAAGTAAAGTAGTTTTTTTATCAATAATTTGGAGTAATTTATCATTGGGAATGGTAATAATCGTATCAACCTTATCCATTAATTTTTCTAAACCTCTTTCAGCAATACTTCTTCTGATTGTCCCTTCAAATGAGAATGGTCGAGTAACTACCGCTACGGTAAGGGCCCCTTCTTCCTTAGCAATATCTGCGATAATAGGCGCTGCCCCAGTACCGGTGCCACCGCCTAAACCACAAGTTATAAAAACCATATCAGCTTCTTTAATTGCTTCTCTTATTTCTTCCTCATTTTCTTCAGCGCTTCTCGCGCCTAACTCTGGGTCCATCCCTGCCCCTAAGCCATGGGTTGTCTGCCGTCCAATATTAATTTTTTTTGTCGCTCGGTTATGATTCAAAGCCTGAGCATCAGTATTGATAGCAATAAATTCAACACCCCTAATTTCTGATCTAATCATCCGATTAATTGCTGCTCCACCGCTCCCGCCTATTCCTAATACTAAAATTTTTGCAAAAGTTTCAATCTCTGGTTTTATTTCGATGGATTTTTTAGCTGACATAAGAATATTATTAAATATTAAAAATTAACCGGAACACTTAAGAAATTCTCTATTGAACTGTCAGAAGAATTTAAAGTATAAAGTTCAATTGTTCCTTGGGTAGTTAAATTCTCCTTAGTTAAATTTATCTCTACCAGGAATGGGGAAAATTTTCCAGGCTGGTTTGTCGGGGTAGTCCCTTGTTGTAAAATTTCTTTCTTACTATTAATGATGCGGTAATGAATAGTAGTAGCTGAAACTTTGGCTAGTCCCGTTATATTAAAATTAGTACCTACAGATTGATTCTCTTGAGGACTGGTTACGATAATATTACGAATATCTCCGGTAATAAAACTAGCTCGTTCTGCTATTATATTTGAATAATTATTAATCATCGCCTGACTGCCAACACTAGTGTAATAAATAATAATAACACTGGTAAGAAAAAAAGTCATAATAATAATCAAGGAGGGTAGGAAGGGAATTTCTTTAGTAAAATTTTTTTGCCACATTTTTTGTGAAAATTTATAAGTATATTTATTCAAACGATTTATGATTCATGATTAAGGAATTAATGACTTAAACCAACTTCTAATTTTTCCGACAGTATTTTCAATAGAAGAGAGTTTAGATAAGTGAAAACCTGTATATCTTACTGATTGTCGTCCCCATAAAGCCAATCCCAAAGCCGTAGTAAAAGCCGGATCATCAACTTTATCAATAGTTGTCTCTAAATCTAAAGGACAGCCTAAAAAGGCTGGCAATTTAAATTCTTCTTTTGCTAGTTCAACAATCCCAGGCAATTTCGCTCCCCCGCCAGTAAGAATTACACCAGCCGGTAACATCCCCGCCCGATCTATCTTTTTTAATTCTTGATTAACTAAAGAAAAAATTTCTTCTACTCGCGCTTGAATAATTTCTGCAACATGTCTGAGGGAAACAAAACTTCTCTCTTTTTCTTGATGGTCAATTTTACTTAAATCAAATTCATCACGTTTATTCACTTTTTCGGCGAGGGCTTGACCAAACTCTAATTTTACCGCTTCGGCCGTTGTTAATGATGTCCTAAGTCCAATAGCAATATCAGAAGTAATGTGGCCGTCACCAATCGGTAAAACTGTCGATAAAAGAACATCGTCTTCTTCGAAAACTACCAAACTGGTGGTAGCTAAACCAATATTTACTAAGGCGACCCCGATTTCTCTTTGTTTTTTCGTTAAAGTACTTTCGGCAGTGGCGAGAATAGAAAAAACTAATTCACTAATATCAACCCCGGTGCGGTAAATGCATTTTGTTAAATTTTTTATTTGCGAAGATAGGCCCATAATAATTTGGGTGTTAACTTCTAGTCTTACCCCGACCAAACCCAAAGGATCTTTAATATTTGTCTGGTTATCTACTGAAAAATTTCGAGGAATTACATGCAAAATCTCATAATTTGGAGGGGTGGCTACTGTCTGAGCCGCTTCAATCACCCGAGTAACATCTTCCTCTTTTATTTCGCCATCAGCTTTGGCGACTGCCACCACCCCTCGGCTTTCTAAAGTTTTGATATGAGTGCCGGAGACACCAATCGCCGCCCGTTCAATCGGTACGCCAATCATCCTTTCCGCTTTTTCTAAACATTCAGAAATAGCAGAAACTGCTGCTTCTATATCAGTAATTAAACCCTTGGTGATGCCTTGGGAATCTGTTTCTGCTGCTCCAATTGCCTGCCAAGTATTATCCGTTAATCTTTGAATAGCCACTGCTCTAATTTTACTCGAGCCCAGATCAAGGCCAGTGCTAATTTCTTGATAAGCCATATTTATTCAAGTTTAAAATTTTGTTACCTTTATTATAAAAGATAAATTAAAAAATGCCAATTAGCTTCTTGAACAATTTTTTTGTTCAACAGCAGGCCACTGATAGCCACCGAGAAACACGGATAATCACTGATTACCACTAATTTTTTATTCGTGGACATCAGTGGTAATCAGTGTCCTTTAGTTTAGCCGTGTTTAATATTCTAAAATTGGAATTTGTTATTTTTTAAAGTTACGCCATTAAAATGGCTAGGAATGTTAATCATGATTCATACACAATTCATTGCGGTAACGTTGGAAAGTACGTCAACTTTAACACTCATAAATTAGTCAAAGTAAAACTCTTTAGCATCATCTTATAAGTTGTTTCAAAAACTTTTTCTTGACTGGTACCAATATTATAATGGATATTATATATTCGACTACCAACAGCTAAATAAGTATTTAAACCATCTATTGATTTAATAGCGGCCACCCCACTTATTTCTAAAGTTTCTAAAGCACTGACATCAACATTTACATATTGTCTATACCATTCAATTGAAGAAAGGCCCAAAGGATTTTCCTCAACAATTACTTCAACAAACTCTCCTAAAGAAGAGGTGAACATTACTTCTTTATAATCACTAGTTAAGGCTTTAGCGACCCAATCCTTAAGATAATAAATTGTGTAATTATAGTTATTGTTGGTAAAGGTGGTGATTAAATTTGTTTCTTGGAGTTTGCTACTTGCGGCCAAGGGATTATATAAATTTCTCACTTCCACGCCATCAAGATAACTGTCACTATCAGTATCTGAATTATTGGGATCAGTTTGATAAAAATTTTCTTCAATGTCCGTCAAATAATCATTATCTACATCACTAGCTGTCTGGGGTGGAGTTTGGATAATCGGCGGAAAAGGCGTAATGTTTTGATTTTGGTTAACAGGCGTTGGTGATATTACCAAGCTAATACCACTAGGAGTTGCTTGATATTTTCCTTTGGTAAGATTTAAAGTACTATATAACGCCCCTTCTTCTAAACTAAAAAGGATTTGATAACTCTGATTCTGATCCGTGGTGGTATAAACATATTCCTGACCATTGGGCTCTGGATTCTCTGGCAAGGTTGTTAAATATTGATCGACTAAATCAGTTAAATTACTGGGATAATTATTATTGCTGGCATAATAAAGACCAAGAGCAGTCATCAGAGTACTAATATCTTCAATTCTTTTTTTGTCTCGCAATGCCGGGTTTGATAATTCTTGATTAGTGTTTAAATTAAGATTGGCTTGATTGGCATTATTAACATTTTGATTTTCCCCCAGACGCGGTTGCTCATTAGTAATGTTTAGATTCTGCTTATTTGCTAATTGTTTTTGATTACGGTAACTAGTAGTATAGAAAATTATAATTACGGTAATTAAGGAACCTAAAACTAAAAATATTAAAATTCCTAAGAAAGGCCAATTAAGTTGATGAGGCTTTTTCATTTTTTTAGTTTCTCCTTGCTCTCGCTCTTCATCAGTTAAAATTGGTGGGGATTTGGGTTTTCTTTCAAAAACTGGCTTTTTCGGCATGACATGAATATCAGCTTCATTAATTGGCGTTTCAGGAGTTAAATTATAATCTTGTTTAATTTCTTCTTTTTGATTATTTGAGAGGTTAAACATTTTTTTATTTTAAAAATTTTTATAATTTAGTTTCCCAGACCCTAAAGGATTATAACCACTATTTACTTCTTCACCATCCAGATATCCATCACCATCAGTATCAGGATCAAGAGGATCTGTTTTATAAGTCTTAGCTGGGTCAGCGTTTGGTATTAAATCCTTATAGTCCCTAGTGAATTCATCATAATCAGTTAGCCCATCGTTGTCAGTATCAACTTCATTAGGATTAGTACCAAGATTAGTCTCTTCCTCATCATTCAAACCATCATGGTCAGAATCTATATTCAAATTCAGATTTTCATTTTCATTGATATTAATAATCG
>Ga0315280_10010578_pt1 | contig 11542 bp, 9 predicted proteins | sample YL17G06_40_MG_FD_203697 | JGI IMG/M metagenome (GOLD analysis project Ga0315280, IMG submission 203697) | Sediment microbial communities from Yellowstone Lake, YNP, Wyoming, USA - YL17G06_40 | ecosystem: Environmental > Aquatic > Freshwater > Lake > Sediment | place: USA: Wyoming | collected... | reverse complement strand
ACCCCTTCGAAAGGGCCACCTCCGCCGGCCCGAAGACAAGCAAGTTTATGACCGAGTGCCTCCAGAGGCAGCTCGAACACTGCGGCATCAAGATATATGACAACCAAGAGGTCGCACACCTGCTTACGGTCGGCTCAGGAAAATCCAGACGCATCGCGGGCGTTGTCACCATCGACAGGAAAAACACCGGCCTCTCTGATTACGCCATCAATATTTTTCTCGCCGCCAATATCGTGCTCGCCGCCGGTGGCCCGGGCGAACTCTACAAAACAAGCGTCTATCCAAAAGGCCAGGTCGGCATCCACGGCCTCGCTTTTAAGGCGGGCCTGGTCGGCGAAAACCTCACCGAGTCGCAGTTCGGCCTTGCAAGCACAAAATTCCGTTGGAACGCCTCCGGCACATATATGCAGGCAGTCCCGCGCATATTCAGCGCCGACCCCGACGGCAAAAATGAGCGGCAGTTCCTCGCGGACTTTTTCCCTTCAATGAAAAAACTGGCGACAAATATCTTCCTCAAGGGCTACCAGTGGCCTTTCGACCCGCAGCGAATCGAAAACCTGCAATCATCCTTGATTGACATCCTTGTCTTCAGTGAAACGCAAAAAGGCAGGCGAGTCTTCCTGGACTTTCGCCGAAATCCCGCCGGCCCGACGAAAGACTTCGATATCAGCGACCTTGAGCCGGAGGCATACCAGTATCTAAAAAAGACCGGCGCCCTCCAGAATACGCCCATCGAACGCCTTTTCGCTATGAATCCCCCGGCCATCGAGATTTACAAGGAAAACGGCATCGATTTGTATTCGCAGCCGCTCGAAATCGCCCTCTGTGCCCAGCACAACAACGGCGGCTTCGCCGTCGATAAATGGTGGCAGTCCGGCATACCACACACCTTTGTAATCGGCGAAATGGCCGCAACTCACGGCGTCAGACGCCCGGGCGGAGCAGCCCTCAACGCCGGCCAGGTCGGCGGCCTGCGGGCCGCTGAATATATCGCAAACGTTTATCATCCCGAAAGCGGACCCGATTATTCAGAAACAGAACCGGAAATCACACAGCAGTTAAGCCGATTCATCGCCTGGCTTGACGCCTGCAAAAAATCAGGCAGTTTGTCCCCGACAGAGACATTCGGGGATTTGCCGCCCGAACAGGTAATAGAGGAAATCCAGACCCGTATGACCGCATCGGCAGGACACATAAGAGAGCTGCACAATGCCCGCAAAGCCCTGAAAGATGCAGTGGGACTGTATAAAGACATACAAAAGTGCGGCTTCAAATTGCAGGACCGCGATGACCTCGTAAAGGCAATCCGGGCGGACCATTTGGCCCTGGCCGGCATCGCATATCTAAAAGCAATTGTGGAGCTGCTCTCGCTCGGCGGCGGCTCACGCGGCTCGCACCTTGTGCTTTCCGAAGATGGAGTTCAAATACATCCTGATATTATTGATAAGACGACCGGCCGGCCTATGAAATTCAAGCCCGAGAATAAACTGCTTCGAGACTCCGTCTTACAAATTGAATACGACCGGACGGCCCCGGATTTATTCCGCTGCAGGAGCGCGGCAGTAAGGCCGATACCAGCTGACAGAAAGGCCTTTGAGCCGGCCTGGCGCAATTACAGAGAAGGAAAAATCTACAAGCTTTAAGGGCCGGCACAATCGAACGCTATACGATATACCGAATGAGGCTGTTATGATTGTTCAGACGGTAAAATGGATTGGCGGCATCGATGGATTTCTGGAGCTTATTGACCAGCGGCGATTGCCCGCTAAATTTGTAAAGCTCCGCTGCCGCAGCATCCGGCAGCTTTACCGGGCCATAAAGACCCTTGCCGTCCGCGGAGCGCCGGCGATAGGCGTTGCAGCAGGATACGGACCGCTTCTGGCCCTGCAAAAGCCAGGCGACCGCGGCAGCATCGCGCAGGCCCTCAAGCTCCTCGACCGTTCCTGCAAATATCTGGCATCATCCCGCCCAACCGCGATAAACTTATTCTGGGCCCTCGAACGGGTTCGGCGAATCGCCCTGCAATTTGCCGCCGGGCAAAGAACAAAATCGCAAAATGTGCGCGAACTTCGCAAAGTCATTTTGGCTGAGGCAAACGCAATTTATCAGGAAGATGTGGATATGTGCCGGCGCATCGGCCAAAACGGCCGGCGGTTCATCAAAAACGGCTTCGGCATCCTGACGCACTGCAACGCCGGTGCGCTTGCCACCGCAGGGCAGGGGACGGCTTTGTCGGTGATTTTTGAGGCCCACAAAAGAGGAAAAAAATTGAAAGTCTATGCAGATGAGACCCGCCCCCTGTTGCAGGGTGCACGCCTGACCGCCTGGGAATTGAAACAGGCCGGCATCGATGTAACGGTCATTTGCGACAATATGGCGGGCTGGCTGATGAAGCAGGGCAGGATAAACGCCGTCATAACCGGCGCAGACCGTATCGCCGCAAATGGCGACATCGCGAATAAAATCGGCACCTACAGTTTGAGCATCCTCGCGAGAGAGCACCGCGTACCGTTCTACGTCGCCGCCCCGTCGAGCACGTTCGATTTGAGTATAAAAAGCGGCGCCGAAATACCCATCGAGCAAAGACCGGCCGAGGAGGTAACTTGCCTGTGGCGAACAAAAACACGGATTGCCCCTGCGGGCGTCAGAGTGTACAATCCGGCCTTTGATGTCACTGAGGCAAAAAATATCACCGCGATTATTACCGAGCGGGGCGTCATCAAAAATCCCGGCCCCCGCAGGGTTGCAAAACATTTCAGGGCGGCGCCGAACAGAAAAGTAAGCGCACGTAAGCGCAGGAAATGAGTATGACAGAGCCGAAGATGCAGACTTCACACACACCGCAGGACAAGACCGAAACGCCCGTCCTGGGCGCGGATGAAAGTGCATTACTTCGCTGGCGGAAGCGCAATCCGTACTACTACAGGTGGCTGGATAAAATCTACAAATTCGCCGTCCGCCCCAATAGCAGGGTCCTTCACGTCGGCTGCGAATGCGGCGACCTGCTTGCGGCGGTCGAGCCGGCTTACGGCGTCGGCATCGACCCGGACGAGCAGGCCGTTGCACTGGCGAAAAAACGCTTCCTGCACCTGAACTTCTACGCGATGGACCCCCACGAATTGCATCTCGATGAAAAATTCGATTACGTCCTTATCTGCAACTCGCTTGGAAGGTGGCGTGACATCCAGCAGGTCCTCGAACGCATCCGCCCCCTGACCACCGACGGCACGCGGATAGTGATAACCTACTACAACTATCTCTGGGAGGCCGTTATGCGGCTGGGCTCGGTCGTCGGGGTTCGCCGGCCGTACTCATACCAGAACTGGCTCCCGACCGAAGACATCGTCAGTCTGCTGCGCCTGGCCGACTTTGATGTCATTCGCACCGCTTCGTATCTGCTTTTGCCGAAGCGCATTCCGCCGCTGACGGCCTTGAGCAATTATCTTCTGTCGCTGCTGCCGGGCTTTCGCTACTTCAACCTCGTAAATCTTGTGATTGCCCGCCCTGCGCCCGCCGCCGTGCGCGATGAGGATTTGTCGGTCTCCGTCATAGTCCCCTGCAGAAACGAACGCGGCAACATCGAAGATGTAGTAACACGAATCCCGCAAATGGGCCGCGAAACCGAGATTATCTTCGTTGACGGCAACAGCACCGACGGCACTGCAGAAGAAATAGAACGACAGATTAAGCTCCGCCCGCATCGCAAAATTCGCCTGCTCCATCAGGGCCCGGGCGTCGGCAAAGGCGACGCCGTAAGAAAAGGTTTTGCCGCAGCAAAATCAGATGTGCTGGTCATTCAGGATGCAGACCTGACCACGCCGCCCGAGAATTTGCCCAAATTCTTCAGGGCACTTCGCGACGGAAAAGGCGAGTTCATCAACGGCTCGCGGCTCGTCTATCCGATGGAAAAACAGGCAATGCGGCTCCTGAATCTTCTTGCAAACAAGTTCTTCGGGGCGATGTTTAGCTGGCTGCTGGGCCAGCGATTCAGAGACACCCTTTGCGGCACAAAAATGATTCGCAGAAAAGACTACAAAATGATAGAGGCCGACCGCTCCTACTTCGGCGACTTTGACCCATTCGGCGACTTCGACCTTATCTTCGGGGCCGTAAAGCTCAACCTCAAAGTCACCGAGGTGCCGGTGACATACCGCGCAAGGACCTACGGCAGTACAAACATCAGCCGATTCAAACACGGCTGGCTTCTGCTTAAAATGAGCTGGCTCGCATTTAAGAAAATCAAATGGCTCGGAAAGGTGCGTTGAATCTCTAAAGATGCCGAAGAAAAGCAGCCTTCCCAAATTGAAGTTGCTGCCTTACCGTGAATACGCCGGCGTGGGCCGCAACGACCCCCTGCGGTTTTACTTCTGGCCCGTTATCGGCACGATGTATCGCCGGCGGGTTGAGCTGTGTCTGGCCGAGTGCACCGGCGGCGAGCGCATCCTCGAAGTCGGGTTCGGCTCCGGCGTTACATTCCCAAATCTTGCCGAAATCTACGAGGAAATCTACGGACTGGACCTGAACGCCCCGGTTGAGGATGTTGCAGCCGTATTCAGGGCAAGGCAAATCCAGACGCATCTGCAAAACGGCAGCGTCCTATCTATGCCATACGAGAACGACTTCTTCGACACAGTTTTATTGATTAGTATTCTTGAACACCTCAAGCCCTATGAGCAAATCCGGGCATTTCGCGAGATTCGGCGGGTTCTTAAACCCACAGGCCAGGTGGTTTATGGCGTGCCTATCGAGCGACGCCTTATGGTGTTCGCATTTGGACTGTTGGGCTGCGACATCCGCCGGCACCATTTCTCCACCGAAAAGGATGTCTTCAATGCCGCCGCTGGCGTCTTGGACCAAGTCAGGGTCGCGCGGATGCCCCCGCTCCTGTCTTCCGACAGGAAGACGCGGGGGCTGTTCGGACCCGTTTATGAGGTTGGGCATTTTATCAAAGGCGGCTCCAAAGGAAATTGTGCCGGCTGACAGGATTAAATGGCTCGGAAAAGCATAAAAATTATCGAATGGCTCAAGTTACCTGAAATAAGAGACATCGAAAACCTCGATGACCCGGGCGTTACGCTGCTGCACGCAAAGATTATTCGCCAAAAATCTTTTCTTAAAAAATTGTACGTCGATTTCTACAGAGAGTTCCTGAAAGCCGTGCCGCAGCCCCGGGGAAAAACCATAGTCGAGCTCGGCAGCGGCGGCGGCTTCATAAAAGATGTCATCGCCAATGTCACTACCTCCGACATCCTGAACCTGCCGAATGTCGATAGAGTATTCTCGGCACTCGATATGCCCTTTGAAAATTCGAGCGTGGACGCTTTTTTTATGGTCGATGTCCTCCATCACATCTCCGACCCAAAAGCCTTCTTCAAAGAGGCCCTTCGATGCCTGAAAATCGGCGGCAAAATCGTTATGATTGAGCCGGCTAATACCTGCTGGTCCAGATTTATCTACAAAAATTTCCACCACGAGCCTTTCGACACGCAGGCCCCCCGGCAGCTTGCCGCCGGAGGCGGCCCGCTTTCAAAGGCAAACGGCGCGCTGCCCTGGATAATCTTTTCGCGCGACCGCCGCAACTTTGAGAAGGAGTTTCCGTCCCTGAGGATTGTTGGAATGAAAAACCATACGCCTTTTCGATACCTGCTTAGCGGCGGCCTGACCCTCCGCCAATTACTTCCGGCATTTACATACCCGGTGGTTAAAGGCATAGAATATGTATTGTCCCCTATGAGGGACCTGCTTGGTATGTTTCAGACAATTGAACTGGAAAAGGTTGGCGCACCGCAGGCATATAAAATGCTTGAGTAACCTGTTGCCGGGAAACAATGAGCAGACCAAAAATCAGAAATCCAAGAACAAGGGCTTGCGAAAAGTCGGCAAAAACTCCGCCTGTTGGTTCCGCCGACCGGATGGATGAACAGGAGCTTGCCGGGCGCGAAAAGTATTTTGACCGCTTCTTGTTGGCGGCGCTCTTTGCCTTTGGCGTGTATCAATCAATTCTGTATTTCGGCCACAAGCTCGTCCCCATTTCGGATTTTCCGGATATTGTCAGGACGGGCCACGAGCTTTTGTCCTTCAAGCTTCCCACACGATTCAAGCAGGCGCCGGTTGTCGGCCTGCTGCAGGCAGCCCTTTCTCATTTCGTCGGCGGGCAAAACCCCGACCTGACCGCCGGCTGGCTGCTTAACGCCATTTTGCATCCGTTTAATCTGATTCTGTTCTGGCTCGTCGGCAAAAAAATCATCGGCACCTCCGCCCTTTGGTTCGCCCTTATTGTGATAATAAACCACTGGCTGTTATATATGCTCACCGAGCCTATAATGGAAACAACGCTGCTGTTTTTCTCGCTCGCGACGCTTTATCTTATCTTCAAACGCTCAAACTGGTCCTACGTCCTGGCCTCCATAACCACAATGGTCCGCTACGAAGGCGTGGCACTGATCCTGGCCGCCTTTATTATGGACCTTATTACCGGCACCGACAGACGCCGTCGAATCCGCGCATTTTTATATTCTGTGCTGGCGACAGTTCCTCTGGCGCTGTGGCTTCTTGGGACGTTCCTTACCTGGAAGCCGGGCACAACCCATTATCTTGAGGTATTCTTCACAAAGGAATACGCAAAAGGGTTCGCACAGCCTGTCGAAGAAAGGACCGGCATCATAATGCACATGCGGCTGCTTTGGATGGTAGGATTCAGACCGCTGCTGATGCCGTATCCGGGCGCCGGCGAAGCCTCTGCGGAAATGCTCGTGAAGCTCAATGAAACTGTTGCTCTCGCGGGCTTTTTCTTTGGTTCCATCTACGGGTTATTGAAACGCCGCTGGGAAATATTGGTCCTGCTGTTGTTCTTTGTCCCGTATTTTCTGCTGCACGCCTTTTACCCTTACCCCCTCCAGCGGTTCCACTCCACTATATTCTGGCTCGCTATATTGCTGTGCCTGTTTGGTCTGCAGACCGTCTGGCGTCTGGTCGATAGAAATGGCCGCGTCCCACGACCTCTTGTCTCTTTGTTCCAGGCTGCAATCGCACTGATAGCAGTCATCTGGCTCGCATCACTTGTTCCCTATGTGTCAAAGGAGTCCGCAATCAGCCCCAAATCGGTTTCTCTGCCTTACGTGGCAATTGCCCTGGCGGCGGTCATTTTTGCCGCCCGGCTTTATGTTTACAAAGCCGGATATTTTTTGCGGGAGCTTTCCATCCTGACCTTTGTCGGCCTGGTCATTGTCTCCAACCAGTTCACTGTCGTTCGACTTATCGGCGATGGGCAGCAGGACAAGGAATTCAAGCTCTTAGCCGACTGGTTTATCGCCAACGCCAAACCGGGCGAAAAAATGGCCGTCTATATGGCCAACGTAGTCGAAATATTCGCCCCCAAACAGGCCGACTCCATCGTTCCTCTCCCGAAGGCCGACAGTCCCGACCAGTTTATTCAGGCCTGCCACGACCAGAACATCACCTACGTCGTCTGGGCCACAAGGGAAGGACTGCGAAGCGACCACACCGGTTACAGACAGCTCAACCTGCACGAAAATATAAAGCAATTGGACACGCCTAAAAGCCAGGGGGCTTATCAGTTTGTCGGACAGGTTGGTTCACAGCGAGGTTATGTAAATATATTCCGCCTTCGCCCCGCCCCCGGCGAGGCGAATATCACAAATCCTCCTCCCGTCCCACCATAGACCCGCCGAAACCACCTCGCTTCTTACGTGGATTTAGTTCACGGCTATGACTTTTTTGACCTCGGGCACTCGCTCTTTGAGGAAACGTTCGATACCCATTTTCATAGTCATCGTGGCCCCCGGGCAGCCCTGGCAGGCCCCCTGCAGGCGGACCTTGACAGTATTGTCGTCCTCGGTCCCCACCAGCTCCACGTCGCCGCCGTGACTTTGCAGGGCGGACCGGACCATTTCGATGACTTCCTTGACCTTTTGCTCGAAGCTCTTTTCGCTGCTGTTTTCGCCGCAGCCGCATTTATCGCACATAATAAATCTCCAAATGCCGATTGTGCGTACCATTTTATCAGTCGTGTCCCCTGCCGGCCAACTATTTTTTGCCTTTGGTCACAAACAGGATGACGCCATAACCCTCTCATAATCAGGTGTTTTACCGCCCGAATCTTCAAAAAATATGTCTCCAAAGCCGGCTGCGGCCTTGACAGAAGCCACAGGAGGTGATAGAATAACTGGTGTTGTGTGGGTAAATTGGCAAATATAAGAAGACATCCTTATGTCAGGGCAGGCTGTCGGACTATCGCAATTGGACGGGGAGCAAAGAGGTGGTGCTATGCACTCCGCCGGGAGGCGGAGCAAAAGGGGCCGGAAAAGTGCAATCCCAGCCGAACAGAATCACGCTTTTGCGCATCCTGATAGGTGAATTAAGCATTAAGTCGAAAGAAAGGAAGGTATAGCCATGCACAAGCGAAAGGCGTTTACGTTAATAGAGCTTTTGGTGGTAATCGCCGTTATTGCAATACTGATGGCGATATTGATGCCTGCCCTCAACAGGGCCAGAGAGCAGGGCAAACGTGCCGTTTGCCTCAGCAATCTTAAGCAGTTGACCCTTGCGTGGCTTCTCTATGCCGATGACAATGATGACAGGCTTGTTAACGGCGATGCCGAGGAACATTCGTCGGACCGCGTGCATAATCGTGCCTGGGTCCTCAAAGATTGGGCGGCTGGTATGACCTTGGACGACAAAATAAATGCTATCAAAGGTGGAGCGCTATTTCCATACTGTGGAAGGAGCTTAAAACTTTACAAGTGCCCGGTCGCTGGCCGGGAGGAAGGCCAGGAACAAAGACAACGCACATACTCCGTGGTTGATGCTATGAATTGTGCCGCATTCGATGGCGGGCCGATGATTAAAAAAAGAATAGATATTAAAGGGCCGGGCGAAAGGTCCGTTTTTGTTGAAGATGCCGGGGCCACTCCCATGGGTGGCTGGAGTATTTATTATACGATAAACGCATGGCGGGATGAGCCCCCACTCCGGCACGGTAACGGCGCAAACTGGTCTTTTGCAGATGGACACAGTGAATACTGGAAGTGGCAAAACCCGGAAACGCGTAAATGGAACGTGAACAACGAGGGAGCCTGGAAGGCTGTGGTGCGGCCGGGCGATGTGGATATATACAAGGCGCGGAAGGCCGCCTGGGGCAAATTACCCCATTAAACCTTCACAATGGCCGGAATGGATGAGACGCTATAAGGACTACTGAAAAAATCGTTACCAAAGAGGTATTATTTCTGCGAAGCTTATAAGTTGTAATAATTGAGAAATGATAATTCTGTAAGGGGCGCTAAAATGAGAAACCGAAAGGCATTTACGCTCATTGAGCTTTTGGTCGTAATCGCCATTATCGCCATATTGATGTCCATCCTGATGCCTTCCCTGCAGCGGGTAAGAAAACAGGCAAAGCTCAGCGCCTGTCTGGTGAGTCTGAAACAATGGGGCCTTATGTTCGACCTCTACTGCGACGACAACAACGGCTATTTCTTCAGCGGCGCGGGGGGGGACTGTGGCCAATTCTGGAGGGATAGCATGAGACCGTATTCCAAGGATAAGAAAATGTGGCTTTGCCCGCAAGCCGTAAAGCCGCAGTCCGCAGGCGGTATTCCCTCAGGAAACTGGTCCCACGTAGCCTGGGAAGTCCGCGGCGAGGTAGGCAGCTACGGTCTCAATGGCTGGGTGCTCAATCCGCCCCTGGGAGAAAACGTCGTTTGGGGCCGAAGCCCTGCTTCAGACCACTGGAGAACCTACCAGGTCAAAGGTGCCAATAATATACCCATATTTACTGGTTCGTGGTGGACCGATTCCTGGCCAAAGGAAAATGACCAGCCCCCGCCCACCGAGGCCGGTCCGGGCGATACGGTCAACTTCAACGAGATGAACCGCGTCTGCGTTGACCGCCACGGCGGGTTTGTAAATTCCCTCTTCATGGACTGGTCCGCCAGGAAAGTCGGGCTTAAGGAGCTGTGGACCTTGAAATGGCATCGAAGTTACAATATAAACGGCCAGTGGACCAAGGCCGGCGGCGCCACCCAGGCCAAATGGCCGCAGTGGATGAGACATTATAAGGATTACTAACACTCTCGAAGAAAACATTAAGTTCTGAACGCTGTAAGCTTCAAATGGAGCGCGGTCGGGAAAAGTAAAATAACGGAAACGTATGCTGGAGTATTGGTTATGCAAAAACGAAGAGGTTTTACGCTCATTGAGCTTCTGGTCGTAATCGCCATTATCGCGATACTGATGGCGATAATGGTGCCGGCGCTGCAAAAAGCCAGAGAACAGGCAAGATTCGTTATTTGTAAAGCCAACCTGCATCAATATGGTCTGGCAGGCAGAATGTACTTGGACGATAATGACCACCGGTTTCCTTATACATTCACTTGGCTCTTCCTTAAGGGTAACGCCGGGTTGTTCGACCCTGAAGTTACGCCCGATGGCGTACTTTGGCCCTATTTGAAGGACAAGGATATCCATATGTGTCCGACATTCCGAAATATTACCAAAGGCCAAGGCCAATATGACTATCGATACAGCTACGTAATGAATGCCTATGTGGGTGGTGATGGGCAGGGTGCAGTCACGAGAGAGTTGCAGATAGAAAAACCTACCGCCAACATACTGTTCTTTACCGAAGAGAATATGTGGACTATCCCAGGTCTTAGCACTGATGGACGCAATGATACAAATTTACGCAGTTGGGGGATTGGTAATGGTGATTGCATTGCTACTTACCATAACGCTCCACAGGGGAAGCTAAATAGAGGTGAAGGCAATGTGGTTTTTGTTGATGGTCACGTCGGAGCAGTGAAGGTAGAGGAGCAGAAAAACGGCGGTGTTTTCAGGTTATCATGGCCGAGAAAGAAATTGCCCGATTGGTTTCATTAGTCCTGCCGAGAAAGACCTTGTTTGAATGGCAACCACATAGCCTGCTCAAGCATGTCGGGCCTGATAGCCCGGATTCAGTATTAAACATGGACAGGGAATCGAGCCAGAAGCCGCAGTTCGACCAGATATGATTTAAAGACTATCGCAAAACTGTCACTATGAGCGAAGCGAAGGCCCTGTTATTCCGAAAAGGCCGGGACCGGGCATACGCCTTCTGGACACCTAAAGACCAATACGAGTTTACCTTGCTCGTGATTGAAAGACTTCTGCAAAATGAGTGGATTTTCGACAGATGGAGTCGAGAAAGAAAATTTTTTAGTCCAGAAGGCCATTTTGGCCACGGAGGAGCATGTTTTGGGCTGATTTGAGGCTTAAACAGTCTGTTTTTGGACGCGCTGTCTTCGTTGAGTTGCTTGAGGCTCTTTGAAAAGTGAATCTTTCAGCACTAACCTGCGGTTTTATCCGGCCCTGCTTAGTTTAGGCGGATGGGCAAATGTTCGATAGCAGCGGATTTTCTCCGGCTGCTTCAAGATGATGGCAGCAGCTACGGAATAAATGGCTGGGTGGAAAGTCCCCCGCCGGATGTAAAAACAGTGTATGAAGGTTTTGAGACCGTAAATAACTGGAGGACGCCAATCGTAAG
>Ga0315280_10010577_pt1 | contig 11542 bp, 8 predicted proteins | sample YL17G06_40_MG_FD_203697 | JGI IMG/M metagenome (GOLD analysis project Ga0315280, IMG submission 203697) | Sediment microbial communities from Yellowstone Lake, YNP, Wyoming, USA - YL17G06_40 | ecosystem: Environmental > Aquatic > Freshwater > Lake > Sediment | place: USA: Wyoming | collected... | reverse complement strand
ACGCCATACCCGTTCCATACATCATACCCGTTGTTTGTTATGTTGTTGCCAGTCACATTGTTGTTGGTTGAGGCGGGGTAGAGCTCAATGCCATTCCAGCGGTTTGCTGTTATGTTGTTTCCACTTACGCTGTTGAAGTTTGAATATTCCTCGAGATAGATGCCAATAAAGTTATTTGTTATCTCGTTTCCACTTATGCTGTTGTTTGAAGAACCGTAGAGATGGATGCCATCATAGCTGTTGTTTGTTATGGTGTTTCCACTTATGCTATTATAGTGTGAAGACTCGGCGTAATCAGGCGCACGCGTGAGCCAGAGGCCATGATAGAAGTTTCTGATTTTTGTGTTTTTGATTGTTACGTTGCTTCTTCCAGAATGGCTTATTCCTTTAGAATCGGAGGCGCCTGTTCCTTGAACCGTGTAGCCCGCCCCATCAAACACAATGCTGTCCTTCTCAACAACTATGCCATCACCATCGCGGGTTACGTTGCCAGTTAAGGTGTAGGTGACATTGTTAGAGGTTGAAATTGGTGTTCCTTCAGGTTCAACGCTTCCATCGGCTCTAATGTAAATAGTTCCGCTTGCTTCCACTCTTTGAATCTTAATTGATAAGCCTAGCATGCCTATGAGAACACTTATGAAAATCGTTGTCAATACAAGTTTTCTACTCATCTTACATCATTCACCATTTCTTCTGTTTCAGTTCTTGTGAATCGTGGAGAAATTTCCATTTCAACCTTATGGAGATGTTTTCTCTTGTGGACTATGAATGCTGCAAACGCTGTTATCATGAACACTGATAGAACAAGGAATGATGGGAACTCTGGAATTATTGTTATTTCTTTGGTTGAATGTGTGTAGTTGAAGTACAGGTAGTTGTGTGTGCTGTTGGAGCATGGTAGAGGCTGAGGAGGCGGCAGGATTTCTGTGCCGTTGACAAACACATGATAAGGTTCGCTCATCAGTTCCTGTGGAACGCAAATTCTGCAGAAGCCTGCAGTGCCATTTTCGCCTGAAATGTTGAAACGAATCGCAGCTCCATCAAACTGAAAATCCAACATTGTAGAATTACAGATAGTCTGAACACAGTGTTCGGAAGTGACACCAAAACTAGAAAACATGCCCATCAAGGGAAAGCAGTCCGTATTGTTTACGTCAATGACAATGGGAGTGTCACCGATTCCATCAAGGTTTTGGTCAACTCCAGTGTAGTCACTCCAGTAGTTTCCTTCATCAGTGTAACCACTATTCCATGAATTCTTAGCAAACCCCGAATAACTGTCAACTTGACGCGCATTGTCAATGAAGTTGTTGTGATGGATTTTGTTGTAGCTAGAGGGATACCAGAACGCAAGTCCAACTTCTTGATTGTTCTTTATGGTATTGCAGATCACACTATTGTTTGATGAACTATCAATACAGATTCCCCAATAGTTATTGCTAAAGATGGTGTTGTTCATAACCACATTCTGATGAGCTCCATAGGAGAGACGGATTCCCAAGTTGTTGTAGGACACGGTGTTGTTAGTGAGAGAACAGTTTTTCGAACCAGCGAGGCCAATTCCCGATGCCCCGTTCCTTGACAAAATGTTGTTAATGATCATATTATTGTCTGAAGGGACTTCACCTATGTAAATCCCATCGTATTCGTTGTTTGATATAACATTGTTGACAAAAGAGCTGTTGCTGACTCGCCATCCACTGATTCCGTCTCGACTACTGTTAGATACCTTGTTATCAATGAGAACAATGTTGCTTGCATCGTGGACGCAAATGCCACTTTCAAATCTCAAGACCTCGACTCCCTTTACTGTCACATTGTTTCTCTGGCGTAAATCTATGCCATAGCTACTCCCATCGCCTTGAACTTTATGGTTGTTTCCGTCTATTACGATATTGTTTCTCTGCACTACGATCATATCATATACATCATCAGTGAAGGTGTAGGTTGATTGATCTGAAGTGGAAATAGGGGCTGTTGAGGGGTCTATGCTTCCGTCAGCCTTGATGTAGATTGTTCCGTTTGCTTTGACTTGTCGAATGCTAAACGCTAGGGCTAAGCATCCCATTAGAAGAAATGAAACCACTATTCCAGCAACTATTCTCCCAGACATTTTCTTTCTCCCTATTTTCACCCTTGTTTAAAGCGACCGACAATGTACCCTTAGGTGCATTAAACCTGAACCTATCCCATGAACACCCCATTTGTTGTAACACTTGGAGAAATTTAAGAAACACGGACGATACGTGAGTCTCACAGAAAATGAGACACGCCGCAAGGATAACGTCTAGAAATATGGGCAACGTGGCTTTGATTCTGGCCGAGTTTGTTTCGGCGGCGTCGAGCTTCATCCTAGGAAGTCAGCGAGAAGAGAGGCGGATACAGTGAAGCTATCTGAAGGAAAAAGACAGCTTTGAAGAATCTTGAGACAGAATTAAGCGCGCGCTAGAAGGATAGGAGTCTTCGCTTGATGTCTCTCTCCTGTCTTTGACAGTTGAATGGGATTGTTAGATTTGAATTATCTTCTACATACTCTCAAGGCGTTTTCTTCTGTGGACTATGACTGCTACTATTGTTGCTATGAACAATGGTACAATTAGGAATGATGGACACGTGGGTATTAATACCACTTCGTGTTCGGAGTGTTGGTATGTGGAGTATAAGCGCGCCGGGATTACCGTAATAGAAACAGATTTTTGCATCCCCTCGCCGAAAACGCCCCATGCGCACTTGATTCTTGGACAATCGAGGTTGGGGCAAGGTTTTTCTCTGGCGTAATTGATTATCACATGAAACACATGACCAAGTTCAGCTTTAGCGCAGCCTTCTCCACAGGCATAGGCTTGGCAACAGGGTTGATTATGGCACAGTATGCGTTCCGAGCCATTGGAGCTCTTGAGAAGACCGCGCGCGCCAGACAAGTTATCATCTGCCTCAGATGTGATAGCAAAAACCTTGAGGAAAACAGGTTTTGCGGACAGTGCGGTCAAGCCTTGTACCCTTTGCCTCCGGTCAATTGTCCACGATGTATGGCTATGATGTCATCGAGGATGAGTTTTTGCGGAAGATGTGGCTCTCCACTCAGGTAATAGAAAACTGAACATCGCCCGATTGGGTGTGGGTTCAATTCCCACCTAGCGCACTTCCCAAAGCACAACGTCAGAGCTTGTAAACGCGCCCAGTTTTCCCCTAGAACAGTGAGTTATGGGTAGTGTTGTAGGAAGTGGTTACCGAGTACTATGGCGTCTAGGATGTTCACGACGTTGTCGCCGTTTATGTCGGCGTTGTTTCCGCCTTGGTTCCAGCCCAGGCTGCTGGGAGTCTCGAGGAAGTGGTTACCGAGTACTATGGCGTCCAGTATGTTGACTGTCCCGTCATACTTGATGTCGCCCGCGATGCCCACGCAGACCGTGTCGCCCGTCAGGTTATTGTCGCCGGTGTTTGTTTCGTCTTGAACAGGCCAAGCGTAAGCGTTCAGGGTGTGGTTGCCGTAGGCGAAACCAGTGGTGTCCCACATGAACGTTATGGTTGTCGAGTTACCACTTGTCAGGGTTACCTGTGTCTGATTGATCGCGGTTGCGTTAGCGTAGACTGTGACGTTGAAGGTTTCTGTGTAGTTTCCATGATTCTGTATGGTTGCGTTTGTGCGTGTGGTGTATCCTTGTCCCACTACCGTCTTGGCTGCTGTTATGTTGCTTATGGCTATGTCTGTGATTGCGTATTGAATGGTTATGTTGTGGGCGCTGAGGGCAAATTCGAAGTAGATAAAGTAATGTGAACCGTTAGAGGTTATCATGGGAAATGGTGGGGGAACCAGTTCGTTGTCGTCTATGAATGCTTTGATTTCGGTTCTGTTGAGTCCTGCTGGAATGGTCGTGTTGACGTAGGCTGTTTGTCCGGGGGGGCCTGAACTGACGAAGTTTAGCGTGGTCCTGGTTGCGGTTGCGTTGGTTATTGTGGCGTTGCTTTCTACTGTGACAGTGTAGTCGTTTCCTTCTATTGTGATGGTGGTTTCGTATATGTTGCCGAGTTTGAATGTTGTGTTGTTTGTAGCTGTTTCTGCTTTGTAGCTTGAGCTCACGTATACCGTGTACGTGCCTAGTTTTGCGTCGGTGGGAAGTTTGAAAGTTAGGTTGTACATTCCATTTGTGTCTGTTTGCGGGGTTCTTGTGACAACTGGGGTATTGATTGGGTCTTGAACTTCTAGGGCTACTGGCCAGTCTTGGACTGGTGAGCCATCGTATGTTAGGTTTCCGAAGACCGTGACGCTTTCGGAGATTATGTAGGATGCTTTGTCTGTGAAAACTGTTATAGTTAATGTTGAGGAATAGGCATGCGGAGGTGCTCCTGCCACTACTATTGCGAGTAAGAAGACAGTCAGCAGGAATTTGGAGTTTTTCAAGGGTTTCACGGCTCTGTGATTTCAAGCGTTGCTGACATTTCTGGGCAGTGGGGGAATCCGCCTAGGCTAGGCCAGTCAGTGTAGGCGTTTGCGTATACTGTTGCTGTTCCAGTGGTTGCGGTTGCTGGGATGGGTAGACCGAATATGATTGTTGATATGCCTGGCATTATTGGGGCCTTGAATGAAGCCACGCCTATTGTGATAGTGTCGTTGTCATATAGGTTGACTGTTATCAGCGTGTTCTGTGGTATGAGGGCGGTGCTGTTTAAGGTTACTTTGAAGTAGGCTAGGGTTCCCTGCTGGAAAGTATCCTTTAGATATCCAGTTTGATTACATGGGACTACTTCCACGATCCTCACTGGGCTCGTGACTTTTATCGTTCCGCCGGTGAGAATGTTATTCGTTGTGTTGATTTCTTCTGGAACTACGCTTGCGTTTGTTGATACTGTATAGTGGCCTCCGCCAATGTCGGTCGTATTCCAATTAAAGGTTAAGGTTGTCTGTGTGTCTGGAGCTAGAAGCGTAACTTCTTGGGTTCCGATGGTAGTGGTTTCGCAGTATACAGTGACATTGAAGCTCTCGTAGAGGTCTCCCCAATTCTTTGCAGTCACATTGATATCAATCGTCTGTCCTGCATAGGCTTCGGTGGTGGATAATGTGACATTGGTGATGGCTATGTCAGTTACCCAAGGACCTTGGGTCATGATCGGGTAGTTGTCTTTGTTGAATTGGTCAACTTGGTAAGGTGTATCTCCTATCCCATCGCTTCCTGTTTCGTTCTGGTAAGGGCCTCTGTAATTATCAACCCCTGTATAATTGCTCCAATAATTCCCACCCGACGGGTAGCCAATGTTCCAAGTACTGTTTGAATTCCAGCTAGAGATTCGGCTCGCGTTGCCCAAGAAGTTATTATGGTAGATAATGCTGTAGTTGGATGAATCTAGATAGATGCCGTAATCCAACGTTTGAACTGTATTTTCTTTTATTGCCACTGAATTTGACTGACGCAGATACAAAGAGCATGACGCGCCCTGCGATCCAGATGAACCGCCGAGGGCTCCTATTCCGCCAGTTCCTCCTTTTAGGTTTGATATGGTACCTAGCATCAAGCTGTTCTCGGTGGAATTGGACACGTAGATGCCTGTTGCTATTCCTCCCGCTCCCCCTGAACCCCCGTAGTATCCTCCGGTTCCTCCAGGCATTCCCTCAAATCCTGATATCGTGATGTTTCCAATGATGGAACTTGTTACGTTCATTAACGCTATTCCTGTTGAAATCCCCCCAGAAGCTCCGGGGCCTCCCGGGTTTCCAGCTGTTCCTGTTGCCGTCGAACCTCCGATCAATATCGGTGCGGTTATTGTTGTTACGTTGAAATTGAAAACTTTCAAGAAAGCCTCATCGTAGAAATAGAGTATGGACTTTCCTTCTATGGTATTTAGCTTTGAAGTGTCTGGTATCTTGTAAGAACCTTGAGTCACAAGGTTAGTTAGTCTGTTGTTGATGGAGTCTATGTCCAACCACATTCCAGCCGAAGTTCCACTAGGTCCTCCGGAAGTACCCAGTCCTGCCGCTAGACTTGCCATGGTATTTGCGGTCAGGTTATTGCCAACTGAATAGTATAGACAAACGCCTGTTGCTGTTCCTCCAGTCCCACCTTTGGATCCTCCTCCAGCTGTCCCTGCTGTTAGATTTGCTATTGTGTTTGCGGTCAGACTGTTTCCGGTGGAATTCAATACATAGATGCCTGCCGATGTCCCTCCCGCTCCTCCGGAACCCCCATAAGTTCCTCCACCTCCTGCTCCTCCTCTGAGGCCTGTCATTATGTTTGAGGTTAGGCTATTGGTGGTTGAATTAGATAGATAGATTCCTGTAGAAGTTCCTCCAAACCCACCAGATCCTCCCCTTCCGCTAGAGCCACCCGCTCCTCCAGTTAGGTTTGCCATTGTATTAGATACCAAGTTGTTTCCAGTCGAAGAAGAGAGATACATGCCCGCTGCTGTTCCTCCCGCCCCTCCTGAACCATATAAATATTGTCCTGTTCCTCCTGTTCTTCCCTCCAAGTATGTTATTGTATTTGAGGTCAAATTGTTGAAGATAGAATTCAGTAGGCATATGCCCGCCATAGTCCCTCCACATCCCCCGGAGGACTGGTATCCTGCGGTTCCTCCGGGCATTCCCTTGAATCCCGATATCGTGATGTTTTCAATGATGGAACTTGTTGTATTTACGAACGCTATTCCTGTTGAAGTCCCTCCGGAACCTCCTACTTTTCCGTAATTTGCAGTTGCTGTCGAACCTCCAATCAATATTGGCGCAGTATTCGTCGTTATATTGAAACTCGAGACCTCCAAGGAAGTCTCATTGTAGAAATATAGGATTGGTTTTCCTTCTATCGTACTCGACTTGGAAATGTCCAGTATCTTATGAGAACCCAGAGTTGTGATAGGGGCTATTCTATTGTTGTAGGATGCCGTGTCGATCCAAATTGCTGCTGAGGTCCCTTCGGCTCCCCCTGCTGCATATTCTCCTCCACCTGCCCCCCCTGTTCCTCCCGTCAAGTTCGCCATTGTGCTTGAGATTAGGCTATTTCCTGTGGAGTTAGACAAGCATATGCCTGCCGATGTTCCTCCTGACCCCCCGCAACCAGTATCTCCTCCTCCTGTTCCTCCTTTTCCTGCTCTTAGGTTTGCTATAGTGTTTGATGTTAAGTTGTTAGCGGTGGAAGAAACAAGGTAAATGCCTCCTGACGTCCCCCCCGAACCCCCTCCACCTCCCCATCCGCCCGTTCCACCTGTTCCTCCTGTCAAGTTTGCTATTGCGTTTGATGTCAAGTTATTTCCAGCAGAAGAGGAGAGATAGATGCCTGCTGCGGTTCCGCCAGAACCGCCTGCTTCAGCCCATCCTGCTGTTCCTCCGATTCCTCCCGTTAGACCTGCTATTGAATTCAAGGCGATGGCATTTTCAGGGGAAGATACTAGGCAGATCCCCGCTGAGACTCCTCCTGAACCTCCAGGCCGATAGTTTCCTCCATTCACTCCGCCTGTTCCACCTGTTAAGTCTGTAATTATGTTTGAGGACAGATTGTTTCCACTAGAAGAAGATAGGTAGATACCAGCAGAAGTTCCTCCGATTCCTTCGGTTGCTCCTATGCCCCCAGTTACGTTTAGCATTGTATTATTGAGTATTCTGTTGTAGTTTGATTTCAGATGAATTCCAACGGCATCTTCGCCTTGTGCTCCGGACATGCCTTGAATCGTATTGTTTCTCACTATGCCATTATTCGCTCCAACATCTAAGTAGATTCCAACTCGCCAGTTTGTGATTATGCAGTTTTTGATTGTTACGTTGCTCACACTAGTGACGTTAATTCCAATCCCACTTCCTGTTCCCTGAATTGTATAGCCTGCTCCATCAAGTCCAATGTTAGCCCTCTGAACCACAACAGAATCGTTGACATTGCCAATCAACGTGTACGTAACATTGTCGGCACTCGTAATATTCGCAGATGAAGGATCAATGCTCCCGTCAGCCCGAATATAGACGGTTCCACTCGCCCTCGATACCGGAACGTTGAATACAAATATCAGCGCACTAACCAGCAGCAGTATCAGAGCTGTTTCAAAAACAGTTCTCCTATTCAATCATCCTTCCTCCCCACCATTGTTATACCTTTAACCAACAGAAATACCTAACTCACGTATCGTGAGTGAAACTCAAATACGAGCACTTTCTCTGGGAACTAGATAACGTGAAGGAGAAGCAGAACAGATGATGCTAACACGATTTACCATGAACAAAGCTCTCCTGACCTCCTTCACGACTATGTGCCTGTTATCCACAATATCCGTATTTAAGATGGCATCAGTCGACCAAGAAGCAAAAGCAAGCGAAACAATCTACCTCAGGGCAGACGGAAGCGTTGACCCCCCAACAACGCGCCCTAAGAGAGGATAACATAAATGATGCAAAAGAGAACTTATTACAATTGCTTTAACAGTGTTCTTCAAAGTAAGTTGGCGTGGAATAGAATGCGGAATGAAGGAGAAGAGGATGCGACATCTGGATAGGAATAGAAAGGATTCCCATCGTAATCTGCTCAAAATCAGTTTGAAAATGGATTTGAGGGTAGGCCCCACTCTAATCTTCGAATCTGGCAGAAGAAAGATTGGTTTCGCTTTTTGCCACAGAAGGAAGGATCGCTCTTTAAAGATTTCAAGATACACTTTTCCCTTGTGTGCCAGGTGTACTGGCCTTTGGTTGGGTTTTGTGATGGGACTTTCACTTCGCGTTGCAGGATTGCATACGCCTCTAGTGTTTGCAGTTGCACTTATGCTGCCCCTGATAGCAGATGGTCTTACGCAACTCGTCGGATTCAGAATGAGTAATAATCGACTAAGACTGCTTAGTGGTGTCCTCTTCGGAATAGCTACAAACATGCTATTTCTCTGGATAAAATTGTAGGAGGCGGGAAAATGAGTGAAGAAGGGGGAGACTGGACCGGAGTGTGCGTAAATATCTTGGTAGCAATCGGATTTGCCTTTTTAATCGTATGGGCTGAAGAAAATCCCTTTTGGGCCACCGTGATGGTGACGACTTTTCTGGGCTTAATGATGGTTGCGTTGCCCCTATTCATATTCACTAAGAGCGTGGCCTTAAGGAGGGATATGGAAACAAAGCAGAAAATGAAGTGGGGCATAGTCGTTGGTTACTTCATCGGCCTCTTCACATTGATTTCGAGCATCCTTTTCAACATTGCTCGTGGCCTCTTTGCTGTTTTTGGTGTTTGTGCGTTTGCTGGCATTGCGACGATCGCTGTTACACGCTATGCTTACAAGGAGTGGTTGAAGGGAAACGAGCAGAAAAGAAGGAAAGCCTTAGCTTGGGAGAAGGAAGATCAGTTGGAACAGTTGAAGGAACAACTGCACAGAGGCGTTATCTCGCAAGAGGAATATGAGCAGAAGAGGAAGCTGCTTGACAAATCTGAGACATAATGTTTGTCGGCGCTCAACAAGGCGGAGCTGGATTCATTCCTTCAGCATTTTTTCTCTGGTCCGCAGATTAGCCTCGAACTGACCCGTGTTCCCAGCTCAAGCGAGCTCGGCGCAAGAAATGCTTCTCTACTCAGGCAGAGCAGAGTTTGATTAAGGGTTCGTAGCTTCCTTGCCTAGTCCTTCTCCACAGTTTCCGCAGAATTTCATTCCAACAGGATTTTTCGTGCCGCATTTTGGGCAGGTGATCTCTGTTCCTGTTTGTGTAGCAAGAGGAGCTCCGCAGCTTCCGCAGAACTTCATTCCAGCATTATTCTCAGCCTTGCACTTGGGACAGATTACCTTTGGTGCCGGAGCTAGAGCTGCTCCGCAGCTTCCGCAGAACTTGGTTGCAACAGGATTTTTGGCTCCGCAGTTTTGACAGATAACCACTTGCTGGGCTTGCGCACCCTGCGCCTGTTGCATCTGCTGAGCCATCAACAGAGGCATTGTCAAACCCATCCCGGCGCCGACGCCAGCCGCAGCTGCTCCCCCACCTTCGGATCCTTTGAGTTCGGTCGCCGTTTCTTTCATGTACTGCATCACCATGGCTTGCGCTCCGACGCCGGATGCGAACCTTCTGGCTTCTTCTGGAATCTTGACGCCTTCAAAGAGGCAGTCTATGACTTTTAGGCCGACTCTTGCCGCTTCGTCGCCGATCTTTAATGTCACCTTGTCCGTGGTGGCATCAACGTTCTTGACCAGAGTGGATATGTCGAAGCCGCCGAATTCGTTTATGATTCGCTCGTTTATGAACCCTCTGATATAGTTTTCAACGTCTCTTGACGTGCTGGCGCCTTTGTTGCCGAAGAATTCCACGACGAAGAGTTTTGGATCTTCGATCTTGTAGAGTAGGTAGCCAAAGAACCCGAGTTCTGCCTGATATTTTATGTCTCCGCTGGGTGCCGAGTACGCTGTGCCTCCGAAGTTGCCTCTGAACTGGCTGTTGCTGATGAACACGACTTCGCAGTCAAAGATGTCGCCTATAATCCCTAAGGCTTTAAGAGCACCGGTTAGAAGCGGAATATTGTTGCTGGTTATGGTGTGTCTTCCTGGACCAAAGACGTCATAGGCTTTTCCGTCTCGGAAGAACACGCCCCACTGATTTTCCTTGACTATCACTTGGCTCCCATACTTGAGTGAGAGTTTCGGGAACCTGTAGGCTATATCGTCTGGTCCTGCATAATCCCAAGCGACTTTTTCAATTATGGGCATTTAATCTACAACTCCGTTGGTCTGAATTGTTGTTCCCTATCATCCCATTTAGACTCGAAACTGAGTATTAAGGATTTGATGTTCCTGGCTTTGGTCGATGCTTCAGCCCATCTTTCTGCTTGGCTATCATCATAGAGTTCGCCAACTGCCTTTGTTATTGCTTCGATATCTTCGCCGATAGTTTTGTCATAGTTGAACACGCGTGCCAGCTCGGTTTCTCTTATAGCGCCTTTTCGGTCCATCAGTCCTGCGTAGCCGTAGTCGGCATGGTTGACTTTTTCCGCGACTCTGTCAATGATTTGTACCACTTTTTTGAAGTCGTCGGAAGCCTTTCCTGTGTTCAGTGCGGCAAGGTAGATTTCTTCCCATCTGTGCCGTAGCTTTTTGAAGTCGTCGTAATAGAGGTCTCTTAATTTCTTGTCCAGCTCTCGCAGATCTTCCTTGTTTGCGTATCCTGCACCGAACAGGTTTTGGGCTTTAGCAAGTATTCCTTGCTTCTCCTTCACTTTTTCTATTGTTTCTCGTTCCGACAATTTTTCAACCCTATCCTATTTTGAAAAGTGGTCTTCCGCCACCTAGAATCTTGCCCTCGCAACCGTCCACGGCAATTACATAGTTTTCTCCTTTTAGGGTGTATTGCACGAACCACACGGGTGCATGCACAAGCTCTCCTTCTCCAAGAGCAACTGTTATGTTGCAAGTTTCAAGCGAGTCCACTCTTCCACTCGCTATCAGTCTCTCTTTGGCTTCAACCTCTGACTTTATCATCAGCTTGGCTTCTTCCTCGTTCAATTCTATGTTGAGGAATTCAGCGTCTGGTGGAAGTCTGCCCACGTCAAAAGGTATCTTCCTCGCCGCAGGGACGTCGTAAAAGTTGATTTCGCTTATCAGTGTTCGT
>Ga0315280_10010576_pt1 | contig 11543 bp, 8 predicted proteins | sample YL17G06_40_MG_FD_203697 | JGI IMG/M metagenome (GOLD analysis project Ga0315280, IMG submission 203697) | Sediment microbial communities from Yellowstone Lake, YNP, Wyoming, USA - YL17G06_40 | ecosystem: Environmental > Aquatic > Freshwater > Lake > Sediment | place: USA: Wyoming | collected... | reverse complement strand
TGACAACGCGGGGCTGGTGCTGGTTGACGAGACGATGAAGCTGCTGAAGGAGCTGAAAGACCGGCCGGTGCAGACCAGGGAGTAGCGGACGCGAGATTGCCACGCGCAATGACAGTAACGGCAGGAGCAGGCTCCTGCCCAACGGACAGAGGAGAGGCGGTGACTGAGGTCCGTCACGGCTTCTTCAGCGTCGACGGGAACACGCGGTCGCGGGCGTAGTATGGCTTGAAGAGCCGCAGCAGCGGCGTGTCGGCGTAGCGGTCGTGATCTCTGGGATCGCTGGTCTTTTCGATGTCCATCACGTCCCACTCACGGAACGCCCAGTAGGCCCACGACCAACGCCACTTCTCGTAGAGGTCCATTTGATCGCGCAGCCACTCCACCGCGCCAGGCGCGAAACGGGCGCAGCCGAACTCGCCGGCGAAGATCGGCACGTGGTGCTTCTGCTGAAACCCGCGGACCACGTCGAGCTTCGCCTTGATGGTGTTCTTGTCCCAGGCGCCTTCCTCCTCGTCGGGGACCTGGAAGCCCGGGTAGGCGCGGTTCTGACCCGGTTTCTGGTGAGTGTAGTAGTGCGGCTGGTAGAAGTGCACGACGTACACCGTGCGCGCGTCGCCAGTTGGTTCGAGCTGGCCGAATGTCTCGGGGTAGGCCCAGTCCACTGAGTTGACCAGGATCGGCGTGCGCGCATCCACCTCGCGAATGGCGACCGTGATCCTCTTCGCGAGGGTGTTCCACAGGCCGGCATGACGCTCTTCGGGGTGCGGCTCGCACATGAGGTCGTAGCCCACGATCGCGCGGTTGCCCTGGTAGTGTTGGGCGAGGTGCGCCCACATGCGGAGGTACGCATCCTGCGCGGCGCTGTTTGTCCAGATCTCCTGGCTCCTATCGAAATCGGCGCGGCCGGGGCCGGTTCGGCAGGTGAGGGCGACGAACAGGTCGGCCTGGACGGCCGCCGTCACCATCTCGTCGAGCTTCTTCATCTCCTCAGGCTGCAGGCCGTAGGGCGGCCGCGGGTTGAAGACGTCCATCACCGGGACTTCGGCGAGATTCGCGCCCCAGGAGCGCAGGACCTTTAAGTCGTCCGGCGTGGTTCCGGGCGGATAGACGTTCGCGCCGCGGAACCCACCGGCTTCCCAGGTGGCAAAGGCGTCGAAGCTGCTGTTCCCGTCAGCCTGAGCGGCAGAACCGAGGAAGACGACGGAGCAGACGATGGCAAGCCCGATAGTGATGTGCTGGAACATGAGTATTGTCTCCTTGGATGTCGGAGCGGGATTCTCCGGCCTGCTGGACCGGCGCACTGGGATCTGGTTCGACGCGGGCAGCGGGCGGCCTTCCTGCATGTGGATGTGAAACCGGCCCCGCGCTGCCTCACGCGGGGCCGGCATCACCAAGGAAGGCGCAGATGGTGTTGGTCACAGTTCCAGCTCGGAGCTCAACACGCACGCGGTCACCATCTGCCGCAAGTCGTAGATGTCCCGGCTGTGCGCCGGAACTCCTGCTCTCTTGCTTGTGTCACTATTCCCCGCCGGGCAGTGAGCTAAGCGATGGCCTGGGGCCTGGTGCGCCAGTACCAGGCCAAGGGTGCGAGGCAGGTCATGTGCGGAAGAGGGTGCTCCCGAGGAGGAACGCGTCCAGGACAATGAGCAGGACGGTGAGGCCCCAGCAGAAGATGGCATAGGGCTTCGACATGACGAGCTCGCCCATCAGGGAGCGCCGTGTTGCGAGCAGGAGCATCAGCACCAGGATCGCCGGCAGGAGAATGCCGTTCATCACCTGGGAGATCAGCATGATGCGCAGGAGCGGCGCGCCGGGGAGCAGGACGATGCCGGCGCCGATGACGATGAGGGCGGTGTAGAGGAGGTAGAACTGCGGCGCGGCGCGGAACGGCCGGTCGAGGCCTCGCTCCCAACCGATGCCCTCGCAGATGCTGTAGGCCGTGCTCAACGGGAGAATGCTGGCGGCGAACAGAGCCGCGTTAAGCAGCCCGATGGCGAAGAGGCCGGATGCGTACCGGCCCGCCAGCGGGCGGAGCGCGGCGGCGGCTTCAGCCGCGTTGCCGATCTCCTTGCCGGTCGGGTGGAGGGTAGCGGCGCAGGCCACCATGATGAAAAAGACGACGACGATGGCAAAAACGCCGCCGATGACGACGTCCCACCTCGCGAGGCCGTACTGTGAGGCGCGGGTTCCCTTCTCGACCACGGAGGCCTGGAGGTAAAACTGCATCCAGGGGGCGATGGTCGTCCCGACGATGCCTACCGCCATGATCAGCACGGAGGTGTTGAGCTGCAGCTTCGGGACAACGGCCTGCTCGAAGACAGACCCCCAGTCCGGGTGCGCGAGAATGCCGGAGATCGGATAGGCCAGGTAGACGAGGCAGGCCAGGAGGAAGATCCGCTCGACGCTGCCATAGCTGCCCTTGATGACCAGGAGCCAGATCACGAGGGCGCCGACCGGGACGGAGAGGTAGGGGCTGATGCCGAAGATGCGCGCGCCCTCTGCCAGGCCCGCGAACTCTCCCGCGGTGTTGGCGAGGTTGGTGACGAGGAGCGCGAGCATGAGCAAGGCCGTGACCTTGACGCCGAATTCCTCGCGGATAAGATCCGCAAGCCCTTTGGCGGTCGCGACGCCCATGCGCGCGCAGATCTCCTGAACGACGATGAGCACGACCAACGTGGGCCACAGCAGCCAGAGCAGCGAGTAGCCGAAGTGGGCCCCGGCGACTGAGTAGGTGGCGATGCCGGGCGCGTCGTTGTCCACGTTCGCGGTGATGAAGGCGGGCCCGACCACCGAGAAGAAGGCGAAGATGGGCAGCAGCAGGCGGCGACGCAGGAGCTGAAGCATGGGGCGCTCCTGGTCAGGCGGAGAAGACCTTCGGCAGGCGCTTCTTCCAGCGGGTGGGCAGAACGGCGTCTATGGCATCGTCTACCGTGACGATGCCCAACAGCTTTCGGTCCTCGTCAACGACGGGGATGGCCAGCAGGTTGTAGCGCGAGATGAGATGCGCGGTCTCCTCCTGCGACGCGTGCGGCGGAACAGCTATCAGGTTTCTCGCCATGATGTCGTCAATGCGCTGACTCGGCGAGGCGATGATGAGGTCTCGCAGAGAGAGCACGCCCACGAGCTTGTTGCCGTCCTCGACTACGTAGCAGTAGTAGATCGTCTCGGCCTCATCCCCCACCTTTCGGAGGTAGTCGATCGCCTGCCCGGCGAACATGCCGGCGGGAACGGTGATGTACTCGGTGGTCATGAGACCGCCGGCAGAGTCGTCGGGGTACTTCAGCAGCTCCTTGACGTCGGATGCCTCCTCCGGCTCCATCAAGCTCAGGAGCTCGTCCGCGCGCTCCTTGGGCAGGTCTCCCACCAGATCGGCGGCGTCATCGGGGTTGATCTCCTCAAGGATGTCGGCCGCCTTCTCGCTCTCGACCGAATCGAGCACGGACTTCTGGAGGTCGAACTCCATCTCTTGCATGGCCGCGGCCGCAGTTTCCTCGTCGAGGGAGGAGACCACCGCCGCGCGGTCGAGCGCGTTGAGCTCGCCGAGGATGTCGGCGAGGTCAGCCGGGTTGAGCCGCTGAAGCTTCTCGCGCTCGAGGCCCAGGCGAAGCTGCTGAGAGGTGGGCTCGACGGCGTGCACGTGCTCCCAGCTAATGAGGTGCTCGTGCGGCCGCCTGCCGAACCAGCCCCAGATGCGGAGCGCCAGACCCTCAAAGTTGAGGCGGCGGAGTAGGCTCCGGGTGCCGACGCACACTGCCACGAGGCGCACCTGGCCCTGCACCGAGCCGAGCTTGAGGTCGTTGACGCGAACCACTCGGTGTCCCTTGATGTCCACTATCTGCCGGTCGAGGATGCTCGCGGACAGGAGCACGTCGTCCGGCCCGGCTTCAACGGGCTGGAGTTCGCCCACCCGGTGGAGCAGTGTGATCGACTCGGCGGACACGCTTCGGACGGCGCTCCAGGGCAGCACGAACGACTCGCGCCGGCCGCGCCTCCTGATGACGAGCTGGGTCACGAGTGGAAACACGTCCCCGAGCCGGATGGCGACGTCGCGCACTCGCCCCACGACCTCGCCGTCCCGATCCAGGACATTCATCCGCATCAGGTCGCTCAGATAGGCCTCAGCATAGAATATCATAGCCTCACCTCCTGAGGCCTCACAGGGCGTCAGGTCTGGCGGCCGATCCGCCGCACCTACTCGATGGCGCGCCAGGCCAATGAAAAAGCCTTCCCAGGCAGGGAAGGCTGCGAAGGCGTCCAGCAGAGCTGCGCGCCTACGCGGACGCGCCGCGCCCCTTCCCGGGCCCGCGGACACGCGCCAAGAGAGACTCGCCTGCGCCTTGCACCCGAAGGGCGCTCATCGCGCCCCCGGTACGTTGCGCCGGGTCGTCCTTCGTCCCTGCCAGATTACGTGATGACGCATCCATCGTTATGGATATTCCACGGTTAGGATAGCCGATGGCATGGGGGGTGTCAAGGATGGGCTGGGGTCGTTGTGGATTGGGCCTGCCAGCGCCCTAAGCGCGACGGTGGGTGGAGCGAAAACAGGAGCCACTTGCAGTCTGGTTGAATCGGTCGGCAGGAAAGGGGCCTGTATGCGGCAACGCGGGAGGTCCGTCTGGTGAAGAAACGGCTGCCGATTCTCGTGGCCCTGGTGGCTGCGATTGCGGTCATCGCGTACGTCGCTACACACCGCCGCCCTGTGCCGACCGATTGGGTCGAGGCCAGCGGGGTGATGGAGGCGACGGAGGTTGACGTGAGCTCGCTCACCGGGGGGAAGATCGCCAGCCTGCTGGTGGATGAGGGGCGCTGGGTGAAGCGCGGGCAGATCGTGGCCGAGATCGACCCCAGAGACATCGAGCCACAGGTGACGCAGGCGCGGGGCGCGCTGGCCGCGGCGGAGGGGCAGTCGGCCCAGGCAGAGGCGGTGCTGGCGGGGGCACGGCTGGCGGCCGAGAACGCCCGTGAGGCATATGCTAAGAGCACGGAGCTGAAGGGGAACTACGAGACGGCGCAGGCGAGGTACCAGGCCGCGCTGGCCGCCCGGAACCAGTCGAAGGCGACGCTCGACCTGGTGCGAGCAGGCCCGCGGGCAGAGCAGATCGAGCAAGCGCGCGCCGCGGCGGCGGGCGCGCAGGCGAGCTACGACAATGCGGAGCGCGATCTGGCTCGCGTCGAGGGGCTGGTGGTGCAGGGCGCGGTGTCCAGGCAACAGGCAGACGCGCAGCGCACGGCGCGGGACGCGGCGAAGGCGGCTCTCGACGCGGCACGGGCCCGGCTCGCCGAGGCCGAAGCGGGCGCGCGCAGCGAGGAGAAGAGGCAGGCCGAGGCGGCCTATCGCCAGGCACAGGCGAATGTCGCGGTCGCCGCGCGGGCGCTGGAGGCAGCGCGCGACCTGTACCGCGACCGACTGGCGCTGAAGCAGCAACTCGACGGGGCCGAGGCGCAGCGCCGAGCGGCGCAGAAGGCGCAGGCTGCGGCGACCGGGCAAGTCCAGAACGCGAGGGGCGCGCTCGCCGCGGCCGACAAGCGGCTGCGCGACGCGAAGGTGTCCTCCCCTATTGACGGCGCGGTGATCCTGAAGATCCGCGAGGCCGGCGAAGTCGTCGGCCCAAGCCAGGCGATCATCCGCCTCGCCAACCTCGACCATATGTGGATGCGGGTGTACGTGCCCATCACGGAGCTCGACCGGGTGAAGCTCGGGCAGGCAGTCGAAATCAGGATTGACGCCAGCCCCACCAAGGCCTATCGCGGGCGTGTGATCGAGGTCTCGCAGCAAGCCGAATTCACGCCGAAGAACGTGCAGACCCGCGCCCAGCGCGAGAAGCTGGTGTTCGGCGTGAAGGTAGAGGTCGAGAACCCGGGCCGCGAACTCAAGCCGGGGATGCCGGCCGATGCTGGGATCAAGACCGGACCCAGGTCGAACCGTGGCTGACCCGTCCCCGGCGATCGAGGCGCGGGGACTGCGGAAGTCGTTCGGCCGGACCCGCGCGGTGGCTGGGATGAGCCTGAGAGTGGCTGCCGGCGAGATCTTCGGGTTGGTCGGGCCGGATGGGGCAGGGAAGACGACGGCGATGCGGCTGATCTGCGGGGCGATGCCGCCGGACGCCGGAACCGCGCTCGTGGCCGGCTTTGACGTCGTCTCGCAGGGCGAGGAGGCGAAGCGGCGGCTGGGCTATGCGCCGCAGCGGTCCAGCATCTACGGCGAGCTCACCGTGGACGAGAACATCCTGTTCCAGGCGCGCGTGCATGGCATCAAGGGGAAGACGTTCGCGGAGCGGCGCGAGCGCCTGCTGGCGTTCAGCAGGCTGGGCCGGTTCACGAACCGGCTCGCGCGGGACCTATCAGGCGGCATGAGACAGAAGCTCTCCCTCGCATGCGCGCTCATCCACGAGCCGCAGGCGCTGCTGTTGGATGAACCGACGACGGGAGTTGATCCAGTCTCGCGGGGGGAGTTCTGGGAGCTGTTGCTCGGGCTGGCGTCGGGCGGCGTGGCGATCTTGACGAGCACCCCGTACATGGACGAGGCGGAGCGGTGCTCGCATGTCGGGCTGATGTATGAGGGTTCGCTGCTGGCTGAGGGCACACCCCAGGAGGTGCGCGACAGCGCCGGGCTGGAGCTGCTCCAGGTCTCGTGCGACCCGCTGCTCCAGGGGCGGAGCGCGGCGCAAAGCACGGCAGGCGCGGCGTGGGCCGAAGTGTTCGGCGACCGGATACACGTCGCCACCCGGTCGGCGGCGGAGGCGGAGGGAGCGGTGCGGGACGCTCTCTCCAGCGCCGGGGTCGAGCTGCTGAGTATCGAACGAATCCCGACCGGACTGGAGGACGCGTTCTTCGAGTTGGTGCGGCGCGGGCGCGGGGGCGAGCCGTGAGAGCGCCGGCGATCGAGGTGTCGGGCCTGCGGAAGCGATTCGGCGACTTCGTCGCGGTTGACGGAATCTCGTTCAGCGTCGCCAGGGGCGAGATCTTCGGGCTGTTGGGGCCCAATGGCGCAGGGAAGTCCACCATCATCCGGATGCTCTGCGGCATTCTCTCCCCTACCGAAGGCACCGGCGTGGTGGCCGGTCACAGCATCTCCCGCGAGCCCGAGGAGGTGCGCGCTCGCATCGGCTATATGTCTCAGAAGTTCTCCCTCTATCTCGACCTCACCGTGGCGGAGAACCTGGAGTTCTACGGCGGCATCTACGGTGTCGCGCCGGAGCCGCTGCGAGAGCGGATAGCGTGGGCGCTCGAGATGGCGGGATTGGGGGAGCAGCGAGACCGGCTGACCGGGGAGTTGTCGGCCGGATGGCGGCAGCGGCTGGCGCTGGGGTGCGCGCTGCTGCACGAACCGGAGGTGGTGTTTCTCGACGAGCCCACGGCGGGTGTGGACCCGATCTCACGGCGCCAGTTCTGGGCGGTGATCTACGACCTGGCGTCAGTGGGCGTCACGTGTCTGGTCACGACACACTACCTCGACGAGGCCGAGCGCTGCGGCCGGGTGGGGCTGATGTTCGACGGGAAGCTGATCGCGCTGGACAGCCCGGAGAGACTGAAGAGCGCCCCGGAGGTGGGCGCCATGCTCGAGATCGAGTGCGATCAGCCGGGGCAGGCTCTGGCGGTGCTTCAGAGGTCGGAGGCGGTACGCTTTGCGCGCCTGCACGGCGCGCTCATCCATGCGGCGGTGCGGCAGACGGAGGGCGCTATTGAGGCGATAGGGAGCGCGCTCGGTGCGCACGGCCTCAGTATGCTGGGGGCCGAGATCGTGAGGCCCACGCTGGAGGACGTGTTCGTGTCGCTGATCCGGGAAGCGGAGGGCGCGCAGTCGGGTGCATCAACATGAACGCGGGGCGCACCTGGGGGGTGGCGGCAAAGGAGGTGCGCTACATCCTGCGCGATCCGCGCAGCCTCGGGGTGGCTCTGCTTCTGCCGCTGGTGCTGCTCATTCTCTATGGCTACGCGATCAATTTCGATGTGAAGGGCATCAGGCTTGCGGTCTGCGATCCCGATCGCAGCGAGGCGAGCCGCAGTCTGGTCGAGGCGCTGACGAACACGGGGTACTTCAGCGTGGTGCAGATGCTGCCGCGGTCCGGTGACGCGGAGGACGCGCTGCAGCGGCAGCACGCGAAGGTGGCGCTGGCGCTGCCGGTGCGGTTCGGGGCTGACCTCGCGGTCGGGCGCCCAGTCGCGGTGCAGACGTTGATAGACGGCTCCGACTCCCTGACGGCAAGCGTCGCTCTGTCGTACCTGGACGCGATCATGCAGGACTGGGCGATGAGGCGGATGCGGGAGCACTCCCCGAGGGGCATCTCCTTCGCCTCGATCGAGCCGGAGGTGCGCATCTGGTACAACGAGGAGCTGTCGAGCACGATCTTCATCATCCCGGGTCTGCTGGTGGTCATCCTCATGATGCTGGCGGCATTGCTGACATCGCAGACCATCGTGCGGGAGCGAGAGCTCGGCACGATCGAGGGGTTGGTGGTGTCGCCCGTGACGGCAGGCGAGCTCATCGTGGGCAAGATGCTCCCATATGTCGCGATCGCGTGGATGGACGTCGCTCTCATCGTGATCGCCGGGAGGGTGCTCTTCGGCGTGCCCCTGCGGGGCAGTCCCGGGCTCTTCTTCGGTCTCACGTTCATCTACCTGCTCGCTGCGCTCGGGATCGGGCTGCTGATCTCGGTGGTGACCCAGAGCCAGCAGGCGGCCTATCTCATTGCGCTCATCGCGACGCTGCTGCCGACGATGCTGCTCACCGGCTTCGTGTTCCCGGTGAGCAGCATGCCGCGGGTGCTGCAAGCGATGGTGCAGCTTCACCCAGCGACACACTACATGGTCATCGCGCGGGCGCTGATGCTGAAGGGCGCCGGGCTCGAGGTGTTGTGGCCGCGGGCGCTGGCGATGACGGCGATCGCCGGCGCGCTGCTGCTGGCGAGCATCAGGAAGTTCAGGAAGGCGCTCTGATGGTGCTCGCATGCAGAAGCAACGGCGGCAGGGGTGCTACGCCCGAACGCGGCACAGTGTGTCTGCATTCCGCCGGCGCTTCGTTCGACGAAGTACAATAGGGGGCTCTGGTGCGCAGACGAATGCGCGTGCTGATACGCAAAGAGCTGCTGCAACTGCGACGAGACCGGCGCATGCTGATGCCGCTCATCATCGCGCCTATCTTGCAACTGTTCGTGTTCGGCTACGCCGTGACGCTCGATGTCAAAGACATCGGTGTGGTCGTCTGCGACCGCAACCGGCAGGTGGAGAGCCGGGAGCTGGTGAACAGCTTCCCGAGGTCGGGCTACTTCGAGGTGCGCGACTGGGTGGATGCGCCGGACCAGATGGACGAGCCGATCGAGTCCGGGCGCGCAATCATGGGGCTGCATATTCCGGCCGACTTCTCGAAGCGCCTAGCGCGGGGCGAGACAGCGAAGATCCAGGTGATCCTGGACGGGACGGATATGAATTCGGCGGGGGTGGCCGCCGGGTACACGGCCGCGTTGATCGCCCAGTTCGCGCGGTCGCGCCTCTCGCTGGTGGCGGCGCGGCCGCCAATCGAGAACCAGCCGCGCATCTTGTACAACGCTGACCTGAAGAGCATCAACTACATGGTGCCGGGCGTCATCTGCATGATCCTGGGCACCGTCATGACCGCGATGACGGCGATGGCGATTGTGCGCGAGCGCGAGACGGGAACGCTGGAGCAGCTCATCGTCACGCCGGTGCGCCCCATGGAGCTGATGCTGGGCAAGACGCTGCCCTTCGCCGCGATCGGGCTGTTCGATGTGATCGCGATCGTCGTCCTCGCCCGGTTCTGGTTCGGGGTGGAGATGGCCGGCAGCGGGCCGCTGCTGCTCCTCCTGTCAGTAGCGTTTCTGCTGACCACGCTCGGGCTCGGGCTATTCATCTCAACCGTCTCTCGCACCCAGCAGCAGGCGATGTTGACGGCCTTCTTCGTGGTGATGCCGTCGGTGATCCTCTCGGGCTTCATGTTCCCGATCGAGAACATGCCGCGAGCGATCCAGTGGATCACGTATGCGATTCCGCTTCGCTATTTCGTGACTATCGTCCGCGGGATTTTCCTGCGGGGAGCAGAAATGTCCGTCTTGTGGCCGCAGGCGCTTGCGCTGGTCGGTCTCGGCGGCGCGATCTTCGCGTTGAGCGCGTTGCGATTCCAGAAAAGGCTGGAGTAGGAGCGCCCATGAGCTTCACGACACGACCGGTGATCTATGGGACGCATGGGGCAGTTGCGGCAGGGCACTATCTGGCCGCGCAGGCGGGCCTCGGTATCCTGGAGGCCGGGGGGAATGCGATTGACGCCGGGGTGGCGGCGGGCTTCTGTCTGGCTGTGCTGCTGCCCCACCAGAACGGGATTGGGGGCGAGGCGCCGACGCTGATCTACTCGGCCGACCGGAGGCAGGTGTTCGCCGTCAATGGCCACGGCGTGGCCCCCAGAGAGGCCACGATCGAGCGGTACCAGGCGATGGGCATCGAGCTGATCCCGGGCGACGGCTTCCTCCCGGCCGTAGTGCCGGCCGCGTGCGACGCGTACATCACCGCGCTGGCGGTCTTCGGGACGATGACGCTGGAGGAAGTCCTGACCCCCGCCCTGGAACTGGCCGGCGACGGCTTTCCCATGTTCTCGGAGTTGCGCGGGGCTATCAGCGGCAACCTCCCCCACTGGCGGAAGCATTACCCGAGCAGCGTGGAGGTCTTCGCCCCCGGCGGGGAAGCGCTGGCGCTCGGCGAGGTGTTCACGCAGACGGACTGGGCGGATACACTGGGTCTGCTGGTGGAGGCGGAGCGGAAGGCGGCGCACACAGGCCGCGCAGCCGCGCTGCGCGCGGCGCGGGATGTTTTCTACAGGGGCGAGATCGCGCGCGAGATCGTCAAGTTCGCCCGCAATACCGAGGTCATGGACGCGAGCGGGAAGCCCCACGCAGCGCTGCTCTCCGAGGAGGACTTCGCGAGCTACCGCGCACAGGTTGAGCCCGCGGTAAGCGTGGACTACCGCGGTTTGACCGTCCACAAGTGCAATAGCTGGTGCCAGGGGCCGGTATTTCTCCAGCAACTGACGCTGCTGGAGGGCTTCGACCTGGCCTCGATGGGGCACAACAGCGCCGAGTACATCCACACCGTGATCGAGTGCGCCAAGCTGGCCTTCGCCGACCGGGAAGCGTACTACGGCGACCCGCAGTTCGTGAAGATGCCGTGGGAGACGCTGCTCTCGAAGCAGTACGCGGCGGAGCGCCGCAGGCTCGTGGGAGAACGGGCGTCCATGGAGGATCGCCCCGGGCTCGATATCGCGGTGCCGAAGATCACCCCGCCGGAGCCATCGAACGACTGGCCCATATTGCACATTGGCGACACGACGCAGCTCGACGCCATAGACCGTTTCGGGAACATGATCTCGACCACACCCAGCGGCGGCTGGTTCTCCTCCTCCCCCGTCGTCCCCGGGCTCGGGTTCCCCCTGGGCACGAGAGGGCAGATGTTCTGGCTCGACCCGTCGCACCCGAACTGCCTCGAGCCGGGCAAGCGGCCGCGCTCGACACTCACCCCGTCGCTGGTGACCAAAGACG
>Ga0315280_10010575_pt1 | contig 11543 bp, 10 predicted proteins | sample YL17G06_40_MG_FD_203697 | JGI IMG/M metagenome (GOLD analysis project Ga0315280, IMG submission 203697) | Sediment microbial communities from Yellowstone Lake, YNP, Wyoming, USA - YL17G06_40 | ecosystem: Environmental > Aquatic > Freshwater > Lake > Sediment | place: USA: Wyoming | collected... | reverse complement strand
GTCTAGACGGTTCTGGGTTCGACCTTCTCTATGACCACGCGCCTCTTCTTCTCGTCAATAATGATGAGGATCTCGTCGCCGCCCTTGAAAGGGAACTTGTCATGTTTTGAGAGCTTCGACGGGACGTAGAACCAGATCCCGCCAAATCACGGGTTCAACGCTCTGCAATCAGTTTCCCACTACTCTTTATCTCACTTCGGCTTCTCTCCCTAAGTTCCATCTCGGTACCACGACGATGACTGTGAGTCAGAAGCCACGAACCGAGCCCCACCGAAATGAGGCCTCCGATCGCGATGATTGACAACACAATTATCTCTAGAGAATACTTCTGAACAAATGGCTGACAGCTCACACTGATGCAGCGCTGTTCGTAGTCGCCCTCATCGGCCCAAAACACCAAGGCTGCAAGCGGAGTCACAGTCAAACCCAATGCCAAAAGTCCTGACCCCAGAAGAGGCCGCACAGGCAACCTTCCTCCTCTGACAGCAAGGTTCAACGCTACTCCGAAGACCAAGAGACCTGAAGCAATCCAATACATGAGAACAGAGATCATAGCATATGGATATTGAATTTCGGGGAGTCCGTTTGGCTGGATTGTCTCTACCCTAATATTGACTAGTTTTGCCACCAAGAATAGCAATACAGAAATCGCAAACGGTGCGACCTTGAGAACACTCAATTTCCTTTTCGAAGGATAATCTTTGGCCAATATCTGTACCACCACGACGAGTGCGACCTGAGAAACATAGTTAGACTGAGGACAAGATTACTGCGGCCCACGCTAAAGGGCTTGCCCGCAGAATGCTTGGAGGTCAAGCTGATGTTGAGAGCCCGGGAACCAATGCCAAGGGTGTCGGTCCAGCTTCTGTGGCTATTGATGATGGCGGGCCCGGTTAGGTGACATTTCACGTTTAGAACCAACGAAATCCGAGCGGACGAAGACTCCGCCAAGACTCCGCGAATACTCCGCAGAATGTCCGCAGACAGCCCGGAGAGGAATGGTGAGCTCGGTGAGAAGTAATTATAACTCACGGCGGAGCCAGTCGCTAATCGGCTCATTTTGAACCCTTTTTCACGTCCGTTTTCTTTGAAATGCCCACGCCACATGAATTGTTACAAATGGTCGTGGGTTCAATGAGATTTGAAATATTTGCAATATCAAAGCGCTAGGAAGCGAGCCGATCGGAGCAGATGAGTAATTTAGTCGGTCGGCCAGTCTCTGTTAGTTCAGGTTATCATCTCGTATCGGTCTTCTGTTATTATGAAGTCATCTTCAACTGCCATGTTGCCTGCGCTGGTCATCACGGCGGGTTCAAGGCAGAAGTACATGCCTTTCTCAAGTTTCACCTCATCATATATCAGTCCTCTGCAGAACAGGGGTTCTTCGTGCACGCCTATTCCCATGCCGTGTCCAACGAAGGAGCCGATCTCCTGCTTTCCTCCGGTCAGCTCAGAGAATTTGGAGGCTATTATCCGCACTATCTCAAGATTTGTGGCTCCAGGCCTCAGAGCCTCTACCCCTTCCATATAGGCCTGCATAAGAGCGCGATAGGTCTTCACCGTTTCTTGGGATGGTCTGCCGACGTAACGTGTTCTGGAGAAATCCGCCCTGTACCCGCCGTAGATACATCCGAGGTCTATCCTCACCAGCTCGTCGCGCCTAATCGCCTTATCAGATGCGTGGAGTAGCATGGGTCTGACGCCTGAGAGGACAAAAGGCAGGTATTCCACGTCGGCGTCGTTCTCGATGAAAGTCTTGACCATCGCGGCTGCAATCTCCTTCTCCCGGGTTCCCTCCGCAACCATATCCAGACCGGCTTTCATTCCCAACTCGCCGATGTTGCATGCTACTCTGATCGCCTTGATTTCTTCCTCGTTCTTGACCAGTCTTGCCTCCATGAGCGTCTTGTTGGCGCTAATGATCTCAGCGCGAGGCAGTTCGGATGCCAGCGCATCCTTCATGATGTAGGGCGTCTCTGGGTCAACTGCAATTCTGCCGGACTTGCATCCGAGCTCTTCGAGCGCTTTCGCGCAAGTCTTGTGCCAGTTTACGCTGTCCATGGGTTGTTGCAGTTCCTTGTAGAACGGGATTGTCCTCACATCGTGGAACCAGTTCTTCTCGGCGAAATCGTAGCCTTCCGGGGCTATTATGATTGGTTCGTCGGCGTCTCTGGATTGCACTGCTGCGTGGCTGAATCTGTAGAACCACCCTAAGGTTATGGGTATGGCCGTGAGCCATCGGAAGTTGTCCATGGCGCTGATAACTACTGCATCTATGTTCTTGGCATTCATCGTCTTCTTGAGTCTCTGTATGTTGAGGTTTGACAGCCTATTCCAGTCGACATACTCATCAGCTGTGCGTCTACCCAAGCCTCAACTCATCTCCTCACATCGTGGCATGACTCACTTTCGCTCCAGAAAACTAGCTCCCGCGTCGATCGTTGACTTAACGTCCGGATGGGTCGGGAACATGATAGCGAGATTCAGCCCAGCCTCCTCGTAGTCTGACAGTTTGTCACAGACTTCCTTCTTGGTTCCAGCAGCTGCGAAGTTTCTGACCATTCCGTCGGGTACTTTCTCCACCGCTCCCGGTACTCCCTTCTCTCTCATCGCGTCTCTGATGGGTTGCAGCTCCTCTTTGCCAAAGGGCTTGAGGTACTCTTCGTTTCCTTCTCTTGACAATGAAGATGTGCCGAAAGAGCACAACACCGCAACCAGGGGTCTGGCGGCGTCCAAAGCCCGCGCGGATTGCTCAGATACCGCTGCGGTAATGAGCCCTGCTAGTGTGACCTCCCTCACGTCCCTGCCGGATCTTGCGGCGCCGAGTTTGATATTCTCGGCTGCGTAGCGGACGAAGTGAACGGACGTGCAGACGGGTAGGATTACTCCGTCGGCAATCTCGCCGCCCAACTGGAGCATCTTTGGTCCTATGGCAGCGATGTAGATTGGCACTGATCGTCTTAGAGGTCTGAATCCTTCGCCTCCGTACGTGTCGAATCCGGGAAGTGTTCCCAACGTGACGCTCTCAATATTGAAGACGGAGCCTTTGTATGTGGTTTCCGTCTTGAGAAGACTACGCACAATCTCGATGCTTTGACGCACGGCTTTCACGGGTTCTCGGAATTCGATTCCCATCTGCGCCATGTGCCGCTTGTCTGATGTTCCGATTCCAAGAATCATTCTGCCGCCGCTCAGTTCGTCCAGAGTGGCAATGGTCATAGCCAAGAGTGCAGGGTTTCTCGTGTATGGATTCAGGACCGCGGTTCCTAATTTCATCTTTCGCGTGGTTGTTGCCAGAGCCGCGAGCGTAGTGACTGCGTCTCTCAGGAAATAGTCCTCAGCGATCCATATGGAGTCAAGTCCCCTCTGTTCCGCTATCTGAGCATGTTACCCAATGGACATTGAGTATGTGTAACCCAATGGACATTGCGTATGCGGCCCTTTTTCTGGCTTCGGATGAGTCAAACTACGTGACCGGTCAGACGATAGTCGTGGACGGCGGAAACGTCAGAGTAGAACACAAGATATGAGGCTCCGTAGCTTCCCACACGATCCACCGAACGTCGCAAGAAGTAGTGAACTTCGTACTCCAACTCAGAAGGACAAGGAACTGGGGACCAAGCCGGATCAAAGGCTACCTACGCAACTATCACGCCGTATCGGTTCGCGCCTAGGTAATTCCAATCCTATCCTGTGAAGGCATATGGTCTCTGAGTCGTTCTTGTAGGGGCTGAGAGAACGCCACATGAATCGAAGCGGAAAGCTCTTACCTTCTCAAGATCAGGGTTCTAACAGGGTTGATGAGGCCAACTTGAGAGATCCTCCATTGATTGCATTCGCAGTCATCATGATGCTGTATGAGTCTCCTGATGCGGACGTCATGAATTGAATCGTCGTCCGTCGTCGTTTCAGGTAATCTGTGTGTAGGTCTCTTTGTACGGGCGGTTGAAGTTGAACCGGCAAGAGGAGACGTTTTTGGTCAACGTGGAGTCAGGCTGACATGTATCTTGGATTGGCTTGGCTGTGGGATCTTCGTGCCAGCTGCCGGTGTCGCGGTTGTTCTTCGTTCGCCTTGGTCGAGCTTTCGCTTCAGATCGTCCCGCTCTTTCTCGAGTGGTGACTAAAGGGCTACGATGGCCGACCCGCCAACCTCGGGAGCGTTTGGATTATGTGCATGGAGAGCCGGAAGCAAACAGCATGCTAAGCCTATTTCAGTTCTCTGATTACTTCGTCAGCTGCCTTTAGAGTCTTGTCAACATCTTCCTTCGTGTGAACTGCTGATGTGTAGCAGGCATGTCTCGGCATCAGAAACAGTCCTCTGGACCACATTCCGTAGTCGTAGGCGAGAAGTTTGTCCATATCCGACTTCAATATGTCTCTATGACATCTGACTTTGTCCTTCGTGAATAGTATATGGAAGGTCGAGGTTACTCCGAGAGACTGCGCTTCTACGTGTCTGTCAGCTATGATCTCATTCAATCCCTTTCTGATTGCCTCAGCGACTCCATTAGCTCTCTGGTATGCATCTGTGGTCTCAAGTACTTCTATCGTCTTTAGGCCTGCCACCATTGCTGCCGGGTGACCGTTGAAGGTGCCGCTGTGGAAGATTCTACGCTCGTCTGTTTCGGTCGGCGATACTAGTTTCATTATTTCTTCTGAACCTGCGAAGGCGCCCATTGGGAATCCTCCTGAGATCACTTTTCCCATTGCCACCAGATCCGGCTTGACTCCGTAGTATCCCTGGGCTCCTGCCAACCCCATCCGCATACCAGTGATAACTTCGTCAAATATCAGAACAATGCCGTATTTTGTGGTTAGCTCTCGCAAGGCTTTCATGAATTCGGGCTGGGCTGCTAGGAATGCTTTCGAAACGGGCTCTATGATCACGCCTGCGAGTTCATCCTTGTGCCGCTTGATTTGCGTCTCAAGGATCTCTATGTCGTTGAACTGTAGGACAACGGTTTCCTCAGCTACGCCAGGGGCCAATCCTGCTGATTGAACCACACTATTCGGATTGTCTCTCGGTCCAACCTTGTCGAGAGCTGGGTTGAAGCTGATTGAAGCTAGATCATTCCATCCATGGTAGTGTCCTTCAAACCTACCCATCTTCCTTCGTTTGGTGTATGCGCGAGCCAATCTTGTCGTCATCATGGTTGCTTCGTTGCCGGAGTTCGTGAATCGGACCATCTTGGCACAAGGCACGAGTTCGCAGATCTTCTCCGCAAGTCTCAGCTCCATCTCTGTTGGTGTCCCAAAGAAGTATCCACCATGCTCTTCAAACAGCAAGCGCACAGCTTTCATCACTTCCGGATGCGCATGTCCCAAGATGAGTGGGCCATAGCCCAGGACATAGTCAACGTAGACGTTTCCATCTACGTCAGTTATCTTGGAGCCAATGGCCTTGTGCATGAACAATGGATATGGGGGCACAAACTTCGCATTCGCTGAGATTCCGCCAGGAATCACCTGGCGAGCCCTTTCGTGAAGCCCTTTTGAAGTATTGGTCTCCGTAATGTATCTCTCCATGTTTCGTTCGAGATAGGCCAACTGGATTCCACCAAGCGTACAACACTCCGATTCAGGTATTTGGCGCTTTTCTCATGAGTCAAGAGACTGATTGTGCTCGTGTGAAGGAGCCCGGAGAGAGTGACACTGAGAACATGTCGGACCAGAATCGTTCATGCGAAGCCCTCAGGATAGGATGCCAGCTACCGAAACCTACCGCAAAGCGAGTCAGGCGCTTACAGCGAAGGTGCCGCTTGGGCTAAACACAAACAATTCTTCTATCTACTGCTCTTCTCTATCACAGGGATATACAGCGACTGTCCCAGTGGGTCAGCGTGTTCGACACTTTAGAGCTACGATGGTGTATCGTCGAACAAAGGATATCCTACACGTCATGCCAGGAGCATCAAGAACACACACATTGTCGCGTCTGAATGGTGAACCTTGACAAAGCCCCGAAATCCTCTCGCTGTGAGAAGGCGGTTACCGTATCCTCTACAGAGAATCCTGGGAGATTCGGGCGAACGAAACGGGAAGTCAAATATCCATCACAGATTAACTACTATCTCGTTACAGGTTGGCTCAGTTCTTTGGTAACGACCGTCCTGTTCTCGGACCTACATTTCGGATACGAACGATTCAATAAAACTGAGTTCGAAGGCTTCTTGACTTACCTAGAGAAGCAGTCGAACGCTTCCAAGCTACTGATCCTGGGAGACATATTCGATCTTTGGAGAGCCGACCCAATAAACTCAGTTTCCTATGCTTGGCCCTATGTTGACAAGCTCAGAAGTCTCAAAATCGAAACTCACTACATCATTGGAAATCATGACTACCACAATAGGCTATCTTGCCAGAAAGTGGGTAGGCCGGACTCTTTCCTCTGGATGAATTCGTGGTATCCCTACCATGTCTTCGATTCGCTGTTTGTGACACACGGTGACTACTTCGACATCTATGCTATGAGAGTGAAGATTGTACAAGAAGCAATCTATGCCGTGTACGAGGCCATCTACCACGGCGACAAGACCGTTGTTAGCGCTCTCGAGAAGTACTTCTACGATCCCCTAACACTCCTTATCAAGTGGATTCAGCGCTACCATAAGAATCCAGAGTCAGCAAAAGCTGACCCAGTTGCTGCATACCTCAGGCCGTTCATCGACATCGATAGCAATCAGGAAGTGAGGAAACTAGAGAAGGGTGTGAAGTACCTTCAAGGAAACCCGGACTTGGGAGTCCAATTGTTTGTTCCAGCCTACTCTAGGCCTACACTCACAACCGAAATGCCACGATTTCTTGCACGACCGATGACTAAGAAGGCGAAGGTATCATTGATGAATTTGGATACCAGTGCTCCTACAAGGAATCTGGTAACCGGCAGGACGCCCTTCGAACTTGCCAAAGAAATCTCTGGCAACGACAACATAAAGGCCGTTATCTTCGGACACACGCATCGAGCAGAGAACAAAGCGTCCCAGCACTGGTGGAACACCGGCTGTTGGGTGGAAGGCGAAAGCACCTTTGCCGAAATCGAGAACGGGGACGTCCACCTATACAGATTCAAGAACGGGACGAAAACCGAGATACCGGAATAATTCATAGCTACAGTTGGACGCTGGGACTTGCGGCCTCTTATTCTCGCTTGGCTCATGGTGGTACTCTCTGTATCACTTCTGCCATCCGTGAAAGCCTCATCATCAGTTCAGGGTATCCTGATTGCATCACCGGATAGGATAGAAGTTACAACAGGCGGATACAACTACACGACCGTTGAGATTGCGAACACGACTGGTGACTTTGAACTCGTCGCATCACAGCTTCCTAGTCGAGTAGGCATCAACTTCCAGCCGACATTAGGCACCTCGACGGCGAATACAACTTTCGTATCTCACGTGAATTTCGCTGCTGCCACCGATGCCGCACTCGGAGAATTCGAAGTCAACATTGTCGCCTTAGTAACAAGAGGAGGCTGATCATTTCTGCGGCTGTGTTTTGTGCTCCGATTGCCGTCTATCTAGTCTGGGTAATCTTCGCAAAACCCTAGATTTCGTTCGGATAGAGAAAGTAGTTAGTGAATCAGGTTTCCTGCTCGGTTGAACGGGGGAACCGTTACTCCCGCTTGGTCGCTTATTGTTGTTGATGCTTGGCACATAAGTTCTTCCTCATGAGACGCAAGTGAAACGTACACCTGTACGTTTTAAACTCAAAGTCGACGAGAAGATTCAGCGTTTGATAACTGATTGGGTAGAAGAAAAGGCGAGGGAAGTGGAGGTTGTAGAAGTTGCCAGTGCCTAAGGAGATTTCACGTTACATTCGTCTCCACTATGGGAACTTGGTCACTTTCGAGGAGCCCACGGTTGTCGAAGGTAGTTGGGAGACAGACCTCAAGGTTGACTACCCAGTGGTCATTCAGGACGACAGAACCACCGAACGGATGATACGCTTTCTGTCTTTCAAGGGCCTCGGTCACCTGCGTTTCACTCAAGATTTCAGAGTAACTGAGCATAGATCAAACGAAGAATGCGCGGAATTGCTTAGTGCCTACCTAGCGAAATGGCGAGAACGAACTGAGAGGATTGTGGTGGAAGCTTCTGCTCGCAATTTTGCGCGGGTCGGAAGAATGAGAGAGGTCCTTCACCCGATAGATGTTATAGTTCATAGTCTTCTTGACAACGATGCGATCTCGCAAGCGGAAATAGCTGGGTTGAGAAGACCTGAGAGGAGCAAACAGTACCTCAGTCTGTTGGAGCAAGGCGAAGTAGTGCAGAGAACGGCGACTGGTTATACCTATGGCAATGCGTTCACTTCGATACAGAAGAGAGTGAAGGAAGAGAACCCAAAGGATTACTATGACGCTGTGGTGGAGGGGGTCATTGCTTACATAATCGAACACAACTACTCCGTTTTGCGGCAAGTATTTCGGGTCTCAAGACTTGAACCGCTCGTTCACATGGACAGTTGTTATTACGCACCTGCTCTACAAGCTGAAAAGCTACTGTATCAGAAAGAGGAAACGCTAGTCGAACGATACAATCAATTCTATCCGAGAGTTTCGTCTAATGAGCTAAAACCAGTCCTTCACGAATTGGTACGAGTAGATTCGCTGACTAGGGAAGGCAATTATTTCTACGGCACAAGTGACCTCTTCACAGAGATGCAGCGGAAGCAAAGCGAAGTTCAAGAATTTGCATCACTAGTGGCCTAGTCTGTTTGAATCCGCTGTTCCCGCCTACAAATGCAGGAAGGCCAGCAAAGTAGGATTATTGAACCTACTCAATATCTCGCGCAGTTCTCCCTCCGTCATCCCATTCTTCTTGAGGTACTCAATCTGCTTGAGCACCCATTTTGTGGTTACTCCAGTAGATCGCAAAGTAGGCTTGAATGCTCATGGTTTGAAGTTCAAGTCTTGATTTGTTTGAAAACTCTTGAATGGCTTGAAAAGCCTTGAATCACTTGAAACGTCTTTCAAGTGGCTTTTATCGAGGAGGAAGTGACGATTTCTCCTCTCGCGTAATCAGCAAGAGAGCTCCTAATCCTAAAGAGAATCATCGTTCCAAGGCTCTCCACGCGTAAACAAGGGTGAGAGAGAGTTGACAGCTGACGGAGATGCAGCTTGGCTTGTGGATGCATCATATGCCGCAGGGCAAGTAAGTCTCCGTCTCATTAAGGATGGTGACCTTGAACCAAATCACTGGATCGACCAGTTCCAGCCCTACTATCTGACCGAAGACGAACAGCGGGGTGAACCTGTAAGGAAACTCAATCTCTTCACGCAGAACGAGTTGACACTCTACAAGGCGAACTACGACAAGAGGCCTCCAAAGGAGGTCCATGCATGGGAGTTGGAGATCGATCCAGCGCTTAGTTACATTTACGACAAGAGACTTCGCTTTGGCGTCCTCCATCGCCTCGAAGGCAATCACTGGATGCCGCAAACTAGGTTAGATGCAGAACAATCTATTCGCTTTGACAGGCTTTTCGGTGAAATCAAAGCGAATGACCCTGTCAAGTATGGTTTGGTGAAAGAGGCGTACACGTACGCGAGCCAACCTGTTCCAAGAATCACTCCAGCGAAGTTGGGCATTCCTGACGACGGTGGCTCGGAGGAGGATTACCATAACGCCTTCCTATTGAGTCGCATCGCGAACCTGCCCCTGTCGGATACTTACAGGAATCATTCCGTATCCGACTGGATACGTTCCATGCTATACACGTACTACCGTGCCCACAACATTCTCATTCCGAACTCCGAGGAACTCAGACTTGGCGACAACAGGAAGAACGTGACAGGCGCCCTAACGATAGCGCCAGAGTCCGGCGTATACTATAACATGTTTGTGCTTGACTTCGAGTCACTTTACCCCGGTTGTATCGACGTCTTCAACCTCTCGTACGAAACGATACGATGCCCTCACCAGGAATGTCAACGGAACACAATCCCAGGCTTAGGTTACAATATCTGTACCAGACGCCGAGGAATCTACTCTGCACTCACAGGAGCATTACGCGACCTTCGTCTGCGACTCTTCAAGCCTCTCGCCACGACAACCCTGCCGGATGTAGACAAGAACATGAAGGCAGCTTCTCAGGTGCTCAAGCTGTTCCTCGTCTCATGTTTCGGTGTGACCGTTCGGATTCATGGCTTGGCAAGTCCCCTCATGGCTGAGGCGATCACCGCTTACGGTCGTTATGTCCTGCAATCCACATGGGACATGGCCAAGGAGACGGGACTCAAGCCCAAGTATGGAGACACGGACTCCATCTTTCTAGACAATCCAGTGGGCGAGGATGTGAAAAGATTCGTGGAGACGGTTAAGAATCGCTTCGGCTTGCAGCTAGCATACGACCGCGTCTATTCAGTCTGCGTCCTAAGTGCCGCCAAGAAAGCATACTTCGGCATTCTACCAAGCGGAGAATCGGAAATCAAAGGTTTAGCGATCGCAAAATCCAACTCCCCCACATTCTTCCAAGAAACTTTCCAAAACTGTCTCACCAAATTCTCCATGGGACGACGCTCCCCCAGCGACTTTGAACTAGCCAAACGGCAAGTGTCTAAGGTTGTTAGAGAAGCCATCCGCGAACTTCGAGACGGAAGAATCCCCCTATCCGACCTAGAGTACCGCGTTGAGCTACGCGAGGATCCTCAAGAGAAATCAAGAGCAAAGATGCTGCCGCAACCCTACCAAGCAGCTTGGCTTCTGCTAGAAGAAGGAAAGAAAACCTCCAAAGGCGAAATTGTCGGTTTCATCAAAGTTCACCCATTCAGGTTTCAAGGAAGACAATTCACAGTCAAACCGACCGCGCAGACCAACCCAAGAGAGATCAACGTGGACGAGTACGTTCGCAACCTTATCTCTTCACTATCCCAAACCTTCGAGCCGATGGGCATCAACCTCGACACGGCTGAAGCTGATCTCTCAGAATTCATGTGACCGTCCTATTTCACGAGAGTGAGGTAATCTCAACACAAGGAGGGCAGGAGAGAGGGGTTGAGGACAGTTCTATTTGTTTGCTCAGCGAATCTTGACCGTAGCCCTACCGCTGAACGACTCTTTCATGGCTGGAGACACGGATGGGAGGCAAAGTCCGCTGGAATCATGCCTGCACTGGGTCGTAATCCCGTGACTCAGACGCTGATTGACTGGGCTGACATGGTTCTCGTTATGGAACCTGAGCATGCCGAATACATCCATGGGCACTTCAAATGTGATCCGAACAAGATGCGCATCCTAGACATAGGAAACAGGTACGTCAGGGGTGACCCAGAATTGATTCGAGAACTCGAAGAGAAAGCATTACCAATACTAGGCATGGGAGATAGATTACGAGAGATCTGGGGAAAGGAGCACAGCTCGAGAAAGCAAGAATGAGAGAAAAAGGAGAGGTGACGCGGGAGGCTAGCGTCGCCTGCTTACAGATTCACGCAATGATATCCCGACATTGACCCATCGCATCGGAAAAAAAGGAGGAAGGAAAGGAGACTGAGACTACTTGACTATGCAGCGCCCAGTCTCGTGCTACGAGTGGTTCATGGAAGC
>Ga0315280_10010574_pt1 | contig 11544 bp, 12 predicted proteins | sample YL17G06_40_MG_FD_203697 | JGI IMG/M metagenome (GOLD analysis project Ga0315280, IMG submission 203697) | Sediment microbial communities from Yellowstone Lake, YNP, Wyoming, USA - YL17G06_40 | ecosystem: Environmental > Aquatic > Freshwater > Lake > Sediment | place: USA: Wyoming | collected... | reverse complement strand
CCGAGCCCGGCCAACCATTGGCCCCATTTGAATGTCCATTGGTTTGAAGCAGGGTCGTAGTATCTGAAGTCGGGAAAGTTGGGGATGTATTCGCCCGTAAGGAACATTTTGGATTGTGTGATCACGTTCAGTTCAGAGAGTTGTCTTACGTATGTCTTAAACTGTTTCAGGAACTTGACGGGAACGACATGGACTGAAAGGTGGGTGAAGGTACCCTCGCAACGGTTTACAGACCGCCAAAGGTTTGGTATCTTGAGCGCGGCCGTCACCATATCTTCGGAGCCCGGGCTCGCAGTGGCGAGAACAACTGCTCTCACCATACCAAGCTTTGACACCTGTGGGATCAGAGCGACAACGCGATTTGACTTCGCCTCCAGTCTAGCTACGCGGTGGTACACGGAAGTGAAAGGTATGCTTGTTCGCCTGGATATTTCGAGCAGGTTTCTGGGACCAAATTTCCACATGGCCGTTAAGATCTTGATATTCGTTTCGTCGAGTTGTTTCGTTATCTCTCTGATTCCCTTATGCCAGTCGGCCAAACGCACTTTCTCGGTCCGAAGCATGCTGAACGTTGCTCCCTAGGAGGAGGTTTCGGCGTCTAAAATATAATAGCTTATACTCACAGAAAAGTGGGGAAAAGTTGGACTGGGCATATCCTCGTCTTACAGTAGGGCTCTTATGATACCGTGGCCGCCTCCATTCGCGTCACCAGCGCTTACGTTGCCGACTGTAAAAATCAAGACGGCGAGAACCAGTAGCACTGCTGCCGCGAGGAAGATCTTGAACTTGGACAACAAATCACCTCCGCTGTAAATAGGGGGCGTGTGGTGCTTATTTATTTACAAGTATATTCACATAGCTGGGTAAGTTATATAGTCCCGCCCTGTATTGGCCTTTTTAAGGCGGCAACAGCCTTTGTGCGACCATTGCGACGCGCTGGAAAGAGTGTTGATGGACTTGACAGGGCCGAAAGTGGCTGACGTGATTATGAGAAGGGTAAAGGAGAAACTACACGGCGAAAGCGAGGCAAAGGACAAGAAGGGAGGACTAGAACCAGAGATGGTGTCTCTTGAATCAGCCGGCGTTCACCCAGATACGGCCGCCCATGTAGTTCACGCGACCCTGTACAGGTACAATCTGCGCGTAACACCAGCGCTCTTGAGGGTTACCTCACGCGTAGGCACCCAAGCCGGGAGAATATAGTCCAGTGAAACGATTCTTGCTCCAGTTTTGAGCTCTCTTCTTAACTTGGGTGCGAGTTTCGCGTTGACTGAATCAGAAAGATAAATGGTGATTACGTCTGCGCGTGACAGATTGGTCTCCATAAAATCCCCTTGTATCACTTCTGCTTCTACCCCCGTCGACTTCAATCGCTCTTTGATCCGAGTCACTCGTACCGAATCAATTTCAATGCCCACCGGTTTTGCGCCGAATTTTCGTGCAGCTTCTATCAAGATTCGGCCGTCGCCTGCACCGAGATCATATAGTACCTCGCCTTGACGCAGTCGAACCAAGCGAAGCATCTGGTGAACCACGGTTTTTGGGGTTGGTATATACGCGACGTCCAAGCCTGTTGCCAATCGCGCCACACAGTCTCACAAAAACATCTGATTAGAAGTACTTAGGAAAGTTTCGGTATATGGGTTTCTTTCTTGTTGAGCATCTGATTCTTGCCCGGTGCGTGTGCCCTCTGTCGTTGCTAATGTGAGAAATGAGAAACAACCCTTAGAAACTGCTCTAATCGACTCGGAAACGATAGAGTTGCCGAACTCCGACACCAGCAGATTTCTTGCTGCGCGCGATTTCTTGCTGGATGCGCTCAATTATCGGGAGGCGAAAGCCGGCTTTGCTTGGCCTGAGCTTCCCAACTTCAATTGGGCCTTGGACTACTTCGATACTCTTGATGAAAGATGCACCAATCCGGCGTTGGTGTACGTGGACGACAGAGGGGCGGAAGACAAGGTCAGCTTTCAGTCAATGAAGGAGAGATCGAACAGGGCTGCGAACTTCCTACGGGACTTCGGACTGAAGAAGGGCGATCGAATTCTGCTAATGCTTCAAAACTGTACTGAATTGTTCGAGTTTTTCCTCGGCGCAATGAAGGTTGGATGCGTAATCATTCCCGCCTCAACTCTCCTAACTGCCGAGGACGTGCGGGACAGAATAGTCAGAGGCAAAGCTAGGTGCGTCGTCACAAATGAAGGATTCAGCAGCAGAGTCGATCAGGTAATCCCCTCTGAGACGAGGTCGATACTCAAAATCAGTCTGGGAGGCAAAGACAATGATTGGATCGACTATGCCGAGATTGATAATCAATCGAGCAACTTCAAAGCTGAGGAGACTTTCACATCGAACGACGGGCTTCTGATTTACTTCACGTCCGGAACGACTGCAAAACCGAAACTCGTTCTCCACACTCACGCTAGTTATCCCATAGGTCATCTGACCACGATGTATTGGATAGGGCTCAAGCGAGGGGATTTGCACTACAACATCAGCGCACCAGGGTGGGCAAAATACGCTTGGAGCAGCATATTCGGCGTTTGGAATGCCGAAGCCACAACATTCGTGTACAACTACAGTGACAGATTCAATCCTAAGGAAGTCCTAAAAGTAATCCAGTACTACGGGGTCAATACTCTCTGCGCGCCTCCGACGGTGTGGAGGCACTTGCTTCTGGAAGATATCAAAGCACATAGCTTCTCATTGAGGCAACTAGTCAGCGCCGGCGAACCGTTGAACCCGGAAATCATTCAGAAAGTGAGAAGCGCCACTGGACTTACAATAAGGGAAGGGTTCGGGCAGAGTGAGAGCACTTTACTGAGTGGCATATTCCCTGGTTTGGAACCTAAGCTTGGTTCGATGGGTGTTGAGGCGCCTGGATTTGAGATAGGACTACTGAACGACGATCACGAGCAAGTTCCAAACGACACCGAAGGCATCTTGGCAGTACGGGTCAAACCTCGCAGGCCAGTGGGACTAATGACCGCGTACATTGATCCGCCTGAAAAGAATCTTGAAGTCTTCGTCGGAGACTGGTATCTCACTGGCGATTTGGCGTATCGCGATAAGGACGGATACTTCTGGTTCATAGGAAGAGCAGACGATGTCTTCAAGAGCTCAGATTACCGGATAAGCGCCTTCGAGCTTGAAAGCGAACTTATGGTTCACCCGTCAGTAACCGAAGTTGCGGTCGTAGCCAGTCCTGACTCACTGAGAGGGTTGGTTCCAAAGGCCTTCGTAGCTTTGAAGCCGAACGTAGCGCCTTCGAGGGAATTGGCGTTCGAGATCTTCAAATTCACAAGAGATAGAATGGCTCCGTACAAACGACCCAGAATCATACAGTTCACCGAGGAACTCCCAAAAACCGTAAGCGGAAAGATCAAGAGAACAGAGCTTAGAAAACACGAGGCAGATCTAAGAACCAAGAATGCAAGATCGAAGAATGAGTATTTCGAAAGCGATTTTCAGGCGGAATTGAAGACCCAGAGAAAATAATCTCCCTGTGCTCAAATCGCACGCAGCCTTTCGTGAGTTGTGTGGTTCAGTAATGCTTTAAGCTGGCGCGTCGATTTGTGAGTACTCGAGCCCTGGTCGTTCAGTGGTCTAGGATGACGGCCTGTCACGTCGTCGACGCGGGTTCGAATCCCGCCCAAAGGAGAAGCGAAGGTTTCTTCTGGCGAAGGGCGCCAACCCGCGTTTTCGCCTTTCCGCCACTCATCTAGGTCTGCGAGACTTTTCATATCCCTGCCTACAAGTTTGTGGTCCTTGCATCGTGGACATGCTGCGCCTATCTGTTTCGAGAGAAATTCGTAACCGCAGGCGCTGCACTCGTAGTAGCATACCTGATCCAAAGTTCTACTTCCAGTCTATTCTACCATTACTGAGTCAATAAATAGCCCTCTGTCAGTTCTGCTGCCTGGTACTGTTAGTTTTGATGCCCGTAAGCGAAAAAGATGTTATCGCCTCCATCGAGAAGGTCAGTCCGGCGGTCGTCTCCGTAGCGACCCTGCACGTCATTCAGGAGAGCCTATTTGACGCAGTGCCAGTTCGCGGTTTGGGGTCCGGCATAATTTTCGACTCGAACGGCGGCATACTGACGAACCATCACATCGTGGAAGACGCAGAGAGAGTCGAGGTTGTGACGAGTGATGGAAAGAAGTTTCAGGGAGAGGTTTTAGGATCAGATGCCATGTCCGATGTTGCGGTTATCAGAGTTGACGGCGATGGCTTGCCTGCTGTCAAGCTAGGAGACTCCGACAAGATCGTTGTTGGTCAAATCGCCATTGCAATAGGGAACCCGTACGGGTTTCTGCTTCCAGGCCCGACTGCCACGGTCGGCGTGATAAGCGCCTTGAAGCGCCACATCCACGTTGAAAACCACATGTACGAAGATCTGATCCAGACTGACGCGTCCATCAACCCCGGCAACAGTGGTGGCCCATTGGTCGACAGTTCAGGGTTCGTGATCGGGGTCAATACAGCGAACATTCCTTTTGCACAAGGCATAGGGTTCGCCATACCAATCAACGCTGCGAGGAGAATAGCGAAGGAAATCATCGAGCACGGACGTGTCTTGAGACCTTACCTTGGAATCGCAGGGATCACCCTGAACCCCGAAATCTCCGGATCCTACAACATCCCCTACGAAACAGGGGTCTTGGTGGTGAAAGTCAGCCGAGGCAGCCCTGCCCATAGAAGTGGAATGCAAGCCGGCGACACAATCCTAGAAGCCGACAGCAAACCCCTCAAAGGCTGGGAGGATCTGCAACACATCCTGCAAACCAAGAAGGTCGGGGACAGGCTCGGACTTGTTGTTGCGCGGGATGAACGCAAAGGACGAATTGATGTCCAACTAGAAGAGGTACCCTCCTAAACGGCTTCTGCTCCGAGGTAGACATAGGTTCGCCGTTCGGCAAAACGCTTTAGATACTGGACTGAATTGTGAGCTTCCGGGGCCCGTAGCTCAGTCAGATCCATCAAGAATTGGATCCTGAAAAGGTAGAGCATCGGAGACGCCGGCATTGCGCGTCGGTGATGCTTTTACCTCTGGGAACCAAGAACCCAAGGGAAGCCACCCGAAAAGAACCAAGCACAGCGCGGTCTTGGGGAAGGGTCCCGGGTTCAAATCCCGGCGGGCCCGCCACGCTTCTTGGGCGAGTCCTGAGAATGGGCCCTTCGCGGCTTTCACAAACGGTTCTGGGGATGCAATCTTCTGAATGTCAATGAGGACTAGAGCAGTCTTGCCAGGTTCGATCTCAAAGTCCGGGTACGGGGTCTCAAGCGCGCCGATCACATCTTCAATTGTGAGTTTACCCAACCCGAAGTCACCAGCTCACCGCACAATACATCGGAGGGAATTTAAGCTCTTATCCACCTTCGAATACCACTCGAACCAACCTCACTACTTATCGCGCGCAAGTTACTGTTCGGTCTATGGATCGCATTAAGCCAACGATAAACCGACAGATGCAGACGCCGCAGATCCTTTCTCTCCAGGAATTTGATTTTCTGGGAGCTCGCGCTCGAAGAACGGAGCACCGCGGAGTCTTGGGGAAGGATCTCGTGCTCAAGTCTTGGCGAGTTCGCAAAATGGTGTCCTAAGGCATGGTTGCAGCAACCGCCGAACACTTCGCAGGTTGGTGCTCACGCGTTTTGGACGCCGGACTCAAATGTCCCGACGGCTCAGTTAGAACATCGCTGCGCCGCCATTAACATGTATCGTCTGTCCTGTAATGAAGTCCGCTCTGTGTGAGGCAAGGAAGACCGCAACATGCCCTACGTCAGCAGGCTGTCCCGTCCTGCCCAGGGGAGTCCTTTCCAAAATCCGTCTTCTCTGTTCGGCAGTGACGCCGGCTGTCATGTCGGTCTCGACTAATCCCGGTGCGATCGCGTTCACGGTGATGTTGTACTTTGCCAGTTCCAGTGCAAGGCATTTGGTGAGGCCGACCAGAGCGGCCTTGGAAGATCCGTAGTGGGCCTCATGGTCAGTTCCCGTGTAAGCATCGATTGATGCTATGTTGATAATGCGCCCCCACTTCTTTGCTCTCATCTCAGGATTGAACGCGTTGGTGCACTCAAATGCACCGTCAAGGTTCACTGCCAGCACTCGTTTCCACTCGGTCTGATTGATCTCCCAGGACTTGAGGTGATTATGTATCCCAGCGTTGTTCACCAAAATGTCAACGCCGCCAAACTCGGCCAGCACCAGTTTTCGCAAAGCTGCGACCTCTTGCACGCTTGAGACATTAGCCTTTGCGGCTATGGCTCGCCTACCAAGCGCCTCGATGCCGCCAACAACTTCGTTAGCCTTTTCCTTAGAAATGCTATAGTTCACAATGACGTCTGCGCCTTCGCGAGCCATCTCAAGCGCGATCCCTCTTCCAATTCCTCTCGAAGCCCCGGTGACAAGGGCTATTTTCTTCGCGAGCAACATACGACTTCACCTAGCCTTCAGGTTGCGCTCGCGTGGTTATACCTTTCTGGATCGGAAGCGTTTTTGATGATCAGAGATCCTAGGTTACCAAAAGCTTCAATGAACATGCGACCGTGTCTATCTTGGCCCGTCAAATCGCGTGATTTCGAGAGATCAAACGAACCCGTGACGAATCGTCGTTCCTCGAAACATGCTTCCTGTGGCTTTGAGAACCAACGCTGTTAGCCTCTGTAATCCACTTCTAGTATCACTCGGTCGCGGCTCAAGAGCATGTAGAAATAGTCTCGCTGACTTCTTGGAGTCTGCTCCGGAGCGTGACTGAGACGAACTCAGAAATTGAACACGAAGAGCCCGAGACCAGCAAGCAGATAGCTCTTCTTATTGTGGTGGACGCGCTCTTCGGATTCGCGATCGGTTTCAGTTCTCCTTCGGTTGCTCCGCTGGTGTTCGGACTGGGTGTGAGCATATCACTCGTGGGTCAGGCTCAGACAGTAGGAGGGTTGGGTGCCACTTTCCTCCGACTCCCTGCGGGGGTGCTGATGGACAGGATTGGAAGGAAGCCTTTCATCCTGATTGGAGGTTTGATAACGCTCACAGGATTTCTGTCATACTCTCAGGCCACGTCGTGGGTCTTGCTAGGCGCTGGCATTGTGCTGGTCAGTCTAGATATCGCTATTCGCGGAATGGCGTCGTACGCATCATTGGGTGATGTGGCGAAGAGCGGAGGATTAGGGCGCGTTTTCAGTGTCGATCTCGGCGTTACGCAGACTGCTGCAACGATAGCCCCACTTGTGGGCGGATACGCAGCAACAGCACTGTCAATTCCGTCAAGCATGATCTTCGCAACCTCAGCAGGTTTGGCTGGGATCGCGTTGATCGCCGTGCTAGTGGGCTACAAGCCTAAGCCGATTCGTCAAACTCAATTCACGATAAGCCAATTCAAGTGGTCACTCATTCGTCCTGACAAACGGCTGACTCCACTTCTGATCATCCTTGGACTCGATGCTGCTGCATGGAGAGTGTCGCTCCCCTTCTGGACGCTCTATGTTTTCAAAGAGATGAACGCAACTCAGGAGCAATTGGGAATCGCGCTCGCCATCGCTGCCGGCATACCTGCCCTAACCGGGTTGACATTGGGATCAAAACTCGATAAGATTGGGAGGCGGCCTTTCCTCGCGGTTAGCGAGTGGTGTGCCATTGGAGCCATCATACCGCTATTCCTGGGCTGGAGGCCTGAGTTCGCGTATTTCTCAGCCGTTTTCTGGGGTTTGGTCTACAGCCTATGGTCGCCAGCCATCAACGCCTACATAGTTGAACGCTTCGGACGCGAGAAGTTTGGGCAAACCTATGGTACCATGAGTCTCATCTCAGGCGCTGTTTCCGCTGCCTCACCCGCCCTGGGAGGCTGGTTGTGGGATAACGTCTCCCCCAAAGCACCATTCACACTTACCCTAATCCTCGCCGTTATCGTTGGTTTCATCATTTGGTTCAAGATCAAAGAAGTAGACTCGGTTCAGTAGTTGAAATTGAGTAAGATGGAACCAGCCCAGCCAACCCCGTTACCCATTCAACCCACCCTTGGCAATTGGCACGCGATCGATTTTCTGAACGTATGGTTGAAAGCGCACAATCCTGTTTGCTGTTATGGATCTTGAATGTAAGGGAGGCCCTTGATTTGCCCAAGAATCCGCTTGGATACCTCTAGACTGCCAAAAGATGCGACAATCAGTGCGTTCATTGGCTACGTTCTGTATGGTCCCTGTCGGCGGGAATTGGAGGAGTCTTATCTGAGATCACCTAATGTGCCCCCCGCCGGTAAACGCCGCAAATGACCGAAATTGAATGAACGGAGGCTTAGGAGTCACTTGGAATCTACAACTCAACTGAACTTGCTGGATTGGCCGGAATAATCGCAGGAGCCGCGGCGTCGGTAGCGATGGCATCCGCAGCATATGCGCAAGCTAAGGCGGGCTTCAAAGGATCCGCGGCGGTTTCCGCGGTCTATACGGGGATATCATATTTTGTCACCGCGGTGATATTGGCCTCTCCGTACTTCCTAACCAAGGTCATGTTCGAAGCTTTGTCTGTCTCTCTAGTATTGGCAGTCGTTCTGATCGCTTTCATAAGCTTCTATGGCGCTGTGATATCAGGCAGTTCGTTCAGCAAAGACTTCGCAGAAATTACAGCCATAATGCTGGGCGCAACAGTCGCTCTCTACCTACTCGGATTGTTGATTAGACGGCTAACCGGAATGACCATCTGAACTCATGGAACCTGATCACCTATAGCTGTACTCTCTCAGTACCAAGAGAATCGAACTCGTCCCCAAACGCTCGAAGGCCATTTGTTCAGCCAGTTCAAGGACTGCGAAAACCTACGCGTTCGCAAGCAGAATTCTTACATTAGTCACGGCTGAGGATGCATACTGGTGCCTTACAGTTGCCTAACAAGACAAGAATACTCGCATTGGTGGCCGCGCTCTCAGCTTCCAACGTGGCCTTTCGAGTAGCGCTGGTGGGTGGTCCCCCCAACGTCAAGCCCATCGCCTTCCTGGCAATAGTGGCCGGTATCGTCGGCGGACCGCTGCCTGGGTTGGCTGTGGGTTGGCTCAGTATGTCAATTAGCGACCTTTACTTTGGGGCAGGGGTATGGACCATAGAGACATCAGCGGGCATGGCCGTTGTCGCTTCTTGTGCGGGGTTGCTTTGGCACAAAGCAAGCCACTTGACCCGATGGCAGATGGCGATAGGTGGTTTTCTTCTAACAATGATGTTCGATATCGGAACATCGGTTGCGGATGCGCTGCTGTTCAATTATCCTTGGTGGACCTCAGTGCTGGCTTTGTACGTTCCATTTCTATTCGGCGGCTTCAGCCCTTACCCGTTCGGACTCGTGCATGAGTTGACCACAGCCATACTTCTCAGTCTCATCGGGCCGTCACTCGTCGCACAAATAAGAAAGGTCTACCAATGAGCCAATGTCTTCTTTTCGGAGCTGCACGCGAAGACCCCTACCCTAGACTTCACCGGGAGTGAAAAGTGCAATCGGTCATGTGTCGCCGCTGTTGTCTAGTAACCTTCAGAGGGTATTATGCTGCTGGGTTGGCGGTTTGAGTGGAGACCGGCGTTGTCTGCTCTTTCTTCTTCTTTGGCTTGCGAATCATTCTGGGACTGCCCAATCTCATCAAGACGGGAACCGCAGGACCGGCATAAAAAGGGAATCAGCATGCACAATGACAGAATCCAATCCGAGCATCTGTTCCTGAGTATGGTTCGCCAGTACATCATCAGGGCTGGTGCCCGAAATCTAGGATGGCTCTTGGGAACTATGGTCAGCATACATGAACGTCTGTTCCTGCCCTTCGCCATCCCGAATCTTGTAGGTGATTCTCACGTTGACATTGTCATTGATCATTGCTCGAACTGAACAGTATTTCTCCTGCGAGAGACGTATCGCTCGTTCAACAGCATCTTTTCTGATTCCTTTGCCTTCGATCTTGTACTCCAAATCTGCGATTTCGTAATACTTCGGATCTTCCTTGTGTCGAATACCTCGTGCAGATATCTCGAAGTTGTCGACTTTCTGTCGCTGCCTTTCTAGTATCCATACTACGTCCATGGCTGTGCAACCGGCCAATGCAAATAGGAATAGTTCCATGGGCGTGAAAGCGTGTCCCATATCCTCGGCTGAGTTAATTTCGACAGCGCGCCCGTCAGCGACTTCCGCATTGAACCTAAGGGCCTTGTTCCACTTGAGCTTCACGGAGACTTCCATCAATCCAGACCCCAAGACTCAGGTTACGGCGTGATCTCCACAATATGCGTTTTGCCGAAATATGCTTTGAGAAGCCAATCCCAATTACCTGAGAGCGTACTCCAGTAGAATCTGGCGAAAGCTTTCTTCATGAAGTAGCGAATCCGCGAAGGCTGAACTTGCTTAACGGGCATATCATAGGAACCGATCACGAAGGCTGCTCGGCCAGAACCCATCTCGAAGGGGCAGTTGATACGGCCATTGTACTTGTAGAGTTTCCTTCGTCGACGAATCGAGGATAATACGTTGTTCGCTGCGACAGTCGCCTCAAGATGCGCTGTGACGCCCGTCTTGGACACAGGTATGCTCGTCGCGTCTCCAATAGCATACGCATCATCATAACCGACAATTCTCATTGTGTTCTTGTCTGTGGGTACCCACCCGTCGGCGTCTCCGATTCCAGACTTGACTACTACGTCGGCGCCTCTATGTGGTGGGACCATGATTAGCAGATCATAGGATAGCGTGTCGCCTTCGAGAGAGTAGATCTCGCGTTTGGTCGGGTCGACGGATTCTACATTGAAGAATGTGATAGTTTCGATTTCGCGGCTTCGAAAGCGAGGTTCGACGACTTTTGACATTGGTTCTGCAGGATATGGTCGCGGGTAGGGTGTGAGGAAGGTGATCTTCACCTTGTCTCGAATTCCGCGGTTTCTGAAATAGTCGTCTATTAGGAAGGCGGCCTCATTCGGTGACGGAGGGCACTTGTGCGGCACCCCTCCGATACCCACAACAATGTGCCCGCCTGCAAATTGCTGAATAGCGTCCCAAATCCTCTTCGACTCCTCGGGACTTGTGTGAAAGTTCAGCGATCCTTCGGCAAGTCCCGGGACGGCAGAGGGGTTAGGAACACTACCCGTCGCAATGACCAGGTAATCATAGCTGAGAGTCCTTCCTGACGCTAGAGTGACTTGCCGATTTGAAAGGTCTAATCGCTCCGCACTCTCCTCAACTAGTTTGACTTCGCGTCTAACAAGTGAGCTCTCATCACGTACAATCTCTTTCGGGTCTTGGTTCTTGAATGCGATGTGCAAGTAGTTGGGCTGGAAAATGTGTTGACGTGATGCTGATACGAGAATGACTCTAACGTCGCCGTCGCGAATTTCGCTCCGGAGTTGCTTTGCAAGCAAGTTCGCGGCCAGTGTGCCACCTGTGCCGCCACCGACTACGACAATGTTGGTTGGAGACCTGTCCATTATCGGTCTGCTCTGCTATCGACCCTTCCTAAGAATCCGAACTTGAATTCTGACGTGGTCTTTCTCGTCGATAATGGCTATGATCTCATTTCCGCTTCG
>Ga0315280_10010573_pt1 | contig 11544 bp, 9 predicted proteins | sample YL17G06_40_MG_FD_203697 | JGI IMG/M metagenome (GOLD analysis project Ga0315280, IMG submission 203697) | Sediment microbial communities from Yellowstone Lake, YNP, Wyoming, USA - YL17G06_40 | ecosystem: Environmental > Aquatic > Freshwater > Lake > Sediment | place: USA: Wyoming | collected... | reverse complement strand
ACGCATTTTAGTTCCACATTTCGAGCAATAACGTAGACGGATCCGATGACGTGTGTGGGTTTTGAAGTACGAGAGGAAGCTTGAACCACGCAATCCGCGGTGCATCAGACTCGGCAGCGCGATGACTCCAAGTGACACAAGTATTCCTACGGCTAAGTATGCGAATGGAAAGGATGAAGCGGGCGATGACGGCGATGAAGAGTGGGATGAAGATGACAATGAAGACTGCTCCTCAACTCGAAAGAGAGTCATGATCCAATCGTAAACCAGAGGGACGGGTTTACCGGTGATAACAGACAAGAAGCCCTTGGGAACAAGACCAGAGAAACGGACAATTGATTTGTGTCCGACTCGTGTCTGACTGTAACGTATCTGACTAGCACCGTGTTTTAGACTCGTGATATTCAAATTCTGCATGACCACTGTGAAATTTTGGGAAACATCACAGCAAATTATCATTCCGTCCGTTTGAAGTTGCGCCACAGACAGAGCGTCCCAATGGAAGACCAACCAGTTTCCCTCGGAAGTAAGAGGACTGGCTATTTGATCTGTCCTGAATGGCCAATCAAAATCGATTGTAACCTGAGTCTTAGCTGTTTGAGGCTGCTCAAAGAGAACGGTTATGCTAGTCACATCGTTGCGAGCAGCAACATCAACTCTAAGGGGCGCTGCTGATGTCCCATTTGCTTTTACGTTTGTCAGATTTCCTTTGATTCTAAAGGGTCCAATCTGTGGCCATTTCTCCGTAGCGTTGGGGTGAATCGTTTCGGTAAGGGTGACATGTGCGACCACTATGTGCGTTTGAACCTGTGGTTCACCCAAAGCGATTTGCCAATTCTGCTCTTCCGCTACTCGGCTTATCGACACGTTGGCTGGAATATCGGTATACGCCAACACTTTCGTAGCCCTATGAGCCACCGATTCAAGTGTGAGAATCAATGCCGGCATCGGTTCAAGAACCATGTCCACAGCCACAGGCCTGTCTAAGACGAAGACTACTGTATTTTGAGAGATGATGAGCAGCAGAAAACAACAGCCATACATACGACGCGCGGTCGATCTTTCATGATAGATTGTGATTCCGCTCATGTAGCTCACACTTGAAACAGTGACTTTTTTTGCATTGTGAAGGTTGCATGCGATCCGCCGGCCTCGGATGGTAATCTGGAGTCGGTGAGTACTCAGTAGGGTTTCGTCTGCAATGTATTAAGCCAGCAGCTTTTTGCTTTTGCTATATGTTTTAGTCATTTCCAGTGTCTCAGCCTCAAACTCTTTAATATTGTCGCTCCATTGGCTTCGAGCCTAACGACATTGTTAATCCCACTCGGACCAGTCTTGAGCATACTCATACTCCTGAGTTCCGTTCCGGCATCTATTCCCATTTCTACAACTCACCCTTTCTCGACTGGAACAATGTCTACGAACTACTACCTCGCAATGAGAGTCGCGACCACATCAGATTGGACTTCCGTCTACATCAAGAACAATATCAGAATAGGGGCACCGACATTCGACATCGTTAGTGGAGCTGAGGCGCCTGAATTAACCTACGGCAGTGATCTAGGCAAGGGGTTGCTAACTTACATTGATAAGAAACAATATGATCAGACAAAAGTCGTCCTCGATGTCACTTTTACTCTCTCCGGCCTTCAAAACAGCAGTATCCTAACCTTCAGCACTCAGAAGGGCAGCATCGGGACGACATCAGTACTGGTCTACAACTTTAACACGAATACTAAGCGGCTAATTGCATCATTCGAAAACACAAAAACAGGTGGCCAAACGAATGGGTCAGGTTTTGAAGTCAATTCCGGCGACATGATGCAAGGAGTACTAGAGAATACGCTGCCTCAACAGGTATCAAGTGTGGTCCTGAATTTCAGCTTGGCTCCACCAGCCAGTGGATATCAATGTAGTTTGTCGATATTTCCATTCATCGCAGCAAGCTCTATAGTATCTGGCAGCTTTGTTGCGAGTACGCCGATTCACTTCTACCTGCTTAATCAGGAGCAATTTCACAATTGGGCCTCTACTCCTGGCACATCTTACTGCGGTGGTCCACCACAGACGTATATCATCGGACAAGCTACCGTCAAAACTTACTCCTTTACTTGGCCTAATTCCGCGTCTCTAAAAGACACATTTCTGTTCCTCTTTCTGAACTTCAATCAGAATTCTGCCGGTGTTGTTTTCCGTGTCTCTGGAGCATCTTTGTCTTCGACTCCAATCACAAGTACAAGCGTAAGTGCCACGTCAACGCAAAGTGCAAAATCTTTGGTGATTAATGCCAGCCAAAGCTACCCGCCCGCGAACGTATCGACCAACATATTGACCAACCTATTGATCAATAAATTCACCAATCCGAATCTGTTGTTTGGCTGGTTTATCATTGTTCTTTCGGTTTATCTTGTTTATTGGATCGCTAAAAGAAGAAGATCGCGTAATGAATCGGAAAAGTCGGACGGCGAGACGGTCGCATATTGAATCTGCTTCCCGTTGCCGGCTGTAAGGATAATCGCTGTGGACTTGAATCTCAAGGCAATGCAATAATAGTAGAGTGATCTACCAGATCGATATTACCCGTGGAATTTCAATCCGAATGAGAGAAAGAGCCCAAAAGTGGTTAGTTCGCTGGCAGGAAATGTTGAGTCGAATTTGGCTTTCATGCTTGCTTATTGTTGCAGTTTTCTTTTCGTTTAGGTCGCTGAATAAAAGCATTCTAGGAGCCACGACTGTCACGAGTCTTCAGACAGTCACGACTACAGTGACCAGTACAAGCTCGAGTTTCACGACAATAGGAACAAGCTACTCAACTCAGACAGTTCAACCCCCACCTCTTTCTACGACAATAAATCTCCCAGCCGTCCCTCAGAAATACCGATGTTGGTACGATTACAGATCATTCACAGCCCTGAAAGATCAGCACGCCAAGGGACAACTGAAATCAACCTCGGCCATCAGCTTCTACATCGTCTCTCAAACGAATCTCGACTCGTTTAGAGAGAGTTGCACAGTGGGGGACTGGTTATTCGCGCAGGAGGGAACGCTCGGGGCTACCTTTGAGGTCAACATTAATTCGGACGGTCCGTATGATTTTGTATTCGTAAACTTCTCACATATTAGAGACGTTTCAATCGATTTCTATGCGGAGACAGGAGCGTCGGCTATCAGAACGCAGGCCTTTCCTGTTTTCAGCACCTCTATACGAGTCCATTCGTTCTCAGTAACGCAAACCCTGAGTCTTACTGTAGTTCAGGATTCTAGCGACAAATATCAGTCGACTAACATGTTAACGAACCCGAATCTGCTCTTGGGCTGGTTTATGGTCGTCTTCTCCGTTTACGCTCTTTATTGGATCGTTAAGAGAAGAAGATCGCGTGGTGAGAAATCAGAGGGCGGTGAAGGCGACACGGTCGTATACTGAATCTTGAGATAGATTCGCTTGCATGACATAATTGCCTGCGCTATGAAGTCGAATCGCCATACAATAATACTAAATAGCCAATTCTCCCACACCGACCATGTTACAGAGCAAACTCATTTCTGCGCTTCTCATCGTTGCAGCTTTGCCGTTGCTTATTTCCGCATCAGTGCCTACTCAATCGTACGTCACTGTTACGAGTACAATTCCAACTTCTGTCACAGTTACGACGACTCATTCTGTAACCTCTACAGCTACTAGTTTTCTTTACAGCCCTTTCTGGAGGACGCCGCTTTCCGGAAGCAGAACCTTGAGCGCCGTACCCCAAGAGTACGGTTGCAATTGGGACGATGTGCATTTAGTTGCTCAATCCGGCCAAGTTATTTCACTTAAGTTCAATTCCAATAATCAAGTTGACGTCTACGTCCTTTCATCAGACGAGTTCGACAGTTGGATGAATCGTCACCTGTGCGCTCCTGCCGACACTTTAGCCTCCGGAAAGAAAGTCACATCCGAGTCACTCAACGTTGTAATTCCTGAGAACGGAATGTATCACATGCTGTTCGAGAACTCCTCGCATGACCACGCTGCGGTGGTGTACTTCGAAATACAAATCATTGGTTCAGCCAGTACTAGTTTGGCTAGGACTGTCACCACAACCAATATTGTTTTGTTTGCCTACTTCACTACCACTGAGACATCTTACATTAGCTCAACGAATACCGCCGTTATTAATACTGGCGATAATCATCAACTTGCCAATCAGAATCTGCTTCTCGGCTGGTTCACAGTTGTCCTTTCGGCCTACTTTCTTTATTGGATTACCAAAAGAAGGTCGCGCGGCGAATCAAAAAAATCGGAAGGCGAGACCATCCCGTACTGATTCTGCTGCTCCGCCAGGCCAAATGATTGGTATCCCCGAAGTCCACAGACATTAGTCGTGAAATGCCATCAGCGATCCAGCTAATACTTGGTATAGTACTGTTAGTGCAGTCTCGTTCTGCATCGTCTGCAGAATGTCGCCGTCACTCTGTTCGCTGTCTTACACGTAGGACAAAGAATCATTCCTGGTGCTGGTGCAACCGGACCCAACGGTGACACACGATGTCTCCTGAGCGAAAACACAGCGAGAACAATCAGACCAACGACCGCAGCAGCAGTGATCCCGTACGCCCCCGTATCCGTCGGAAGAATCGCAACGGTACTCGTCGTCGTCGTGGTCATGGTATTTGTTAACGTCAAACTCTCTGTCTTTGTCAAATTAAGGGTAGTGGTGACATTTGATATTTTGGTGATCCTTGTAGTGAAATTACTTGTCACGGTTGAAGTAAAGTTGGCGTTTGGAAGGAAGTTGGGAGTAGCCAAAACGGCTAATTGGGGAATTGCACCTGCAACACCAGTAGACGGAACATACACCGCTAGAAAAGTCACGATTGCGAGTAGGGGAAATCCAATCTTGAACGTTGTCTTTCTACTCAAGTGAACGTCACTCCTCAATAACCTAAGGTTGCTATTAATGACTTGCGAATGAGAGGTCCAAGTCCCCTACTGTTTGACCCCGCAGTGCTTGCAGAACGCCGCCGTGGGTGGGATTCTGTATCCACATCGCTTGCAAGATACCTCCGCTAAGTCAACCTTCCGATCTGCCATAATTGCTTCTTCCACAGAAATAGACCGTTCAGGGTCTCTTACAACTTCAACACGGTCCCAAGCCCTCGTTTGATCAATTCTCTCCCAGACTCGCGTTATAGCTTCCAAAATTCGACTACCCAACCGCCAAATCACAATGCCCCCAATAACAAGAACTCCAACCTGGAACAGGGGGGCCGATAGGTCCTCTCCACGACTCTGAACGATGCTAAGCGTCCACAGAATTATGGGAACACATATCGCAAGTGTAAGCCACAGCTCTTTTGAGAAAGCACCCATAAATATCACCCAAATAGCCTACTTGTGCACTTAAGAATATTTGTAATCGATTTCATGGAAAAATCGTCGCCTCGCATCGCAAGCCCGAAAAATGTAATACCGCCTCAGTCGTATGATTCTTATGTTGACGCAAGCTCTGTCTATCAGAGTGAAATTCCAGCTAAGGTGCGAAGGAATAGATGCCCAGATTTGTGAGAGGCGAACGTGATGTTTATCGTCTAGTTAGAAAAATCTCCGAAGGAGGAATGGGACTGGTCTGGGAAGCACAATCGAACAAGAATAGAAAGCGTCACGTAATCGTTAAGGAACCTTTGATAAACGGCGACAATGACCACATCAAAATCGAGAGAATGTTAATAGAAGCAGCTATATTACGTAAGATAAATGATGAACTAACCGATCGAACTGATCAGGCTCAGCAACTCATTCGTAACAATGTGGTAAGATTCGTCGACCAGCTGACAGACCCACAACATCCACTACTTATGCTTGAGTTTCTTGACGGTCCGACTATGGCGGAGGCGCAGAAAGGGAAACCACTGAGTGAAAGCATTGTCGCACAGCACGCATTTAACATACTCAGGGTCGTGCATGCGCTCCACTTGAACCATGTCGTTCACAGAGACATTTCTCCCAGCAATTTCATAATGAATGCCTCAAGAGGGCTGGTCCTTATCGATTTTGGAACAAGTATTCTCCGTCGACCTTCAAATGGAATAGATTCACGCAGTGGTCGAATTGTCTTCAAGAGAGGGTATTCAGCTCCTGAACTTCTCGAAGGAAATTCCGACGAGAGAACAGACATATTCTCCATTGGAGCAACTATGTTTTATCTTCTAACCGGAAAGAGCCCAGGTGAGTGGATGGCAGATCCCCGACTAGGGCTGAGTAAGGCTCCACATGAAGTCAATTCCAGTATTTCACGCCGACTTTCAGAAGTCGTAAGAACCTCAATGTCTCCGGAGCCCGCGAGGCGGTATCAATCAGCCCTACAAATGTACGAGGCCGTCCGGAAGAACTTGACGATGCAAGCAGCTCCAACAATAACACTCGAAGGAGTTGCGTACGAGTTAGTTACCGAAATAAGTGAAATCGGGAGAGAACATACGTGCGATGCGAGTTGCACATCGTCAGGATTTACTCCGCTCCAAGTAAAGGTTCACGATCGAAAACGCTTCATAGAAAGACACCACGTGCGCCTCTGGCTCGAATCATCGGGAGAGTGCTTGATACAGGATCTTAAAACGGCAAATCGAACAGCCATCAAAGGTGCTGGAGACAAGGAATTCCGAATTTTGCCGCCTCTTACGAAGGAAAAGCTAAGGGACGGGGATATCGTCGCATTAGCATACAAACCGAGTCGCGGACCATACGTGAATTTTGTTTTCAACTCTGAAAGAAAATCTAGCAAGCAAGGATCTACTTCATAGCTTTTAAATGCCAAACGAAGCGCAATATGCTCTGGTTTAAAGGCGTACAAAGGCCTTTGATAGTTCTAAAGCGAATGCTGCATGTTGCACTTCTGCTGATTTCCTTACTGATCACGTTCGCGACAATCGTAGACGTGGCTGCTGTGGACTCACGCAGCGCTGGAGGATTTGCAGTTGCCTCTGATTCTAGCTCCCGGATGATTACGTTGGGCAATGGAGCAAATTGCACGTTAGAGGAGAACCAACTTGAACTCAACGTTACACTCTCGATTGATAAGCCGTCGTATCGAGTTGGAGACTTGGTCAACGTCAATGTTACAACCAACAAACCCGCGTTAGTCACGATGAATATCTCGAGCCCTAGTCGTAATGAGACTGGGGCATATTCTATTTTTCAAAAGCCCTACATGCACGTTCAAAGCTTGACTGCTTCTTCCGCTGGTAAATGGAGCATAGAGTTGCGAGCTACGAGTCTTTGCCCGCGATCCGAAACAGCGAAACTATCTGAAACACATTTCGACGTGAAGTCCCCTGCGACATATGCGGTCTCGATATCAATAACTGGGCCACCCGGGGTAGCACTAACAGAAGACGGTAAGACGATCGATTTGGTGATGCTTCAAAACAAGACGTTATCGTTCACAGAAGGTACAAGTCATGTCGTGAGCGTTCCTCGCACGATCGATGGTGGAGAGGGTGTACGCTACATCTGCGAGAACAACTTTGTAACGATCAACTCAACTGGCAGTTGGGCTTTCTCTTATGTGAAACAATATCGTCTGAAGATCGCGACCGATCCGCTTGGCATCAGTTCCGAACTGAACCAAGAACTCTGGTTTCGTGACGGTTCAGATGCAACACTGCCAGCACCACCAGCAACAATAAGCTCGTCGGATACTAGGATTCGATACGTCTTTGTTGGATGGGCGATAGATGAAAACCAACCGGGGAAACTTCTCCAGTCGATTAAGGCAGACAAACCACACATGGCTACTGCTCGATACAAAGCCCAGTACCAGCTAATTGTCAGCTCTCTAGGAGGATGGGGGAATCCGCAGGGAGGTGGATTTTACGATTCGGGCTCAACAGCTAATTTCTCGGTTACGTCCCCGGTCGGTTTTCTCATTCAGCAGGTTTTCGTTGAATGGAAAGGCGACTATGTAGGCTCCTCGACACAAGGTTTCGTGCGGATGGATGGCCCAAAGGAAGTGACCGCCGTGTGGCAGACCAGCTACGCTCAAGTCATCATCATGTGGGTCTTGGGTTGTGTTGTGGTGGCTAGCGGGTATTTCTGGAAGAAAGGAAAACTTTCGTTATCGACGATAAAGCTTTGGTTATCGACGGCAAAACAACTTTTGTTATCGAAGGCAAAAGCCCAGGCACCCAGACCTATAGCGGAATTGGTGCTGCCGCAATGGTATCATCTGGGCTCAATCAGCGACACAGGCAAGATGCGAAGGAATAACGAGGATGGGATCCTTGTTCTTGAAACCCTATCAAGTTTCGAATCCCAGACGCGCTCCACGATTCTCTGTGCGGTGGCTGACGGCGTGGGAGGAAGTGAGAAAGGCGAAGTTGCGTCGAAGCTCACGTTGGAAACACTCGGCCGTCAAGTAACAGGAAGTGTGCTCTCAGATCCAAATAAAGATAGAGCCGATCTTTTGGAGTCCGCAATTAAGAGAACGAACGAAACCGTTCTCCGCTATGCTGAGCAACATCCGGAAAGCGTCGGTATGGCGTCAACAATAGTGACTGCATTCATTGATGGCAACAAAGCAATCATAGCCCACGTCGGTGATTCGAGAGCTTACCTAGTCAGTAAAGAAACCATCCGACGATTAACCAGGGATCATTCTCAGGTTCAAGAGTATGTTGATGCTGGGAAGATAACTCCCGAGGAAGCTAAGACCTATCCAGGAAGGAATGTAATCACGAGGGCTATCGGCGTGTCACCTGAACTAGAAGTTGACATGTCACGTGATGTGGCGATACCATCTGGTGACATCCTCCTTCTTTGTTCGGACGGCCTATGGGATCTTGTGAGTGATGAAGAAATCAGAGATTTATTGAACAGCACAATTGAACCGCAAGAGGCCTGCAAGAACCTGGTCGCAATGGCGAACGAGCGCGGCGGGAAGGACAATATATCAGTCATAGTTGTGCGAACGAGTCAAACGAGTCGCAGAGTGCAAAACTAGTCGACATATGGTGCCACGAATGGGGCTTCACAAGGGCAGTGTCGTCAAGGGATATCGCCAATCCTACACAATTCAGTCGCTCTTGGGTTGCGGAGGCCTCGGCTGCGTATGGAAAGCTGAAACCGACGACGGCACAATCGTCGCAATAAAAGAGCCCTTGACCGGCACGCCTCAAGACCAGCTCAATCTAGAGAAACTGCAGATAGAGGCAGACGTACTCGAGAAGCTTACTGGATCTGGCGATTCCATAATCTCCACGGACGCTCCAACCTTGCGACCAATGTACAATCTAGATTCCTCTGTTAGCTGCCACATCGTTGAATTCAAAGACGTGGAGAACCGTCCTCCGCGAAAACTTGTGCTCCAATTTGTGGAGGGCACCAGCATGGACAAGAAGACCCACGCCGAGCTTCTAGCACCGAGTGAGGTAGACCGGTACGTTACAAAGATTCTTCAAGTCGTGAAGGCCTTACACGAAAACAACATCCTTCACCGCGACATCTCCCCTCACAATCTCATCTCTACAAATATCCCACAAATGGATCCTGTACTCATCGATTTCGGAACGGCCAAGGTAGGATTCCAGCAACTATCAGCGTCGGTTCTTGCGGAATCAGTGATTCAAAAAGCAGGTTATTCCGCGCCTGAGCTGAACCTTGGATTGGCGAGCCCAAGCTCTGATTTGTACTCAGTCGCAGCTACGATGTTGTTTCTGTTTACTGGCGAGAACCCCGTTGGAGCTGGGATGCTGAAAGGTGGTGAACTCGATGAGAATAATAAGCTTGTCAAGAAGCTAGTGCCAGAAGAACGGCGCAAAGTAATCAAGAAAGCACTAAGCTATCTGCCTAGTCTGCGATATCAAACAGCAGACGATGTGCTAGCTGCTATTGCGGGAGTTCAGATACTAACATCAAAACCCCACATTGTCGCTAGTGGCCGGAAATACATACTGGCGGGTCCGATGATTATCGGTCGCGACCACCAATGCCCTCTGCCGGATTGCAGGGCAAAAGGATTCTGGCATCCGCCAGACATATTGATCAATGACCCGCAGCAGTACATCAGTAAGCATCACGCGAAAGTGCAACTGGACAGCAAGGGCAATTGTTGGATAGAAGACCTTTCGTCGATGAGCCACACCGCGATTAGAAAGTCAACGGGGCGGGATTTCGAAGTCTTGAAGCCGGGCAGAGGCTACAAGTTGGCGGACGGGGACATCATCGCGCTTGCCTACAGTCCGACCAAAGGATCATACACGACGGTATCTTATCTTGAAAGCGACACAACACATCTCGCCTAGGACGCTTTTTCCTCTTATCTGTCCGATCTGTAACGGCATTGGCGAATTTTCGCTCGGTGACTTCCCTTCAATGACAAGGCATATCTGCGCCGAGTGAGAACTAGAGTTGACGACTATGGCGCAGGGTCCGGTAAATCTGCGATGTTCTCAGAATAGGACGCATGTTAAGGTAAACTCTCCCGCAACACTCTTTGTCGCTATCGACCTTAACGCATCAATCGGAGGAACAGGTCAACCTTCGGCTAGAAATTCCTTGAACATTGGTCTGGCTATCGATTGCAGTGGCTCAATGCAGGAGGATCACAAATTCGATTTCGCTCAGGAAGCCGCAGTCACACTAGTTAAATCGTTGCGCGCCACAGACACCGTTTGTATAGTCTCATTCGAAACTAGGGCACGCGTAGAAGTCCCGTTGACACCCGCCAGGGATCTGGACTATCTGGAGAAGTCCATTATCGGGATCGAAATGGGTAAGGAGACGGATCTATACGAAGGTCTTCGGTTGGCGTGGGAACAAATCCACCCTGCAGCGAGACCCGGAGTCGTTAGTAGAGTAATCGCGCTAACGGACGGCGAGCCAACCCATGGCAAAACGAAGGAAAAGGACTTCATCAAGTTAGCTGAAGAAATCGGGTCGAGCGGAATACCTGTGACGACTATCGGAGTCGGCGTCAAGTATAACGACCGCTTGCTAATGTCGATCTCTCAGACAACTGGATCGCTCTGGTATCATGTTTCCAATCCATCGTTTATGGGTGACATTTTCTCAGAAGAAGTCACGCAGATGGCTCGAACTGTCGTTCAGAGCCCAATTCTAACATTGACGACACACGAAGGAACCGAAATACTAGACGCCTACACAATGAGACCCATGGTAAGCAAACTTCCATTGCCTGAAACTCATCCCCACTACAACTTCAAACTCAAAGACATCGTGGCCGGCGAGGATCAAACAGTTTTCTTGAGACTCAAAGTACCGGGTCGACCGGCAGGCCAATACCCGCTTCTGCAAGCGCAGCTAGGATCGCGAACTCAGGATTTGCACCTCATTTCCACGGAAGACGAGCAGCTCGCGAATAGAGAATCTGATCCTTACCCCCGATTGCTTTGGGTGGCCGGTGACGGCCTAACACAAGTTCAACATTGGCTCGACGGCGAAACACAAGCCAAAGTAAGCGCCGAAACCAGACTCCGTACTCTCGTAGCAGACCCAAACTTAGCTACCGTGGTGCGTTCCAATCCGAATTTGGAAACAGCAGTCACACA
>Ga0315280_10010572_pt1 | contig 11545 bp, 9 predicted proteins | sample YL17G06_40_MG_FD_203697 | JGI IMG/M metagenome (GOLD analysis project Ga0315280, IMG submission 203697) | Sediment microbial communities from Yellowstone Lake, YNP, Wyoming, USA - YL17G06_40 | ecosystem: Environmental > Aquatic > Freshwater > Lake > Sediment | place: USA: Wyoming | collected... | reverse complement strand
GCAGGATTTGTTCCTATAAGAAAACCAGGAAAGCTTCCTTATGAAAATATAAGGGAAGAATACATTCTTGAGTATGGCACTAATATCTTAGAGATTCATAAAGATGCTATATTACCTGGAGAGAATGTCATAATAGCAGATGACCTCATAGCTACTGGTGGAACAGCCATGGCTTGCAAGAACCTTGTTGAGAGGTTGGGCGGAAAAGTAACAGGCTTTATATTTCTTATAGAGCTTACAGAATTCCAGGCAAGAAAACAATTAAGAGGATATGATGTCTATTCCCTTTTGAAATTCTAGAAAAGTTTAGTATAGAAGGGCAGAAACTTATAAACTCTGCCTATGAATTTTCGCTCTCAGCCCATAATGGACAGAAGCGAAAATCTGGAGAGGAGTTTTTTACTCATCCTTTAGAAGTAGCCAAAATACTCTACAGTATGGATGCTGATGCTACCACTATAGCTGCTTCTCTACTCCATGATGTAGTAGAAGACACAGAAGTGACTATAGAAACGGTAGAGAAGAAATTCAGTCAAGAAGTAGCCATATTAGTAGAAGGGGTCACGAAGTTAAGCAAGCTTACTGGTACAAGTACAGAGGAGAGACAGGCAGAGAACCTTCGTAAAATGTTCCTTGCGATGGCAAAAGATGTAAGGGTCATATTTATAAAGCTTGCAGATAGACTTCACAATATGAGGACTCTTTCCTACCTTCCCCTAGAGAAGCAGAAGATTATAGCACAGGAGACTCTTGATATATTTGCCCCACTTGCCCATAGATTAGGGATGTGGCGAATAAAGTGGGAATTAGAAGATCTAAGTTTTAAATTCTTAGAACCAGAAAAGTATAAAGAGATTTCAAGATTAGTTGCAAAGACTAGAAGAGAGAGAGAAGAGTATATACAGGAAGCTATCTCAATAATAAAAAGCAACTTAAATTCTCTAGACATCAAGGCAGATATTCAAGGACGCCCTAAACATTTATACAGTATATATATGAAGATGAGGCGTGATAACCTCACTTTTGACCAGATCTACGACCTTCTTGGAATAAGAATTATCGTAGAGACAACGAAAGACTGTTATGCAGTCTTAGGAGTTGTTCATTCTATTTGGAAACCTATCCCTGGGAGGTTTAAAGATTATATAGCGGTTCCAAAATTCAATATGTATCAGAGCTTACATACTACAGTAATAGGGCCAAAAGGGGAACCACTAGAGATACAGACCCGTACAGACCAGATGCATCGCATAGCAGAATATGGGATTGCTGCCCACTGGAAGTATAAGGAAGGAAAGACAGATAAAGATTTCGATGTAAAACTATCCTGGTTGAGACAACTCTTAGAATGGCAGAAGGATATGCAAGATGCAAAAGAATTTGTAGAACAGGTAAAAGTAGACCTATTTGAGGATGAGGTCTTTGTATTTACTCCAAAGGGGGATGTGATATCTCTTCCTCGTGGGGCTACACCTGTAGACTTTGCCTTTCGTATTCATACCGAGGTAGGAACACACTGTGTTGGAGCAAAGGTAAACGGAAGGATAGTCCCTCTAGATTACAAACTCAACAGTGGAGAGATAGTAGAGATTCTTACATCAAAATCTGCAAGTCCAAGCTTAGATTGGCTCTCATTTGTAACCACCAATTCAGCTAAAAACAGGATAAGACAGTATTTCAAGAAGCTCAAGAAAGAGGAGAGTATAGCAAAGGGTAGAGAAATCCTTGAAAAAGAATTAAAGAGAATCCAAGGGGATTTATCTGAAAAGATGAAAGAACTAGAATGGTCGCCTCTCCTTGAAGCATTTAAGCTTTCTAACCCAGAGAACTTATTCTTTGCTTTAGGGAATGGAGATATTACCTCATCTCAGATTCAACAGGCACTAAATATTGTTCCTCAAGAAGAAAAAATAGTCCCTCTACCGAAGAGAGAGGATGGGAAAGGAATCTACATAGATGGAATCGAGAATGTCCTTGTAAGGCTAGCCCAATGCTGTAATCCTCTCCCTGGGGATGAGATTGTAGGTTATATTACTCAGGGAAGAGGAGTTACTATACATAGAAAAGAATGTACAAATGTAAGTAGATTAACAAAGGAGAAGCTTCTAAATGTCCATTGGGCTCCTAATAATTTATATAAATTTAATGCCCGTATAGATGTATATGCAAGAGATAGAGTGGGGCTCTTAAAAGACATACTTACAGAAGTGTCAAATCTTGGGAGTAATGTTTATGATACAAGGGCAGTTGTAAAGAATGGAAGAGTGAACGTCTCAATAGTCCTAGAGGTCCAGAATATTCATCACTGTGAAGCAATCCTAAGGGCTATAAGGGGAGTAAAGGATGTAATTATGGTAGGAAGGCATACATAATGAGAGCGGTAATTCAGAGAGTAAAAGAGGCTTCAGTAAAAGTAAATGGCAATTTGGTTTCTTCTATAGGTAAAGGTTTCCTTATACTCCTTGGAGTAAGTAAGACAGATACGGAGAAAGAGGCAAGAGAGATAGCAAAGAAAGTTTCCTTCATAAGGATATTTGAAGACGAGAATGGTAAAATGAATCTAAGTCTAAGAGATGTTGCTGGGGAGATTCTCTCTGTATCCCAGTTTACCCTCTATGCCGATACCTCAAGGGGGAGAAGACCAGGATTTGAAAAGGCAGCCCCTAGGGAGATAGCTATAGAGCTTTGGAATAAGTTCAATCAGTACTTAAGAGAGGAAGGTTTTACAGTCAAAGAGGGAATATTTGGTAAACATATGGAGGTATCTCTTATAAATGATGGTCCTGTAACGATAATATTGGAGGAGGGGTGATGAATTCATACGAGCGTGTTTTAACAGTCCTATCTGGAATCTCTCCTGATAGGGTACCTACATTTGAGCTTATAATAGACAGAAAGGTTATAAAGAAGATTACAGGGATGGAAGACTATGCTGATTTTTGTGAATCCTATCCAATAGATATAGTTTTGACTAATACTCCATCAAAACTTTACGAAGAAAAGATTCTTGATGCTAAGAGTAGAATCGTCATAAATGAGTGGGGAGTAATAAGACAGTACACCGATGAGGCTGTGTCTATCCCATTAGAAGGGCCGATAAAAGACCCTAAAGACCTAGACTCCTATAAACCACCAGACCCATACGCAGAAAGACGTTATGAAGAACTAAAGATGCTTGTAAAGAGATTTAAGGGCAGGAAATTCGTTGGGATGCACATTCACGACGCATTAAACTATCCATCATACCTAAGAGGTATGGAACAACTTTTTATTGATACTATAGAAAATCCTGAGATTGTGCACAGATTAGTTAAAATTTCCGTAGAGCACAATATCGCAATAGCAGAAAAGGCTATAGATATAGGTGCAGACTTCATTATAATAGGTGATGATTATGGGAGTCTCAACGCTCCTCTAATTTCTCCGAAAGCCTTTAGAGAGTTCTTTCTTCCAGGGATTAAAGAGATAGTAAGTGCGGTGAAGTCTAAAGGAATCTTCTGTTTTAAACATTGCTGTGGCAATATCAATCTGATACTTGATGATTTAGTTTCTACTGGTATCGATGCCCTTCATCCGCTCGATATGAGTGCAGGAATGGATATATTAGCTGTAAAACAGAAGTATCCAAGACTTACGGTTATAGGGGGGGTAAACTGCGGTGCCCCTCTAACTGACTATACTCCAGAAGAGCTAATAGAGGAGGTAAAAAGGGTCTTATCCCGACTAAAGCCTGGAGGAAGGTATATTCTTGCATCAAGCAACTCTATTCATAGTAAGGTAAAGCCAGAGAATCTCTTAGCTATGTGGGAGACAGTAGAAAGGTATGGAAGGTATGATTGAAATTTATGCGTTTTCAGAAACCTTTCCTTCAGGTTTATCTAAGTTCTTTAAGAAGAAAGATGAGTACGAGGAATAAGGCTTCTTACAGAAACAGACGTATAGGTAGCCATTTTAAGAGACGAAATCTAGAATTATTCTGGGCCTTATAGAGTTCTCTAAAGCTTTTTATAGCCTCTACAAAGCCTATATCTTTTCCTTCCTCTTCACTTCTATACCACTTATGGGTACATACATAGAGGAATATGTCACCAACGGTCTTGTCTGGAAATAATTTGGTAATTTTTCCTCTCTCTATTATCTGGCAAGATGGTAAAAATATTTCTTTGTACCACCTCTTGCTTGCTTCCTTAAATGAAATCGCATTCTCCTTGGCATATTGAGTAATTTGAGAGGTAAAATTCTCATAGCCCCCTATTTCAGTAAGTTCTATATCAAGACCTGTCTTTTCTCTAAACGCTTCTCTATAGTTGAATATAATATCTTCTCTCTTGGGTCTAAGGGGATAAGCTTGTATAACATGAGCATCTATAAACTTCTGTCCAAGCTCTTTAGCAGCAGCCACTCTGTGATGTCCATCAATGACATAGTATCCATTTCTTATCTTGTAGACATCTATAGAGGGAAGAATTTCCCCATTCTCTATGGCTTTTTTTATACTTAGATATCTATCAGTTGGCCTACGTGTTCTAAACTTAAAATTTCCATCTAAATCCTGAGCCCTTCCCACTGAACCTATAATCTTATCTACATCAATAGGGAACGTACCTAAATCTCTTAGCCTTAGATATCCAAGACCACCATACTCTTCTTGGAGAGATATTGTCTTTTTCATCTTCATCACCTCCAAGAATAGAGTACAGTAAAAACTTTAAATAGAGATTAAGATAGGATTAAAGTTAAATTAAAGAATCTTTAAGATTTAATTAAGGACAGATCTTATTTGAGAATCCTACCTACTCTTTTCCTAGTATATATTCCCTTAGAGATAACTAGTTCTCCATTCACTATGACATATTCTATACCTTCTGGATATTGAAATGGGTCTTCATAGGTAGCCTTATCTATAACCGTCTCTGGATTAAATATAACAATATCTCCATAGGCATCTTCTCTTATGATACCCCTATCTGAAATCTCCATCTTTTTTGCAGGTAGAAAGGTCATTTTAGATATTGCCTCTTCCCAGTTAAAAAGACCTAATTCTCTTGTGTATCTACCTAAGACTCTAGGGAATGTCCCAAAAGAACGGGGATGAGTTCTTTCTTCCTCGCTTCTTTTTATATATGCTAAGCCATCTGAACCGATAAATGAATGAGGGTATTTTAAAATTTTCTTTACATCCTCTTCACTCATCTGAAAGCTTATTACACTGACTCTATCATCTTTAACAAGAAGTTGAAGGGTGAATTCCTCTGGAGGGAGCCCATTTTTTCTTGCCAGTTCCAAGATATTACAGCCTTGCAAAGACATATCTAGTCTACATCTTGATATATATATCAGGTCCCAATCTATATTGCTTTTTTTAAGTTCTGCCAAGACCATCCCATAGGTATCAGACTCAGCTAGATTTCCGTTTAAAGCCCATGAGGGTAGTAGAGGTATGCCAAGTCTTGTCATATATGCAATATAAGGATAGACATCACAAGATATATCTAAGCCTTTCGCTCTTGCATCATCCATCATCTGGAGGGTTTTCTCTGTCTTACCCCAATTCTTTCTCTTTTCTGTCTTATGATGGGATATCTGGACAGATACCCCTGATTTCTCTCCAATTTCTATGGCTTCTTTGACAGCTTCTTCTACTCTATCCCCTTCATTCCTTAGATGTGTAGCATATATACCATCTCTTTTTGATACTATTTTAGAAAGTTCTATCAGCTCTTCTGTATCTGCATATATCCCAGGCGGATATTCAAGACCAGTAGAGAGCCCAACAGCTCCTTCAGCTAGAGTCTCTTCGAGAAGAGATTTCATTAGAGATAATTCCTTCTTAGTAGGGGGTCTCTCTTCTAAGTCCATTACTCTACGCCTTAATGCTCCATGTCCAGCTAAAAAGACTAAATTCGTCCCTATTCCTGTTTTTTCTAATTCTTCTATAAACTTACCTAAACTGCCCTCTTGCATACCAATAGTTAAACCACAATTTCCAACAACTTGTGTGGTTATTCCCTGCCTTAAGATATTTTCCATATAAGGTACATCTCTTACACTAAGGTCAGAATGGGAATGGATATCTACAAATCCAGGAGCGATGAATAGACCATTTGCATCAATACTTATCTTTGCCTTCTCTTCGATAACATCTATCTTTACAATTCTATTCCCTTTGATTCCTACATCTGACTTAAACCTTGGTTTCCCAGTCCCATCAATAATAGTACCATTAATAATAGCTATATCAAGAATCTCTACCCACCTTCTTTTATCTCATCCCAGAGTTTATCCATCTCTTCTAGAGTTAAACCTTCTAGAGAGATATTCCTCTCTTTAGCTAAGGCTTCCATCTCTTCAAACCTCTTTATAAATTTTTTCACAGTATTTCTTAATGCGTCCTCTGAATCGATATTTAACAGTCTAGCAGTGTTAACTACAGAAAACAACAAATCTCCTATCTCTTCTTTTATATTTCCATTATCCTCTATAGCTTTATCTAGCTCTTTTAATTCTTCTTCAATCTTCTCTCTTGGTCCAGTGTAATCATTCCAGTCAAAACCAACCTTTCTAGCCCTATCTTGAACCTTATGAGCTAAGACCAAGGCAGGTAAGTTTAACGGAACATTCATAAGCCTTTTATTTTCTTTACTCTTTACCTTCTCCCAACTTGCAAGGGCTTCACCGGCATTACTTACCTTTACATCTCCAAAGACATGTGGATGTCTGTTTATAAGTTTTGATATGGCACCTTCTACAACATCTTCTAATGTGAATGTCCCTTCCTCTTCCGCTATGATTGACAGGAAGAATATATTGAATAACAAGTCCCCTAGCTCTTCTTTCATATGCTCTAAGTCCATCTCTTCAATCGTCTCAATGACCTCATATGCTTCTTCTCTTAGCGTATATTTAAGACTATTAAAATCCTGTTTTGCATCCCAAGGACATTTCCTTCTCAATACTTTACCTATAGAAAAAAGTTCCTCTAACTTTTCACCAAGTGAATTTTTAGGCAACAGCAAAAGCCTCCTTTAATTTAACAAGTTTTTCAAGCCTATTTCCCCACCATTTCACTATCCAACTCTCTGCATTCAGCCTTCTTACCTGACCAAACCTCTTTAATCTCTCTAATAGGACATCATCTTCTTTGTCTCTAAAAGATAATAATATTTTATCATCAGTTATAGATATTTTTCTTATCTCACGTCTTTGGGCTAAGACTCTTAGAGTTGCCATCTTTAAAAGATTATTAACCTCTTCAGGAATACTTCCAAATCTATCTCTAAGTTCATTCTTTAAATCTTCTATCTCATCTACAGATGATACTAGAGAAAGTCTTCTATATATCTCTAGCTTGTAAGGAGAAGGGATATAACTGTCAGGGATAAGTGCGGGAATATTTATCTCTATAACGGTAGGTTCAGTCCTCCAATGTAAAGGCTCTCCTTTTAATTCTCTAACTGCATCCTCTAACATCTTTGTGTATAAGTCAAAGCCAACAGCAATTATATGGCCATGCTGTTCTTTACCCAATAGATTTCCTAAACCTCTTATCTCTAAATCCCTCATAGCTATGTTAAATCCTGAACCTAATGCAGTATTTTCATATATAGTCCTTAGGCGTTCTTCTCCAGTAGAACGAAGATTTTTACTATGGAATATATATGCATATCCTCTTTTACCTGACCTTCCAATCCTCCCTCTTAATTGGTAGAGTTGGGCAAGTCCAAACTTTTCTCCCTCCTCTATGATAAGAGTATTAGCATTCGGTATATCTATACCACTCTCTACTATTGCAGTAGAAATAAGGAGTTTAGTCTCACCTTTGTAGAACTTCCAGAATTTTTCTTCCACCTCATCCTCATCCATTGTTCCATAGAGTATATCGATACTTAAATCTGGGAAAAATTCTTTAAGACGAAACTCTAATCCTTTTACACCTTCAATACGGGGATGAATATAAAAAATCTGTCCATTCCTAGAGAGCTCCTTTTCTACTGCCTCTTTTACAATTTTTTCATCGTGCTCTCCAACATAAGTATATATTGGCAACCTTCCCTCAGGTGGAGTTTCTATTATCCCTATCTCTTTAAGACCATATAAAGACATCGAAAGGGTTCTAGGTATAGGGGTAGCTGTAAGTGTAATGACATCTACAAGAGGGAAAAGTTCCTTTAATTTCTCCTTCTGTATGACTCCAAACTTGTGCTCTTCATCTATTATGAAAAGTCCTAAATCCTTAAAGGAAATATCTTTAGAAAGAATCTTATGTGTACCTATAATAATATCTATATCACCTTTAGCTAGACCAGATTTAATCTCTCTTGTCTCCTTTTGAGAGACAAAACGAGAAAGCATAGCTACCTTAACTGGGAAAGGGGCAAGTCTCTCTCTAAAAGTTTCATAGTGTTGATGTGCCAAGATAGTAGTAGGGACAAGTAGAGCTACCTGTTTTCCATTTAATACCGTCCTAAATGCAGCTCTAAGGGCTATTTCTGTCTTTCCATATCCTGGGTCTCCGCATACGAGGAAATCCATTGGCCTAGGTCTTTCCATACTCTTTTTTATTCTTTCTATTATCTCCCTCTGATTAAGTGTCTCTTCATAAGGAAAACTCTCTTCAAGAGCCTTTTCTAATTCTAATGCTCCTTTAAAAGAGATGCCTGGGGTAATTTCTCTTTTGGCATTTATCTCAATAAGATCCTTAGCTATATCCTTCACATCCTTTTCTACTTTAGCCCTTATCCTAGACCATTCTGGGCTTTTTAATCTATGTAAAAGGGGTGGTTCATTATTAAAACTTCTATACTTATCAAGCCTTCCTACCTGTTCTACTGGGACTAAAAGCCTATCATCTTCGGCAAATTCTAACACAAGAAACTCTCTGGGAGCCATTTCTACAATATGCGTTTCTAATCCTGCAAATCTCCCTATACCGTGGTACGGATGAACAACATAATCACCTATATCAAAAGGTATCTCTATCTGAGCCTTAGGATATATAGGATAGGTAGGAGCATATTCATAATTAAATAACTCTCTATCAGAAAGAATCACAATCCTTTGAGAGGGAAGAATTACTCCACTTGAAAGTTTCTCTTTATAAAATTTTATATTTTTCCACTTCCTGATAATTTTTTGTAGCCTCTTTGCCTGCAAAGTATAAAGGTATATCTCAAAGCCCTGCCTTATCCATGAGTCAACCTTATCTTTTAAGATATTTATCTCCCCATAGATTGGAGGAGGATATTCTCCTATGATATCTTTACCTTTTTCAATCTTCAATGTCCTCCCTGGAGGGTTAAATTTATTAGAAAGTATAACAAATAGTGTATCAGGAGAAACTACTCTTCTTATATCAGAAGAAATCAAACTAATACTTGCAGGAAATATAGTAACAGGAAGGTCTATATCTCCTAAGGAACGCTGAGTAGCTATATTAAATTTTCTTACATAGGTAAGTTCATCACCGAAGAAGTCAAGTCTAATAGGATAGGGAAGATTTACAGGAAATATATCTATAATTCCCCCCCTTATAGAAAATTCCCCTTTCTTTTCTACCATAAATACTCGTTTATAACCAAACTCAGATAGACTACTAACAAGATAATCCCATTGGATATCTTTAGTAATTACTAGAGATATCCCTACCGCAGGAAAATTAGCGATACTTTCTGGAGTTGTTACAATTATAGGAAATTCTCCCCTTATAAATCCAGCTACTAAGCTGGTACGTCTCCAACTATTTTCTTTATCAATCGGGTCATAGGGAATATATGTGGCATTTATATCAAATAGAGTCTTTATATCATTTGCCAGTTTAGCTATGTCTTCCTCTTCTTCCATTACTATTATTATAGGAACCTGGATGTGAAAAAATAGGAATCCAGTAATGATAGAGAGGAGGCTCTCTGAACTTATCTTTAGAACAGGCGAAAGACCTCTTCTAACTTTTTCTGCTGTCTCAATAAGTATCTTTTCTTGAGAAATGGAAGCTAACAAAGGGTTCATTCTTTTACTTTTCTATTATACTTACTCATTGCCTTTTCTATGTCCAAGACTATAAGAGGCAAACTATCTAGGGCTATTTCTAGAGCCTGATTGAGTAGCTCTAATTCATCCTCTAAGAATTCTGAAAGTACAAAGTTAACACTACTTGCTCCTTCTGGTAATGGACCTATACCTATTCTTAACCTAGGGATATCCTCTGTACCTAATATATTTATTATAGACTTCATCCCATTATGACCACCACTTGAGCCTTTTAATCTTATTCTAAAACTGCCTAAAGGCAGCCAGAGGTCATCATATACAACAAGCACTTCCTTGGGGAAAATAGAAAATCTCTGTAAAATATCAGGAATAGCCTCTCCACTTCTATTCATATATGTAAGAGGCTTGAAAACAAAGATATCTTCGTTATCTATAACAATTTTCCCTAGAACCCCATTTCCTATTTCTTCTATCCACTCCCCAAATCTTGCAATCGCCTCATCTACAAACATAAAACCTACATTATGTCTGGTATTAGCATAACGGATATTAGGATTCCCTAATCCAATTATTAATTTTATCATAATAAGAGTAATGGGAGAAAAATAGGTATAGGCAAAAGCAAAAGAAAGACATCTTCCCTCTTTACCTTTACCTATTTCTCATTACCCATTACGCATCATTCTTTACTTCTATATAACTATTCAGAAGTCGCTTCTGTGGGTTGAGCTTCCTCTTGAGGAGTTACCTCTTCTTCAACTCTAGGAGCAACCACTGTTGCTATGACCTTATCTTCAGAGGAGAGGAGAGTGATTCCCTCAGGGATAGCCAAATCTCTTATATGGATACTCTCTCCTACATTGAGGTTGCTTATATCTACCTCTATGTGAGGTAGCAAATTCATAGGAAGACACTTTATCTCTATATCCTCTAAAACTACTTCCAATACTCCTCCCACCTTTGTACCAGCAGCTTCACCTTTTAGTATTATATGCACAGTGGTAGTAATCTCTTCCTCTAGGTTTATCCCATGCCAATCCACATGTATTACATCTAATTTATATGGATGATATTGGATATCCTGCAGAATGGCATATTCCTTTCTTGTCTCTCCATCTTTTATATTAAGTGTAAATAAGACACCTTTACCGCCATCAGTAGAGACAAGAGCTTTAACTAAAGGTTTTTTAGACATCATAAGGCAGAGAGGCTGTTCAAGGTGTTTTCCATATAATATAGCAGGGACAAGGTCTTCCCTTCTTAGTTTTTTTACCTTCTTCCCCTTTATATCCCTTACCATAGCTTCAAGCTCTATCTGTTCCATCTCTTTAGCCTCCTACACAAATAATTCGCTTACTGATTTGTTATTATAAATTCTCTCAATAGCCTCAGCAAAAAGTTTTGCTACTGAAAGTACTACTATTTTATCAAAGATCTGAGATTCATCCAATTTTATAGTATTAGTAACTATTACCTTTTTAATCCTACTGTTCTTCAAAGATTCTACTGTATTTCCAGAGAAAACAGGATGAGTAGCACAGGCATAGACTTCTAATGC
>Ga0315280_10010571_pt1 | contig 11545 bp, 12 predicted proteins | sample YL17G06_40_MG_FD_203697 | JGI IMG/M metagenome (GOLD analysis project Ga0315280, IMG submission 203697) | Sediment microbial communities from Yellowstone Lake, YNP, Wyoming, USA - YL17G06_40 | ecosystem: Environmental > Aquatic > Freshwater > Lake > Sediment | place: USA: Wyoming | collected... | reverse complement strand
GACCTGCGTCGTGTCCCCAGTATAGACTACTGTTGTGCCATCAAGCTCGATCCTATAGATTGTGTCCGGAGGCGAATGAGCACCTCTTGCCTTCGTGCAAGTAAACGGAAGATCGCTTAGGTCTGGCAAGAAAGTAAGAACCTTGTGGAGATCTGCCCTGCCAAACAACATTCGGTAGAGACTGTAAACTAGACTCTTCAAACCCTTAGGCCCATAGATCTCCAAAGTGCCTTTGTCTCTGTAGAGAAGAGATTCTGCGAGAAACACAAGACCAACCACGTGGTCGCCATGCATGTGGCTAATCAGAACGTGATTCACGTCGTTTGGAGAGTAACCATTCGAGCGGAGGGCATACACGATTTGCGGAGGGCAATCCAGCAGTATCCGTGTGCTACCATCAACTAAGATACTCGTGGAACCGCGACTGTCGGAGCAGAAGGAATCGCCAGTTCCAAGCAACACAAGCCTCACTGGAATCCCCCCCTCAGAACCTTTGTATTTCGCACGACGATCTGGAAACGAGCGGATAAGAGTTTCCCAGCGACGTCAAATCTGAACTCCACCAGACAGACGTTCACTCTCACTCGCAAATTCTACGTGCAAATGGAGCCATGTAGGTCCCCATTTCGTCTCCAATTGTGCTTACTCGTAAGAAACCTGAGAGCTGAGAACTCCCGTTTCATTCTCATTCTCGACTCTGATGAGTGAGCGAGGCGTTGTCAGGGGATTCCTCTCCTAACGCGTTGGAGGCGTCAGGAGTCAATTTGTGTGTGGGTCACTTGGTGCGCGCGCACACACACAAAACTGCTCCTCCTGTGAGGGTTCAAATCTGGATGCCCGCACCAGCCTACTCGACGACGACGAAAAACGACTCCTCATGACTCCTACTCTCCTGCTCCTGACTCCTCTTGCACTCGACGGACTATCTCACGTTTATCGTTTCTTGGAGATATCTTGGCATTCTGGATCAAGGTTATCCATTTGTTTTCGCCTTGCACTTGGCAAGGTTAACGACAGCCCCAATCGCTAGAATTGAGGCTTTCAGTCCTAGCGACAAGTAGGTCTGTGCTGGGGCGTCCAACCAACGATGCTTTCTTGACGGGCGACTCCCACTTGTTTTTTCCCAGACTCAAGTCGAGTCTTGTGCTTTCTGCAAGAATCTTACTGAGAACCTTCCGATGTCCCGACTTTTGACAGCCATTCCCCGTCTGCCTCATGTCCCGATCATTAGACAGAACCTGAGCCAGTATCTTTCAGGACAGATCTCGAAGAGACTCTCTTAGTTTGCAGATCGCTAGGCTGTGCCCCATAATGGTTCCGAACGATAGCCCAAAGAAGATAGAACCGAGCATCACCAAATCAACGTCAGAACTCCTTGTACCAAAGATACATACATATCCTCCGATGACAGCGCCTATCATACAGACGAGTCCCACCCATCCCGTAAGCGACCGCTGAGATGTGTCTGGTTTGCTGTTTGATGCTTTCCTCATTCCCATCATTCCAAACCTAGCCGATCTGTTCTTCTATTTGCTGAGCTTCATGGTCGGAAGTGTCGTTTGGATTGGACCCGGTTTCGGAAAGATACGCACAGGCAACCAGTTTGTAGGGTTTTGGAAAATCTTTGTCTATGTTATCTTGGAGGCGATAGCTTTCGTTGCACTTCAAGGTCCAATTACGGGCATCATAGAGATGCTGCTCTATACAGCAGTCATCTACATTTCGGGGATTACGACCGCTATGCTTGGCACCTTCTTTTGGTGGTTGGTTCGTGCTCTTGACTTCAAGATCACGAAGGACAAACGATGGATCGTCCCCGCGATCTGCTACGCAATGACCGTCTTCAATCTTTGGTCCAACAATTTTGCTGGACCAGAATTCTCCGGTTTGGAACTCCAAGCCATTTCTTTCATGCTCGTACTCGGCTTTCTCATCGTCATGGGCTACGTTGGCTGGAGAGCTTTTGGAAGCAAAGGCAAGAGACGGGAAATATTCTGAGTAAGAAGTGGTTAGACGGCACCACTCTCTGATAGCTTCTCCGAGAGTCGAAGGGCTTCCTGTAGTTTGATTACGAATCTTCTTGCTGTTTCTCTCTCTGCAGATGACAATCGATCTTCGGGCGTTTCTTGGCTGATCCATAACCTCTTGCACTTGTCGCACCAGTGCAACATCTTGCCATCGTCTCGAATTGAGCTGTAGACAGCCCCTCCATCCTCGTGATGTATGATGGTGCTCATCCCTTGCTTTCCAACCTCTTCCACATCTCATCGGACCGGGACTTGATGTAGTCGGTTAGCTCCTTGGTCCTATCTCTCTCATCCTTGAGATTCTGCCTCAGTTGTTCAGCAGGTTTCTGACCGAAATAGAAGCCGATGATCGTGCCTACCCATCCCGCGAATAGGGTCCCAACGAATGTGGCCAGTTCAAGAGTCTTCCCGAACCAATAGTACAGTAGTGAAATACCGAGCATCACGAAGAAGCCGACTATGAAGACGATCGCAACGCGGAATTGTCTGTCCACAAATTGTTCCTGGGTCGAGGACTTGGCCATAATGTCCGAGTTATGAAGCAGTAGAAGTCGTATAAGTTTACCCCTGCGCCCCCCTCTCCCAGTCAGAAGCCCAGAAGCTTGGAATTGGAAAGGGCTCCCTCCACTATCTACGCGAGAATGCAAGAGGTGAACGTTCCTTCAAGATCTATGCCAGAGTCCAGGAGAAGCTCGACGGCCTTGTTCCCTACCCTTGACTCGGATTCACCATCTGCGCACCAAGGGACCCACCATCACTGCGATTAAATGCGTTCTGTGCTTCAGATTATGGTAGAGATGGGGAGGTGAGATGTCTTGAGTTATGCTGGGAGAAGGAGAGACCACTATCGCCTACCGCTTCCAAAGCGCAAGGCTATGCCGAAGATGGTTACTACGGGACAGGCGGACACATACGAGGATCTCGGTGAGGACGTTCTCGAAGACCCTGACTTGCTTGTCGCACGCGCCATGAACGGTCTGTATCGGCAGGGGACGCTCGCCCAGTTCTTGACTGAGATCTTGCGCACCGGAGTGCGCCCGAAATACCGAGATGAGTTCGTTCAACACCTACGTGCTCTGGGATTGGACTGGAACGGAATGGACGATCGAATTCAAGTGGCGGGGACATCTCCCGACCAACAGGAAGCAAGTAACAACGGAAAAGATGTCACTGACGATTTCATAGCTAGGCCGCCTGGCAAAGGAGAGGGAAAGAACACGAGAAAAGACCCTTCCAAGAGAGTCTTCCTTGTCCATGGAAAAGACGAAAAGAACACGAGAATTCTAAAAGAGATGCTTATCCAGTGGGGACTTGAGCCGAAAATCATGATCGAAGAACCACACATGGGAAGAACGCTAATCGAAAAACTCATTGATCTTGGATCAGGTGTCGGCTACGTTTTCGTGTTGATGACATCTGACGATGTTGGAATAGGAGTAAAAGAGTTGACTGAGTTACAGAAAGGTTTCGAGTCGGAGACCGGACATCACCCCGCTAACGCTAAGGAGTTAGCATCGTTTCTGAGAAGGAGAGCTCGTCAGAACGTAATATTCGAGTATGGCATGTTCATGGGGCAGCTCGGACGGAAAAAAGTCTGTTTGCTAAAGAAGGGTGATGTCGATTTTCCAACGGATCTTCTCGGTTTAGGATACATCCCGTTCGAGGAAGAAGTCTCGGAACAAGAATGCAGAGAACAGATTGAGCGTGAACTGAGGAGAGCTGGCTACGAACTAAAATCCCAGAAGGTCATATGGGATGTCGGTTCAAGCTCGTCGTCTCAAGTGAGCGTTAGAGGCCGTGAGGTGTCGGATGAGGATTTGCCTCCGGAAATACGTTCAGAGGTGGAAGGTCTACGAAAGAGTCCACGCACCATCAGCAATGTCAGAGTCTTTAGGGATACGAATGGAACGTACACAATACAATATGATGAGATCTAGACCCGAGTATCTTCGTCCGTCGTCACTTTCCGTCCTCCTCAAGGCCTAATTGAACCTTTACGACTTCCAGTTCCATAGAAGGGTACTAATGGTGGCTTGACGTCGTGATCGTATGTTAGCGAAAGGAGACCGCTACATTGTCTGGGATCGAAGCGAGAGAGAAGCTCAGGGAAGCGAACTACTTTCTGGAAGAGATGAAACGTCTCGACTTCATGGGGCTAGACAGCGGCGTATTCAAGGACAGAGAGTTCAGCTACAACCTCGATGGATTCCTCGTCGCATGGCATAGTGTTCTTGATATTCTGCGGTACGATTTCGCCGAAAAGTTCTCCCTCGGCATTACGCGCCAAGACAGGGTACCATATAGAGACTACTTCAGGCATCTCGCCGAAGCACTGGCGATCAAGAACTCCAAAGATTTCTCAGATGCGGCCGCCTTCTACGAATGGATGAGTCGACAAGAAGACGGCCTGTTGAAACGACATGCGCTATTGTTGGAGAAGAGACACATAGTCGTTCATAGGGGCACAGTCAAGACTGGAGTGGAAGAGGAATATACCGAGTGGCCTGTGAACGTCTCCACCTCTGGTACCTCGGCCTACTTCGATCCAGCATTCTTCGTTTCATCGTTTTTTGCTGTCAAGAGCAAGTCTCCTACAACCCAAGCGGGATCTATCCCTTCGCCGCCTGCAGCCGCTGGGGCAACACGTGTCATCAAAGAGGCTCCCCCAACCCCGCTTGATCGGACTATGATGCTACACGAAACTAGGGCTTACACTTACTTCAAAGATGATCCAGAGAAGCGCTCCACAGTCAGTATTTGCGGCGGTGCATATGAGGACATGGCACGGCTCGTAGCCGACGCCGAGAAGGGAAGCTGGAAGGCAGCATCCACCGGCAGCGGAAAGTAGGTGAAAGTAGGTGAGACCTCCCGCGTGTGGTCTGAACCATTTCCCGAGGGGACATGGAAAGCGTTTTCTCTTAGCAACGACTAGCCACCGTTGGGATTTTTGTGTCGTTGACTGAACCTGTGGAGCGGTGGCTGAGGCGCTGGAAATCTCCGAAGGATAAGAAGCGCAACCGCAAAGCTCTCCTTGAAGAGTTCCCTGAAATTGCCGGACGAGATCCAACCGACCTACTTCGTGGAGCAATCGATCAACAGCTTCATGGACAGGAACCGCTAGAACTAGCGGACGCACTGGATAGATGGCACACCCATAAGCTCGGAAAAGGAGAGGCGACTAGCGCGGCCCGATGGTATTGGACGATAAGAGGCTTCTTTACAGCAAACGGTGTGCGGTTTTTCAAGATCCCTAGAGGAGTGGATACATCGAAGAGGGGAGGCTGGGAGAGATTCACTCCGACCCAGGAGCAAGTGAAAATGATGGTGCAGACTAGGACCACACCCCAAGACCGCGCGGTGGTCGCTTTCCTCGCACAGACGGGTCAGAAAATCGGAGTTCTTACTGCTATGAAATGGGGGATGATCAAAGGAATCGACTCGCGTGGTCTGGTTGAAGTGCCTAGGGACTTAAAGACCCGCCGTGGAGAGAGTGCGAATCAATCAGAGGTTGACTATATGTTTGTGGTAGGTCGGGACAGTATGCGATTGTTAGATGAGCTATCGAAAGACGACGAATGGCTGTTTGACGTTTCAGAGAGGCAGGTTAGCAGGATTGTGGACAAAGCGGCGAGAGATGCGGGCATCCAGAAGAAGAAAGCCACGAAGGTCGAAGGACGCTATTTGAGAAGGGTTACGCCGAACACCTTTCGCAGATATTGGAAGGCTTGCATGAAAAGGGGAGGGGCGGACCCAACTCTCATAGAATACATGATGGGGTACAAGAATGAGAGAATAACATTTGATTTGGGTTCCCTCCGTGAATCCGATCTCCTCGATGCTTACAAGAAGGCGGAAGTGGAACTCGAAGTTCTATGAGCGCCGGCGATTCAAGTCTGTCCTCGATGGGGCATAACAAATCCCCACTTTGTTATCCCCCACCTCGGCCAAAGATGCGGCACAACAATTCTCCACTAGATCTGATGGAAGTCTAGGTTGATGAAGTTCGACTTCAAGGTCTAGCATCAATACATTCAAGAGATGTTAAGCAAGACTTAGCCTAAGTATTGGTGACAGCGTAGTTACCGATTTGCTCGTCAAATAGGGAGCCACTGCTTGCTCATGTACAGACTCATCAACCGAAACGCGGTGGAGATCCCAGAGCGCATCAGCATTAAGGACGTGAAGACGTACTCCGAGCTTCTAGATGAACTCAACAGGACGGATGTCTCCAAGGATGCGGAATACCGGAAGAAGTACCATGGATTCTGGAAGATGCGGTTTCCGTCGCACCGATACCGCGAGGCCTATTTTGACTATCTGCAAAAGCATAAGAAACGGAATGACGTAACACCAAAGGCCGTCTGCCAGGCATTAAAGAATACGTCCGTAGATGAGAAGGACAAACACATCATCCAGTTCTCATTTGCGACGAAATTGGCTCATATGCTAGATCAGAAAGTGCCCATCTACGATGATAGGGTAAGCGCGTTCTTTTTCATACGAAACCCCAAGACAGACATAAGCTTCGATGACAGATTGAACTTGTATAGTGAGAGCCACGAGTTTCTGAAACGAGAGTATAAGCGAGTGATTGCCAATGGCTTGTTGGAGCCTTCTATTCGAGCGTTTCGCCGGAAGTTCCACGAATACCCACAGGAGGATAATGTCAAGATTATCGACTGGCTCATCTGGGCTTTCGTGTCCCTTGCAAGAGAGGGAGCTTTTGTCTCTGAGAAGTTGCAGCATGAATAGGAAGCTGTCCAAGGTCGCGATTAGGGCTTGGAAGCCAAGTTGATTCGTGCAATTGAGAAGGCTGTCATGTCGAACTTCTAACGTCCGCGTCAGGTAGCGTCTTTTTCACGATCTGCTCTGATGTCTCTCAGCATTTCGAGTAGTGTCTGTTCATCAGGGCAGGTCCGAGTGAGGTCATCCTTGAGCCATTCGTAGAATCCTTTGCCTTCAGCTGCTGCTATCATCTTCAGCCTCGCATGCACTTCGTCAGGAATCTCAATATTGATTCTAACCATGCTTCTTCCTCTTCTTCGAATAGGAATTCTTAGAACGATTATATGAGTACGTTATACCCAATTCGTAGTTTGGGTATGGAGTGAATCTATACCCACTCTACACCCAACTTTGTAGTTGTAGTTATACCCAAAGAATGCGGCGTCAACTGCTCAGCTTTGCGAGAACAGGCTCATAGATCCTGAATGGCTTTCGGTCTCTCGCTTGCTTTCTCAAGTAATGAAGAGTGCTCTTGTTCAGACCAAGCTTCCTAGCTTGGGCACCGGAAAGACTCAAGATCTTCTTTCTCAACGCCTGAGTGTCTTCTCGCTCCAAAGTCAGCTTAGGATTCACTAGGTCGAACCTTGTCGTCTTTCCCAACAGATAACGTGCGAGTTCCTGACACTTGCGCAAGATCAACGTATCCCACGTCAGACGCTTACCACCGTACATCACGCCAGAGTTGAACTGTTCCCGCAGCAGTTCGGCATACCGATCAAGCAGGGGAGGCTTGATCCTCAACCGATAATCTCCGCCTGTGAAGTAGAAGTCATCCCAAGAGAATGCTCTCGACAGAACCATCCTCAGAACTGTATGGTCCACAAGCCAGCGGTACGGCTCCTGAAAATCATACACTAGAGGCGCGGTGGCTGGTTGATCCTCATGCAAGTAGCCAAGCGAAACATCCAACCCAGTCGTGTTGATTGCACGTCGAACGGAACTCTGCAGAAACGCATAGCCATAGTTCAGGAGAGCATTAACTGGGTCGCTTGCATTGTACTGGCGATTCCGAGCTCTTGGTTCACTCTCTTTCAGTAGCTTTTCCAACTCGTCGGGCTTTGACTCAACGACCCTCGTAAACGTGACTTCATCCGGAAAAGACCGACGGGCTCAAGCTGAGGGATTTGTCGGGAAAGAGCAACAACAACAATTTCGAGGTACTATGTACAATGCAAACGTACATGAAACCTCCAAGCAAGTTCGCCCCATGGGTCGTTCCTTCTCAGATTCTGCGAGGTTTCGTGTTGGCAGTAGCGCTGTACCCGTTTCTCGGGAGAATTCTTGAAATGAAACGTTGGGGCTGGCTCTCTGTTTCTTCGCTAGACGCGACGCCGACAAGCGTAGACGAGTATGACGACGATGGCTCCTACAGCTACTGACTGGGCTGACAATCTGTCCGTACTCCTACTCGGCGAAGTACTCCTTGCGTAGTCTCTCGTATCCGCTCACTACCAACTCGACCATGCGAGGAGCCGTTTCCTTGTTTCTTGGATCGTAAAAGCCCGGGCCGAGGATTTGTGGGAGAAGTCTCATCAGCTCATCATCGTCAGCAAGGTAGCCATAGTTCAAGATAATTGAATCCAAGTCCCGCTTGCCCCTGTCTACTCCTACTTGAGGTTTCGAGCTGATCGGGTCGGAAACATACGTTAAGTTGGGCCCTTCTTTGTCGTTGATTATGAAATCGTGGTACTTGGTCAGCATGAAGAGCGGGGTGTAGAGTTTCTCAAGCTGTCTTTGGACCCGCGCATGTCTCCGCTGCGCTTTGGTGCGTTTTGATTGGAGCCACACGTCGCGAATGAAGAAGAGGAAGAACGCGCCGGCAAATCCCGCCGCCGCGCCGAGCAGTGAGGGAAGGATAGAGAAAACCCAAAGGTTTGCAAGGTCTTGCATCTGCCACCCGCGACCTTGTCCATACATTCCACATCGGCTCGGTAAAAACCGAATGGGTGAAGACTTGAAGCAAGCTCTTCATAGACCTCCTGCCAGATATCTTGTGCGCAGATCTTCCTCCGACAGACTCAATTCGTTCTGAACCTCAGGAAGTTGAGCAATCTGTGGCCTGTTCGAATCATAGCCCCTTCTTCTAAGTTCAAGTAGTTCCGCGAATGCCATTAGTAGCTCCTGACGATTGGTTGCCTCACCAATCTCCTAACCCGGTCGTCGTCCCGTCGTCGTCGGGTCAGCTGGTGCGCGCACACACACATTGTACTTCTTGGTGCTGAATTCAGTTGGGGAAAGAGGGACAGCGCTGATGATTTAAGTGAGATTGCCTGTAGAGATCGTCATTCTTTTGGTGGGTCCCATGGCAATCGTAGGATACGAGTGGTTGTTGATCTTCATCGGGGGGCCTCTCATCATCTACATACTCTGGAGGCTGACCCGGAGACGACCCGAGCAGTTCCCTCAAACCGCCCCTCCGCCCCAGGCTCCTACAACTATCATAAAGGAGCGTGAGGTCATCAAGGAAGTCGTGATGGTACCGTGTCGATACTGCGGCGGACTCATGCCCCAAGCGAGTGTGTTCTGTTCAAATTGCGGTGCCAGAAGGCAGTAGGTCACTAATCCTACTCTTGGTAGTTCTTCCGTTGACGATAGAACGTAACCTTGCGGTATTACACCCTTGGCTGCCTTGGCTCGGCCTATCGTTTGCCATCCTTGGCTTCATCTACAGAGAGGTGGCTATGTGGTCAATTGATCGGCTAGAGCATAGGAAGTTGAGCTTGAGTTTACGACGACAGATAGAAGGGGAAAGAGACAGCAGGTGGATGCTGGCTGCAACTTTCGTCAGACGGTTTTCGGTGCGTCTCTTCCTCTTGCTGCCTATTGTGGCATGGTTTGCTTTTGCTTTGGTTTGAGCGTCTACAAGTTGAAACCAGAGCCGCTCCCTTGTCGCGAGGATCATACAGGACCCTGATCCCGAATGCAAGCAAACCGAAGACTTAACACGCGTCTGCTGTCTTCATGATGGCTCATGATTTCTCCTCTTGGTTTCTTCTGGTTGTTTCTTGCAGTTGCTTTCTTCGCAATGGCATGGCGCACATACAAACTTCGACAGGGTGTAGTGCCAAAAGCCATTGAGGAAGCGCAGAAGGGAGCCTACTTCGCTGGCGACGATGTTACGAAACTGAAGCCAGTGTTCGACCACATGCTTCTGATAGAATCGGTCGCTTTCGTGCTTACGGGTATTGCCGCACTGGTCGATTTTCTGGTCACGTAGCACTCATCTCCCGACACTTCACAGCTTAGAATATCTCCCGAAGATTGGACAGCGCCGGCAAAACTTCGCATGAATCATGATTAAGCAAGGCTCCCTATTGCATTCGAGTTTGCATCAAGACAGGGCGCCTCGAAATGCAATCGTTCTTGAGGGAATAAGGCTCACCTCGTCGTCGTCGGATCACTTGGTGCGGGCGCCCGAAATTGAACTGTTATCTGGAGAAGTTAATGCATTTTCTCGTCGTCGCTATCCTTCGTCCGGGTGTCGAGATTTGAACCGTTGATTTTGCGCGTACGCACCACAAGACAGCCATCATGGTTCGACTCTTACAGCTACTCTTCCCCTTTCTGGGGTTTCTCCCACCACAGGTAGGACATCATGCCCCATAACATCGCGAAGAACGCAAGCGTGCTAAGTCCAAAGGTCGAGCTTTCTTGCGGCAGGTTCAGCACACCCCTGACTATCTTGAAGCTCTCGTCTAGAGAGAAGAGAAAAATCCCCAGGACTATCAGCGCCGCTCCCCTGCTCCTGCTACCAAGAATCTTCCTAGCTGTAGACCACGCGGAAGGGAACTTCAGGTACAGCAGGGCTAGAATGAGAATGATGACCCACAGGGGGATCCCAAGAATTAGCGTGTGAAAGACAAGCTGGGATATTTCATCCAAGACGGAGAGGCCCATATTACTAGGGTCGCTTGACACTATAAGTCATTAGGATTTGAACTCTCATGGGAGGAGTCGTCGTCGGTACACCAAGTGCGAGCATCCAGATTTGAACCGTCGTCAGTACACTTAGCGCGGGCTTCAGGATTTGGACCGTCATAGGAGTGGGAGTGGCGTTTTTTCGTCGTCGTCGCGCACCAGCCTACTCACACACACAACGCACAACCGGAGTTCAAATTACGACGCCCGCACAACGTATAGCGACGACGACCTGAACCGCTCATCCGGTGTTGTTCTGAAGCAGATCAGAATGGAAACAGGAGCACAATGTAAAGTATCAGGAACAGGCCGATCAGAAAGTAATAGAACGATTCGGTTTTGGCTAGACTGGTTCTGGCCAACCAGGTCAGGCGAAGTTTCTTGCTCTCACCATCGATCGCAAGAGCGACTTCGTTTCCTTTGGAGAATTCCGTTCCACGTGATACTGTGGTGACCGGGTCAGCCAAATAGTTCTCCAATTCGCGAGCGGAAGACAGAAGGTAGCTATTCAGCTGACAAGCGCGTCGGTAGGTGTATAACCAGGCCAATGACACAACAAGTCCCACGAGACAGAGAAGACGTGTGAGAGAAGCAGATAGCAGGTGACCACTAACTATTGTCAAGCCAATTGCGCCCAGGATAATGCTGTTGGCAACAATCACTACGTTGAATCTGGACCAGATCAGCTGGGTTTGTGCGATCCAAATGTTAAGGGTCGCTTCATAGCCGACTCTGGCATTCTCCATTCGATCCATGGAGGGGATTGATATTTGTGTCCCAACTGGCAAAGACACTGGTCTCTCCCGGATTCGTGT
>Ga0315280_10010570_pt1 | contig 11545 bp, 10 predicted proteins | sample YL17G06_40_MG_FD_203697 | JGI IMG/M metagenome (GOLD analysis project Ga0315280, IMG submission 203697) | Sediment microbial communities from Yellowstone Lake, YNP, Wyoming, USA - YL17G06_40 | ecosystem: Environmental > Aquatic > Freshwater > Lake > Sediment | place: USA: Wyoming | collected... | reverse complement strand
GGTAATCACACGATCACGTTCCTCTCCACCCCCGTAGGAAGTAGGAACTACCAGAACATCAACTACTTCGTCCTAAGCTCAAGTGCAGGGAGTAAAGGAGGCGTTCAGGCGTCAGTCATGTCCGAGCGGCTCAGCCCCGTCGAATACAAGGTGCACGTGAATGCCTCGGCGCCTTTCCTCATGGTCTTCTCTGAGGCCTACCACCCCCTTTGGAAAGCTTATTATGGGAGTGAGCTGGGCTGGCTTAACTCCATGTGGACCAAACCCATCAGTGACCAGAACCATTTCCTCGTAAATGAATACATGAACGCTTGGTACATCGATAGGACAGGCGAATACGATATTATCCTCTACTTCCAAGGGCAGAATTACTTCTACGTCGGCGCGATAATATCCATCGTAACCTTCACAACCGGCGTGGCTATGCTAGTCCTTAAGAAGCATAAGAAAAGAAGCCCATATATCACATCGAGATAAACTTTTTGTCTTTCAGGAGTTTCACCCATCAGCTCATGACAAGATCGACCACTAAGTTTTTTAAAAAAGGCCTCGGGATCAAGGTAGTCTGGTAAAGTTTTTTATAAATTGGTATTTGAAGTTTCTTAGGTAATCGAAATGAAAGTTATGTTTGTTGTTCCCAATTTTCGACCAGTTTGGTTTCGTCGGCCGCAACATCCACACAACGGAATAGCGTATTTGGCAGCGATGCTCAAACAGCATAATATAAAGGTCAAAATTTTAGACATGCAATTGGGCTACAACTTCAGCGATCTCTTTAACTTTCTAAGTTTTTTTGACCCCGATGTTGTCGGAATCACTTCTTATAGTCATTTATATAAAGAAGCTTATGAAGTAGCGAGAGAAGTCAAATCCTTTGGAAATTACAAAGTCGTGTTTGGAGGCGTTCATGTATCAGCCGTGAGAGGTGAAGTATTGCACATGTCGGAGGCTGACTTTGCGGTAAAAGGCGAAGGTGAATATACTTTATTGGAATTATGTAAAGAGATCGAAGTAGGATCTAGAAATTACGGAAAGATCACAGGCCTAATCTGGAAAAACTCAGGTAAGGTGATAGAAAACATTGATAGACCTTTTATACAAGATCTAGACTCTTTACCGTTTCCTGCTTATGAAGAATTTGAATTGGAGAAGTACCTAGGTTACAAGAATAGAAGTTTACCATTAACAACTTCAAGGGGATGTCCCTATGGCTGTACATTTTGTAGCGTTAAGTCCTTGATGGGCACCCTTCGGGCAAGAAGCGCGGAAAACGTTATAAATGAGATAAAGCACTGGTACGAGAAAGGCTACAACAACTTCGAAATCTACGATGACAATTTTAGTCTTGGCATGAAACGAGCCAAGAGGATCTGTGACCTGATAGTTGAGGAAGGATTAAACATTACGTATCAATTTAATAACGGGTTAAGATTAGATCGAGTGGACGAAGAATTACTTTCGAAACTGAAGAGTTCGGGGTGTACATACATACAATATGGAATTGAAGCAGGCAATGAGGAAATTCTGAAGGGGATCAAGAAGGGGATAACACCTGAACAAGCGAGAAAAGCAATTGAACTGACTAATAAAATCGGAATAAAGAACGGGGTAAATTTCATAATAGGGCATCCTGGAGAAACATTTGAAAAAGCTATGGATTCTGTAAAGTTAGCAGAAACGTTGCCGACGGATACTGTGAATTTCTTTGCACTTGTTCCATTTCCGAGAACGGAGGCACTTGAATGGGTAAAAGAACATGCGACCTTTCTTTATCCCCCAGAGATTTACCTAAACGATATTACAATTTCAACTCGTAAGCCAGTTTTTGAGACGAAGGAATTCTCCGCTGAAGAAAGAATAAAGGTTCTTAGGAAGGGCGTTCTACTACATCGAAAGAAATCCCTCGAAGGTATATTAGGTAAACGCCTCGCTAATTTGGTTCTACACGTGGCCAAGCACGACCTCTTATGGCAAGGTTTTGAAGATATCTTTTACGGAACAAAAATCGGCCAAAAGATCCTTGAGTATACACGTCGCGTCAGAACGGGCATTCGATGAAATGAATAAGATTGCTGACAGCGATTCCTATGATGCATACCATTAGTTCTTTTCAATACTATGATCTTTGGTGACGGAGACTATGGAAGTACACAAATTACGGATAGGTGGACGTTGGGTCAACGTTTACAGGATAGGCAGGTCCGATCTCGTTTCTGTCATTATCGGCGTTAGAGAGGGTCTGCCGCCTAATTTGGATTCCGTAAAAAAACAGACTTTTAGGGACTACGAAATAATAATCGTCAGCGGTCCCGGCACCCCCACATCTAGCCATGCCCGGAACTTAGGAATAAGATTTTCAAAAACTAAATTCATTGCATTCCTCGACGACGACGCCTATCCCGCGCCTGATTGGCTTGAACAACTCCTGCAAGCTTATAAATTAAGTGGAGGAGACATTATCGAAAGCTATGTTATCAATCCGCAACCGAGATATCTAAAATGGGATATTCCGCGTGTACCTGATCTAAGTCAAATATGGGTTGCGAATTTTGCTCTATACCCAAGATATATTTTCGAGAAAATAGGTTTTTATGATGAGCACTTCGGAAAAAGGGCATTTAACGAAGTCGACCTCAGCGTTCGTGCCCTCAAAAAAGGCTTCAAAATTAGAGCTTGGTCTAAGGCGAGAGTGAACCATAAACATAGTTTGTACGGACGTTTCCCTCCTGGGTCGCGTGGTCTCACATGGCAATCTTTGTTTTACTTCCTCTTTAAACATCCAATTTACGGCTTTTTATTCTTGATGGCTCTGAATCCTTTAACCCATCGGTTCTGGACGCATTACATTGCCAATAAATTGGCTTTCTGGAAAATATTTTAACTTAATCTAAAGGAAATATCGGCCTATGAAAGCGGCTATTGTTCTGACGACCATTCGAGTGCCCGAACTCCTAAGCGGCTACGCTAACAATTTAAAGGAACATGACCACTACGAAGTAGGCTTTGTTGTTGTTGGAGACAACCGTACGCCAAATAATGCTACACGGCAGCTAGTTGAAAGGATCACGAACCAATGTCTTGAAGCGGAATATTGGGATGTCTTAAGTCAAAAGAAATGGTTGAAACGTTTTCCAGGGCTGGATGGAATAGTACCATACAACTCTGACAATAGGCGAAACCTTGGTTACTTAATCGCTGCTGAAGAAGGAGCAGACCTCATAATTAGTATCGACGACGATAACTTCGTTGGGTCAGAAGATTACTTCGGGCAGCACAGCATTGTAGGAAAAACACAGAAACTGAACACGGCATGTTCCGCAAACGGATGGTTTAACCCATGCTCAATGTTACAAATAAATCCACCGAGGACAATATATCCGAGAGGATTCCCTTACTCAAAAAGGTGGAAGGACAAAATAACATGGAAACACGACTCTGGAAGGATCATGCTGAATCTCGGGTTATGGAAGTGCGACCCAGATGTGGACGCAGTTACCAATTTGAATGAACCTGTCACAGTTGTCGGAATAAGATCAGAGCAAGTCATGCTAGCTCCAGAAACTTATTCGCCAATAAACACTCAAAACACAGCTTTTCATCGGGATGTTTTGCCTTGTTTCTACAACGTTTTGATGGGCGCGCGAATTCAAGGTACTGTATTAGACCGTTACGGAGACATATGGAGTGGTTTTTTTGCCAAGAAAATAATAGACCAAATGGATGACAGGGTATCGATAGGATACCCTTTGACAGAACATCGACGAAACCCCCATGATCTATTTAAAGATCTTCAATCAGAGTTGTGGGGAATGATCCTGACCGAGCATTTAGTACCTGTGCTTGAGTCAATTAAATTGACCGAGAGAACATATATGGACGCCTATCTAGAGTTGGCGCGGGAACTTAAGAGTGTAAATATATTTCCTAACAAAGATGTAGAGAAATACTTTGCACAGCTTACTAATGCGATGGAAGTATGGGTTGAAACGTGTGAAAAAATCTTATAGTAAGATAACACCCTATACGCAATTATTTTCATATGTGTGCTTGATAAATCTGAAATCCGTGGGGAACTTAAGTACAAAAAGTCGCTTGAGGTTTCTTTATTTATATTCTGGTTCCCGAAAAGGTTTCGATACCTTAATGGGGCGTTGTTGTGTTCTGTGGGTACGAGGCTATCTAAATGAATTGTAAAGGTCAAAAATGGCAGAGAAAAGGCATCTTCAAAAGTTTACTCGACTTGTCTTCTAGTATTAGGTAGTTTCAATGACTGCAGAGTTAAAGGATTTCTATGAACAAGTAAGCCGCGTTTTTATCGAGAAAGAAAAATGGACGAAAAAATACAAAATTGAGAATTGGCGACTTGCCTACGTCAAGAGAGCCTTTGAGGCTTTAGATCTGAAGCGCGGAGATGCTTTTCTCGACATCGGGGTTGGTTTCTCAGGGTATACCGTTATAGAAGCTGGTATGAGGGGAATTAGGTCGATTGGCATAGACATATCATCCCAAGCAGCAAGAAACGCGCGAAGAAACGCAAAGCATGTCTTTCCTCCAAGGTTTGATTTTGTGGATTTCTGTGTCTGTTCAGCTTCTAACCTGCCTTTCAGAGCTGATGTTTTTTCAAAGGTTTGTAGCATTGCGGTCTTGGAGCATGTTCCGGATGATGAACAGGCCGTTTCCGAAATCTCTAGAGTTTTACAGGCTCAAGGCAAGGCCTTCATTTCTGTTCCAAACTGCTACAGTAGGATCTTGCCTATTTTCATATTGCATCAAAAAGTTGTTGACCGGGAAGCGGGTCATCTGAGACGCTACAAGGCAGAAGTTCTCGCAGACATTTTTCAAAGGAAAGGTATTAAACTACTCAATGTGAGTTACCATTCGCATTTGACAAAACTCCTTCAATATTTTCTACAACTCATATTTCCTCAAATGCGGAATCCTAAATCGAGAATCTGGTGGAAGCTCGAAGAAAAGGATGCCCGTCTTCACGACATTGCTACAGGAACCAAAATGTCCTTAACTCTAATTAAATCCGGCAATCGGCATTTAGACGAACGTCCATCTTCATAGGCGTTTATAGAAATGAGTTCAAAGCAAGGCATTGGTACTGCCAAAAGTTCGAAACTTGAAAAGATGATCTTAAAATTGTTCGTGGAAAGTAGAATTAAGAGGTCTCAGGATGAGGATAAGGAGGGCTGGGCAATACCCATAAATGAAGCAATGGCGTGTGGCCTACCTGTGGTGGCTTGGAACTATTCATTCTACCACGACATATACGAAAAGAGGATCAAATATGTTCCATTCGGACATTTCAATGGGTTTGCAAAGTCGATCGAAAAACTTCTCACTAACGATAAATTATATATGAAAGAATCCCACGATGCTAGAGAATGCTCGCGACCCTACAGTTGGGAAAGTGTAGCGAGGAGAGTTCGAGGTATTGAGTCAACTAAATGGGCGGTATGTAGCTTGATGAAGATGATTGCATTCATACAAGTTGTAATGTCTACTGTGCTAGCCAACACAATTTTATGAAAAGAAAAAACTGAATAAATGTTTGTAGTGATCTTCATGGGAAATAGGACAATGAAACAAGAAGAATTACAAAGAAAAATTAGGAACATGGTAAGATCATATTTCTCAATACCTGCGGAAGATTTCGTTCCCGGTGAAACACCCATCTCCTTGAACGTGCCCACTTATAGTTGGGAGGAAGTAAATGAAGTCTTAGATTCTCTTTTGTCAACTTATGTAACAATGGGAGAGAAAGTTAAAAAGTTTGAGGAGCTTTTCGCTAATTACATAGGTCTTAAGAATTCTATTATGGTCAATTCAGGGTCATCTGCCAATCTCTTAGCGCTATCCATTCTTTCAAATCCAGCCTTAAAAAAGTGCATCAGAAGGGTTGATGAAATCATAACTCCTGCTGTTACCTGGTCAACCACTGTTTTTCCTATAGTTAATATCGGGGCGGTCCCTGTCTTAGTCGATGTTAACCTTGAAACCTTAAATGCAGAGCCGGTCGAAATCAGAAAGGCTATTACGAAGAGAACTAAGGCGATAATGCCTGTTCATCTGCTTGGAAACCCTTGCGATATGAAAGAAATCATGGAGATCGCTGAAGATAACGATTTATTCGTAATCGAAGACTCATGCGAGGCTCATGGAGCTGAATTAGAAGGTAAGAAAGTAGGAAGCTTTGGTCACCTGTCTACTTTTAGTTTCTTCTTCTCCCATCATATCAGTACGATAGAAGGTGGAATGGTGCTGACTAACGTGGATGAGTATGCAGAATTAGGAAGGGTGCTGAGAGCTCATGGTTGGATCCGTGACATGGTCGGCAGAGATAAGGTTAAAGAAAAATATGATCAGATAGATGACCGATTCCTCTTTGTGAATCTTGGATACAACTTGAGACCTACGGACCTACAAGGCGCCTTCGGCATCCATCAAATAGGTAAGTTGGAGAAATTTATAGAGATTAGAAGAAAAAATGCAGAGTACTGGAACTCCAAACTCAAAGACTACTCTGACTACATAATGTTGCATGAGGAAAGAGAGGGAACAAGGCATGTTTGGTTTGGTTATCCAATTACTGTAAAGGCTGATGCTCCCTTCACCCGAGATGAGTTTGTGAGGTATCTCAAGGAGAAGAGGATCGAAACAAGACCAATTATGGCTGGAAACATTAATGAACAACCTGTTTCCAGCGTGTTCAAACACCGAAAGATTGGGAATCTACCGAATTCAAAGGTTATTATGCGGCAATCCCTGTTCTGGGGCAATCATCAAGGCATAGGAGAAAAAGAAAGAGAATACATTGTAGACTGCGTGTCTCGGTTCATAATTGAAAAATCAAAAACCTAATAATGAGATCGAGAGTGAAAGGATGAATTGGAAAGATAAAACTGCTCTGATAACAGGCGGTTCAGGCTTCATAGGTAGTCATTTAGCAGATTACTTAGTCAGACTTGGGGCCAATGTCATCGTCGGAGACCTTATCTCTGTAGTAGGAATAAGAAATTTAGAAGATTTAAAGAATAACCTCAAAATAGTAGAATTCGATGTTACTAATACACAAAATTTGAACGAGTTGAGGGAAAAATTAGATTTTATTTTTCACTTAGCTGCGATGGCTTATCCCATTAAATGTGAAGAAAATCCGGAATTGGCTTTTAAGACAAATGTTGAAGGAACATTTAACATTCTCAATTATGCTCTGAATAACGGTGTTCAAAAAATCATTTTCCCTTCTTCTGCACAATTATATGGAAAGTATCCAAAATATTTACCAATAGATGAAAAACATCCCATAGATATTTCCGAAAGTATTTACAACTTAACGAAAAGAATGGGAGAAGAACTTTGCGATTTATTCTATGAAAAACACGGCCTGCCAGTCCTTTTCTTCAGGATGTTTAATTCCTTTGGACCAAAACAAGCAATAGAATATTTCATTCCTACTGTGATACTTCAAGCCCTCAAGAAAAAATCAATAGAATTGTGGAGCGACAAGCCAACTAGAGACTTTATGTTTGTTGAAGATACGGTTAGAGCATTGGTTAGAGGAGCCGAGGTTGAATATTGCGGAGGACCAATAAATATTGGCTATGGAAAAGAAATAAATGTTGGCGACATTGCTAGGCAAATTGCAACAACTTTTAATATCGATGTAAAGTTTTTAAACAAAGAAGTTTGGGGAGCGATGAGAATGTGTTGCAATAATACTAAAGCACAAGGAATTCTCAAATGGAAGCCGGAAATATCTTTTGAAGAGGGTTTAAATAGGACAATTAAATGGTACACCCTGTCGAGTGGGCAACTTTAAGTAAATTCTTATTATGGCTTTGAATATTTATCTGGGAATTGAAACCTTATCGGATTGAAACGTATGCACATTCTACTAGTGACTAGAAACGATCCCTTCTCTGTAGTGACTGGAACCGAAGGGTTTGTTAAAAATCTTTCCTTAGAATTGGCTAGGCTAGGCCACAACGTAATTATTGTTTCGGGAACATCAGCTCGTCAAAACCCATTGATTAAGCCATCACAGCTGATAGAAAGACATGGCATTAGACACTACACATTTCGTTATTTAGCAGCATTTGAATTCTACCTGAGGTGTGGAAACCTCCTAAAAAAGATCGTTAAAGATCGGGAGATTGACGCGATCATCGGTTTTGCTGGAAGCCCCTTAGGAAACATTCTAGGATTCTTCAGAGGACTTCCAGATAGACCTCCTATGTTCTATTTCTGTATAGATTGTAGAGCGACCCTGTATAAGATGAAATGGCAAACGGTTTCCTCCGGAATACGCGCTCGGATGGACATTCCATTAAGGAGTCCTATGGAAATTTATTTTGACAAGAATTCGTGTCTTCGGACAGACTTGGTAATTGCGAGTTGTAAAGCTACAGCAGAGGATATCATTTCCATGTACGGCGTGCATCCTAACAAAATTAGAATTTTATATCTCGGCATACCTAACAATTATGCCTACGGCTACAAAAGTAATGACCCTGAGGTTCCTATTTTCATACACATAAGTACGGACCCCGAACGAAGGGGCACAGCGTACTTCATAAAGGCGGTAAGAATCCTCCAAGACTATGGCTTTAACGTTCGGGGGGTCATAGTGGGTCGACCTGGAAGGTACTATGTTGATCTTGCCAAAGGACTCGACATTGATTTCCTTAGCAATATTCCATTAGATGAGCTTAAGCGACTCTATGCGTCGTCAACCTGTCATGTATCCCCCTCTATCGCAGACGCGTTCAATTTCCCTGTGATCGAGTCAGCATGCTTCGGAAAACCCTCTATAGTATCAAATATTGCATCTCTTCCTGAGTTGGTATCAGATGGCCTCGATGGATTCGTTGTGCCTGTAGCCGATTCGAAGTCGCTGGCTGATGCCATGCGAAAACTGCTTGAGAACCCCACGCTTAAGGCCGAGATGAAGAAGAATGCACTAGTGAAGTCTACCAGATTCACTATCAACAAAACTGCGTTGCGCCTATTAGATGTAGTTCAAGAATTTAACAGGGGTATTCGATAGTGAACATCTATGGTCAGATCTGCACTTCTTGGTTAATGGCTATGCTAACGCTTGGTACATTGATCAAGTCGGCGAGTACGACATCACACTCTACTTTAGACCTCAGACCGCCTTCTATCTTGGCATAATAGTCTCAGCGCCCAGCATCCTAGCATGCCTAATTTTACTAGCACGAAATCCTTTGGCAAAATTAATCAAGTTACGAAAAACAAAAACTTCATAACTTATAATTTGCTTAATTGTGGCGAAGTTGTGATTGCATAAAAGAAGCGAGCGTCTTACTAATCATGTGGATTTTCTCATTGATCTTTTATTTCTTCCAGAAGAGAGGCTTTATGTAGAGCGCAAATCTGGCTACCAACAGATTGACCTAGAAATTCTTCTGGATTTAGCCCGTCGTAATCGAGTTCTATCTATCTCGTTAAGTAGACTGTTGGATTCGTTCGGTCCCGAGCTGTCTAATGACGATAAACTTATCATAGAGAAATCTCTCTACGAATGTAACAAAAGATCTGAAGAAGCCCTGCGTCTTTTTTCCTTGATTCAAGAAGCCCTCAAAGGATCTCGAATAGGCTTTACCGCATTTAAGACCTTTGACGATTATCCGAACATCCCAAGCGAAGACATCGACATTCTAGTAAGCCAAGAAAATCTTGAACAAGCAAAAAAGGCTATTTTGGGGATGACAGTCAAGCCATTTCTATACGAAAAGGGTCCCTTAGCATATTTAGGGGAATCAAAGGAAAAGAGGCATTTCCATTTTAATGTCGAGAGCCTTAATTTTGAGGTGGAATTATATCCCGAACTAACAGTGCTTGGGGAGAATTACCTCACGGCTGAAGAGATAATAAGGAACTCACAGTATGTAGAAGTGGACGGTTGCAAGATTTTGCTCCCTTCTCCCGAGGATACACTCCTCATAATCTGTATGCATACTATCTTCAAGCACGGTGGCTTAATCAGACTGCCTGATATATACACCGCCGTGCGTCTTATCAAGAGTGCGGATCTCAATTGGCAATACATATTTAACAGAGCATATGATAAAGGAATGATGAGAGGACTTATCTATTTTCTCGCTGTTATAAACAACTTTTACGCGAGGTTTGGGAAAACACTCTTTACGGATGAAACAATACACCACTTAAGTTTCTTTGATAGACGAGTTAACGTTAATGAAATTCCTCATAGAATTCCGGTTCCAGCCCTTTTATCAGTATACTTTTACAAAGTGTTTTCTGATCTGTATAAATTTCGATGGCACAGCGCGCTTAAGACTTTTCAGACTTGCATTTTCAAAACTGTTGGCAGAATGCTCTTTTTCATAACGAGGAAGACCAATAGGTCAATAGCGAAATGGGGCGTTGGTGTAGAGTTAGGCGTAAAGCTACTGAAATCGCCCCTAACAACATGATTATCTTACAAGCTATGAAAAATGCTAGGAAAAACGCTAAAATGACGCTTGAGCTAGATTTAAAGTGTCGCAAAGTTCCGACAGGAACAAAATTTTCTATGGTTATGAAAAAATTTCCACAGAGCGATGTAACATAACACATTAAAATAAATTTACTCAATGGTCAAGCAGATTTAAGATAAATATGAGGTCGGGTATCAATTGAAGATAGTTTTTGTTGCTAACGGCATCACCGAAGACATCGGGCAACCAGGACTCAGTGGCTCAGATTCCCGTTTCATCGAAATTGGCAAACGTTGGCAAAGAAAAGGCGTTGATATCCATGTTGTAACCTCCAAGGCTGGCGTAGATCTATGCAATAGACTCGGGTTAAGCGCCACCTTTCACGTAACAGATATGGGCCGAGGTCCTATCTATTGGACTTATATAAAAAGAGCTATAGCCAATGTTTCCAGAGATATGAAAGACGCAGTTATCTGTAGTACCACCCCTCTACTATGTGATGTTTTACCTGCTATACGATTCAAAAAATCGCTGGGAGGCAAGTGGGCTGCTACAGTGCATTGGATAGAGGACCCACCTTGGAAACGAGGGTTGCATTTTGGTCTAGACTGGTTTGATGCCGGCCTGAACAACCTAAATGAGGCTCTTAGTTTCCCTATGATTAAGAGGTTTGCTGATGTTGTTTTAGCGGTTTCTAGCTACACAGCTGAACTAGTTAAAAATGCGGGATTCCAGAAAGAGAGAATTCGCATTGTTGAGAATGGAATCGATCACCAGTCGATCAGAAAGTTGAGTCCTAAACCAAAGCTTTATGATGGCTGCTACATGAAGCGCCTACACCCTGGAAAAGGCGTCTACGATGCCATTAGGATCTGGGAAAGAGTTTGTCGTGAGGTTGAAAATGCGAAGTTAGTGTTAGCTGGCTCTTCAACAGAACGTATAATGTCACACGTTAAAGAAATGATCAAACGAAAGGGATTAGAGAAAAACATTGAATATCTGGGGATTCTTTATAATTTGGATAAGAAGTTTACGGTGTTAAAGCAAAGTCGCATGCTTATTCACCCGAGTTA